>Ga0181594_10001112_pt1 | contig 25242 bp, 30 predicted proteins | sample 071ome_18_FD_145603 | JGI IMG/M metagenome (GOLD analysis project Ga0181594, IMG submission 145603) | Coastal salt marsh microbial communities from the Groves Creek Marsh, Skidaway Island, Georgia - 071413BT metaG (spades assembly) | ecosystem: Environmental > Aquatic > Marine > Intertidal zone... | reverse complement strand
GCCCACATCAACCTTGGATAGCTTGGCGTAGACCGAATCAGCAAAGCGACCGTAAACCTGTTGGTCTACCTGCGCCTGCCGAAAACTGTCGGTGAACTCGCGAACATTGTGGCCGAACTCGGGGCTGATGCGGGATGAAAGAACCCGCCGTGATGGCATCATCTTAGACCATAGCACACTCAATGCGCTTCTTTGGGATTCCGTCACCGCCTGGCCGGTAGTTTCCATCCGACTGACGAAATCAACCGGCGTTTCTGGCGCCTTATCGCCAACCAGGTTGCGGTATTTCTCCGGTAGCTTCTTTAGGGCTTCCTCATACTGCACCTTGGGGTCTTGTGCCGCACGGTGAACTTGGCGCTTTTGACGGCCTGTGAGCGCGTTCCAATCCTTGGCGTAAGCCTTGCCCATTTCACGGCTGAAGTTCGCGAAGGACTTAGCCCCACGCATTGCCACAAACGCCCCCTTAGTGAGGATGGCGGCAGTACGCACTGGGTCGATACCCAAGTCCAAGCGTGCCTGCGCCTTGCCGCGACCTTCCTCAATGATCTGTTCGGCCTTGGCCTCAATCTTGGATTTACGGCGCTTGGGCTTGCGATCCTTGCGTAGCTCCGTCATCCCCTCAATGGCATCCATTCTAGCATCGGGATCCTTTGCCGCCGCACGGGCATCCTCAATAACCTTGAGTGACTTGTCAACTTGATCCACCAACGCCTCACGGCCAACAAACTCATCACTGTTGGCCAGGTAGTCCGAAATGCTGTTCAGTGCGGCAACGCCTTCGCTTGCATTTTTGTGGTTCGGGTCAGCGCGGAGTGCGTTCTTGATTTCGATGATGTTTGTAACAATGTTCCTTCTAGCCCTCGGGGAGTCGAGGTTGATTGTGATCCAAGGGTTGCCGTCGAGGGCGTCTTTAAGTGTCTGCTTTTTGGGTGTCGGTTGCTCCACTGGTTGTGGGGTTTCCGTCCCTAGCTCAATCGGCGGCTGTTGCTCTTCTGCCATCCGTTGCTGGATGCTTTGCTCGCGAGCCTTGCGAACTTGCGCCTTGCGGCTCAAGCCAGGTTTTTGGGGAACCACGGCGAGGTTGCCCGTCATTTGGTTGAATAACGCTTCGCGCTCCTCTACCGGAACATTCTGCCACCACGGCTCGCGAACCAACTCGTCCCGCATTGCTTTGTCAGCCGCCTTCTTTGCCTCCGCATCACGCTTGCGGGTTGCCATCCGTTTGCGTTTATCGGTCTCCCCTTGCAGGATTTCAGCATAGCGTTCTTGTGCTTTTTGGACTTCCTGCTCGCTTGGCAACACCGCTTCTTGCACACCCTCCAGGGCGCGTTGAGTCGTGGCCACATCCTCGCGTGCGTACATCTCTTTCTTGGGATCTCGGCCAGTAGGCACCAACGCCCCCGTTCCCTCATACTCAACCTGTGGCTCCCGTCGAAGTTGCTCGATTCTATCTCGGCGTTGGCGTTCGACTGCCTCTTGCGCTACCGCCTTCGCCTTGTCATCGGTAATCTGTCGCGGGGCTTCAACGCCGCGAAGATCCTTTGCGTTTTGCCGTATGTATTCGTTGATCTGCTCTGCAACATGTTTGTCAGCCTTCTCACCAAAGGGATCAATCCCCTCCTGTTCAAGGCTCTCGCGGATCTCCATTTCCTGGCGACGTAACTCAGTAACAAACGGCGACGGGTCTTGCGGCCCCTCAGATGGGTCAACTATCGGCTGTGATGGGTCTTCTTGCTTGGGAAAACGGGAATACCAAGGAACCTTGGCGCGGGAAGCCTTTTGGCGTTTGGCTGTGCCTTTGGGGTCTTTTGGGTTTACGGCAACACGCTCATACTCAGCAACTACCTCATTGGCAATCGCCTGCGCACCGGCAATGTCATTCACCATCAACAGGTCGCGCACTGGCTCCATCAAGTCCGGTGCGTACTGCTGGATCGTGTCAATGATCTGTTGACGCTCCTTCATTTCCGTTTGGAACGCTTCGGCCTGCGCCTGTTTTTGCGCCTCGTTCTGCGCAATTCCTTCAGCACCAGCAACGGAAAGCGCACTGGCAGGGGCTTGGGTCGCAAGACCACCTGTCGCTTCCAAGAGGATGTCTTCTAGGTCTTGCTCTTGCCCCGCCAATGCGCGTGCGGCAGACTCGCCGCCACCACCGCCAAGAGCATCTGCCGCCAGTTCAACCGCGCCCTCAATGGCCATGCGCCCCTTCATGCTGTCAGCCAAACCGCCAAGCCCCTCGGAAACCAAGCGGCTACGGCCACCCTCTAGGGAGACTTTCGGCAGTGTCGCACCAACCGCTTCTTCGGTCGCCTCAGTCGCCGCCTTTCTGCCCACGCCAACGCCACCTTTTCCAATGCCACGCGCAACCGCACCACCCGCCAATTGGAAGGCGAAATCAAATGCCGCAATCACACCACCACGAATCTTGCCGACTCGCTCCGCTTCCTCTAGGTCAGCCCGTGCCGTAGGATCAGTAAGTACCCGTTCAACCACCGCAGGATCACTCAAATCGTAACCAAGCTCCTTCAACTCCTCCATCACAGAGGCAGGGAACTCCTGGCGAAAGCCCGCCGCCATCGGCCCCGCGAAGGTAGTCAATGAAGCCAACGGGCCAACGACCGGCGCATCCTTGTCGGCTCCACCAAGCATTGAAACCAACGACTGCCCCGCAACCTTACCAATCGTGGAGATCGGCTTCTTGAAGATGTCGCCCTTCTCCATCAATGGATCCACGGACTCTTGACGCTGTTGCTCCCGCGCAAGTTGCCCAAAAGCATCGCCGTAAGCCTCGCTCGCCAACTGCTGTTGCGCCTCGGGCGGGAGCGTTCCCATTGCCGCCAATTGGCGCCGTAGATCACCCTGCCCACGGGCTTGGAGCATTGCCTCGCCAACATCCGCTTGGTTTAGCCCCGACTCAATAATACGGCCAGTAACATCGCCAACGATTGGCGCGGATGCAATCGCCTCACCCGCAAGCTCCCACGGCTTCCAACTCCAATCAAAGCCCTCCTCGACGCCAACCTGTTTGAACCTTTCAGCAACGCCCTGCACCATTTGAGGGTTCCATTGCTCCGACATGCTTCCAAGTCGGTTGAAGTCCCGTAAATAGCGTTGTTGGGCCTTCAGCTTACCAGCGTCATCAAGTTCCTTGTAGCTCTCATGCGCTTCAAGTTCCTCTACGGTTGGAATCGCCTCGCCATTAGGAAAGCGTACTGGCATTGATTACCTACCTTGTGTGTACTTCAAGAAGTCGATATCGCCCTGCGGGGTTGGTGCGCCTGGGTCTTTTACCTTTTTGGGGTCAATGCCAGCCTCAATCGCCGCTTCTTGGACGCTTTTTCCGTCAAGGATGGCTTGCGCATAGACAGTTTCAGCAAACGGCGACACCCCTGGGGGCAGTGCGTCAATGGCGCGTGCGACCTTTTCACGGCGCAATGAGACCTCTTGCGTGGTCAACGCCGTGCCGCCTGGTTGTGCCGCCGCAGTGCGTTGAGTGGCAAGTGCTTGATTCGCCGCAATGCGTGATTGAAGCTCTTGAGCCTCCATGTTCCTACGCTCTGTGGCAAACTTTCCGCGCCGACGAGCCGCAAGGACTTCTGGGTCACTGGTAGCGCCAAAAACGGTTTGACCAGTCGCCTCAAGCTCCAGTGCCGCCGCCTTTTTGGCTTCATCCTCAAGGCGTTGTTCTTCCTGCTGACGGCGGTAGTTCTCCAACACCCGATCAGCCGCTTTGTCCTCAAGCTTCTGCTCGCGGCCTTGTTGGCGGAGATAGCTTTCGCGCACATTCTGAACCCGTTGATCCTCAAGGCGAGCATCGCGCTCTTTATCAAAACGCTTGCCCCGTGCCGCTTCTTCCATCTCAAAGATCTTGATGCGGTCTTCCATGCGTTCTTTGCGTTCTTGTTTGCGCTTTTTCTCCGCACGCTTCTCAGAGTCGATGTCGCCGTAGACCTTCTTTAAGCCCATTGCCGCGCCCATAGGGTTGCCGCCGCCGTGGATAGCCCACCCGTCCTGTTGGTGAATATTGCCACCCTGCATTGCGCCCTCAAGCGCACCAAGGAACATACGCTCCTTTTCGGACATCGGTGCGGCACCGCCCCCCATGCTCGGGAAGGGGTTGCTAAATGATGGCATCTTGCCGCCGCCCTGTTGTGGTTGGATTGGCGGGGTAAAACTGGTAGGGAAGTTCACTAGAAAAGACCTCCAATTGCGCCACCTAAGCCTGCGCCGATGGGGCCACCGAAGGCACCCCCAATGACGGTGCCTACCCCCCCCATCATTTGTGACTTCCGTTGTGCGCCCATTGCGGCGGCTTGTGAGTTAAGTTGCGCCTGCTGATTGTTGGCTTGCGTAGCTCCTTGGAATAGCTGATTGACCCCCATACCTTGACCACCTGTGTTAGCCGCCAATGCGGGGTTTGCCTGTTGTACGCCCTGTCGGCCAGTAATGAAGCTGAACGCATCCGGTCGCGTTGCCGCCGTTTGCCGCAGGAAGTTGTCTGCCGCCTGTTGGCGCTGTTGCTGTAGTTGCAACCCACGGCTACCACGGGCAAAGGCTTCTGCGGCCACTGGTGCCGATCCGCGAACAATACCACGCGCACCTTGCGCACGGCGAATACCCTGCTCGACCTCGCGCTGTAGCTCGGGACTCATGCCCTGCCCCGCGCTCAATTCACCCATTACTTGCCGTCCAAGCTCTTGACGGATCGCCTCGGCTTGCGGGTCGGAACTCGCACTCAACGCCTGTTGAAAGGCGGGGCCAAGCTCTTGAATGTTCGCAATATCACCCAAGCGGGTCTGGCGGGTCGCCTCGGACTCAGCCGCACGCAATGGCGTACCAAACTGGGACTCAAATGCCAATTGCAACTCTGCCATCGCAGGTGCGAAGGTGGAGAGCATCTCCAAGTTGGATAATTGGTCAAAGAACTCAGCCTCCCGCAGGGAACCTTGGTTCTCTAGGTATGCCTCAATGGCACTTGCATAGTTTTCCCCGGCAGTAGGCACCTTCGGGGCTTTGGGTTTACTTCCCATTATGCACCTCCCTGCGGCATCTTAGATCCAAGCCTAGAGGCGTAATCATCGGCGCGGCGGCCTGTGTCGACGCCAGTATTCAGCGATGAACTACCCCACCCCGCAGACTGTGGTGACTGAAATTCGCCAGTACCCATCACTTGATTGGGAAAACCCACCCCCATGCTTGGCGCGTTTAGGAGTCCTTGTAACTGGCTCTGGAGGTTCGCGGGTAGCATTGGGGAGCCGGGCATCGGCTTTTCCCCGCGCCTAATCTGGCCTCTTGTTGCAGATCCAGCAAATGGGGCTGGCTTGGAGTTCCTTGCGGGGGCAACCCCAGTCTGCGCCAAGCCAATGCTTGGGGTGTTCCGTGCAATCGCCTGCCCGTTGTCTCGCGCCATCGCTGGGCCTGTCGGCGGGTTGCGCAACGCATCCACCGGATTACTCGACTGCATCAAGTCCACACGGCGTTGTATCTGTGGAGACACCCCGCCGCCCGTGTAATCTATCGGCGCTGGCAGGACATCGCGGTTTGCCATCGTCTCGGCAATAATGGGGTCTGCTAGGTAGCCACCCCCCTCTTGCTCTTTGCCGAACAACCTGTTAAAAATATCGTACTGGCCTTGTGGGACATCTGGCGTCCCCCCGTCCTGTGGCGTCTTAGAACCCTGTGGTCGGGTGTATACGCGAGTGGGCATTACAATACCTCCCGTCTAATAATCCATGAATCGTAAAGCTTACCGTCTTTACGGTGACTGCGCGGAAGCTCCCCCACCAACTCAAACCCACAACGCAATGAGGCCGCATAAGCCGCCGTATTGCACTTAGGCACCTGCCCGATCACATTCGTAACCTCGGGAAAATCCTGTAGCATCTGCTCAAATGTGGCATCAGCGGCGGCTTTCGCCACCCCACGCTTACGGTACTCCTTCAAGATCCCCCAATGTGCTTGAATCGTGTTAGCCCCGAAGAAACTTCCCCAAAACAACCCAACGGCTTGACCATCCACAACGGGCAGATACATGATTGAGCTTCCACACTCCAATGCCTTGCCGACCTCGTACAGAGAAGCCATGTTTTGGTTCTCGTCTGGCATGGCCGCAAGGATCTCCGAGTCCATAAAGAAGCGCATCACCCATTCAAGGGCTTCCGAGCTGTAGTTCAGTCTGACGGCACTTGCTTCCATTACGGCTCCGCTGTTACCTGTGCATACAAGACAACCACAAGGGCTTTGCCTGTACTTGCATTCGTGTTCTGGTCGGTGTAAAGGGCTGTAACGGTGCGTTGCGTGCTATTGTAGCCATCGCTGGCTCCGTGAGTCGGCTCAAGTACCCCAGTAGACGCAACATCCTGCGAAGTGCTTAGGGCGTCTTGGTCTGCCGCCCAACCGACTTCGATTGTGTCCGTACCCGTGCCATTGAAGGCCGTGGTCACGTGAATGTTGATGTCGTAAACAAAGCTATCAGCCGGGAGCGTGCCGATTGTAACTGGCGTGCCGTCATCCGTGTATTCCACCCACCCCTCAAGGCGACCAACCGCTTGAAGGTTCTTTTGGGCGTTGGCAACCGTGGTGGCACCAGTGCCGCCGTTGGCTAGGGCGATAGGCGTGGGAACAACCGCACGCGCCAGAGTAAATGCCTTGTTGAGGAGCGTGGCAGTTAGGGTGTCGCCAGTGGTGAAGGTATGTCCCGCCTCGACGGGTGCGTTTAGAGCCATTATTGATTGCCTCCGTCCTGCTGTAATTTTCTGTTGTCTGCTTCAATCTGTAGGTTGTTGTAGCGCACATAACCTTGCGTGTTGGTCAGCGTAAACTGCACCCAACCGGCTACCGCCAACGAGGTGAAAAGCTCCGTATGCTCGGCATAAACGTCTAAGTCCAAACCATTTGTACCAATATCTACGCCGCTACCAGCGCCATTGAGGGCAATGGGGGCGTAGTCCTCGCGGAATGGCGTGGCAAAGTCATCGTTGCTATTGTCCTGCACCCACGCCGTCTTGTTGTGGATGTCATAGGCCGTAAGGCTATAGGTCTTCGCGTTCAGCGAAGCAAGCGTCTCCGTGTCGAAGGGCTTATCTGACCCCATCACCGCCGTCACGCTGGGTTGTCCATGCTCAAACCGCACCTCGCCGCGATACGCGCTTTTTTGGATCAACTCCCCACCATGCGTGTAGCCACGGGTCTTTAGCTCGCTGGTGATGTTCGCGTTGGTAGCCGCAATCGAACCGAGCGCACCCGAGCTTGGCGTAGTTTGGTCACTGGCGAGCCTCACCGTTTCTGTAGTCTCCGTAACGGTTCCATCCGACGCTACGTCATACCTTGTGGTTGTGGTGTCGGTGACCTCATTCATTCCCCAATAAATATACCAAGGGTCGCTAACAACCGCCTCGCTTGTGTAGATTGAAACATAATCCACCAAGCAGTTGTCGCCCCAAATTATAATGTCCTCCTCTCCGCTAGACAGCCAATCACCAGTGTATCCGGTGCCGACCATCTCCCTTGGGCCAATTCCATTCAGTGTAGCGTAAACCTTGCCATCTGCACGTCCTTCGATCTCAAGGACATACCAATCCTCATCCGTGTATCCACCAAGATTAGTGCCAGCGTAGGTCTCTGGAAAATCCGCATCGTAGGTGCCAGAAGGCATTGAGAAACCAGCTTGGAACTCCACCTGCCAATATTTGTCACCCGGCCACTTTGCGCCCGGTTGATCCTCCCTCGTCACCTCTAGGGAGATGTGGCCGTTCCCCGATCCTCGCGCCCTTAGTAGTCGCTGTGTGCCGAAAAAGTCTGGCTTGAACCTAACACGGATAATTCCAGTGGTGTGTTCAGACAGCCCCAACCCCGTTGACTTTATTTCGGCTGATCCGGTAGGGGTTGTGCTAAAATAGTCCACAAACCCGCCAAGAAAATCCTCGCAATCACCCTCCAATAGGGCGTTTGTTGCGGCATTTGATTGCAGGCCAAGCAGGTATTGTTTACTGGAGTGGTCAATTGAGTCGAGCCTCTGTATCTCCACTGGCGTTGCCCCAAGCTCCCAGTACCCAACCCAAGAGCGCGATGTCAGATCGTAGGCAATGAGTCGGTTCGGATACTCGCTACCACCCACGCTAACTGCGCATATATAGTAATTGTCGTGGTTTACAGCGGAGAAGTTCTCCGAGTACTGCCAATTGATCTCCTGTATCAACCCCCAAATAGGCTCGCTGAGTGGCAATTCAACCAATTGCGCATTTTGCTCGCTTGTCTGCTGGATCGTCCACACACCCTCGCGGCCAAGAAAGAAAATATCCTTGCCAACGGCCACGGCTGTATCGGGTGAAACGCAACCAACGCGATCATCAATAAACTGCATGGTCATATCAGACGTGGTAGTGAAGTTATTAGCCCCAGTGATGACCGCAATTCCGCGCTCCTTGAAGGCAATGAGGTTGCCGTTGCTGAATGGGCGAAGCGCAACAAGTTTTTCGCCATCTCCCTGCTCCACGCGAAACTCATTATTGATACGATCCCAGTTGGCACTAAGAAGATCGCTGGCTATAATTGTGTCATCACCCTCAATGAGCCAAAGACGGTTAAAGGCATAAACCCCGTCGCGTGCTTGCGGTATTGCCCCGCTAGTCCCATTCGGGACGTACTCAAACTCTGAGCCAACCTCACCATCCCACCGAATTGGATCCCCATTATCCGGAAAAGCATACAGGTAGCCATACGCCTGCACAAACCTAATCGAAATCTTTCCTTCCATTGGGTATGGCGTGGGGATCCTCTCCCTTATTTCGCGCAATGGGAATGAAGTCCGATATATGCTAGTGAAATCTTGGTCGGGAAAGTGTGCGGAATAGACGACGGTATCAGAAGAACCAACACCTGGGCTACGAAACACCATGCTTCCGGTTATAGTCACGTCATCGCCTGCATCATCCAGCAATGGCTCCTCTACCCGCCAGCTACCACGGCGCGAACGCACGCCACCGTAGCGCGTCTCAATGTTCTTCCCCGATGCAAACTGGTTGGGGGCAAGCCTCTCGGGCGCTAGGCGGTCATTCATCCCGCCGGTAAAATCTGATTGTGCCTCGGTCGTTCTCACTTTATCGGGTCTTGTAGTACGGCCATGATTCCATGTTGTAGTAATACTCACCAACGCCAGCAAACATGCCGTAAGCAGGGGCGGCACTGAAGTCCTTGTCATTGTGTTGCGCCTCGTTTTGCTCCATCACCTTGAGGGCGTCTGCGCCTAGCTCGCGCTCTCTCGTTGCTCGTTGAATCTCCCCAAATCTCTCATAGAGCGATGCCATGACGAAGTGAAGGATGGGCTTGACCATCTCACTGGGTTGGATGGCGTCATTGTCATCCACCAACCACTCAAACTTGCGCAGGCATTGAAATTTGACTGTGGTGGCCGTATCGGGCGGCGGCACCAATTGGATCGTCGGGTACTCGGGAATCGTCTCCCATGGCTGAACGATCCCTAGCTCGTTATCGCTTGTATCTTTGATCGTGATGCGACCCGTGGTCACTGGCTTGCTGATCTTTCGGATTTCGGTAAAGCTCGCCGTTCCGTCCGAGTTGCTCGTCCCGTTTAGCGCAATGTCCTCCACAGTCTCCACGCCCCCGACAGTTCCCACAATTCGCACACTGCCCACTGCACTGGTGTCGCTGGCGCTTGTGCTGACGACGCGCACGTTGATTGCGCTCGTCGGTTGGGTAAGGACGGGATCGTTTCGCTTCCATAGGTACTCGCATGATGTCCCTGCTGTCTCAAAAGCCTCTGGGTTGAAGTTGTTGGTGCGGATCATGCCAACAGCCGAAATCGGACGGTTAGTGACCCGTGCCGCCTGCACGTTGTCCACATAGCTCGGGAGCGTAATCAGTCCGTCAGAGGTCGTAGCCTCAACGTCAATGATCTTGCTGTTATCCCAAGGAAAAACGTCCCAAACCTGCTGATAAGCAAGATTGAGAGCGTCAAGAGCGTGGTCGTGTAGGTCGGTTGGAATCTCATTCTTCCGTGCCGAGCCGGTTTGAACCAACGCGAAGTCAAGCAGTTCTTTTACGCGCACCTAATCACCTCGGAAAAAAGCCCCGCAGGAAGCGGAGAGGAGCAAGGAGAATACACTCCCTGCGGGGCAATGGGGTTTAGACGTAGCGACCGCTTACGCTAACATCATGGGCGGCGGCACCACCGGGATCCATAATCAAGACGACTGGTTGACCCACTTCGCCTGCGATTACGTTTTCCTTGGCAATCGTTGCCGAGCCAACCGTGTGCGTGGTGAGACGATCAGCCCGAACAACCCATGCCTTGGCACCTGCGGCAACCGCACCCTCAATGCCGGTGATACCGTCAAGACCAGCAACCGTAAGGTCAACTTCGTCGTTGGCGGCATCTTCAGCGGCACCGGAGATCAAGCCAACCCGAAGGCTAGTGTCTGCACCAGTGCTGTTCTGAGCGTTGGTGGCCGTGGTCACGAAAACGCCATAGTCGTTGTCCGTGATTTGGTAGCCATTGATGTAGCCATCATCATCTCCGCTGAGAATATGATCCGTTGCGGCGGCGGCTTTCGCCCCAACAACGGTAGTCTCAAGCGCACTTGTGCAAGCGCCCAACTTGACTACGGCACCAGCATTGGCACCAGTTGCATCGAGTGCATCGACAACAATCTGGACGCCAGCCTTGCCCGGAATGACAATTGCCAACTCTTGGTCGGTAGCGGGGCCAACACGCGCATAGCTAAACTCTTTGCTGTTGGACTTCTTTACTAGGTCACTCATTTGGTATACCTCCTATGTTTACCGCTTACGCGAAGCTCGAAACGGTGAGGTCGTAGTCGGTCGTACCAGCGATGTTCAGACCGTAGTCGTCGTCAATGACGGCGGCTTTGAACGGAATGTTGTAACCAATGGTCAACTCGACACCAGTCTTGGTGATGTCCTGCACCTTGAAGCCCGTACCGCGCATGAGGCGGGAGCGAGTGCGTGCATCACCCAGATCGACATAGCCGAACGAGTTCTTACCAAGCACGTGAGCAACGTGAACCGCACCAGAATCAGCACGGGTAGCAAGAGCGCCACCAGCACCGGGGAGGTTACAACGGTATGCATCGTGTTGGATAATGAAACGAAGACCGTAGATGTCGATGGCCTTAGCACCGCCAAACACCTTGTCAGTCTTGTAGCCACGGATAACCAACTCGCGGAAGTACGGATCGGCTTCCAACTGCGAACAGATGGCGTGGTCAATAACGGCAACGTGCAGACCCGGATAAACTTCGGGAACGCCGCTGTTGGAGAGGGCAACCTTAGCACGCTTGAAGTCTTCAACCGTGAACTTGCTACCGGAGTTGAGGTCGCTGAAGTTCTCAGCACCGCCTGCGTACATCGTGTTGAACGCGCCAGCGAGGTTGGAACCGCCAGTGTACGAGTTCGTGTCGGCAACGCCGTTCACGAAGGCTTCGTTGACGTGGCGATGTACCCAACGACGAATCTGCGTCTCAAACTTCGCGTAGGAAGCCTTTACGACGTCAATCGGATCAACCGAACGAACCATGTTGCCCAAGGAAACATAGTCGCGCAACTCAGCCAAGGGAACTTGGATGATGGTGGCGGTTTCGGTCTGACCCGAACCCGGATCGCCGTCAGACTCAGCGAAGTACTTCGGTGCGTCATCAGCCGACTCGGACGGAATCGTGTAATCATCAAACTTGCGGAACTCAGCGTAAGCACCGCCGTGCTTCGGAATGGATGCCTTCATGCCGAGCTTTGAGTTCGCCAAAGGCGTCTCATAGCTACGACGTGCTTGATCCATCCACTTCTTTTCAAAATAGACCTGTACGGAACCGCTAATTCCAGAGGTCAAGTTTTCTGCGGCCATTGTGGCTACTCCTGTGGATTATTATGCCCCAGTGACCCCAGCGGCAGTAAAGGCGGCAAGGAGTTCATCTTCGGCACTACGGGTAGCTCGACGGGTAGTCGTAGCCTCACCGGCAGGGATTGGCGCATTGGCGCGTCCTAGCCGTTTCCGTAGCTCCGCATTTTCCTGTGCCAGCTTTTCATACTGGGATTCTTTCTGGAGCAATTGAGTGTAACGAAGGACATGGCTTGGCGCATCCGCAAGATCTTTGAAATTGGGGATGATTTGCGCCAGTTCTTGTCCAGCGGTGATGTAAGACTTGCCAAATTCAGACTCGTCATTGAAGTTGCCCTTGTCGTCAATCAAGCCCTCCACTTCCTTGAGCGATCCAAGTGAAGCGTTTCGTTGCTCTTGCCAATCGCGTTGTGCCTGCACCGTACCAGCATTCCGCTTTTCTGCGGCGATGGCTCGGGTCAAGGCTTGGGTGGCGGCATCTTCGACGTCACGGCTCAAGCCGCCAAAGCGATTGGCCTGTGCCGCACGCATTACGTCATAGATTTCACCGCTATCCTTTCGCTCAAGAGCTTGGATGGCTAGATTGCGCAACTCGCGCAACTGTGATTCGTCTCCCTCGGCTTCCCCTGCCTCGTAACGCGCCAAGAAGGTCAGCATGTCTTCAGTGCTGTACTTCTGCTCAATACGCGCCAACTCGTCGGGTGGCTCGGGTTTTTGCTTGGTTGATTCCTCAAGCTCGGCCAACCGCGCCTCAAGCTCCTTCAAACGCTTTGCCTTGTCCTTGTTGGCTTCACGCAGGGCGCGAATGCCTTCGGATGGCTCGTCGTCTTGGGGTTGTGGCGTTGCCTCGGCTTCAACTTCGGTGGGCTGGTCACTCGTTTCCACAGCCGGTTCAAGTTCTGCCTCTGGCTCGTCGTCGGTTTCGGCAACTGCCTCGTCAAACTGCTTATCTCGCTCTAGGTCTTCAGCTTCAAGCTGTTCCTGCCAACGATCAAGGCTGTCCTGTAACTCGTTGTCGAGTTCAGTGGTTTCGACGGGGGCATCAGCCTCCACTTCTTCGGGTTGTTCGATTTCGGTTTCTTCCTGCATGTTACTCACACCTTTTTTTGGTCGGTAGTGGATTGACCATTTGGGTTTAGTGCGCGGGACACTTGTTACTCCGCTAGAAATTCGTCGTCCTCATCCTCACCAAGCGAGGAGGGATCAAATTCGCTGACGCTATAAACTCGCTCAAGGTATTCCCTGTCGCGGTACTTCCAATATTCGTCGTCAGCAAGATGCTCGATGCCATTGATTACCAACGCCAGTGCGCGGCGATCAGCAGACATTTGCTCGTCAAAATGGCGCGGGTCAAGGCACATGGCCGTGACTGTGTGCTTCATCCGATTCATCATTTTTTGACCGGCTCTGGACTCAAGGAAGGCGTGCAACTGATTTGCATCAGCAACCGACCAAGAAGGCATCTCCGTAATAATCTCTGTCCTTGCGGTCTTTGACCCCGGAAAGCACTTTCTCAACCAACTAAACATCCTCGCCTTCTCCTTGCTCTATTTCGGCTTGCGCCTGTTGACCGACATATTCGGTCAAGTTGCCAATCTGCTCGTAGTTCTGTTGAACCACCTGCCCCATTTGCTGTGCGCCTTCCTGCATCTGTTGCATCTGCATCGTAAGCGGCGGCGGGGCTTGACCTGGCTGTTCGGGGTCGTGAACTAGCTCGTTAGTCAACTGCGGATTCAACTGATCGACCATGATCGCCGCCAATCGTTCTTGGCGAACGAATGGAATCTGCATCAGCATCGGCCCCAGCGTCATCAATTGCTGAAGAACAAAGTCTGGGTTGACGTGTTGGTTGGAGCCTGCCGCCAAGACCCGAAACGGCATGGCAAAGACCACTTCCGACAATTGGGCTTGGTATTGACCCGACTCGCTTACGATAGGTAGCGGCACGGGATTGTGGCGCAGGAACTCCCACATCATACTGTAAAGTTGGGTAAGCGGCTCGGTGTCGCGCATGACGCTAACATTGGTGAGCCGTTGCCGCGCTAACTGCTCGGCATTCACCTGTGTTGCAGTCTTGTCGCCACCACCCCTGCTGTCGCTAAAGCCCCCCTGCGCGGAGCCACTGCGGCGTTGCGCCTTGCTGTACTCGTTGCTGGTGCTGTAGTCAAAGATCTGATCGACGCGAGGCATCTGCACTGGCTCGACGCCATCCGGGAGGCTTTCGCCCGGAATCCACTTGATGTTCTGCGCCTTGCCGCGACCACCCTTGAGCATCGGCTTCGTGTAGAAGTCCAGTTGGATGCCCTTGGCGTTCTGCATGGCGTTGGCGATCTTTTGGTTGTCAATCAGCAATTCGCACAGGCCGCGAGTGTCATAGAACTCCAAACGGCGGTTCTCGTTGCGAAATTGGACATAAGGCCAAGGACGGTCGCTTCCGTCATCCAACCACACCCACGCCCGTTGCTCCAAAATGAGCTTGGGCGCGGTGGGGCTGAAAAGCGTTCTGTATTTCTTCTGCCCTTGGTAGTGATACACTTCCCAAACGGGTACGTACTCGACACTATCTTCGCTTTCATCCAAAGAAATGTGCGGCGTGTAACCAACGCTATTGTCGTATCCCGACTCTTGTTCGGCTGAACTTTTCTCTTTGGCAAGCCGCAACACTTCCTTAGAATTTTCCCAACCACGATCTTCTGCCAACTGCTCAAACTGGCGCACACTGTAACGGTGCATTTGGCAAACGCGCTCTGCGTCTTGAAGGTGGCGGGTGCCGTTCGGCACTAGGATATTGAAGGGATCAACCACCTCAATATCGGGGATCGGCTCATCAATACCTGTGTACCGCTTGTAGGCCGTGTGATTGCCTACAACTTTGACGACTGCAAACCCGCGCTCAAACTTGTTGTCCTGCGCATGTTCGATATTGCGCTTGAACTCAATCATCATCCGCAGAAGCGTGTCGAAGCCCATCTCGGCCTCACGCTTAAGGCTTGCCGCTTCTGAACTCATCGGGACAAACGAGGCAAGTTGTCGGTTGGCGAACATGACGCCTAGACCTTGCGCAACATTGTCGCGGATGTTGTTGTCGATTATCGGCTCAACAAAATTGGGAGCACCGGGGTAGAGGACACTGCGCTTGCGCTCGCCTAGTCGGTGGCGAACATAGCGTTCCTGTTTGTCTCTCCAATCGCGGATGTTTTGCAGGTCATCGCGGCAACAGTCGTAAAGCTCGTTACCTGTTTTGCCCTTACCCTCAGAATATTCTGCCATCGTGGAATGTATTTTCCGTTATCTTGGAATCCCGTCCATTATATTGAACAATAATTATGCGCCAACCCATCGGTGTGCAAGTTTTGTCACGCACTTTACGTAAAATGTAAAAAACCCCCGCCACCGCCACCTTGGGTTAGGGTGGACTTACTGTGACGGGGGTCGGGGTGGGGAGAGATTGGTAGCGGGGCCGGTAACGCTCTCGGCTGGCACGGGGTATGAACCCGGCTGGTCACTTGACCTCCCCGCAAATCTAAAAAAGGATTCCCTCGCTTCTGCTTGGATCGTGCCACTTGCTCTGTGGCGTTCTGCCGATCATTCCACGGCACGCACTCAGTTCTGCCTGCATCGGGTTGCTTACCTCCGTTGGCGGGTGCCAATTGTAGTACAGCATCATTATAACATCTGCCTCATCCGGTGAATGTGGCATTTTTTTCTTGCTTGTCAACTTGATTTGACGAGTATCGTCGTTTGGCTCGTATTTGTGCCACGATAACTGCTCCCGCAGGCTTTGGCTGTTAGGCAGGATGATCTCCCCGAGCTTGACCCGCCGCGCCAATTCAAAGTAGCCCTCGGCGCGAACATTGGCGTACATGCGCTTATCCTTCACCTCGCCCCGGAAGTCGAATCGCGTAACGAAGATTCCCTTGCTCTCTAAAATGTCGTTACACGCCTCACCGATGCCGCCGTTATCGCCAATGAATTCATCGTACTCGGGGTTGTATCCCTGTCGCCGCAACTCAGCCACGATGTTTTCAGCCAGGGCAACCGCATCGCCTTCGTGCCATGACTTTGCGATCCACGATTGATTGCCCTCGCGGATGCCAAACGGTTGGGCATCACCTCCACCAGAGAAGTCACAGCAGAAGGCGCGGTCGCGGCCAATCTTGGCCACCAACCCAGACATGCAGTGATCCACCGCCGTCATGTCGAAAACCATGTTTGCGCCGACCTTGGGGAACCTGCCAAGGTGCATCGACTGCACAAACGCATCCCCCTCGCCGCGAGTCTTCAAATCAAGCTGAATGTTCCGTAGCTCGTTCTTATCCTCTGACAAGTGGGGGCAAACCTTGTAGTCGATGATGCCGTATTCCTCAAACCCGCCATACAGGTTGTACTTTCCCGTCAGCTTGCACTTGAACTTGTCCTTGGTGCGCGTGAAACACTCGTAGAACGGCCCAGACGGGTCAAGGCTCGGCGTGCTAACCACCAACCAGTTGCTACCACGGCAACGCTCGAAGGCTTGGAAAATGTCTTCTTCTACTGACTTAGCCTCATCGATAACCAAAAGTAAGCGCCCTTGGTCTTCCACATCTTCAATTCCGTGTTCCTTGAGGTAAGCCCACCACTCATCCGAAATCTTCTCTCTATTATGGATTCCCTCTGGTATGTCTGGGATATGATAGCCCTCTGCTCGCCCTGCATCGTTGGTAGCGAAACTTTCCAACTTTGATCCGTTGGGAGCATACACGTAGAACATGTTGTTATCGCGAATCTTCCATTCTTTGGCATTTGGCAACATTCCTATGCACGATCTAAGGTTGGGGTAAAGCTGTTGCTGTACCTGTCGTGCGGAGGCGCTTGTAGTAATGACGCGACATTTAGGGAAGGCCATCATATACCACAAGCACCCCCGCGCCGTCAGCCAAGAGGTCTTGCCCGAAGCATTGCAGGTGGCAACCGCAACGCGATTACCATCCACCATAAGGTCATCCATTGGGTGGGTTTGCCACCTATACGGCGTCTGCTTCCAAATAATGGATGCGGCGGTCGATGGGGTCGCGAACGGTTCAATGTCTTCGGGCTTCCAATCCACTAGAACGGCACTTCTTCTTCAACCGGAACCTCGACGGGCGGCATCGTCGCTTGGCCGCCTTCGACCTGCACGCGCCAACCTTTGACGCTGACAAAGTACTTGGTCTCTCCTTTGGGGCTGACCCACTTGCGGCCACCGACGTCAATGTTGACGGTGACTTCTTGGCCGACCTTCAAGGCATCCAATTTTGTAACGGCGTCCTGCACGAATTCAATCGGCACGTATTCGGGGTACTCGGGGTTCTTGGCGTACTCAATAACCAATTCTCGCTTCTTGAAGCGGTCGCTTACCTGGATGGTGCTACCCACCCGTACTACTTTGCCTGTGATTTCCATCACTGCTCCTCTTTCTTGTATTCTGCCCCATCGGGCGTTCTGCTTGTGTAGAGTCCGGTCTTCGCCCGAATCCTACGGTAAACTTCTTGTAGGTCGTCGTTGAACAAAATACGTTGGTGTTCCCTCCCAATTAGGTAGCCAATACCCAATCCCACCAACATTAGCGCCGTGACCATCACCGTTGGAAGGAAACCCCTAGACTCTGCGCCCGAAGGCGAATGGAGTTTGCATTTCGGCGTGGTAGGTGCTTCGCCAACTCTATGGTGGGAACCCTGCCGTAGTACTTGTAGATTATCGCATTTTCGCGATCTGTCCAATGCTTCCTTAGTGGCTCGGTGCCATTTTCAATAATTTGTTCCAGTTCATCAATCGTGAACTCCACGCCCTCGTCCTCCTTGCTCATTTCTCCTCCTTGAACACCAATCGGCGCATATTAATGTCGCTCATACCTTCAAAACCTCTCCTTCTGCCGTCCGTAGCTTGTAAAGGAACTTGCGCGTGCAGTAATCGCCCTCATCATCCCAACTAAGCAAAACCACGCCACAGGTAACTCGCGCACCAGCCACGACCTTGCGCCCAAAGCGCGTCAAACCCTGCCACGCAGGCGTAATCGTCATCGCCCCGCAATCATCCTCCCAATGGCCGTAGACATGCCTGTGCGCCCGAAAGATGTGGTCGGGCATACGCTCACCCTGCCGTGCCGCCCAAAGCCTCTCGCTATTCAGCACCGGCGCGTACTGGCTCGTCTCCAAGTACGGCTTGCTCGTCGTGCCAACATGGTGAGCCGCGCTAATCAGCGTGCCGTTTATCTCAATCGTCAAATGCGGCCAAGCAAACTTGTTCGTCTGCGGATCCGGCGTACAACCCAACCGCCTCGCTATCGAATGCTCCGTATTCTTCGTGTGGCACTCCGTACCCTCAACCATAAACGCCTTGTCGGCATCCTCAAACAACGGATCTAAAACCTCCAAGGCCATCAACGGCTGATCTGCCGGGTCTGCCGTAACCACCTGCGTCGTCCGGTGGTGCATCCCCTCAATCACATCGCCATTGTGCAGGATCGCAAACTCCTCGCCATTTATCGCCGCCGCAACGTCATCCTCCATTCGACGCCACATATCCCACAGCCAACGCTGGAGCTTGTTCCCTTCGTGCTTCTCCCCCTCCATGTCAACATACCCCGGCCTCATCACCGCCAAGGTGCTACCAACATGCGTATCGCTCATTACCAATAGGTGCTGTACGCTCATTCATCATCTCCCGTCATCTTCCAATAAATAAACAAAATCACGCAAATGCTGACCAGCGTAACCGACAGCACCCAAATCTCTAGCCCCGTGGGCGGCTGGCGAGCCAGCACCCTAATCCTGCTCCACGATAGCCAATTGTTCCTTTCGGCGCTTCTCCATCTTCGCCTGCAACGCCATATTCACCATACAGCCAAACTCGTAACTACCAGGCATCAAATGCATCCACTCCTTGCTACGCTCCTCATCCACCACGTTACCGTGCAAACCCTGCAACTTCGCCAACTTCTCAGCCGCCTCCATCTTCTCCTTCGCCGTCGCCGTAGGATCACGAATTATCTTCGTGTACATCGCCATAATCTCTTTTGGATTCGCAATGTGACTAAACTTCGGCAACGGCTTCGGTGGCCGCAAACGCTTCACCTCATCCGCAATCCACGGCTTCTTACCCAACGCCGCCGCCTTACTTATCAGAGTATCACGCTTCATGTTCATCGTGTACCCCGCCTTCTCCCACGCCGCAATATTCGTCTCACCCGACGCAACCAACTCCGCAAACTTCTGCTGTTTCTCTGTCAAACGCTTGGCCATCACCAACAACTCCTGTACTTCGACCAAATAAACACTACATCCACTATACCCAACACCATCACCCCCCGTCAACCCACAAATCCACTTTTTCCGCAAAATACCTACTCAATCACAAAACAAAACTTGACAAAACACCAAAAACACGTTACGCGTAGCGATACACCCACATGGATCTATGCAGTGAGCAAGGCGACGATGTGCGACAGCCATCTAGCCGCACGAACGAAATAGTAGGCTTGGCCGAAAGGCCATAACCACAACACCGGCAGGCACACCCCACCACAAACACCCAACTTTTCACCCCAAGTTTTTAAACACCATAAGATAGGTTACTGAGCGAAGCGACCCCTCCAGGGGGAGCGTAGCATCAGTACGGAGCGAAGCGACTCCTTCTTTAGAAGACGAAGAAAAGCAGAAATGTAAAGCTGTGCAATTTTGCATGAATAACGCTGGTTTTGCGCTATTCTACATACCCTCTATTATGCGACGTGGGATAGAGTGCAATGGCAGGCATCGACAAGCTGGTTCGGCGGGTTTCAGCCTGGACGCCCGAGCGCAGTGGCACAGATCGACAAGCTGGCAAGTTTGGTGGCGTCTATCGCTAGGCACGAAAAAGCCCCGCAGGCCGAGCCGTTGGGGCGATAGGGTAGTGGGTTGTGGGTTGGTGTTAGTTAATGTAAGTTCGCACTGCTTATTCTCCGAGGGTGAGTATTGAGATATAAGCTAGTCCAAAAGCGCCGGCAACCATGGCGATGAAAGTTGCCAGGCAAGCGACGGTCGCGGTGAGTTGCCATAGGGTGAGTGTTTGTTGTGTTGGCGTAGTGGTGAGGTGTGAGCCTCGTTTGTGCTTGTTGTGTTGCTTGGTCACTGATCGTCCTCCTCTGGGTTGTCGTTGGCGATTTCGCGTAGGGTTGCAAGGTCCACGAAAAATACCCAGTAGGCATCCGTGAGGACATAGGCGTACCAATTGCCGAAACTGTTTGATAAGCAGTAATCGCGCTCGTCTTTCATGTACTCGAGGGCGGCTTCTGCTTCTTCTTCCGTGCAGTCTGCCCACTTGGTCATGTCGAATATGTTAAGACATACTTCAATCTCCCCGACTTCAAAGGTGGCCACTTCGAATTCTAGCTCAGAACATGCGCGGCCATAGCCGTCGTGCGGTTTACAGTCGCTCCAGTCTAAACAATATTCTTCCATTGCCTCCACAGCTTTTGGGTTAGTGGGGATGTCGTGGAGTTCGCAATACTGTAGCAAGCGTTCCGTGCCGTTGTAGTACTGCCAGTCGCCCTCACGTATCATATGGGCGTAGTTGGCGCCAGCATCGTCGTGTGTGGTTTCGTATTCTTCGTTTAGGTCGATTACGTTGCCGATTTTTTCGGCTAGTTCCTCGATTCGTTCTTGTGTTATGGTTTCCATTTTATTCGCCCTCATAGTAGCTGTTTAGGTTTTTGGCTAGTTCTTCCCAGTTCACCTTATCGGATCGGATCGGCTCACGCTCCATTGTCTTCAGGTTCAAGAGGCCGAGCGTGAACCTATACCATTGTTCTTCCGTGGCTTCTCCATTGTGGGTGTCTGCGAACTCACAGACTAGCTTGTACAAGTCATAGTCGTTGGTTAGGTACAGGTTTACAACCCATGTCTCCCAATTCGTCCAGCCGTTATAGCTTGTTTCTTGTTTCGCCATTTTTTTCTCCTTTTGTTTTGGTTGGCGGTTGTACCTACTAGGACACAAGTGGGAGGAATTACCAGCGATTTTTCAATGTAAATCCAATGTAAATTCTTGCATGCAAACAACTTGCGCAACTGTCGCGGCCAGGTTTCGGCGCGGCGATCCGGGGGGCATCCAGGGGCGAACCGCCGGGTGGGTGTGTGGTTACGCCGACGGGTTACGCCGACCGGTTACGCCGACTTTTTATTTTTTATGGAAAATTGGGTGGCGGGGTTTGACGGGTGAGTTACATTGTAGGTGAGAGGTGGCTGTGGTTATGCCGCCGAGCAAACAGCAAGGAGAAGACAATGGCTAAAGTGAAAAGCCTAGTCAGTGAGTTGGCGCGGATTCGCGACAGCTTGAAAGCGCCGAAGGGTCAGTACAACTCTTTCGGGAAGTATCGGTATCGGAGTTGCGAGGACATCCTGGAGGCGGTGAAGCCGTTGTTGGATGATTGCAACTTGACGATGAGCGACAGCGTGATTGAGTGCGGTGGCCGTGTGTTCGTGAAGGCGACGGTGACGCTGTGGTTTGGTGATGCCTACCAAAGTGTTGATGCGTTGGCGTGTCACCCCGAAACGAAGAAGGGGATGGATGCCAGTCAGATCACGGGTGCGGCGTCGAGCTATGCGCGGAAGTACGCCTTGAATGGTTTGTTTTGCATTGACGACACGAAGGATGCGGATGCAACCAACACACACGGTAAGGGCGGTGCTGGTGCTGGACAAAACTCACCGAGCAAGGATTGGGGTGCGTTGATCATGCAGTGCGAGTCGATTGCGCAGTTGAAGGCGCTGTGGACGAGCATTCCCGCCGCTGAACGCGGTCAGTTTGAAGCGGCCAAGGAAAAGGCCAAGTCTGTCTTGGGAGGTGAATGATGAATGGTTGGCAAGAATTGAGCGACAAGGAACACCATAGCGGTGCCTACCTTACATCGTCGGGCTTGAAGGCGGCATTGAAGTCACCAGCCCACTTTGCGTTGCATCAGCGTGGCGAAACCGAGGACAAGCCTGCCTTTGCCTTTGGGCGTGCGGTGCATACTCGCGTGCTTGAGCCTTGGGAGTTTCAGTCGCGTTACGCAGTTGCGCCAAAGGTGGATCGTCGCACCAAGGCAGGCAAGGCTGAGTACGCCGAGTTTGTTGAGGCGAGCGTTGACAAAGAGGTGATCAGCCAAGATGACTATGATCTTTGTGAGCAGATGGCGGCATCGTTGACGGCCAATGCTGACGCGAGCAAGTGGTTGAATCCAGATGCCGACGATTCGTTCGTGGAGCAATCGGGCGTGGTGATGGATGACCGTTATGGTTTATTGGCTTGCCGCCCGGATCTGCGTGTGGTTGGCGATTACATCGTTGACCTCAAAACCTGCGCGAGTGCGGATGGTGACTACATGACCCGAGCATTGGTGAACTTCGGTTACGCCTTGAGCGCGGCATGGTACACCGACCTTGCTCGTCGCATTGACGGTGGCGAATACCGCTTCATCTGGGTAATGGTTGAAAAGACGGCGCCGTTTGCGGTGGCGTGCTACGAGGCCAGTCCCGAGGTGTTGGCTTACGGTCGCGACAAGTGCCGTGAGGCGTTGGAGGTGATTGGCAAGTGCGCTGATGACAACTATTACCCAGCCGCCTATCACGAAGGAACCCCGATGGTGGAGTTACCACGATGGGCAAGGTGAGTCAGTACATTCAGCCGTGTCCGTCGTTGCCGAGCATTAAGGTTTTGTCCAGCACCATGACAAGAAACATGGCGATTGGCTTCAATTGCTTTGAGTGCCAGGGCGGTTCGATGCATGAAGCGCGTCATTGCGACATGACAAACTGCCCATTCCACCAGTTTCGCAAATCGGCGTTGCGAAGCATCAGCAAGTACACCGAACCCAATCGTCAGCGCGAAGGTAGCGCCGATCACTTGAAGCGTGCGATGGGTTGACACCGAAATGAAGCAGAAGGCTGACGGCTCTTGGGAGATCAAGGGTCGTTGGTCGGGAAGCCTAATCGTCACTGGGACGAATATCCCGGAAGATATGGCTACGCATCTACGAAAGGCAGTAGAACAATGGATGAAAGGAGCAAAGAAAAAATGACTATTGAGGTAGCTTACCACTGGTTGCGGGATCGCACCGCCCTAGCAAGCGAGAAGCCGTTTGTGACCGTGAGTGCCAACATTTGCGGCACTCTCGATGATCCTGCCGCCACATACAATGCGGCCATCATCGGCGGGGGAATCCATAGCTCTGCGCACATGCACGCAAGCCCTATGAATGCCGCCAACGAAGCCCTGCGGCTATGGCTCAAGGGTGAAGGAAAGGCTGTAGCATGATTGGCATTGACATTGGCTGTGACGGCGGCATTGCCGTACTGGACGAGGTTGGCGACATCATCAACATGGAGAAGCCGAGGTTGGCGAGCCTGTCGGGCAAGAAGGAATGGGACGGCTATTGGCTGGCGAACATACTGGAGGAGTTTCGCCACATGGAGCCGATCATGTACATTGAGGCGTGCGGCTACCACTACAGGAATGTGCAGGCGGCTCGCTCGTTGGCGATGTGTGAGGGCATCATCGTTGGCGTTGCGTCCAGCTTGGGGTTCAGCATCGAGCGCGTGCAGGCCAAGGTTTGGCAAAAGGCGGTGCTTGGCAAGGTGCCACAGGGATGCACTAAGGAGTTCGCCCTGGATTACGCCCAGCAACGCTGGCCGCAGGCTGATTGGACTAAGAGTAAACGAGCAACAAAGGCAGACGACGGGTTTGTGGATGCGGCACTGATTGCCCTCTACGGCCTGCACAAAGACAAAGGATTGGAGCTATGAGAGTTTTCCAACACCCGAATGGGCAAAAACAGGCTATTGACTGCGATCAAGAGTTTGTCTGGGTTCACCCCAAGGCGAAGAAACTTGATTTTGGTTGGTCGCCAATCAAGGATAGGCTGTACAGCGCAAAAGCGTTAGCCGTCCCGCACCCCACCAAAACCGGCGAACTCATCAATGAGTATTGCGCCAAGAAGTTGATGGAGATCCCTGTTGACGCGATCCCAACGGCCATCGTTCCCGACGAGGATAACGCCTATGAGCAGGGCTGGCGGGACGCAATCGCCCACTGCTATTGCCCCGGCGCAACGATTGAGATGGCTTCTCGCGTACAGAACGAAGCAAGGAGACTAGGACTATGAAAACGATGCCACTTTTTCTTGCTGGCTTGGCCGTTGGCATTGCTATCGGTATAGCTATTCAAGGTGCGTACAAGGATCACTATATGCGCAAGGTGCTGATCGAACACGGCGCGGCCTACTACACCCACGACACCGGAGAGTTTACGATCATACGCAAAGATGGAGGTGAGTGATGCGTTGCGCTTTATTCGTTTTTGTCGCCTGCGCAGGCTGTCGCACGCCAAAGCCAGCAGAGCCATGCTCTGAGTTTGCGCGGCTCAACAGCCATTGGGAGGCAAATGAACGGGTACGCGAGTACCTTAGCGACCCAGTGATCATCGAAGCAATCAAGGAGGCCGAGTGATGGCGAAGTGTAGAATTTGTGGGGCGGGAGCAGAAGAGTACTCAACACTGTGCCGTGATTGTGGGCAGAATCCCGAAGAGTTGGCCGATATTATTGATTCCAGGGACGCCGAGGTCGCCGCGCTCAAGGCCGAGGTCGAGCGGTTGCGGGAGTTTTCCACCAAGCAGGCGAAAGAATTGGAACAAACACACGCATACTATCAGCGTCGGTACAACCACCAGTGCCGCCGCGCCAAGATAGAGGTGCTGGAGCAGGTGTACATGAGACAGGAAAAGCACAAGAACCCACGCGCAGTTATACCGAATATGCTCGCCAAGCTCAAGCAGGAGGGCGAGTGATGAGCAAGCCAATTAGACTGCGAGAGGCAATGCGACGTCTTGGCATGGTTTGGCCTTGCGATAATTGCGGGTTTCACTCACCATCGTCGATCAGGGGGTGGCAGTCGCCATTCTACGCAAAGCGGTTTTGTAGCAAGCAATGCTGTACCGAATACGATAAACTCAAGCAGGAGACACACTAACATGAAACTGACGCTAGACAACCCGCCCGAAGGCTACGCCGCAGAGGCCGAGTGGCGCGTGCCGCTCGACGGGGAACACTTCATCAGCGAATACGAAGAAGTGGTCATTGCCAACGACGATGGAATATACCGATTTCGCATCGTTCTCACGCCCCTCGCGGTGCTTGCCGAGGTACGCCGCGCCAAAATCGAGGCGTACCAAGATGCACTTTCAGTTCTTCGAGTCCACGACAGGCCAGCCGCTACAGCTATCATAGCAGACAAGCTCAAGCAGGATTGACATGATGCATACATATATCAACAAGTGGCTACGATTTGTATTGGTAGCCACGGTAGCCACATGCGCGGGATGCGTGACGGTAATTCCACCA
>Ga0181594_10001102_pt1 | contig 25360 bp, 28 predicted proteins | sample 071ome_18_FD_145603 | JGI IMG/M metagenome (GOLD analysis project Ga0181594, IMG submission 145603) | Coastal salt marsh microbial communities from the Groves Creek Marsh, Skidaway Island, Georgia - 071413BT metaG (spades assembly) | ecosystem: Environmental > Aquatic > Marine > Intertidal zone... | reverse complement strand
GCATGGTGATGGCCCAGCTCAGCGTCTCGAAGGCTTCGCCCGCCGTGTCGGTATCGCCGCCATATCCGTGCCAGCGGCCAATCGGCAGCAGAAACTCGAGCCCCGCCTCATCCGCCAGCCTTGCAGCCTTCAGGCAGTTATCCATTGAGGCGTCCCAGCGTTCAGGCGCCTTGGTCATGGCGAGCCCGCCCTCGCAGTTCATGCCGAACAGGCCGAGGCGAAAATTATTGGGACCGTAAACGCGGGTATCTCTGCGAGAGGTCGGGCGGGTCATGGACGTAACCGTAGACATGAAAAATCGGATTCTCGTCAATTGCCAGCGCTCTGTCCATGGCGCGATGCGCTGGCGCTTTTCCCTATCCTACAATCGATTGCTTTAGTGCTCACGGAGAAAAACTGACCGTTTACAACGGTTCAGGGGAATGCGACCATGCAACCATAAATAAAATTGAGTCCGAGTTTTTACCAATTATGTCGATCCGATTTCTGTTCCCCCTGATGACAGGCTGCACGGTCGCGCTGTTATCATTCAACGTTCACGCCAATGTCTTGATCGGCGGCGGCATGGAGCTTGAACCCCTGGGCGCTGGCGGCGGTGGCGGGTTTACGTTTACGTCGACCGGCGACTGGAATGTCGATCCCTTTTCGATCGTCAATGCCGAGGCGGGCGTAACGCCGCTGGGCGGCAGCCAGATGCTGCGCTTTGTCAGCGGCGGAGCCAATACAGACGTCTATAATGTCGTCGATTTGACTGCGCTTTCATCCACAATTGACGCGGGCGGCGCGACCGCCGATCTTTCGGCGTTTTTCAATGCGCTTGGTTCAACCTCCTATTCCCTGTCACTGCGCAGCTTTTCTGGTGCCGAGCCGACAATTTCGAACCCCGTCAGCGGGACATCTTTCGACAATGTTCTCTTCCAGCCTGTGGGCTTTACGGATGCGAGTGCCACTAGCTGGGAAGAATTCACCCTGACCAACTACATCATCAATGCGGGCACGCGCTATATCGCTGTCGGCCTGCATTCGAACCGGGAATTCACCTCCTATGCCGACAATTTGACGCTTACCATTAGCGCAGCCGAGGCCCCCAGCATTTCCGAGCCAGGCGCATTCGGAATCCTGAGCCTTGGCCTCGCCGGTCTCGCGCTGCGGCGTCGTAAACCACGCACCACCTGAATAATTTCGGCCTGAATAATCCGGGCACCTTGCGGCCCCGGCATGATTGCCATAGCTACGATCTGTCCGTCGCAGGATTTCAATCCGCAACGTGCCCCCCCTGTCCATAGCATATAGCGGGGAATAAACTGCTCGCGTAACAGCGGGAGAACATCATGCCGGTTTTCGAAAACGGTCCGGTACGGATTCATTATGAGGAAGCCGGCACCGGCTTTCCCATGCTGGTTCTGCCGGGCGGCGGACTCGACGCGCGGATCGACGGGATGAGCGGCCCCGGGTCGTTCAACCCGCTTGTCGAGTTCGCGGACACGCATCGCTGTGTCGCGATGGACCTGCGCAATGCCGATGGCGGCGGCAGTTCAGGACCGTTGGAGGTCGGCCGCCCGTGGGACGCCTTCACCGACGACCAGCTTGAGCTGATGGATCATCTGGAGATCGAAGAATTCATCGTGACCGGTTTCTGTATCAGCGGTCCGATGATCTGGAACCTGATCCGCCGCGCGCCGGGCCGGGTGGTCGCGGCCATCCTGGCCCACCCCAGCGGGTTTCGTCCCGAGCTGCCGGACCGATTTTATCGGAACAACATGGCCAACTGGGCGCCCCGGCTCCTCGAACGCCGGCCCGACATCACGCAGGACATGGTCGAGCGCTATCTGCGCACCATGTATCCGGTTGACCCGGAGTTCATGTACACCGTCAGTCGCGATTTCGTCCGGGACTGCGAGACGCCGATCCTGATCATGCCGGACGACTCGCCGCCTCACCCGTTCGCCGCCGCGATGGAAACGGCGCGCCTCGCCCGCAACGCCCAGGTCTGCCTCTACCCCTGGCGGGAGCCTTCGGGCCATATCGAACTCGCCCTTACCCACGCGCGGACGTTTCTGAAGGCGTGCACGCCGCTGACGTAGAACGCAGGCACTGAAACGACAGAAAAAAAGGCGGAGCCTGGCGGCCCCGCCTCTGAAGTAAGAGCGCTTCATGGGCGCCCTGTTATTCCGGTTACCGGTCCTGCGAATCGTCGATGAAACTCCATGGGCAACGGGGGGAGCAGACCAAGGAAGTGGTGATACCAGTCGCCGGCACTACGGTCAGTCCTCCAGCGTATCGCCATATGCGAGAATACCGTCCAGGTAATGCTCCCAGACAACGAGGTTGCGACGCAGCGCGATAATTACCTCATCCTCTAAATTCAGATCAGCGGCGTATTCGGCCACGTTCTTCCAGCCGAGTTCGGAGTGCTCGATATCCGCTTCGGTATGCAGCTTGAAGAATCCGAAATCCTCGTCCGGTAGCCCCCAGATCTCGCGCCAGTCCTGGCGCATGGAGCCGAACCATCCCTTTTCGCGAATGGCACCATTGCCGTAACCGGGAACATTTACCCGCTCGGTGCAGGTATTTCCGATCAGCCCGAGGAGCCAGTGCGCGTTGGACATCAGACCCGACCACGCATCCCAGCAGAGCTGGGTAGAGGCCGTCGGCGTCGCATTCTTGATATCGGCGCGGTCCATACCGAGCTTGACGCCCAGATCCTCCAGAATTTCCCAGTGAGGCTGACCGCCGCCGAACTCGTCATCGGCAATGATTTCCTGCGCGCAGGCATGGATGATGTCCAGCTTGATATCCCAGATAGGGCAGTTGGTAGCGACCTTGAGTTTAAGCACGGAGTTGCGTTGCCGCGTGTTCAGACGATGCTGATAGACGAAGGCGCGGCAGCGACCTTTGGTCCAGATGCCTGGCTGGAACATTTTTCCACGTTTGGCGAAGTCTTCGACTTCAGCATCGAGACGGGCGACGATTGCATCGTTGGACATTGATCATTTCTCCTCTGTTCGGGTCGGCAGATACCTACGCGACCCGTCAAACATTATCCAGAACCAATCAGTGCAGGTCGTCGTCCCTCCGCAAACGATACCGCCCCACTTCTCTGCACGGCAGAAAACCGGGATTCTTCGCTCGGTTGCGGTTGTTCGGAGCAAGGTTATAAACTAGAACGACCATTCGGTTTCAGACCGCGAAGAACGGAGAATAGACGACCATGGCGGAAGGCGCTTCCGAACGAATCTCGATCAACGGCTGTTCCATCAACCTGGCGAAGGGCGGCAGCGGCCCGACCATGCTCTATCTGCACGGCGCAGGCGGCAGCAAGGGATGGATGCCCTTTATGGACCAGCTGTCAGACCGGTTTACGGTCCTGGCCCCGGACCACCCGGGTTTCGGACTGTCGGACACGCCGGAATGGCTCGACAATATGAACGACCTGATTTTTTTCTATCTCGACCTGCTGGAACAGCTCGATATCCGGGATGCCCATCTCGTTGGCCATTCGATGGGTGGGTGGCTCGCCGCCGAGCTCGCCGTCCGCGGCACCGGACGTTTCCGGACGCTGACGCTGATTTCCGCTGCCGGCAACCGGGTCAAGGGCGTGCCGATGGGCGATATCTTCATGTGGAGCAACGAGGAAAAGGCCAGGATGGTCTATGACCCCGCCGCCCAGCAGGAGCGCCTGAACGCCGAACTGTCGGAAGAAGAAGCCGATATCGCGCTCAAGAACGCCTTTACCTCGTCCAAGCTGTGCTGGAGCCCGCGCTTCCATAATCCCGATCTCGAGAAATGGCTCCACCGCGTGAAAATTCCGACCATGATCATGTGGGGCGAAAATGACCCTGTATTCCCGCCGCCCTATGCCCACGCCTACAGGAAACTGATCGCGAGTTCGGAGCTGCGCATCTTCCCCGAATGCGGCCATTCGCCCCAGCAGGAAAAGCTGGACGAGTTCATGGCCGGCATCGACGCCATTACCTCAAGAAACTGATCGAACCGGTTTGGAGAACGAAAAATGAAATTCTTTTTCTTCCACCTGATGCCCTACGGCGCGGTCGATCTCGACGCTATCGACGGCAACGCCTGGGTCACTTTTTCCAACAGGCATTACGACCCCAAGCAAGGCCACAAGCTTTATAACCGCTATCTTGATGAGCTGGAGCTGGCGGCCGATCTGGGTTTCGACGGGGTATGCGTAAACGAACATCACCAGACCGCCTATGGCATGATGCCGCAGCCCTCGATCCTGGCCGGCGCGCTGGCGCGCAGGACCGAGCAGGCCAAGATCTGCGTACTGGGCCGGGCCCTGCCTCTGACCACAAACCCGCTATCGATCGCCGAAGAATACGCAATGATCGACAATATCACGGGCGGGCGCCTGATCGCCGGTTTCGTGCGCGGCATCGGGTGCGAATATCATTCCTACATGGTCAATCCCGGCTTTTCGCTGGAACGGTTCCACGAGGCGCACGACCTGATCATCGAGGCATGGACCAAGGAAGGCCCCTTCCCGTTCGACGGCAAGCATTACCGGTTCCAGTACGTCAATCTTTGGCCGCGTCCCTATCAGGAACCGCATCCGCCGATCTGGATCCCCTCGCAGGGATCGCGAGAAACGCTCGAATGGGCGTCGCACCCGGACCGCAAATACACCTACCTGATCACCTTCAGCCCGGTGGAATCGGTAACCCGTAACCTGACCGCCTATGCCGCGCAGTGCGAGGCCTACGGCTACCAGTGCACGCCGGAGCAGCTCGGCTGGGCGCTGCCGCTCTATGTCTCCGAGACGGACGAAAAAGCGGCGCAGGAGGCCGCGCCGCATATCGAGAACTTCTTCAACAAGTTCCTGGTCTCGCCGGTCGAGTACAAGCTCCCGCCGGGTTATTCGTCGATGGCGTCCTACAAATACGTCATGGCAACCAAATTCAAGCACCGCGAGGATTTTCTTTCCTATAAGGGCGTAACGGACAACGGCATGTTCCTGTGCGGCAGCCCGTCCACCGTCGCGGAACGGCTGGAAGAACTCCAGTCGCAGATGGGATTCGGCAATCTGGTTCCGATGATGCAGTTCGGTACGCTGCCGGGGGAACTGACCGAGAAAAGCATGCGCCTGTTCGCCGAAGAGGTCATGCCGAAGCTGCGGCCCATCGCCTCGGCGGAGATGGCGGCGGCGGAATAGGACCGCAACATGGCGAGCGTTCTGCTCGACGACGATCTCGGCCGCGTACCGCAGCAGTCGCGCAGCCGGGAAACTCATGCACGGATCGTCCGCGCAGGAGAGACGCTGTTCGCCGAGCGCGGCTATGACGGCACCACGGTTCAGGATATCACGTCTCGCGCGCGCTGCTCGGTCGGCTCGTTCTACGCGCGTTTCAAGGACAAGGAGAGCCTGTTTCTCCATATCCACGATCTGCACTGCGCCGAACTCACCCAGCGCATCGCGTTCCTGTGCGACCTGTTCGAGGCCGAACGCTCGCCGCTTGAAATCGTGATTCACCAGACAGTACGGGCCCTGTTCGGTTTCTCAGGCCGCCGCCGCGCCATGACCCGCGTCTTTATCCAGCGCAGCGGATCGGATGCGGCGTTCCACCACCGCTACGCGCTGATCTGGAAGGAAATCTCCGACCATCTGCGCCCGGCGATCCTCAAACACCGCAACGCGATAGATCACCCAGACCCCGAACGGGCCACCGGTTTCGCACTCCAGACCCTGCACGCGCTGTGGGCCAACGACGTGCTGCATCACCGCATTCGCGACGTGACCGGGCACGAAACCGGCGATGCGCTGGTCGAGGATGCGACGGCAGCATGTCTCGCCTGGCTCAACGTCAGCTGACATCAAGATTTCATTGTCGACGGCTCCTTGCCTGACCTAAAGTCCGGCGAAACATCTCTCCATGAGGAACGCATGTTCAAAATTGGCGATATCGTCCGGCACGAACGGCAAAAGATCGTCGGCGAAGTGGTCGAGATCGACGGCGACACGGTCTATCTGGAGCAGGACAACGGCGCCGAGGTCGATTTTCCGGCTTCCACCCTGACCCTCGAATCCGACTTCCAGAAACGCCACGGGGCACCCATCGACGACGCTGACGCGCGGCGCAACGATCCGCTCTACGACGCGGTGATCGCCAACCTGTACCCCAAGATCGTCGAGATCGGCCAGATCGCCTACGGCAAATCCGACCGCGCTGCCGTTACCTCATGGTCAAATGCAAGCGCGCTGCAGAAGCTCAACGCGATTTCCAGCGCCACCGACATTCCCGTTAAGGACTGGCTCGACGCCAACCGCCCCAGCGCCAAGCCTTCTCTGGCGAATTTGCAACTGGCCTATCTGGCGAAACAAGGCAAATCCTGATCCGCTCAGGTTTCCGGGTGGTTTCGCGGCCACGCCGCCTTCCAGGCCGGTCGCTCCGTCATCCGGTCTCGATAGGCCAGCAGATAATCCGGAACGGCAATGCCGCGCCTGATGGCGGAGACCAGGCAGGTTGTCATCAGAATATCCGCGACGCTCATCCCCTCTTCCATCAGGAATTCCTGATTGGGGTCGAGCCGGTCGAATACGGCGCCCGATAGCTCGCTGTAGTAGTCCTTGGCCGATTCTACCGCCGCCGGCGCGTCGCCATAGATGTCGGAGAGGTCTGCGTGCTTGCGGATGACGTAGGTCGAGAGCGCGTCGAGTTCCATTAGGATGAAGGAGCACCATTCGTTGAGCGCCGCGCGCCGCGCCGGATCCTGAGGCACGAAGAATCCGTCCGGCGGATCGAACGCGTCGGCGATGTAGCTGACGATGGCGAAGCTTTCGGTAATCGTCAGCTCGCCGTGCTGCAAAGCGGGAATTTTGTGTTTCGGATTGATCGCCAGATATTCGGGCGTCAGCGTCTCGCCGGAGCGCGAGGTAATCGGCCGATAATCGTACCCGACGCCGAATTCCATCAGCATCCAGTGCGCGCGCATCGTACGGGGCGTCCCGATGCCCCAGAGCGTAAGATTCGTCATCTGATCCGTTGGCGGCTTATCTGTTAGCGACTTATCTATCAGCGGCCGGCTTCGATCGCGATGCCCTCATGCGCAATCTCGAGAGATTCGATTGCAATTTCGCTCTGCATGGCATCGAGCACCGGTCCTTCGACCGATACGGGCCAGGCATTCTTCAGTTTCCAGACCATGACCGGCGTGTGTTCTCCATCGAGCAGCGATATCGTCACGTCGCGCCGTTCCGCCGTTCCGGAGCGGACGGTGGCGTACCAGTCGAAGAAATCATTATCGCTGGGAATAACGCCGCGGCTGAGCACCACGTTGTCGTTCAGTTTCAGCCCGGGGATCGAAACCACGTCATCGGAAGCGAATGACCCTTCCCGGTATTCGATCGGGTCCGTCCTCGCTTCCAGCCCTTTCACCCGGGTAAAACCCATCCGCGTTCCACTCCAGTCAACGCTAAAGTGATAAACCGGTACGGGTGTCGTCATGCTGTCTCTCCTTCTTTCTGAAGCTGTATCCACACAAGCTTATGTTCGGCTGCGCCACAGAATGTTGTCGTAGGTCAGTTCGATTTCTTCCATCGCCACACCGCTTTCCATCGCGTTCAGGTCCGGCCCCGACCACCGGACCGGCCTCGCGTTCTGCAGCTGCCATATATTGACGGGCCGACCTCCCGCCTGGTCGAGCAGGGCTATTGTCACCGTTCTCACATCGTTCTTTTTGAAAATCCGGGACTGGTTCCACTCGTAAAGAATCCGGGAAGTCCCCACGCCCCGACTAAGGGTGACGGTCTGGGAGATCGACGGGTCGGCCTGTTCCTCGTCGGGAAGATGCAGGGGAGAAATCGAGACAAGATCGATTTCGACAGCGTCGATAAAGACGCGAAAATGCATTTTGGGCAGCGGATGGGATACCGAAGCGCTTGTCGTGGAAAGGCTCGGCGGTCGGTTGCTCGTAGCACGGCCGCGCGTCCGCGCAGCAACGATTGGACGCCGGTTTGTAGGCGTTCTCCTTGTTCTACTCGTCGGATCTCTGGCCACGCCTGCCCCGATGCAATTACCGCCCTGTAACGAAGACAGTGTTCAGGGGATGGGAACCGGCGTCAACATCGCGTGAAATGAAAATACCGATTTTTCAGTAGCCCCGTCAGGACAGGATACGATCGATCCCGGCCAGTTCGTCAGCGGTCATCTTCCACCCGGCAGCGGCGGCGTTCTGCGCAAGCTGTTCCGGACGCGTGGCGCCCGAGATGACGCAGGCGGTCGCGGGCTGCGAGGCAAGCCAGGACACGGCGAGGGTCAGCAGATTATGCCCACGCGCAGTCGCAAAATTCTCCAGCGCTTCCAGCCTGTCGAAATCGACGCCTCCGAGCGTGCCTTCGAGGCGACTGCCGGCCGGACCGCCTTCGCCGCGGCGATACTTTCCGGTCAGCAGGCCACGCGCCAGCGGATAGTAAGGCAGGATGCCGACGCCGAGTTCCTCGCAGGCGGGCACGTCATCGCTTTCAATGGTCCGGTCGAGCACGCTCCACTCGTTCTGCAACGTGGCGAAGCTCCGGATCCCCATCTCCTCAGCCGTTCTCGCCGCATCGCGCAGCTGGGCCGCGGAGAAATTGGAACAGCCGATCAACCGCACCTTGCCGGCGCTCACCAGCTCGTTCATCGCCCCGAGAGTTTCTGCAATGGGCGTTTCGGGATCGAACCGGTGTATCTGGTAGAGATCGACATGGTCAGTACGGAGCCGCTTCAGGCTGCCGTCGATGGCGATGGCGATGTTTTCGGGCGAGCCTTTGCCCTTACCCGGCACGTGCAGCATGTTGTACCCGAACTTGGTCGCGAGGATGACCTCGTCGCGCCTTCCCTTCAGGGCATTGCCGATAAATTCCTCCGACTTGCCATTGCCGTACCCTTCGGCGGTGTCGAAGAACGTGACCCCGGCGTCGATGGCGGCATGAAGAACCGGATGGGTCTCGTCTTCCGACAGGCGGCGGCCGAACGCATTGCAGCCGAGCCCCACGATGGGAATATCGAAACCGTTCTCTCCGCCGATGCGCCGCGTGTCCATGCCGTTTTTCTCGCTCCGTAGGTGAATTTGCCGCAATATGGTAACACGGTACCTGCGATGACAAACCGGCTGCTCATCTCCCTCTTGCTGGCGCTTGCAGCGCTAACCGGAAAGGCCACGGCCGAGACAATCGTTTTCGGCACCGACTGGCGCGCCCAGGCGGAACATGGCGGATTCTATCAGGCGCTCGCGAAGGGGTTTTACAGGAAGCGCGGACTCAAGGTGACGATCCGGCAGGGCGGGCCGCAGATCAATCACGCGCAGCTGCTGGCCGTCGGCAAAGTCGATTTCTCGCTGAGTTCCAATTCATTTATCGCGCTCAACTACGTGCGCGAAAACATCCCAATGGTGGCCGTCGCGGCGATTTTCCAGAAGGACCCGCAGGTTCTGATCGCCCATCCCGGGCAGGGCAACGACACCCTTGCCGCACTGAAAGGAAAGCCGATCCATATCGGGGCCGATACGCGGGTCGGTTCGTGGCTGTTTCTGAAGGCGCGATACGGGTTCGACGACAGCCAGATCCGCCCCTACAGCTTTTCCATTGCCCCCTTCCTGGTGAAGAAATCCACGGTCCAGCAGGGCTATCTCGGCAGCGAACCTTTTCTGATCGAAAAACAGGGCATCGAACCCGTAGTTCACCTGCTTGCCGATGCCGGCTACCAGAGCTACGGCGCCCTGATCCAGACATCGATACGGCTGACAGGAACCCAACCGGAGACTGTCCGCAGCTTCGTCGCGGCCTCGGTCGAGGGCTGGCGCGATTATTTGACCGGCGACCCGACGCCGGGAAATGCGCTTATCCTGAAGGACAACCCTGAAATGACCGCCGACCTGCTCGCATACGGTCATCGGAAGATGATCGAGTACGGTATCGTGATCTCCGGCGATGCGAAGACGCGAGGCGTCGGTGCGATGGCGGAAGCGCGCTGGAAATCCTTTTTCGACACCATGTCGAGAGCCGGCCTTTACCCCGCCGATATGAACTGGCGCGCCGCCTACTCGCCAGACTTCCTGCCCAGATGACCGCGCCCCTGGTCCGCCTCCGCAACATCGGTCGGACATTCGAGGACGGGACACGGGCGCTCGAGAACGTCTCGGTGGATGTAGCCGACGGCGAGATCGTTACCCTGCTGGGCCCGTCGGGCTGCGGGAAATCGACGCTGCTGCGTATCGTCGCGGGGCTGGACGAACCGACCGAAGGAACTGTCGACTGGCCTGACGGTACGCCGTCCGTCGGCGATACTGGCTTCGTATTCCAGGACCCGACGCTGCTCCCCTGGGCCAGTGTCCGGGAGAACATCTACCTGCCGTTCCGGATACGCGGCGTTTCGCGCGAAGCAGCGCGCGACGCCATTGACAGAACCCTGGCTCTGGTCGGGCTGACAGATTTCGCCGGCCGCTTTCCGCGCCAACTGTCCGGCGGGATGCGGATGCGGGTCTCGGTCGCCCGCGCTCTGGCGACGGGACCCAGGCTCCTCCTGATGGACGAGCCGTTCGCGGCGCTCGACGAGATGACCCGTCACCGGCTCAACGACGACCTGCTGCGCATTCAGGCGGAGCGCGGCTGCACGATCCTATTCGTTACGCACAGTATCTACGAAGCGGTCTACCTGTCGCACCGGGTCTGCGTTATGAGCGAGCGGCCAGGCAGGGTCGCAGAAGACATCGCCATCGACCTCGCCTGGCCCCGCACGCCCGAGATGCGGACTGACGCCGGATTCGCTGCGATCTGCAGGCGCGTTTCGGAAGCGCTGGCTGAGGGAGTTCCGGCATGAGAGCCCGACGCGCGGACTGGCTTCCGCCTGTCGTCATACTCGTCGGCGTTCTTTTCTTCTGGGAAGCCGCCGTCCGAGCCTTCGACGTTCCCCACTACGTCCTGCCGGGACCGCTCCTGATCGCCGAAACCTTCAGAAAGGATTCCGCCCTTCTGCTTTCATCGCTCGCCGTGACCCTGAGAATCACGCTCATCGCGCTGTTTTTCGCCGCGCTCGGCGGCGCAATTCTGGCCTTCATAATGTCATGGTCGCGCTGGCTTGAACGCAGCCTGATGCCTTACGCCATCGTCGCACAAGTCACGCCCATCGTCGCCATCGCACCGCTGATCATCCTGTGGCTGGAAGACGATGCCGCACTCGTGCTGTGTGCCTGGATCGTGGCGTTCTTCCCGGTCCTCGCCAACACGATGGCCGGGCTGAAGAGCGCCGATCCCAACCTGCATGCGCTGTTCCGGCTCTACGGCGCGAAGCGCTGGCAGGTGCAGTCGTGGCTCGAGGCGCCGAGCGCCCTGCCCTATTTCCTGGCGGGGCTGAAGATATCCGGCGGGCTGTCCCTGATCGGCGCCGTGGTAGCGGAATTCGTCGCCGGCACGGGCGGCGCGGCGACCGGCCTCGCCTACCGCATCCTCGAGGCCGGTTACCGGCTTCAAATTCCGCGGCTTTTCGCCGCGCTCGTCATGTTGTCCGTCGCGGGGATCGCGATCTACGCGATCATCGGGTGGGTGTCGGCGCGGCTGATGGCGCGTTCGGGACTGTCGATCCCTTAACCGATCACGAAATCGAATCGCCCGTCGGCGGCGCCGTCGCCGGAACGCGGCCTGAACAGCACCGACGCCGCATCCTGTTTCGCCTGGTCGCCGAGCCCCTTGAACAGATAATCTTCGGCGTTCTGCGGATGGCCTTTCAGGTAAATCTGGGTGGTGAATCGTTTGATGCCGGGCCCGGAAATCATCGCGTGGATATGCGGTGTCCTTCCGGTATAGCGAACCGGTTTGATCGTCCGGAAACGGTAGGAACCGCTGCCCGTGCTCTTTGTCGTCCCGTAGCCCTGGAAATTCGGGTCCGCCGCCCCACGCCACTCGGCGGCATGTTTGTAGCGTCCCCGGTAGTCGCACTGCCAGATTTCAACCAGCGCGCCCGGGACAGGTTCGCCCGACAAGGTCAGGACGCGCCCGAAGAGATTGACGATTTCGCCCTGAGCCATCCCCGCGCGGCCCGCCACCTGCACAAGATCGGCGTCGTGATCGAGCGGTATCGTCTCGGGGTAGAACGGGCCCGGCCCTTCGTCTGGCGTAGGCACAAGCGCAGCGCGGGCGCCGCCTGCCATGCAAACCACGCCAGCGGCGAGCCCTCGGATCACCTGCCTGCGCGAAACGGAAAGCACGATTATCCCAGTACTTCGCTGATGCGTTTCGTCGTCTCGGGGTCGCGATAGGCCTTCTGGACGGCATCGAGCTCAGCCAGCCCCACCGGGTCGAGGTCGTAGGTGGGCTCCCTGTTCAGCACCCAGTGACCGGGCGCGTTCTCCCCCGCGATCAGGATGCCGGTATTGGGCCCCGCCAGCGGCTTCGCCTCTGCCGGCACGCAGGCGAAGGAAATGCCCAGCCGGCGCCTGTTTGAATCGTTGGGTCCGGAACCGTGCACGACCATCTCGTGATGCAGCGAAAACTGGCCCGCGCGTAGCGGCATATCAACGGCCTTGCTTTCATCGACCCCGGGCACGGTCTGCCCCCGCGACAGCAGATTGCCCTCGTCGAAATTTTCATCGTGAGCAATAACGCCCTGCCGGTGGCTCCTGGGAATCATCCTTATATTCCCCATCTCCGGCGTCGCGTCCGTGAAGGCGAGCCAGACGGTCGCGCCTGTATTGCGGTCGAACGGGTTGTAAGCCCCGTCCTGATGGTACGAAACGAACCGGCTGCCGCCGGGTTCTTTCGACCAAATCCCGGATAGAAACAGGATCACGTTGGGTCCGATGGCGTCCTGCAGCGCGCCAGCGATCTGCGGATGGCGGGCCAGATCAATCAGCCATTTATAGGCGAGCACGGCACGCACCCGGAAACGCGCGCTGACGCTCTCGCCATGTTCGCGCTCATAATCCTCCATAATCTGCAGGTAACCGGCCGCTTCTTCCGGCGAAATGCAGTCGAGCGGAAATACAAACCCGTCGCGCCGGTAGTCGCGCAGCTGCGCCTCTGTCAGAACCCTCGGCATCGCCTACTCCGCGGCGCCGGCGGCGCGCTCGGCCTCGGTTCCCAGATCCGGGTCGCGATATTCATCCTGGAACTTCTTTAGCACCGCCATCGATACGGGATCGCAGTTGAAGCGCGGCAACGGATCCTCGTCCCAGTGTCCGAACCGGTCCTCGCCCCGCATCATGCTCGCTCCCTTGCGCCCGATCGTCGATGTCACATGGCAGGGAATAAACATGAAGGAAACGCCGACGCGCGGCAGGTCCGCGCCATTAGGCGGCGAGCCATGCACCATACGCTCGTGATGAACCGAAAACTGACCGGGCTGGAGTTCCATATTCACGGCGCGGGACTCGTCGATTCCCATGATCGCCTGTCCGCGCGACAGCAGATTCTGCGGATCGCGCGTTTCGACATGCTGCATATCGGGCTGAAGATGACTGCCGGGAAGCACGCGGATACAGCCGCTTTCGACCGTACTGGGCGTCAGCGCCACCCAGACGGTGACTTCCTCATGCGGGTGAAGACCGAAATAGGTCGAATCCTGATGCCAGGAAACGAATTTAGGGTCGTTGGCCTTCTTCGCCCAAAGCGCGGAGAGATACAGCCTGATATCGGGTCCGATCAAATCCTCGACAACATCGAGAATGGCCGGCGTGCGTGCGATTTCGGAAATGAAAGGCGCAACCAGATGCGCCTTGATGCGCAGCACGTTCAGCGGATCCTCGCCGATCTCATCCTCGAAATCGCACAGGGTCCGGTAAAACGCCTCGGCCTTTTCCGCCGGAAAAGCGTCGAACGGGAACAGGTAACCCTCGCGCTCGTAGGAAGCGACCTGCTCCGGCGTCAGAACTCTGGGCATGGCGTCCTCCCGCGTAGGGCGTTCACTGCACGGGCAGCGGATCCCGTATCGTCACGCGCCGCATCATACGCCGCGCATCAGGGGAAAAGTAGGTCCGTGCGTGCACCGAGCAGCGATTGTCCCACATCATCAGGTCGCCCGGCGTCCACATGTGCTCGTATATGAATTCCGGCTTCTCGATATGGTCGAACAGAAACCCGAGAATTTCATCGCTCTCCGCCCGATCCATGTCCTCGATCCAGAGCGTCATCAGCCGGTTGACGTAGATCGCCTTGCGACCGGTCAGCGAATGAGTCCGTATGACAGGATGAACCCACTTTGGCGCATCCGGGTTCAGGTCCTCGGGACGCGCGGTCGGGTTATGATGATAATCGTAATAGTTCAGGGCCTTAAGGCCCTCGAGCCGCGATTTCCATTCGTCCGACAAGGCGTCATATGCCGCGGCGCAGTTGCTGAACAGCGTGTTGCCGCCTTCGTTCGGGACTTCGATGGCAAACAGGGTCGCGCCCATACACGGGTGTTCGTAATAGCACTGGTCGTAATGGAACATCATCTCGCCGTCCTCAAGCGCGGTCGGACGACCGGTGTCCTTTACGTTGGTAATCATCATCACGTTGGGATGGTCATTCCCAACCGCTGCGCCTGTACGTACATCTTCAAGCTCACCGAACTGGCGGGCGAAAGCTTCCTGCTCGCCATCGGTAAGGTCCTGGCCCGGAAACACCAGAATGACGTTGTCGAGCCACGCCTGATGGACCTCTTCGAACGTCTTCTCATCCATCGGTTTGCCCAGGTCGATGCCGGTAACGGCAGCCCCTATGCTGGATGAGAGTTTTGCGACCTTGATCGACATCGCTGTATCCCTGTTTTTTACTTCGACATCTAAGCAAATTTTACCGAAGCCGCCTCCGCCACGCAAGCCGGGCCGGCCACGGGAATAGAACAGAGCCAGTTGCGGTTATCCCTGCGAAACCGGAGACTAGGCGCCAGGCGCTAGGCGCAATGCGCGAGAGGGAGAACTGAAACATGAAACCTGCCCGTCTGCTGTTCCGGACCGGAATCGCCCTCCTGTTCCTGTCCTAAAGCGCCGTCGCCGATGGCGATCATATCGGCAAGGGCGCAGAAACGCTGCCGCTGTTCGATGCCCATGTCCATTACAAGGAACCGGCGTGGGTACCCTACCCGCCCGGAACAGTCCTTGAGCTTTGGGACAGATCGGGCGTCGCCATGGCCCTGGTCTCCTCGACGCCCGACGAAGGTACGATCAGGCTCTGGGAGTACGCACCCAACCGTGTGATCCCGGAACTCCGTCCCTATCACGGCGATGTCGGGTCCTCCAACTGGACCCGGGCGGCGGGCATCTTCGCTTATATCAGGAAGCGGATGGAGAAATATCCGCATCAGGGAATCGGCGAGTTCCACCTGCACAGCATCAATCCGGCGGATGAGCCGCTGCTCCGCCGGATCGCCGCTCTGGCGAGGGAAAAGGATGTGTTTATCCATGTCCATTCCGGCAAGGGGCCCGTCGACCAGCTATTCTCTTACCAGCCGGGACTCAAGATCATCTGGGCGCATGCAGGGATGAGCGAACCGCCCGATGTGGTCGAACGAATGATGGCGCGATACGAAAAGCTCTACGCGGACACGTCCTATCGTGAAGGCGATATCCTTGGCGCGGGCGACGGTATCGACCCCGCCTGGCGCCGCGTCCTCGAACGGTTTTCCGACCGGTTCATGGTCGGCTCCGACACCTGGGTCAACGGACAGTGGGACGATTACGCCGGTATCATCGCCACCAACCGGCAATGGCTGAGCTACCTGTCGCGCCCCATCGCAGAAAAGATCGCCTACAGGAACGCCGAACGCCTGTTCGGGCGCAAGATCAGTCGGGACCTGATCGGAAAGAAATAAAGCATTGAAATTCATTGTTTTTCTTGCGTTTCTGACTACCCACTTCAGCCCTTTCACGGGATCGGCGCAGAGTGTGACCTTACAGGCCACCGGACAGGGAAACACCTATTCCCTCATCAACAGCGCGCTAACCGATGACGGTAACGCCGTCGAGGTCCCGGATTGCGGTCACGAGGATTTCGGCCCGCATATCACCCAGGCGTTCGACAGGGTTCTGAATCGCCCTGTCTTCCGGTTTCATATCCATCGCGACCAGGACGACGACAGATGCCGTAAATCGGATCGCCAGAGAACCGAGATAAAGGTCTACGCGAAATCGCCCGAAACCCTGAAGGCGAGATCGGGCAACAGCTTCACCTATCGCTGGAAATTCAGACTTGCGCCCGACTTTCAGCCGTCGCGCCGCTTCACCCACCTGCACCAGATCAAGGCGGTGGGCGGAAGCGAGGACCGGATGCCGCTGATTACCCTGACGGCAAGAAAAGGCCGTGACAGGAGTCCCGATCGCTTCGAACTGCGTTACGCCGAGCGGCATAAACAGCAAACTCTTACCCAGGTTCAACTCGGGGACTTTCTCGGTCAATGGGTGGAGGTAACGGAACGCATCGCATTCGGCGAGAACGACCACTATCGAATAAGGATTACATCCCTGTCGACCGGGAGAATTCTGATGTCCTACCGGAACGACGCAATCCGAATGTGGAAGGACGGGGCCGATTTCATAAGGCCTAAATGGGGAATTTATCGGAGCCTGAAGGACCGGAGAAACCTGAAGGACGAAATCGTCGATTTCGCCGATTTCAGCATCGAGTATTGAGGAACTTTTGCCGAAAAACGGTGTTCAAAAGTAGCTGGGCTTCATGCGCCAAGGCTTCTGAAGACACGTATTCTGGGCGAGAAATGGTGCCCAGGGGCGGATTCGAACCACCGACACCTGCATTTTCAGTGCAGTGCTCTACCAACTGAGCTACCTGGGCGTGCCGTAGGGCGTCGCTGCTTATAGGCAATATCGCCCAGACTGTCCATAGCAGGAAACCTTGCTGTGAGCGACCGGCCTATCTGAGCAGATCATCATCCTGTATGTCGTTGATCTGCTCTTCGAACGCTTCCTCGATCTCGTCGAGATCGGCCTCGTCGAGTTCCACCACCGGCACGGAATACGCCCCGTTGAACCAGCGGGCGAGGTCCAGGTCGGCGCAGCGTTTCGAGCAGAACGGCCGGTATTTTTCCAGCGTGGCGGCGCCGCACATGGGGCACTTGCCTGTTGTTCCTGCTGGATCAGCCATCGTCTTCGTCGGTATCCTTCGCGGGACCGATTTCAAACCGGTCGACCGGGTATTCGCGCATTTCGCAATGCCGCACCATCCGCCCGATGCCGGGATAGGCGTTACCATCGCCCGTTTCCTGTCGAAATTCCTCCAGCCGCTTGAGCACAGAAGGATGCGCGTGAATTGCAAGCGCCCCTTCGGGTCCGTTTCGCGCACTGCGATGGAGAGCTCGCAGCGCTTCGAAGGCGACGGTTTCGGCGTTCTTGACGCGGCCTTCCCCGTCGCAGACGGCGCAGGTCGCCAGCATCGTATCGGCGAGCGGTGGACGGCGGCGACGGCGAACGAGTTCCACCAGCCCCGCCTCGGTGCGCCCCAGCACGCGGCAGCTGATCCGGTCGTGCTGGAAGCCTTCGACCAGCCGGTCGGTCACCCGGTCCCAGTTGGCATCCTCGTCCATATGGATGAAATCGAGCAGGATCAGCCCGCCGAGATTGCGCAGCTTGACCTGCCGCACGATCGCGTCAGCGGCCTCCAGATTGGTGCGCAGTGCGTTCTGCTCCGGTCCCGCCCCTTCGACGAACCGCCCGGAATTGACGTCGATGGCCGATAGCGCCTCAGTCGACTCGACGACGATACCGCCGCCGGACGGGAGCGACACCCGCCGCTGCAGAGCGATTTCTATCGCCTCGTCGACGCCGTAAGCCTCGAACAGCCCGTCATCGCTGCCATACAGTTCCAGCCGGTCCTCAAGGTCCGGCCAGAAATTCCGGCAGAATGCCTGCGCCTCCTTCAACGCCGCGCCGCTATCGAAACGGATCGCCTCGACGTCGTCCTGGGCATGGTCGCGTACAACGCGGCCCAGAGCGTCGATGTCCCGATAGAGCGCCGATGGCGCATCGGAGGATTCCGATTTGAGCGCGATATCGTCCCAGATGGCGCGCAGCCGTTCCGCTTCCGCCAGGAGCGCTTCTGCATCCGCGCCTTCCGCGACCGTGCGAACCACAAACCCCTCGTCCTCGAATGCCATACCCTCCATCAGATCGATCAGCCGGGTACGTTCGGCCTCTTCCTCGATCTGGCGCGAAACCGATATGCGAACCCCATAGGGCGAGTAGACCAGCAATCTTCCAGGCAGCGAGATGGCACGGGAGAGCTGCGGTCCCTTCTGGGCGAATGCGTCGCGCTTTACCTGCACACAGACCAGTTCACCTTCATTGGGCGGGTCGGCGCCGATGGAAGGGTTGCGGTCGACATCCGACAGCGGGAGGAATCCTGCGCGTTCCGCCCCAATATCGACGAACGCTGCGCCGATGCCGGTCACAACCCGCTGGACACGCCCGAGAAACACGTCACCGACAATGGTGCCGCTGGTTTTGCGCTCGACAATCAGGTCGACGACTTGACCGTCCTCGACCGCGGCGATCCGGACCTCGCCGCCTTCGGATTCGACCAGAAGTTCCCGTCCCGTCATTCCGCGCTCTCCTGCGGAGCCCGATACCCCAGCCCCTCAAGCAACCGGCAGGTCTCGAACAATGGCAGCCCGACGACATTGCTGTAGGAACCGTTCAGCGCCCTGACGAACCTCGCGGCCCGGCCCTGGATTGCGTAGCCGCCAGCCTTCCCCTGCCATTCGCCGTTTTCCACATAGGCGTCTATTTCGGAACGGGTCAACCTTTTGAACGTGACCTGTGTCATCACGTTTCGTTCATGCGATACCCCGCCGGGGCACACTATGCAGAGCCCTCCATAGACCCGATGCCGCCTTCCCGACAGCAGCGAAAGACAGTCGCGCGCCTCGTTTTCATCTTCAGGCTTGGGCAGGACCCGGCGTCCGCAGGCAACGACCGTATCGGCGGCAAGGATCCAGTCTCCGGCATGGCGCGGCGCCACTTCAGCAGCTTTTTCCCGCGCCAGCCGTTTCGCCAGATCGACCGGACGTTCGTTCCGGAGCGGCGTTTCATCGATATGCGCCGGATGAATCGCTTCAGGTTCCAGACCGACCTGCCTCAGCAGGTCAAGTCGACGCGGCGATGCCGACGCCAGGACAAGTCGTGCGCTGGATGCGCCGGTCAATTTCGGCCTCCGCCTCCCCGCCGCACCGCGACAGACAGGGCATGCGCGTCGAGCCCCTCTTCCCGCGCCAGGGTTTCCGCGGAATCCGATATGCGCGGCAGCGACTCCGCGTCGCAGCCGATGAGCGAGGTCCGCTTCATGAAATCAAGTACCCCGAGACCGGAGGAGAACCGCGCGCTGCGCGAGGTCGGAAGGACGTGACTGGGGCCGGCAACGTAATCGCCGATGGCCTCCGGCGCGAACCGACCGAGAAACAATGCCCCGGCATGACGGATTTGAGACGCGAGGCGATCCGGGTCGTCGACCGCCAGTTCCACATGTTCGGCTGCCAGATGGTCGATCAGACCTACCGCCTCGTCCAGGGACCCGGTCACGATGACCGCCCCGTGCCGTTCCCAGCTCGCGCGCGCAATTTCCTTCCTCGGCAGACCTCGCAGACAGGCTTCCACGGCGCGCTCCACGGCTTCGGCGAAAGCGGCATCGTCTGTAATGAGGATTGACTGGGCGTCTTCGTCGTGTTCCGCCTGCGACAGCAGGTCGGCGGCGATCCAGTCCGGGTCGTTCTCCGCGTCGGCGACGACCAGTATTTCGGACGGCCCCGCAATCATGTCGATGCCGACACGCCCGAAAACCTGCTTCTTGGCCGTCGCAACATAGGCATTGCCCGGCCCGACGATCTTGTCGACCGGCGAGATCGATTCCGTACCGTAGGCCAATGCGGCAACCGCTTGCGCCCCGCCAATCCGCCAGATTTCGGAAACGCCCGCGATCGACGCCGCCGCCAGCACAAGCGGATTCAGCGCACCATCGGGCGACGGCACAACCATGACCAGCCGGTCGACGCCGGCGACCCGGGCCGGCACCGCATTCATCAGGACCGAACTGGGATACGCCGCCGTCCCGCCAGGAACATAAAGCCCGACTGCCGCTATGGCGGTCCAGCGTGCGCCCAACCTTATTCCGTCATCATCGACGTAATCGTACCCTTCCGGAAGCTGCCGCCGGTGATAGCTCTCTATCCGTTGCGCCGCCTGCTCCAGCGCCGAAACAGCGTCCTCACGGCATTGCTCGCGCGCCGTCGCAATTTCGTCTTCACTGACGCGGAGATCGCGGAGCGCGGGGACGTCGAGCCGGTCGAAGCGCGCCGTGTACTCCCGCACCGCCCCGTCGCCGCGCGCGCGCACGTCAGCGATGATATCGGCAACCGCCCGGTCGACGTCCGCATCGGCATCTCGCCGGCCGTCGACCAGCGCGGAGAAGGCGGCCTCGAACCCGGTGTCGGCCGTCGACAGCCTAACCGGCATCGACCGCGTCCCGTAACCGTTCGATCCAGCCGCCGATTTCCTCGGAACGGGTCTTGAGCGCCGCCCGGTTTACCACCAGGCGCGAGCTGATGTCGGCGATGTGCTCGATCTCGACCAGCCCATTGGCGCGCAGCGTGTTGCCGCTTTCGACCAGATCGACAATTCGGCGCGCGAGACCGATGGCCGGCGCAAGCTCCATGGCGCCGTTGAGCTTGATGCATTCGGCCTGCACCCCGCGGGCTGCGAAATGCTTTCGTGTGATCTCGGGATATTTCGTTGCGACCGAGACATGGCTCCAGCGGCTAGGGTCATCCCCTTCGACCATCTCTCCCGGCTCGGCGACCACCATCCGGCACTTGCCGATGCCGAGATCGAGCGGCGCGTAGTTCTCCGGATAGTCGAACTCCATCAGCACGTCGCTGCCAGCGATACCGAGATGCGCCGCCCCAAAGGCGACAAAAGTCGCTACATCGAAGCTGCGTACCCGGATGATCGAGCAACCCCGCACGTTGGTCCCGAATCTGAGCCGCCGGTCGCCGTCGTCGCTGAACCCGTCCTCGGGAACGATCCCGGCGCGCTCCAGCAACGGCACCGCCTGTTTCAGAATGCGCCCCTTGGGTAGGGCCAGCACCAGTTCCTGCGAATCTGCCACGGCTAGGTCTCCAGCGGATCGTCCGCCAATCTCGTCAAATCCATCCATCGTGCGTTCCGGATTCTACGTTTCGTCGAGCGGATGGCTGGGCCGCCATTGGGTCGGCCACGGGTCGTCCAGATCCTGAAGATGACACAGGATTTCCTCGACCTCCAACTGGATAACGGCCCCAGCGGACAGAACGAGTTCGATGGTCCCGTCGCCGGCCTCCAGCGACAGGAGCGACGCGACCTGACCGCGCCGACGCTGGTCCAGCCCTTTCTGCCGCACCGCGGTTACCTTCTCGAAGCAAACGCCGCAATGGACGCGCTCGTAGATCGGCGTTCCTTCCGCTGTGGTGTCCCGGTCGGAATCCTCCCAGCGGAACCGGTTGGCCACCAGAACAAACCGGTTCTCTTCGGGGATAAAACCCGTGTCCTGGATCGGGATCACCGCGTCCTGCAGAAAGGACGAAACGACCGCCAGGTCATCGCTGTCGACGGCGCGCAGTTTCAAAGGCGTTTGGGGGGCGCTCATGCATCGACCCTCTCGATTTCAGCGCCGCAAGCCGCCAGCTTCTGCTCGATCCGCTCGTAGCCCCGGTCGATGTGATAGACGCGACTGACCACGGTCTCTCCTTCCGCAACCAGACCGGCCAGCACGAGAGAGGCTGAAGCGCGCAGATCGGTGGCCATAACCGGCGCCGCCGTCAGCTTCCTGACGCCCCGCACCAGCGACGACGCCCCGTGCACCGTCACGTTAGCGCCCATGCGCGCCAGCTCGGGGATATGCATGAAGCGATTTTCGAAGATCGACTCGGTTATCATCGCGGCCCCGTCCGCAATACTCATCAGCGCCGTCATCTGCGCCTGCAGATCGGTCGGGAAGCCCGGATAGGGCTCCGTCATGACGTCAACGCCGATCAGATCGCCATCGCGCGCAACGCGCAGTCCGTCTTCCGTTTCCGAAATCGAAACACCGGCTTCGGTAAGCTTTTCCACCGCCGCTTCCATGAAAGCAATCCGCGCGCCCTCAAGCACCACGTCTCCGCCGGTAATGGCGGCCGCCATTGCATAGGTGCCGGTTTCAATCCGGTCGGCGATTACCGGATGCTCTGCCCCGGAAAGCCGTTCCATCCCCTGCACATGCAGGGTGTCGGTGCCGATTCCTTCGATCTTCGCGCCCATCGATTGCAGACAACGCGCCAGGTCGCCGATTTCAGGCTCCCGCGCCGCATTGCTGAGAACAGTTTCGCCACGCGCCAGACAGGCCGCCATCAGAAGGTTTTCGGTTGCTCCCACGGACACCGACGGAAAAACGATATGCGCGCCCCTGAGACCCTTGGGGGCCGTTGCCTCAATATAGCCTTCCGTCAGTTCGACCTCAGCGCCGAGCTGGTTCAACCCCTTGATATGCAGATCGACAGGCCGCGTTCCGATCGCGCAACCTCCGGGCAGCGATACCCGTGCCCTGCCTTCGCGGGCGACAAGCGGTCCCAGTACCAGAACGGAGGCGCGCATCTGCCGAACCAGATCATATGGCGCCGTTGTGTCGCTTATTTCCCGGCCCCGCAGGGTCAGGGACCGTCCGGTATGGCCTCCATTTTCGGAATCGCCGGCCATACTGATCTCAACCCCATGCTGGCCGAGCAGGTTCGCCATGGTGCTGATATCCGCCAGATGCGGCAGATTCGACAGCGTCAGGGGAGCGTCGGTCAGCAGACTGGCCGCCATCAGCGGCAGCGCCGCGTTCTTGGCGCCGCTAATCCTGATCCGGCCTAACAGCCGGTTTCCCCCCCTGATGTGTATTCGGTCCATCAGCCGTTACTCAATGCAGCGTCGTGCGGCGGGTTATATAGCGGTCCGGGACGCAGACTGCCACCGCGAATGCCCCGTTGCCGGCGCCCGGCTTCAGCGTTCCGCTTTCCCGTTTCCTACCGCGCCTGACAAATCCTTCGCCTTTTCGTCCACGACCTTCGCCCTCGCCTGCTCCTTTCGGCGCATCAGGTTTCGGCGAAGCGCCTCTGCCTGCCTTGCCCGGCGGGCATCCGCGCTGGTCTTGGTCTTGTCATCGGACATGGTCATTTCGGACAGGATTCGCAAATTTCCGCACTATAGGCTTGGCGGAATCGATACGGCAATGCCGGGCTGCCGGTTCTTATTGCACCGCGGAACGCTGCGTGGCATTGTGCGCCCCGCTCAACGGAGCCGCCGTAGCTCAGGGGTAGAGCACACCCTTGGTAAGGGTGGGGTCGGGCGTTCAATTCGCCCCGGCGGCACCATTGAGAACACCCCGGAAATCATGGAATCAACGCTCCTGAAACAGGCTACCCGTCAGCCGGGTTGCCCGCGTCGTAACTATCCATAATGCCATCGACGATAGCGTCGAAATCTTCCCACGGCGCATTCAGATAGCTGTAGTTGGTCACCACGAAACCGGGGCCAGCGTAGAATTTTTCATACTGCATATGACGACCGGCGAATTCCGAGCCGAGCATGTCCCAGGCGAGCTTCAGCAACTTCATCCGGTTTAGCGCCGACTGTCCGGGTACGGACCAGTATTTTTCAAACGTCTTACGCATCTGCGGGTCTTCCAAGACCGAAATATCCGCCGGCATCTGGAACGGTCCGCCGCCGAGCAGTTCGCGCACCGTATCGCAAATCTGCGAATAGTTTGTCGTGCACCAGTGGAGCGCCGCATACATGTAGCGGCGATTGACGTTCACGTAGCCGGGGACGAGTTCTTCCATATTCTGGACCTGGCCGTGGATCATGGCCTCAAGCCCCGCCTGCCATGCGCCGATCTGCCCGAGGACGCCCTGCACCGCGGGGATATGCTCCACCCCGTTGAGCTGCACCGCCTTATGGGCGATGCCTGCGATCAGCTTGAGCTTCTCCAAAAACCGGATGTTGGACTGGTGATTGCCCATCGAATGGGATGGCGAGTTGACGTAGATGGCACGCGACATTTCCGCGTTGTCGTGCACGAAGACCTTCTCCCACGGCACCTTCACATCTTCGAAGATCACCATGGCGTCGGATTCGTCAAACCGCCAGCTCAGCGGGTTGTCGAACTCGCTCACCGCATAGCGCTCGAACGGTTTGCGCGACCAGATGGCGAGGCCGGGCGCATTCAACGGCACGGCGCAGGTAATCGATTCCTTGGTCTGGTTGGGCGCCAGCGGCAGGAGGTTCCCGACCCATGTCTCGTTGCAGAAGATCGCCGACGTGCCGAGCATCTTCATGCCGTTCAGCGTGACGCCGTTATCGTCCTCGGCGGTGACGCGGAGCGTCGGGACCGTCATGCCCTCGCGTTCGTAGAGCTCCGGCTTGCGCGCGCCCTGCGGCGGCAGGACGGTATAGGTGGCGAAGATATCGTTCGCCCGCATGTATTTGTAATAGTTGACGATATTGTCGCCGAAGCCGGGCCGGATATCGTCGAACATGGCCGGCTTCATCGCCAGCCCGGTAACGAAGGACGATACGTGGTCCGGCGACCGGCCCATCAACCCGTGCGACCATTCGGCGATGCGGCGATGGGTTTCCATCCGCTTCAGCAGGTCGTCGCGCGTTTTCGGCATCAGGAACCAGCTGCTGAAACGCTCTCCGTCCTCCTCGAAGGACATGATGTCGCGATTTTCCGGGGCCATCTTGCGGTCGAACAGCATGGCGAAGCTTTGCGCCGCGTTTCGGAAGGCTTCATGCGTCGTGACGTCGTCGACCGCCTCGCCGCCGATAAAAACCCGTCGCCCGTCTCTCAGGCTTTCAAGATGTTCCGCTCCGCTCTTAAGCATATCCAATCCCGTCCGAATGCCGTTCGCCGGTCAATGTCCCGGAATTGCCCGTTCTTTGCAAGAAATGGAATATCGTCACGCCGCTAACCCAAGGCCCAAAATGGCAACGTAAAAGAAAAAGGCCGGGCGCAAGGCCCGGCCGATTTTTCGTCTGGTATTTTCCAGCTGGTCAGGCAGCAGCCTCCGCACGATGCGGCATCTGATTCGCAGCTTTTTCAGTCGCTTCCGGCGACCGCATCAGCTCTGCCTTGGCTGCCAGAGCCTCCACCCGCGCGAGCAATGCCTTGATATCGTCGGACGTCTCGGTCCCGTGCGGCGAAGACGTGTCCTCGGCAAGCGACCGGTCAGAGACGGCGGCCGCGATCTCTTCGGCGACGGCAGTGATATCGATCTCGTCCGTATCCTGCCCCGCCATGCCGTCATCGGCAGCCCGCTCAACAGCGAGGGTGACGATGCCGGGAAGATCGTCCGCGCATTCTGCCCCCCTCCTCCTCGAGTTCGAAGTCGCG
>Ga0181594_10001099_pt1 | contig 25394 bp, 27 predicted proteins | sample 071ome_18_FD_145603 | JGI IMG/M metagenome (GOLD analysis project Ga0181594, IMG submission 145603) | Coastal salt marsh microbial communities from the Groves Creek Marsh, Skidaway Island, Georgia - 071413BT metaG (spades assembly) | ecosystem: Environmental > Aquatic > Marine > Intertidal zone... | reverse complement strand
GTTCGGTTTTGCCGTGACCCACATTTCGACCCGAGCCACCTCTTGGTGTCGCTGCGGTGCACCCGCAAGACGCCATCCGGATTTATGCTCCGGGCGACCCGCCTCGCCTCACGGGCAGCGATCCCCGAGGTCTCGACCGCGTCCACCTGTCCGGTCGGCCCCGCCTGCAGGGCTAAGGCGGCTCCCATCGGGGCAACTCCGGCGTACAGGTCCCACCAGTGCTCCCCGGGTACTGGTGCGGCCCAATCGAGCACGGTGTCGACGAGTGCTTGAGCGAGCAGCGGATGAACCTGCCAAAAGCCGTCGATGCGCGTGTGGAAAGAGATCGTTCGGCCGTTCACCTCTACGTGATGACCGACGAAGGAGTGCTCACCTGGATTGCCAGCGCTTTGGTCGTCGTCGCTATCGATGACGTCCACCACTGGACCGCCATCTCCCACCGCCATCAGTATCGACGAGCTTCTCGGAAAATCGCCTGCCGCCTGTTGAGCCAGGGCATGACCGGAAGGTTCAGCGATCAGGCACCCGGTGGCGTCGACCAGGACGTCGCTTCGGTGAGCGTGCATGGCGATTCTGGCGGATGTGCCGTGCTGAATCGTGCGGTAGTGCATTCTCGAACGCCAACCTCTCGCAAGACCCAGGTCGGCCATTCCTTCGGCGAGCAACGAATCCACCTCATCGGGCGCCACGCCACCCTGGTGGGTCAGGGCTGCTTTCAGCACGGAGAGTTTGAGTTGTCGCTGGTACGACAATTCAGCGTGTGCGAAGTCGCATCCGCCACACCCGCCCGGTTGATACGCCGGACATTCCGCAGTGACCCGTGCCGGATTGGGTTGAGCTATGGAGACAGCGTCTGCGCGAAGATAACGAGGCGACACCTCGGTTATTCGAACCGTGACCCTTTCCCCCGGCAGTCCGTGTCGGACGAAGATCACTAGTCCGTCGTGCCGGGCGATGCAGTGACCTCCGTGGGCAACCGATTCGAGCGTTACCTCGACCTCTTGGCCGCTGACGTACCCGTGGGACAACCCCTCCTGAAGAGAGAAGGGACCATCAGCAGTAGACGATTCAGGCACACCCGCAGGATAGGCATGGTGCGCGTGTAGCGTTTGAGGGTGCACATCGTGATTCTCGGCTGCGGCCGCGTTGGATCATCGCTAGCCGATGAACTCGATCGCTCTGGTCATTCCGTTGCAGTCGTTGATCAGGACGCGAAGGCCTTCCGGAAACTCGGCATGGAATTCGGTGGTATCACGGTCAAGGGAGTCGGGTTCGATCGGCAGACCCTTGAGAACGCGGGCATTGAGCGCGCGCACGCATTCGCGGCGGTGAGCAGCGGGGACAACACCAATATCCTGGCTGCACGTGTCGCTCGTGAGACATATGGCGTAGAGCACGTGGTGGCGCGCATCTACGACCCCAGACGCGCGGAGGTCTACCAACGGCTCGGGATTCCTACGGTTGCGACCGTGGCATGGACGAGCACGCAGATCATGCGGGCTCTGCTTCCTATGGGCGCTGAAACCGAATTCGTCGATGCCACGGGATCCATCTGCCTGGCCGAAGTTCACGTCGGTGACGACTGGCGGGGCCGTCGAGCCATAGACCTCGGTGACGCGTCAGGCTCGCGTGTTGCGTTCGTCACGAGAGGTGGAAGTCCAATGCTTCCGGACGAAAGAACTGTCATCCAAGAGGGCGATCTCGTCCATCTGCTTTTCGATCCTGAGCGTCGCGAGGATGTCGAACGGATCTGTGAGAAGGGTCGGTGACTAAATAATGCGGGTGGCCATCGCGGGAGCGGGAAAGGTCGGAAGGGCAATAGGACGTGAACTTGTCGAGAACGGCCATGACGTCCTACTGATCGACAAGGATTCCGAACTCACCCGACCTGGAGTGGTTCCAGGAGCCCAAACGCTGATGGCCGATGCCTGTGAAGTTTCCGCTCTCGACGAAGCACGACTTGCCGAATGCCAAGTTGTGGTCGCCGCGACCGGAGATGACAAAGTCAATTTGGTGGTGTCCCTGCTGGCGAAGACCGAGTTCGGTGTCCCGCGTGTCGTGGCGCGAGTCAATCACCCCAAGAACGAGTGGATGTTCGATGAATCGTGGGGGGTTGATGTGGCGGTCTCAACTCCGCGCATGCTTTCCGCCCTCGTGGAGGAAGCGGTCTCGGTAGGTGACCTCGTTCGACTCTTCACCTTCCGTCAAGGTGCGGCAGAACTCGTTGAAATGACCTTGCCAGCATCCTCTCCGGTGGTCGGCCAGATCGTCACCGCCATCGCGTGGCCGGCTGACACGGCACCAGTGGCCATTGTGCGCGGAACGAATGTGATGACCCCCTCGGACATCATCACCCTTGAAGCCGGCGATGAACTGCTTTTCGTAGCTGCACCCGCGAGAGAGCCGGATCTGCAAGCCCTCCTCGGAAATTAAGCACGCGGGAAGCGCCTACGCCTCCGATTCACCTTCGGACGCTGCTCGGCGCTCCTGATAGACGGGTGAGAGCACTCGATACGTCACATACGCGGCTGCCAAGAACAACGGCCAACCCATGACCACACGCGCAACGCCGAGTAGTTCAACCGCGGCTGCCAGATACAAAGGAACCTGGACAACCAGTCGGCCGAAGAAGACTCCCACCCATACCCAGGACGCAGCGGAGTACGTCCGCATCAGTCGTTGGTCCTGGCGCCACCGTGTCCCGTCTCCGGTGAGGTAGCCCATCGCGACGCCGAGCAACGGCCAACGCACCAGAATTGACACCACGAATGCCGCGCCGTATGCGACATTCGTGATCAGGCCCGGCAAGAAAAAGTTCTCCGCTTGTCCGGTCCACGCGGAGAAGCCCGCGGCGATCGCGAGACCCAGAAATCCAGTCAGAACCTGTTGCAGGCGCTGTCGACGTATCAACCGGTAGACCGCTAACAAGACACCGACGACGATTGCTGCGATCAGTGCCGGCTGCAACTGGCGCGAAGCAATGACGTAGACGGTGATGAAAACCACTGTGGGCAAACCACTATCGATCATCCCCCGCCAACCACCGATGGCCCGCTCCAGGATCAGCCCCTCGGCACGCAACTCTTGAGGGTCCGCCGGAGAGTCAGCTGATTCCTCGCGATCCGGTTCATCAGACGTTGCTTTACCCATGAAGCATCAATCCGGGAGCAGTTCGTAGCGTGGGTTGTAGACCGTCGGATGGTCTGCAACACAGTTGAGCCTGCCGTGGATCACGAGTCGACGACCCTCGTGGATTCCAGGAATCCTGCGTCGACCGAGCCACACCACGAAGATACGCCCGCTGCCGTCGGTGAGTTCGATCTCTAACGCAGGGGCATTGCCCTCAGGTCGATTTGCCAGGGTTGCAACATGGCCAGCGAGTGTCACTTCCTCCCCTGGTGTGCACGCGTCAATACGGGTTACCGGTTCGTCTGGATGACGACGTTCGTGCTCTTCCGCGGATTGGCGAATGAGTCGATCTTCGGTGGACTCAGTCAGGCGCCTCCACGTGCGCCCGAACAGGCCGACGCCGTTCATGGACACGTTGGCGTAAGAAGCGTCGTCGTCCGTTGATCTCTCCTTTGCCATCATCGAGTCTCGGTAATCTCCGGACCTCGTTCCGGCAGGGTAATAGTGGTGCGCTCGGCCGGCTTGGTTGCGTCGGATGCCAACTCTTGAGCGTCCGGCTGATTCTGGGGCACCCGCATGGGAAGGGCATTGCCCATGGGCATTGCCTCGTTGCCTCGGACGACGACGATGGAACGAACCGCATCCTCAAGAATGTGGGCCGCTTGTCGGTCTCGTGCCGCCTGGCCAAGAAAGACAAGGCGTACGAACCAGCGAGGGCCGTCAATCCCGCAGAATCGAGCCGGTTGGGTCGACCCGTCCTGGGCCTTGACTTGGGCGTGTAACTCGACGCCGAACTCCCCTTGAGTCTCTTCGACAAGTCCCCCGGACTTGTTGATCGAAGATCGAATCTCACCTCGGATGTCATTCCACATGCCCGTCGTGCGGGGCGCAGCGTATGGCTGGACTTGGACCGCGGACTGTCCGGCAACCAAACTCAATTGCGCAACGTTTCCGGTCGAGGGGTCCGCCTGAACCTGGATTCGAACGTCCTGCCGCTGAGGCAGCCGAACAGCCCCGAGATCCACGCGGGCCTCGGTTGGATAGTCCTCGTCAACATCCCAAGGCCCATTCGAACGCTCGGTGGCCGTGGGAGTCGAATCCGGCGAATCGGATGGCTCGATGTCCGTGTCATCGGCAGGAAGCGATACATCCGAATCCTGCTGAACGGTGTCGTCACCAGCGGGTTCGTTACCGCCTCGACGGCCGAATAGACCCACGACTACTCCTTCTTTTTGCAGGGGTCCCCACGCTACCCGTACCCATCCATGGCGATCCGTACCGCCTGCTCCCTAGTGGGTGCCGCTGGAGCCGAAGCCGCCGGTACCGCGACGACTGCTCGGCAGATCCCCAACCGGGACCCACTCGACATCCTCAACCCGCTGCACGACCAGTTGCGCGATCCGGTCGCCGCGGGTGATCGAGATAGGCGTGCGTGGGTCGAGGTTCATCGCGACAACGCTGATTTCGCCGCGATAGGCGGCGTCGACGGTTCCGGGAGCATTGACCAGGGTCAGTCCGTCCTTCCACGCTAGACCGCTACGTGGATGGACGAGGGCAACGAAGCCCGGCGGCAAGGCGATGGCGATTCCCGTAGGAATCAATGCGCGCTCCCCCGGCTCGATCACGATCGAAGCTCGCGCCCGCAGATCCCACCCCGCGTCCCCGGGATTGCCTTGGGTCGGCGCCGGTAGGTCCGGATCGAGCTGATGGAGCAGAACACGGATCGCCATCAGGGATTCACCTGGATATCGGTCCGTCCGAATGCCGGGCCCCCACGATCACGATCAACGATGGCCTGCTCGACTTGTTCAGAACTCCCATGCTCAAGGAAGTGCTCGATGGGAACCTGAACGAAGATCGCCCGGGCAGACACGGCGACCCTCGCACCGATCAGAGCCTCCCCGGACATGTAGACGCGGCGACCCAAAGCGCCATCCACCCGCGCACGCATGGACAATTCCGTGCCGACAGGCACGGGACGCCGGAAATCGCACTCCAGGTGTGCGGTTACAGCGGGCTTTCCCAGCAACCAGTTCAGTGAGCCGAGGACCTCGTCCATGGCCGTGGTCAACAGCCCACCGTGCGCTAACCCCGGGGCGCCTTGATGCATGTCGGTCACCAGGAACGACCCTTCGGTGGAGAGCCCGTTCCCGGCGTTCAATTGCATGTGCAGGCCCGAAGGATGGTCGCTGCCGCATCCATAGCACCACCGAAAGTGGCTTGGGATGATCGACCCGGGAGCCGGAGCGGCATCACCGCGCTGTGGCAGCACCGCGCCATGGGGTGGATACACGTTCGATCCCGTCATCGCATCGGACACTACTGCTCCCGGGAGTCACGTTGCATGGGCGATACTTGCATGCAATGACAAGCGCACCCGATGCCGATCACGCCGTGACCGGATCCGAGAGCTACTTCCGCGAGCGACTCTGGCCGAGTCCGGGCTGGATCCTTGCCATTGTGGCCTTCGTCGCGATGATTGCGATCGCCTACGAAGCGGCATTGGGTTCCGTCATCGGATGGGTGGTCGGCGGTGGCCTCCTGCTCTTGGCCGGATTCACGATCTGGCGTTCCTCGCCCGTGGTCGTGATCGACGATCACGGACTTCATGCCGGCCCGGCACTCCTACCCCCCGGGTGCTCCCGAGATAGCCGTGTCATCACCGGTCACGAGCACACCCTTGTGCGTCGGGGCCTGGATCCCAAGGTTGGTGACTCCGCCTTCGTCCTCCAGCCACCATGGATCCCCCAGCGCGCCGTGGTTTTCACTCTGTGCGATCCAACCGACCCCCACTCTTCCTGGGTGGTCGGAAGCCGCCGGCCGGAACAACTCAAGTCAGCGTGGGATCGCCTACCTCGATAGCTCCGAATGGATACGAGGGCGCCTTTTCCGTGACCCTGCGTGCGGTGTTTCCGTCGATACGACACAGTTGACCCATGACAGATGAGCACACTGCACCTGGCAGCCACGCTTCGAAGACACCTGTTGTCACCATGGTGGCACCGGTCGTTGCATTCGGAGCCACCTTCGTTGCACGCAAGGTCCTTGCGAGCGCATACGAGTCCATTACCGGCGGTGAGGCGCCGTCGAATACTGACCGGAGTGTGTCCCTGGGCAAGGTGATCGCGTGGGCCGCGATAAGTGGTGCAACTGCTGCAGTGATCGAGGCAGTGGCATATCGGGCCGTGGCCCGATACTTCTAGGCCTGCAGCACGACGCCTTGGTACGTAGACCTGGTCCCACGAGGGCTCAGGCGCAGTCCTTGCAGATAGGACCGGATTTGCCCTCGTAATCAAGTTGGCTTCTGTGGTGGACCAGGAAGCACGACATGCAGGTGAACTCGTCGGACTTCTTCGGTACGACCCGCACCGTCAAGCTCTCGTCGGAAAGATCCGCGCCGGGCAGTTCAAGGTTCTCCGCTAGTTCGGCCTCGTCAGCATCCACGGCAGAAGCGGTCTTCTCCGCACGTCGCGCTTTCAACTCCTCGAGGCTGTCCTCGGCGAGTTCCTCGTCGGTCTTGCGAGGCGCGTCGTAGTCGGTGGCCATGGCCTGATGCCCTCCTTCGTGGTGGCTCTTGCGCGCAGATTGTGCCCTATGCACGACGTATCCGCCGCCTAGACCCCACCGCATGTCGCACGCGTTCGCTCAAAGCGTGAGAATGAGGCCATGGCCATCTACGCGCTCGGGGACAAGGTGCCCCGGATCGACCCCACTGCTTTCGTCCATCCGGACGCGGTCATCATCGGAGACGTCCAGATTGGAGCTGAATCCTCCGTCTGGCCTACCGCCGTCCTGCGTGGAGATCACGGAGTCGTGGTGGTCGGGTCCCAAACGTCGATCCAGGACGGCACAGTCATCCATTGCACGGCGGAGCTCGATACCACCGTCGGTAATCGGTGTGTGGTCGGCCATAACGCCCACCTTGAAGGTTGCACCGTCGAAGACGATTCCCTCATCGGCTCAGGATCGGTGCTCCTGCACTCGGTGCGCGTGGGACCCCACGCTCTCGTGGGTGCCGGAGCCGTGGTTTCCCCGGGAACCACCGTTCCACCCCGTGCCCGGGCGCTGGGTGTTCCGGCCCGGGTAACCGAAGGCGTGGTTGAGGCCGGCGAATTCAGTGACAGCGTCGCGACCTACGTGCGCAACACTCACTGGTACAACGCGGATTTGCGCAGGCTCGATTGATGGATGCCTAGTCCACCGAATCCGGGAACCCGGCTTCGGTCAACGCCGCGCGCATCTGATCCGCTATCCCAGGAACCGCCACCAGGAAATTTCCGCCAGTGTGGGCGTCGCCAAAGTCTACGATCGTCGCTCCTGCTTCCCGCGCCACAATCAAGCCCGCCGCGACGTCCCAGGGATTGAGTCCACGTTCGTAGTACGCATCGGTGCGACCCACCGCCAGCCAGGTGAAGTCCACCACCGCACAGCCTGTTCTGCGGATGTCTCGAACTTGGGTGATCAAGGCTCTCAGGACTTCGGCCTGCGACAGACGCCTGGTGGCCGAGTAGCCGAAGCCGGTGGCCACCATCGCCTGGTCCAGGGATCCGCACTCTCGCACTGAGAGGCGCTCACCTACATCACCCACAATGCGCCACGCGCCGCCGCCGCGGATACCGATGAAGCCTTCACCCGTTTCTGGCGTAACGATGACGCCGATCACTCCCTCGCCGATCTGCTCGTCTTCCGCAGCTACGGAAACGCCCCAGAGTGGAATGCGGTAGAGGTAGTTCACCGTCCCATCAAGCGGATCTACGACCCACCGAATTCCCGTATGCGACACCCGCTCCGTGCCTTCCTCGCCGAGCAGTCCATCGCCGGGGCGTTCACCGAGCAGGCGCTCGTGCAACAGGTGCTCGGCTGCCTTGTCCATGCTGGTTACCACATCGGTGGGAGTGGATTTCGTTTCCACAGCCAGCTCATCGGGCCGCTGCGTCAGTAAGAACGCGCCGGCCTCCGACGCAGCCCGCCAGGCCAGGTCGGCGAGAGGGTGCTGAGCCAAAATTTCCGGCAAAGTTCGTACAGGAGCGTCCTGCGCAGTGGCCATGGATTCCTTCTACTGTTACGGAGCACGCGCGCGCGCCCACTGACGATGAGGTTCTCGACGAGTCCACGCTAACCTGCCCAATTATGGCTAGTGATGGTGCGATCGGCTTTCGGGTCGCCCTCAGCACGCCCGGCGTCCGCGCCTTCACGTCCGCCGGGTTGATTGCGCGACTTCCTATCGCCATGATCGCGTTGGCCACGGTCTTGCTCGTCAGTAATCAAACGGGCTCATACGCTTACGCAGGCCTGCTCAGCGCTCTCTTTGCATTGACCGCTGCGCTCGTCAGCATTGGCACGAGTCGGTGGGCCGATGCGGTCGGCCAAACCCGTGTCCTGCGAGTACTCGCCGTCTCCCATAGCAGCCTGCTGATCGCGTTCACGTCCGCAATCGTGCTTCGCTGGCCGACGGCCGTTCAGATCCTGTTGGTGATGGCCGCCGGGGCTTCGTCCCCAGCGATCGGGTCCTTCGTTCGTGCCCGATGGGCGGCCCTCAAACGAGGACCCGAAACAGCCCGCATCGGCTTTGCCTGGGAAAGCATCCTCGATGAGGTCATCTTCACCATCGGCCCGCTGATCACCACGTTCGTAGCCTTCGGTTACGGGTTCGCTACCCCGCTGTGGATAGCAGCGGGATTGGTTGGCTTCGGTTCCCTGTGGTTGTCTTGTGCACGCCGAACAACGCCACCGGTGCACACGCTCACCGAACACTCCATGTCCTTCAGTTCGGTACTGAGAGCGCCGGGGCTACGCCCCGTGGTTGTGTCCGCCCTAGGCCTGGGAACTCTCTTCGGCTCGCTGGACGTCGGGGTCGTTGCCTTCACCGCAGAGCAGGGCACCGGCACTTTCGCTGGGATCGTCTTAGCCGCCTTCGCCGCGACATCGATGGTCGGCGGCGTCCTCTACGGAGTCCGATCGTGGCCCGGCGGCGTCGTCCGACAAACGCAGGCCGCAGCCGCCGCACTAGTGCTGGTCATGTTCGCGATGCCCTTCGTACCCAACAACCTCGCGCTGACCGTCGTAGCCGCCCTCGCGGGCTTTTGCGTCGCGCCGGCGCTCATCGGTCTGTTCACGCTTGCGAGTGCGCTCGTCCCGCCCAGGCACGTGACGGAAGGTCTGACGTGGACCAACTCCGGCCTCGCCGCAGGATTCGCCACGGGTTCGGCCCTCGGCGGGGTGCTGATTGATTCCCTGGGAACGCGCTTTGGCCTGGCGCTCGGGTTGGTTGGCGCAATCCTCGCCGCGTCGGCGGTGTGGAGTCGCTCCCGGACGCTGGCATCTGCATACCGGCCTTCGCACCTCTCGGAATCGGCGGTGGATGCGGTTCCCCTCAACGACGATCTCGTGCCCGGGCCGCATCCGAGCCTCGTGCCACCCACGTTGGATTCCCGACAAGACACCGAGCGAGATGTCCAATGAGGCGCCCCATGACCCGGGTGCCAGGTGTCTTGCCGCAAACGCGGTAGGTTTCTCCGGTCGAGATAGGAGGTTCGTCCTGCAACCGTTGAGTCCACGGGAGATCCAGGCACGCGTGCGAGCTGGCGCGTCGCCCGAGGTTGTTGCGTCTGAAACCGGATGGCCATTGGACAAGGTAGCCAGGTACGCCGAACCTCCACTGGGTGAACGCGCCTACATCGCCGAGCAGGCCAGTGCAGTGGAGATCTCTCGGTCCCGCGGCGGCTCGACACTGCATGAGTCGGTCTGCACGCGCTTGTCCGTCGATACCGAATCCGAAGCGGTGACCTGGGATTCCTACCGAACCGAGGACGGTCGCTGGGTAGTCACCGCCTTCCACGACGGAGGCAGTGTCGGTACCTGGCTCTTCGAGATGGTTGGCCGAACGGTGCATCCACAGGACGCATCAGCCCGCGCTCTGATGGGTGCCGGGCCCACGGAGGTGCCGCAGGAGACGGCGCAGGCTGCGGACATCGAGATAGACGACTCGGTGGAATCTCTCGAGACCCCTGAGATGTCTGCGCGTCCTCGGCTCGTGTCCATTACGTCCGATCCAACAGCCCCAGCGACCGAAGCCTCGAGTGAGCGCGAATCGGAATTCCCCGCCCCGACTGTCGAACCTCTGGCGGAGCAACAGCAGACAGCCCTTATCGAAGAACCTGCCTCCGCACCCCGCCGTACCAAGCGCTCGAAGGGCAAGAAGGGGCGAGCCAGTGTTCCGAGTTGGGATGAAATCCTGTTCGGAGCTACGCGCGATTCCGAATAGGCAGCGTTCGTCAAGCCTCGCTTTCTACTCAGCGAACGGCAGGGGTTGTCGCGACATGTGTTCCACGCCCGCGCTCTTGGCTGTCAATCCGGCCCGGTAGTGCCGTCGGCACAACACCTCGTAGGCGATCACACCCGAAGGTGAGTCCCCCGAGGACGTGGCGGACGCGACGTCCCCGACCACAACTTGGTCACCTTCCGTGGTCATGACGCCATCCACGGTGCGGGCGTTGTGGATCGCTCGGGTGCCGCACCAGCACAGCGCCTCAACCTGCAGGATCTGCATCCGGTCGGCAAGTTCCACGAGTCGACTAGAGCCGGGAAAGAGCCGTGTTCGAAAGTCGGTGAGGATTCCGAATGCATAGACGTCTATGGCGAGTTCGTCGACGAGGCGAGCGAGCTGTTCGATCTGCAACTCCGTATAGAACTGCACTTCATCACAGATCAGGTAGTCGACTCGCGTGCCCCCGCTCAGTCGATCGACGACGTAGCGGCGAAAGTCGAAGTCGTCGCCGACCTCAACTGCCGGAACGGCCAATCCCAATCTGCTCGATAGTTTCGAAGAGCCGGCTCGATCAAGGCGAGTGAAGACGATGCCTGCACGGCCACGCGAACTGTGATTGTGATCGGTCTGGAGTGCCAAGGTGCTCTTCCCGCAGTCCATGGTTCCGGCGTAGAAGACGAGTTCGGCCACGGCCGAATGCTGCCATAGATCAAGTTTCGATCGAGGGCCGCTGGATATCGCACGTTCGTTGTTGCTGGGAGACTCGATTCACAGAAGCAGGCCTGGAATCCGGCGTTCGTCTTCCGTGAGTCCCCCGTGCTGCCCGGGAAGTCGTGAAACGAGATCGTCGACCCCCGCGCTCGCCAGCACAACACCGGGTGCGGGCAGTGCGATGACGTCGCCAATTCGCTCTTCCAGCAAGGGATCCACGGCGCCGAAATAGCCGGCTTCAATGGCTGCGGCCCGAGTCAGGAGCGTGGCATCGTCACCCAACTGGCGAGTCCAGCGAGCGATGACGGTGTCCGGTAGATCGGTGTAGAGGTGTCGCATTCGAGGCTCCCCGGCTACCGCATGCACGTCTGCTCGTAGCTCGGAGACATTGTCGATCCAAATCCGCTTCTGGACGTCCACCATTCCATGGTCGGCGGTGACGACCAGCGTGCCATGCGCCCCTATCGCTTGTCTCATCGCTGCAACGAGATGGTCGACATGCTTCGCCGCTTCACGCCACTGTGGGCTGTCGACCCCGAACTCGTGGCCGGCGCGGTCCAAGGCGGGCCAGTAGGCGTAGGCGAGGACAGGTGCACTACTGGATATGGAGTTGAGATCCCCGATGGCCTGAACGCGTTCCTCGATTGATGCGGCCTCCCGATACGTCGAGCCTCGGAACGCTGCACGCGTCAGTCCGGAGTGGGCGTATTGACGCGGTCCGATGCTGACACCGAGTATTCCTGCCTCCTGCACACGTTCGAAGACCGTTGGCTCCGGTTGAACCGCGATGGGCGACGGCGTACTTCCCCATTTCAAAGGACTCAGCAGTTCCTCGGTCTCGGGAAGCCTGAACGAGGCTCCCACGATGCCGTGTTCACCGGGAAGCAATCCCGTCCCCAAGGACACCAAACCCGTTGCTGTGGTGGTCGGAAAGGGTGCTTCGATGGAGCCGCCACCGGCGGCCATGAGATGGGGGAAAAGTTCCGGATGGCGTTCGACCAACGTGGCACCCAACCCGTCGACGAGACAAACAACCACAAACGACGACGAACCGATTCCGATCGCATCGTCACATGACGGCGCTCCGAGCGCTCCCGCGGCCGAGGTCAACACATCCTGCAGCCCGAGATCCGGGCGATGCCTCATGAGTGATGGCCGCCCGCGGTCGCCTCGGACAGGGCAGCAGCAAACTCGAGTACCTGGGCAACTACGTCAGAGCCATCCGCAGCTTCCGACACTCGCACCGAAAGGTCGTCGTTCGTGGCTGTTCCTGTGTAACCGTGATCGGCCTCGCAACTCGGATCCTGACACCCTGCGGGTTCGAGATCTATTCGGCTCACCGCGCCCCAGCCGATGGTCAAGACCACCTCGGCCGTTGGCCCACCGGGTCGATGCTGGGCCGGGTTGGTCACCACCCTGGTGACAACCACGGAGTCCACCCGCTCCAGGCGCACTGCCTCGGTAGATGCGGTGGCGTAAGCCGACGGCGAAGACGCCTCCTCCGCTGTGTGCTCATCGACATGACACACGATGAGCCGTGTCGAGGTGAGAACGAGGACTGTGACGTGCCTTCGGAGCTCATCGCGATCGAAGGTCGCTTCGTGATGAACGACGTAACTGCGCGTTTCCTCGCCACCGAGGGCCGTGTCGAGAGCTTCGGCCACAATGTCCGGGTAGTAGCCACTGCGCTGGATGTCCTGACGTAGCGCCACGCCGGGGCCAGATTGGCTCATAGGGTCATCCTGCCAGGCCCCGGTAGTGTCACCGGGTGCCCAGTGACTCTTCTGACTCCCGCCTCGTCGTCCACCCCGATGTAGCCGACGCCTTAGAGTCAGGTGCCCCCGTCGTAGCCCTGGAATCGACGATCATCAGCCATGGGTTGCCACGGCCTGAGAACCTCCGCGTGGCACGAGAAATCGAGGCCATCGTGGCCTCTCGTGGTGCGACGGCGGCCACCATCGCCGTCCTTGACGGTCGCGTCCACGTGGGGCTGACCGATGCTGAACTGATCGAAGTGGCCAATCGCGACGACATCGTCAAGGCCAGCGTCCGTGATCTTCCCGTGGTGATGGCCCGATCCGGTAGTGCTGCGACCACGGTCGCAGCCACCAGTGTGATCGCAGGTCGCGCGGGAATCGAAGTGTTCGCCACGGGAGGTCTGGGGGGTGTCCATCGTCAGGCCCGAGATTCGTGGGATGAATCAGCAGATCTCACCACTTTGGGTTCTACCCGCGTCACGGTCGTGTGCTCCGGAGTGAAGTCCATCCTCGATGTCGGGGCGACACTCGAACGCATGGAGACGCTCAACATTTCCGTAGTCGGCTACCGAACCGATCGCTTCCCCGGCTTCTACTTGGCCGACTCCGGGCACCCGCTGGACTGGCAGGTATCCGATCCCGGCGAAGTCGCAGACATCATGGCGGCGAGGGCTGCCCTGGAACTGAAGAGTGCCCTTATCGTGGCCAACCCAATCTCGACCGATCAGCAACTCGACCCTGATCTGCACGACGCCACGTTGTCCGATGGCTTGCGCTTGGCCGAAACCCGCGGAGTAGCCGGCAAGGATGTAACTCCGTTCCTGCTCGATCATTTCCACCGCGCTACCCACGGTGCCAGTCTCGAAGCCAACACCGCACTGGTGATCGCGAACGCTGGTCTCGCCGCCCAGATTGCTTCTGCTCGATCGCTTGCTCCTCGATAGGCCCCTGCCCGTGAGCCAACACTCTGAAGCGCACGGCCAGGCCACCCCGTCATCTGGTCCCTTCATCGTCATCGGTGACGTCATGGTCGATCACGTGGCACCCTTGGCGGGTCCTTTGATCGTCGGTCGGGATAACCCGACCCGTGGAACCATGCTCATGGGAGGTCAGGCGGCCAACACCGCGGCGTGGCTTGCTAGTGCCACGCCTCAGGCTCCGGCGCAGCCTTCCGTTCACCTGGTCGCAGCGGTGGGCAGCGACGATGCCGGTGCGTTCATCGAAAGCGAACTGGGTCCAGCACAGGTCAGCTGCTGGTTCGAGCGTGTCACTGAACGCACGGGGCAGTGTTTCATCGCAGTCACCCCCGATGGCGACCGAACGATGTTCCCTGACCCCAGTGCAAATCTGCTCCTGACGACCGGTCATGTCGAGCGAACGCTGGACGCGATAGCCGATAGTTACGAAAGCGGGTCACGGGGCCACGTTCACCTCTCTGGATATCTCGTAGCCCGGGTGCCCGAATGTGCTTCCGTCGCCATCGGTTCCGCGCAGCGACGCGGATGGTCCGTGAGCATGGATACCCCTGCTCTCATACTGAACCCACGACAGCAGGAGTGGCTCGTGGATCTGCTCGCCGGCTGTCACATCTTCTTCGCCAACCGCAGCGAACTCGAAGCTCTGGTGGGGGGCCCTAAGTCGCCAGAAGAGTCGCCCGACAGGCTCGTCAGGACACTTCGGGAGCGCAGCGACTTCGAAGGCATCGTGGTCGTCAAGGATGGCGGCCACGGGTCTTACGCAACGAGGGGGCAGGAGCTCATTCACGAGCCGGCGACGGAGACCACGGTCGTCGACACGACAGGGGCCGGCGATGCGTTCGCTGCTGGCTTTATTGCATCCTGGTGCTCGGGGGATCCCGTGTCGGTTGAGAGCCCGCTGCGCCGTGGAAACGCTACTGCAGCACGTGCCGTGGCTCAGATGGGCGCCGGACCACTCCCCTACAGTCCTGCCGTGGCGATGAAGAAGGGTTGGTAGGTCCCGTGTCAACTACGCCGGCGGACAAGCCCACCCGGAAGTCCACAAAGAAGAGGCCATCCACACGGACGCCCCGTAGCGCCACCGGCGGTCGCATTCTCGACATTGATGTCGGCGATGAGATGAGTTCGTCGTTCCTCGAATATGCCTACTCGGTGATCTATTCCCGCGCTCTTCCCGACGCACGCGATGGTTTGAAGCCGGTTCAACGACGCATCCTGTTCCAAATGGCGCAGATGGGACTGCGTCCGGACCGTGGGCACGTCAAGAGTGCTCGAGTGGTGGGCGAGGTCATGGGTCGGCTCCACCCGCACGGAGATTCGGCGATCTACGACGCCCTCGTCCGCTTAGCACAGCCGTTCACCCTTCGACTCCCCCTCATCGATGGCCACGGGAACTTCGGTTCGCCCGATGACGGACCTGCGGCAATGCGCTATACCGAGGCGCGGCTCGCAGCTCCCGCGCTGGACCTCACCACTGGTCTCGATGAGGACGTTGTCGACTTCGCTCCGAACTACGACGGCCGCGAACAAGAGCCGCTCGTTCTACCGGCAGCATTTCCTAACCTGCTCGTCAATGGGGCCAGCGGCATTGCCGTTGGCATGGCAACGAACCTAGTCCCACACAATCTGGGAGAGGTTGTCGCCGCGGCACGACATCTCATCGCTCATCCCGACGCAGACGTGGCATCACTCATGGCTTTCGTACCCGGCCCTGACTTCCCGGGCGGTGGGGAGATCATCGGCCTTGATGGGATCCGGGATGCGTACACAACCGGTCGCGGTTCATTCCGGCTCCGGGCCTCGACATCTATTGAAAGCGTCACGCCGCGCCGCCGTGGAATCGTCGTCACATCGCTACCTGCAGGGGTTGGTCCTGAACGGGTTATCGAAAGAATCAAGGATTTGGTTCAGGCAAAGAAGCTGACCGGCATCTCGGACATCGTCGACCTCACCGACGGGGAATCTGGTCTCAGGCTCATCATCGAACTCAAGAGCGGGATATCGCCTGAAGCGATGTTGGAACAGCTATACCGCATGACACCCTTGGAAGACAGCATCACCATCAACGCGGTCGCACTCGTCGACGGTCAACCGCAGACCCTCGGGTTACGCGATCTGCTCCAGCAGTTCGTCGATCATCGACTCGAGGTCGTTCGTCGCCGCAGCGAATACCGCAAGCGTCGGGCAGCAGAGCGCCTACATCTCGTCGATGGCCTGCTCGTTGCGATCATCGACATCGATGAGGTCATCGAGTTGATCCGCGCAAGTGAGAACGCACAGGACGCAAAGGAACGTTTGATCGCCGTCTTCGATCTGTCGGACGTTCAGGCCACCTACATTCTCGACATGCCACTTCGGCGACTCACGAAGTTCAGTCGGATCGAGTTGGAAACCGAAGCCGATGAGCTGCGCGCGACGATCGAGGAACTCGACGCGATCCTCTCTGACGAGTCCGCCCTTCGGACATTGGTGTCCGAGGAGCTGGCCGAGGTCAGCGCGTCGTTGGCCACACCACGTCGCACAATCTTGCTGGAGGGCGCTCAGTCCGTCGCCGTCTCATCGGCCAAGGCGACTGTGAAGCCGGGTGCTGCAAGCACCACCGACGTTTCGGCGCTGGAGGTACCCGATGAGCCCTGCGTCGTTCTGATGTCCAGTACCGGGCTGATTGCCCGTACTCCCAGCCTTCAAGCGGCAGGTGTTGATGCGGCCGACGATGCCGTCGGACGGTCCGCGCACGATGTCCTCACCGCATCGTGCCCTGCCACCACGCGTGGAGTGGTGGGGGCGGTTACTTCCGCCGGCCGTGTCATCGCGTTCGAGGTGGTGGACCTGCCTTCTCTTCCTAGTGTGGCGGGTGTTCCCTCCCTGGCCGCCGGTGCGCCGCTGGGAGCCTTCGTAGATCTGGAGCCCGGTGAACGGGTTCTGGGATTGACTCCGATGGACGGCTCCGCGACCGTCTCGCTCGGCACCCGCAGAGGGGTCGTGAAGCGGGTCGTGATGCCGACTCCCAGCACGCGTTCCCGACAGGTCTCGATTATCGGCCTCGACGACAACGACGAAGTCGTCGGAGCTCGGTACGTACCCGAGGCCGCCGAGGAAAGGGCCCGAATGGTGTTCGTCACATCCTCGGGAAACCTATTGGTGTTCCCTACATCAGCCGTACGGGTGCAGGGAGTCGCCGCGTCCGGGATGGCTGGCGTGAAACTAGGAGAAGATTCGCGTGCGGTCTTCTTCACTGTGATCACCGAGGCGGAATCCGCTCAGCACGCTCCGATGCTCGCGACCGTTTCCGGTGATTCGCGCGCGCTCCCGGGAACCGAACTTGGATCTTTGAAGATCACCCCGCTTGATCTCTACCCACACAAGGGCCGCGCTACCCAGGGAGTGCGTTGCCACAAGTTCCGATCCGGTGAGGACGTCATCACCGTGGCCTGGGCCGGCCTTGGACCGATTCGCGCGTGCACGGCCTCGGGCAAGCCCGTAGACCTTCCCGCGCCGTCCGACAAGCGAGACGGGACGGGCAACGCACCGACAGCACCACTGGCCGCGTTCGGCGGGCACCCAGGGCCGTGAGCACACCTGCGGACTCATGTTCGGCGGTCGCACGGCTGACCGAAGAACCGATGGCTGGTACGGCGCCGCAGGCACGAGCATGGCTTGTCCTTGAGCATCCGGGGCCTTGGGGCAAGGATGCGATCGAAGACTCCAGCCTCCCCGACGATCTCAACGGCGTTCTCTCGTCCGCCCTTCAGGACCACGGTGTTCGAACGATTCTCGCTCGTAGTGACGCGCGTCGGCGTCTCGAGGAGTCCACCAGCCGACACATTTGGGTAGCGGTCCCTGACAACTCGGGAGGATCGGGACGGTTCGGTGTGGTGCGCGACCTTCGCACCATTGTGGAATGGGACTTCGCCGGCATCGGTCGAGGAATCTTGCCGCGGTTGGAAGCAACGATGACCTCGCCTCGGGAATTCGTTTGCACACACGGCAAGCGGGATCTGTGCTGTGCCACTGAGGGTCGAGCCCACCTCCTTGCGCGTAAGGCGCTTGGGTCCGAGCCGTGGGAATGCAGTCACCTCGGCGGGCATCGTTTCGCGGCCACGAGCCTGTTCCTACCTTCGGGGCGCGTGTATGGACGTCTCGGTCCAGACGCGCCCTTCAGTCGCGATGGAGAGCCTGCGGCCTCGCAGCTACGCGGAGCAAGCTTTCTGTCACCACCGGAACAGGTCGCTGACACCGCGGTCCGTGTCCGCCTGGACCTCCCGTGGAGTGTGCCCACCGTGGTCACCACCCTTGTTGAACCGGCCCATGAGGCCACTGACCCGGTCATCGTCACAGTAGAGACTCCGGTCGCTGGGAATTATCGCGTCACCTGCATCGCGAACTCGGTCGCCACCGCCGCCTCGTGCGGCGGGGAACCGAAGCCGCGTACGGTGTGGGCGGTCCATGAGATGGCCACGATCGCGTAGCCGGCGCGTCCCTCGTTAAAGGAGCCTGCAGTGCCCGTTGAGTCCCAGTGCACCGACCTAGCGGATCTTCCCGACGTGACCCTTCCCGATCTGGATGGCACTCCCCTGTCGCTTCACAAGCTCGCCCGGGACCGTCCTTTGGTCGTCGTCTTCGCTTGCAACCACTGCCCGTACGTACAGTCGATTGAGTCCGAATTGGGCGTCATCGCTCGCTCGGACGAGCGAGTGGCCTTCGCCGCAATCTGCAGTAACGATGTGGATGCCTACCCGGAGGATGATGTTCCTGGCCTTCGGGAACAAGCGGCGCGAGCTGGTTGGTCGTTTCCGTATCTGGTCGACACGAGCCAAACCGTCGCTCGCATGTTCGGGGCAGTGTGTACACCTGACTTCTTCGTTTTCGATGCGTCAGGCGCACTGGTCTATCGAGGGGCTATGGACGACGCCCGGCCGCGACAACCGCAACCGGTGGACGGAGCCCACCTCACTGCGGCCATCGACGCCGCCTGCGCTGGCCACGCCTTTACTGGTGGAAAACCAGCGATGGGCTGCGGAATCAAGTGGAAGGAGTAGTGCCAGCGATCTCCATCAATTCGTCGCGCGAAGCAATCGTCTGGCGTGGCCGTCCTCGCTCTTGACCCCGGTCGCGCTCGCGGGCGTCGATCGCACGCCACCCCTCGATCGTCACCACCTCGACACCGCGGTCGTTCAGCAGTTGACCTACATCCGATGCCCCCGCCGGGACCGGTAACGACGGTAGGTCCTCCAGAAGGGATGCCACGGTACCCACGGCGCATTTCTTATTGGTCCCGATGATTCCGGTCGGGCCCCGCTTGATCCATCCGGCTACATAGAGGCCCGGCACCAGATCACCACCGCTGTCGGTGACGCGTCCATCCACGTTGGGGACGACGTTGGAGGTTGGATCGAACGGCACTCCGGGCATCGCCTCGCCTCGATAACCGACGCTGCGGACCACGAGATCGACGTCCAATCGTTCGAATTCACCTCGACCGGACAGACGTCCTTCGTCATCAAGGTTGGTGCGTTCAACGGTGATCGACTCAATGTGCGTTCGTCCCCCGAGCGATTCGGGACGCACGAAGAACCGGAGATCAATCGTGCGTTGGGCGTCCGGTCGCGTATCCCGACCCAGCCACTCCGTGAGGACTGCGAGGTTTCGCTGCGCCACCTTGCTGTTGGCTAACTGCTCCTCACTCCACGGATCGAGATCAAGTTCGTCGGCTCGGACACGGACGTCGGCCTCGGCGAGTTCACCGAGTTCTTTGAGCTCCTTGGTGGTGAATGACGCTTGAACCGGGCCTCGCCTCCCCAACAAGGTGACCTGCTCAATCGGCGCATCGCGCAACGTCTCCAATACATAATCGGGCATGTCGGTCTCGGAGAGTTCCGCTTCTGACTTACTCAGCACACGGACAACGTCAACGGCCACATTCCCCACCCCGATCACCGCCACGCGACGGGTGCTGCTCAGCAGCCGTGCGAAGTCGGGTCCGCGGTAATCCGGATGTCCGGTGTACCAGGCAACGAAGTCCGTCGCCGCAACACTGCCCGGGAGGTCTTCTCCTTCGATGCCGAGTCGACGGTCTGCTGCCGCGCCGTAGGTCAGAACCACAGCGTTGTACGACCGACGTAACTCCTCTACGGAGATATCCCTACCCACCTGCACATTGCCGAGGAATCGAACCCCCGCTTTATCCCACACCTTGTCCAAGGTGTCTCGAACCGATCGAATGCTCACGTGATCGGGGGCCACGCCGTACCGGACGAGTCCGAACGGAGTAGGCAGGCGATCAAAGACGTCGACCTCAACGCCCTGATCGATGAGTGCGTCGGCAGCGTAGATCCCCGACGGACCTGAGCCGACGACGGCAACCCGCGGTGTCACAGATCTACTGTAGTAAGTCGACCCGTCCGGACGTCGTAAATCGCACCGGCTACAGGCAGACCCGCCGGCAGGAAAGGAAATGTTCTGATCCGGGTGACATCGGACGCCAAGGCCCCGAGTTGATCCGTTGCCGTTCGGATTTCCAGCGAACGGGAGTCGATCCCCGATGCCTCGAAGATCGACTCATGAACCACGTCCTCTTCCGCACTCGCCATGCGGCAATCAGTGTGAGGCATCACCAATACCCGATTGACGCCAAGAAGATGCGTTGCGAGAACAAGGGTGCGCAGCGCATCCTCGGTGACCCGAGCCCCCGCGTTGCGCAGAATCTTCACATCGCCAGCCTGCATGCCCACGATCGCGAGTGGATCGATCCGGGAGTCCATACAGGTGATGATGGCAAGCCCCTTAGCCGCCCGGCCGGTCAGCCCTTGGTCTACGAAACCCTCGGCGAAGTCGGCGTTCGAAGCGAGAACGTCCGCGAAGTCCTCTTTGGGAAACGGCCTGCGGGTGTTGCTAAGCATGAGAGGTCCCTTCTGCCGTTGTGATTGCGGCTCTTTTAACGTGGGTTAAGTATCGATGCGCGTTCGATCCAGTTCGCTGGCACCGGCGACGATGAAGTCTCGGCGCGGCGCCACATGTTCACCCATCAGCAGGTCGAAGACATCACTCGATGCTGATCCGTCTCCCACGGTCATTCTGCGCAGGGTACGACGTGCCGGGTCCATAGTCGTCTCTCGAAGTTGACTCGCGTCCATCTCGCCCAGACCCTTGTAGCGCTGAACGGGATCCTTAACTCGACGCCCCTTGGCCGTTGCATCCTTCACGATCGCTCGCATCTCGGCATCGCTGTAGGAGTACACCACCTCGGCTCCCTTACCGCCTTTGCCGGCAATCTCAATTCGGTGAAGTGGAGGAACCGCAGCGAACACCTTTCCAGACTCAAGAAGCCCAGGCAGGTACCGATGGATCAGTGTGAGCAGGAGGCAACGAATGTGCGCCCCATCGACATCTGCATCAGTCATCAGAATGATTTTCTCGTATCGGACCTGATCGATTTCAAAGCTGCGCCCCGAGCCACCACCGACGACCTGAATTATCGATGCGCATTCGGCATTCTTGAGCATGTCCGCAAGAGAAGCCTTTTGAACGTTCAGGATCTTTCCGCGGATGGGCAGCAGCGCCTGGAAGTCGGCATCCCGCGCCGTCTTGGCTGTTCCTAGGGCGCTATCTCCTTCCACGATGAACAGCTCCGTTCCCTCGGCATCTCCCCGACGACAATCGACGAGTTTTGCGGGGAGCGTCGAAGTCTCCAAAGCCGACTTCCGGCGTTGGGTATCACGGTGCGCTCGCGCTGCCACTCGCGTCCGCATGGCACCGGCGATCTTGTCCAGTACCGCTTTTGCAGCAGCTTTCTCGCCTCGAGGCGGTTTGCTGAACCAGGCTGACAGTTCCTTGGTGACGACGTTCCCGACGATGCGACTGACAGCGGGCGTGCCCAAGACTTCCTTGGTCTGTCCTTCGAACTGTGGTTCGGCGAGGCGAACCGTCACGACGGCGGTCAGACCTTCGAGGGCGTCTTCCTTCACGATGGCTCCCTCAGAAGACTTCAGCACCCTTGTCTTCTTCAGTTGCTCATTGACGACCTTGACCAAGGCCCGCTCAAAGCCGGCCACGTGCGTTCCACCCTTAGGAGTCGCGATGACGTTGACGAAACTGCGCAGTTCGGTTTCGTAGCCCGCGTCCCATTGGAGCGCTATGTCGACAGTGAGATCACGCTCAACCTCCTGCGACGTCATGTGTCCCTTGTCATCGAGTATCGGAACGGTCTCGTGGAAGTGGCCGGACCCGTGGAGGCGGATCACTGAACAAACCTTCTCTCCCGTGGCGAGGTATTCAACGTATTCGTTAATTCCACCCTTGTGCTGGAGCACCTCCTCCCAGGTGTCGGCCGGGTCTCGCTCATCTCGCAGGGTTATCTTCAAGCCGGGTACCAAGAAGCTGCTCTGCACTGCGCGTTCTCTTAATGCAGTTCGGTCGTAGTCCGCATCCTTCGTGAAGACCTGGGGATCCGCCCACCAGCGGACACGCGTGCCCGTACGCGTGCGCGGAGCCTTCCCAAGGACCTCTAGGCCACCTTTTCGCTGGAATGCAGCGTCAGGGCCCTCGTCATCGAAGTAGCCCGGAACTCCACGCCGGAAAGACATCCCGTGGGTCTTTCCCGAGCGGTCCACCTCTACATCCAGGCGTGCGCTCAGTGCGTTAACGACGGACGCACCCACGCCGTGGAGTCCGCCGGATGCCGTGTACGACCCACCGCCGAATTTCCCACCGGCGTGCAGTTTCGTCAGGACAAGTTCCACCCCGGACAGTTTCGTCTTGGGCTCTTTATCCACCGGAATCCCTCGACCGTTATCGGATACAAGAACTGAGCCCCCGGCCTCGAGCACGACCTCAATGGCGCTGCAGTGACCGGCCAATGCCTCGTCAACGGAATTGTCGAATATCTCCCAAAGGCAGTGCATCAATCCGCGACCGTCGTTACTCCCGATATACATACCGGGCCGTTTGCGGACCGCGTCCAGACCCTCGAGAACCGCGAGATCGCGTGCGGAGTACCCGGACTGCTTCGCTGTAGACATCCATCGAACGCTAGCGGCAGGCCAGCGGAGACCGTGGCAACGGCTCGCGATCGTCACCATCCCCGAATCAGGAACAAATGCACAAGCGGCATTGGTTTACGCCACTGGCGAATTCAGGCGTGGAATTCGGGCCGCATAGCCCTAACCATGTAAGACTGAGGTCACCGGCTCACCGGAGGCCGGATCCACGGCAGGAGGTGCCATGACCACGACGCTTACGGCCCCTGAACTGAGCGCAACCGATCGGTGCGATCGCTGCAACGCTCAGGCGTATGTGCGCGTGGTCCTGCCCGGTGGTACCGATCTGCAGTTCTGCGGACATCACTGGAGCCGGCATGAAGACGCGTTGCGGCCCAAGGCTGAGCACATCATTGACGAGACGCACCGCCTGTCGGACAACCCGGCTGCTGCCGAGACCGAACCCGCTTGATCCCCTAGTTCCCGGTGAATTCGGCGGGGCGCCTTTCGTGGAAGGCCGCCAGCCCCTCGCGGTAGTCACCCGAGGTCCAGGCGCGCGAACGAAGCGCGTTCAGTTCCTCGAACCTGTCGCTCGTCATTGGACGCGCCTCCGTCAGGGCCGTCATCTCGGCCTTGATCGCCCTGATCGCCAGAGGTGCCATAGAAGCGATGCGGTCGGCTAGGGCGGTAACCGCAGAGCGCATCTCTGCGACGTCCCCGACAAGACGATTCACCACACCAAAGTGGGCAGCCTGCTCCGCCGTGATCGGGTCTGCGGTGAAGAACATCTCTTTCGCGATGTGTAACGGCAGGGCGTTGACGAAGTGGCTGACGCCGGCTGTGTTGTATGGAATTCCCAGGCGGACCGGGGTGATGGCAAATGATGCCGTACGGACGGCAACAACCAAATCACATGTGAGAACCAGGTCGCTGGCACCACCCCAGACCGTGCCGTCAATTGCTGCGATGACCGGCATCGGAGCGTCTCGAATGGCCCGAAGTGCGGCCTCGAGAGGGTTGTCCCAGGTCAGGGGGTCACGGTCGCCGCTCGGCAGTTCGGTGATGTCATGTCCAGCCGACCACACCCCCTGAACAGTCGCGGAGGCGATGACCAGGACTCGAACGTCATCGCTCTCCGCATCGACTATTCCCTGATGTAGCTCCTGAAGCAGTGCAGCACTCAAAGCATTACGACGACCTGGATCGCTGATCGTCAACCACCGAACGGATCCTTGATCATGCCGATCGACGTAGGCCATGGTCAGTCCAGATAGTCGCGCAGCACCTGCGACCGCGATGGGTGACGCAATTTCGACATAGTCTTCGATTCGATCTGGCGAATCCGCTCGCGAGTGACGCCGTACACCTTCCCGATTTCATCCAGGGTCTTGGGTTGCCCGTCAGTCAACCCAAAGCGCATACGCACGACACCAGCCTCTCGATCGGACAGAGTTTCCAGTACCGATTCGAGCTGCTCTTGCAGGAGAGTGAACGACACCGCATCGCTGGGCACGATCGCCTCGGAGTCCTCGATGAGGTCACCGAACTCGCTGTCGCCCTCTTCCCCGAGCGGAGTGTGCAAAGAGATTGGCTCACGCCCGTACTTCTGGACCTCGACAACCTTCTCCGGTGTCATGTCCAGTTCTCGCGCTAACTCCTCGGGAGTGGGCTCGCGTCCAAGGTCCTGGAGCATCTGGCGCTGCACCCTGGCGAGCTTGTTGATGACCTCGACCATATGAACGGGGATGCGAATCGTGCGCGCCTGATCGGCCATGGCGCGGGTGATGGCCTGACGAATCCACCAGGTTGCGTACGTGGAGAACTTGTAGCCCTTGGTGTAATCGAATTTCTCGACCGCTCGGATAAGGCCGAGGTTTCCCTCCTGGATCAAGTCCAAGAACAGCATGCCGCGCCCGGTATACCGCTTGGCCAGTGAGACCACCAGACGCAGGTTCGCCTCGAGGAGATGATTCTTGGCCCGCCGTCCGTCGGTCGCGATCCACTCCAGATCCAGACGGGTCTTCTTGTCCAACTTCTTGGTCTCGGCGAGCATCTCCTCGGCGAACAAGCCAGCCTCGATGCGCTTAGCCAATTCAACTTCCTGCTCGGCATTGAGCAGGGCGACCTTGCCGATTTGCTTGAGGTAGTCCTTGACCGGATCGGCCGTGGCGCCGGCCACCGTCACCGTTTGAACAGGCTCATCGGTGTCATCGACGTCTGAAAGGACGAACTCGGCCCCTTCGGACCCCTCGTCCTTGCCCTCTTCCGATTTCACCTCGGCCAGGTCGACCTCTAGGTCGGCTTCGAGTTCAGCCTCCAAGGTGGCGGCTTTCTTCAGATCCGGTTCTTCTCCGGTCTCGACTTCGATGACCTCGCCGTCTACCTCGACAACTTCGACGACTGCTTCGATCTGCTCGGACTTCGTAGCGGCCTTCTTCGCCGGAGCGCTCTTCTTCGCCGGTGCCTTCTTCACGGCCTTCTTCGCCGGAGCGCTCTTCTTCGCCGGAGCGCTCTTCTTCGCCGGTGCCTTCTTCACGGCCTTCTTCGCCGGAGCGCTCTTCTTCGCCGGTGCCTTCTT
>Ga0181594_10001098_pt1 | contig 25414 bp, 17 predicted proteins | sample 071ome_18_FD_145603 | JGI IMG/M metagenome (GOLD analysis project Ga0181594, IMG submission 145603) | Coastal salt marsh microbial communities from the Groves Creek Marsh, Skidaway Island, Georgia - 071413BT metaG (spades assembly) | ecosystem: Environmental > Aquatic > Marine > Intertidal zone... | reverse complement strand
AATTGAGTATCGATCTCAACGAAGGAGTCTAAGTAGTGGTTGAGCCATATGATTTTAAGTCCTTAAGGCTTGTCTTTAAGCTGCTGTGTATAGGGGGCATGTCGCTCAGCGTAGCCCTGCTCAACCCAAGCTGGGCTCAAGAGCCTCCCGCGGGCGAGATCACTGGGGAGTCAACAGGGCAATGCGAGACGCCCAACGTCGTGATCCTCTTGGATCGATCGGGCTCGATGTTGGATGATGATAAGTGGGGTCAGGCGCAGGAGGCGATTGAGCGAGGGGTTGTCCCGTTTTTGGAGCGCCTACGCTTTGGGCTCGTCACCTTCCCTTGGGAGGATGGCTGTGACGTATCGGAGGGCTCATATCGGGTCCCAATAGGTGAGGCGACCGCTGAAAACTTAGGCCAAGTCTTCGTGGACGCGACCCCTGTTGACACCGCGCTTACGCCTTTAGCTGAGGCCATTAACCGCGGGAAGGCGGTCCTCGATGACCTCAATGACTCAAACCGCCGTGGGGTGTTGGTGCTCTTAACGGATGGGGTTGAGACCTGCGCAGACGCAGACGCTCCGCTCACCGCCGCTCAAGCGGCCGCGGACGAGGGGTATTTAATCTACACGATCGGCTTTGGCTCTCTGGTGAGCAGGCGGACGCTGAGGAGCATGGCGGAGATTGGGGGGACAGAGCGAGAGCGGAGCGCCGAGGACCTCGAGGAGCTGGCTCAGGTCCTCACCGAGATCATCGAGGGCGTGACCCAAGAGCAGTGTGATCTCCTAGATAATGACTGTGATGGGGTCGTCGATGAGGACGTAGAGGCTACCCCTTGTGAGGGGCAGTGTGGGGTGGGTGAGCGTCGCTGTGTTGAAGGTCAGCTCAGCGAGTGTATCCCCAACAACCGCCCAACGGAGTCCTGTGATGGGATGGATAACGACTGTGATGGATATATCGACGAGAACAGGACCTTCACGTGTGATCTACCTGATGGCTCCTTAGGTCACTTGAACTGTGAAGAGCTCATGATGAGCGTCCCCAGCCTCGACGACTGCTTACCGCTCCCTGACCCGAACAACCCAGGGGGCTCAGGTGACCCAAATGACCCGAACAACCCAGGGGGCTCAGGCGACCCAAATGACCCGAACAACCCAGGGGGCTCAGGTGACCCAAATGACCCGAACAACCCAGGGGGCTCAGGCGACCCAAATGACCCGAACAACCCAGGGGGCTCAGGTGACCCAAATGACCCGAACAACCCAGGGGGCTCAGGCGACCCAAATGATCCGAATCAACCAGGTCCTACCGCGATCCCTGAGGGGTGTGACGGCGTAGATAATGACGGAGATGGGCTGATCGATGAGGGCTCAAACCAAGAGTGCCAGGTAGACTGTCACCGTGGACGTCGTATGTGTGTGGAGGGAGATTTAATTGGCTGTACTGCGCCACCCGCTCAAGATGAGCGCTGTAACGGCTATGATGACGACTGTGACGGCCTGATTGATGAGATGAACCCCTGCCCAGGCGCTGAGCGCTGTGGAGATGAGGGGATCTGTCATCCACCCTGTGAGCCTGATGGGAGCTGTGGTGAGGGCTTTGTGTGTGGCGCAGATGGCTACTGTGACTCGGCGCCCTGTGATCCGGGCTGTGACGCGGGCTACCTCTGTGTCGCGGGGCGCTGTGTCTACCCATGTAGCGTGAACACAGACTGCCCATCTGGGACGCGCTGTGAGCGTCGTCGATGTGTCGCGGGCGATGGAGGGGGCACCTCACAGCCTCCCTCCTCAGGCCCAACAGGGGGCACTGGCGCTCCCCCCCCACCCGCTGAGGCAGGGTATGCCGCCCCGACCGCTGGGACAGGGTATGTGCCCACGCCTACCACTCCAGGGGATGCAGGCGCTGTAAACACTACCGAGGGAGGGAGCTGTGAGCAGGGACCTGGGCAGAGCGTGACTTGGCTCTTGCTGCTGTCGCTGTTAGGGGTGATGAGGTTGGTCACACGACGCGCTCAGGCGTGAGCGCTCACCTGATCTCGTGATCTAGGAGCCTTGAGGGCCCTCGATGCGCCCTTGGCTCGGGCGACGTCTCCTGCGTCGACGGCGTGGAGCGTCGGACGCTTGATCAGCGCGCTGAGCGTCACTCCTCGCGGGGCGTGCGTGACTGGGTTGAGCGCTCTCGTCCCCTCCCCTGCGTGACCTCGGCGCGCGCGTCTGATCCTCAGGTCGTTGACCTTGACGCTCTGAGCGTGGCGCCCTCTCCTCACGAGCGCCTCGCGCATCTCGCTCTCCTCGAGCGCCACGGGTCGCGCGACCCCCACGACCCCCACGACCCCCACGACCCTTCGATGTACCTGACTGTGGGGCGCTCCGGCGAGACTCCCTGCGCGTGGGCTTGGGTGGCATCGCGGCGGCGCAGTGCCACTGATGATCCTCCACAACCTCGATCTCTTGGTCAATCAGGCGCTCAATGTCTCTCAGGTATCCACCCTCGGACTCATCACAAAAAGCGATCGCGAGCCCGCTCTCCCCTGCGCGCCCCGTTCGTCCAATGCGATGTACGTAGCTCTCTGGCTCGTTAGGGAGGTCAAAGTTAAAGACGTGACTCACACCAGGGACGTCAATCCCTCGCGCGGCGATGTCTGTAGCGACGAGGGTCGGTAGGCTCCCCTCTCGAAAGGCGTTCAAGGCACGCTCGCGGGCGTTTTGTGACTTGTTGCCATGGATCGCGGCGGCGGCGTGACCTGCGCGCTCGAGCTGCTGTACGAGCCGGTTCGCGCCATGCTTCGTGCGCGTAAAGACAATGCACTGCTCGACGTCCCCTTGGTCGAGGAGGTGAGCGAGCAGGCGTCGCTTGTCTGCTTTTTCGACAAACATCACCTGCTGGTCAATGCGCTCAGCGGTCGTCGACTCAGGGACGACCTCAACATGGACCGGCGCGTCAAGAAAACCACTCGCGAGCTCGACGATGTTGGGAGGCATCGTAGCGGAGAATAAGAGGTTTTGCCTTTTAGGGGGGAGGACTTTGAGGACCCGGCGGATGTCATGGATGAAGCCCATATCGAGCATACGGTCCGCTTCATCTAGGACAAAGAACTCCACCTGGCTGAGATCGACCTCACCTTGAGACTGTAGGTCTAGGAGCCTGCCTGGGGTCGCGACAAGGATATCGACGCCCCGCCTGAGCTTTGAGATCTGAGGGTTGGCGTTGACGCCACCAAAGATCACGATGTGCTTTAACGCGGGTAAGTAGGCTCCATACTCAGAGAAACTCTCCTCGATCTGAGCGGCTAGCTCACGAGTAGGCGAGAGCACGAGCGCGCGGATCGGTCTACGCCCAGGGCCCTCTTTAAGGGTAGAGAGGTGCTGAAGGATCGGGAGCGAGAAGGCCGCTGTCTTACCCGTCCCTGTCTGAGCGCAACCTAAGACGTCACGCCCCTCTAAGAGTGGAGGGATCGCCTGCGCCTGGATCGGGGTCGGTCGCTCATAGCCGAGCTTTGAGATCGCCTTCATCAGCGGAGCGATGAGCTTGAGGTTTTCGAAACTTGACATGTCTTACTCATCCTCTCCGAGTGACGCGAGCAAGGAGCTCGCCTTCGCGGAGCGGATCGCTTTCAGCTCATCACTCGTGGGCTCGTCACTTTTCTTTTTGCGGGTGCGCTTAGGTTTAGGCGCCTCTTCGGCTTGGGCCTTCGCCTCAGCCTCCGCTGCCTCAGCCTCTTTCTGGGCCTTCGTCTTACGGGTGCGTTTTGGCTTAGGGGCCTCCTCCGCTTGAGACGCCGCCTCTGCGGTCGCCAGCGCCTCGGCTTCTTTTTGGGCCTTGGTCTTGCGGGTGCGCTTTGGCTTTGGAGCCTCCTCGGCTTGGGCCTCTGCCTCTGCGGCCGCTAAAGCCTCAGCTTCTTTTTGGGCCTTGGTCTTGCGGGTGCGCTTTGGCTTAGGGGCCTCCACAGCTTGAGCTTCAGCCTCTGCGGTCGCTAAAGCCTCAGCCTCTTTTTGGGCCTTGGTCTTGCGGGTGCGCTTTGGCTTAGGGGCCTCCACAGCTTGGGCCTCGGCCTCAGCTTGAGCTTCAGCCTCTGCGGCCGCTAAAGCCTCAGCCTCTTTTTGGGCCTTGGTCTTGCGGGTGCGCTTTGGCTTAGGGGCCTCCACAGCTTGGGCCTCGGCCTCAGCTTGAGCTTCAGCCTCTGCGGCCGCTAAAGCCTCAGCCTCTTTTTGGGCCTTGGTCTTGCGGGTGCGCTTTGGCTTAGGGGCCTCCTCAGCTTGGGGCTCAACCTCTGCGGTCGCTAAAGCCTCGGCCTCTTTTTGAGCCTTGGTCTTGCGGGTGCGCTTTGGCTTAGGGGCCTCCTCAGCCTCAGCTTGGGCCTCAGCCTCTGCAGTGGCTAGCGCCTCAGCCTCTTTTTGAGCCTTAGTCTTACGGGCGCGCTTTGGCTTAGGGGCCTCCTCAGCCTCAGCTTGGGCCTCAGCCTCTGCAGTGGCTAGCGCCTCAGCCTCTTTTTGAGCCTTAGTCTTACGGGTGCGCTTGGGCTTTGGCTTAGGTGGCTCCTCAGCGTCAGTTTGGGCCTCAGCCTCAGCTTCTGAGCTTGCAACAGCGAGCGCCTCGGCCTCTTTTTGAGCCTTAGTCTTGCGGGTGCGCTTCGGTTTAGGGACCGCTACGGGCGCCTCGTCAGCTGGGGGCTCAGCGCTCATAGCGCTGTCTTGCTCAGCCTGCTCAGTTGTCTCAGGAGCGCTCTGTAGCTCTGACTGCTCTGAGCCTCTACGCCTCCTGCGTCTCTTCCGCTCACGTGGCGCCTCCTCCGCTTGAGTGGCCTCTTCAGTCTGGCCTGCTGACTCACTGGCGAGCGCCTCACGACGCGCGATGAGGCGAGCCTTCGCCTCAGCTCGACGGCGCGCCGCCTCATCGACGGGCGCCTCTGTCGCCTCAACTGAGGCCTCCTCACCGTGAGCGTGCCCCTCTGTGACCCCCTCAGCGCTACGCGTCTCTTCGCGTTGATCACGGTCACGGTTACGACGGCGACGGCGACGGCGACGGCGGCCCTCCTCTCGAGGCTCGCCTGCCTCGGCCTGCGTAACTTGATCGCCACTGACCACCTCAGCGGCGTCTACGCTAGCCTCTGTCGCCTCGGCGCTGACCGCGACGGTCTCTTGCTCACGCTTGGCGCGCTCACGCTGTGCGTCCCTCCCACGTCGTCGCTCACGTCGACGCTTACCTCTCCCCTCACCCTCAGCTTTGGGGGCGGGTTGCGCGTCGCTCTGAGCGTCGACCTCAGCGTTCGCAGACTGTACAGCTTGTGAGCTCATGAGGCTCGCCGCCTCAGCGCGATCAAGCTGAGCTTTTGGGATAAAGCCTACGATCTCAGGAGGGGTAAAGGGGAGCTCATCATCTACGTCGACGGTCTGGTTGATCGTCGCCGTGACGCTCTTGCTGTGGGTCTTGTGTGAGCTGCTCCGCTTACCATCACGGCCTCGGCGACGCTCACGTCGCTCACGTCGCTCTCCGATCACAGGAGAGGCGCCTCGCTCAACGGCCACCCCGCCATCAGAGAATGGGTCGGGAGCGAGGAGGCTCTGCGTGAAGTCAGCCTCAATCTCGATGGTGACCTGATAGCGCTCCTCGAGCTGCATGAGGGCGGCCCGCTTCTCATTCAGCAGGTACATCGCGTGCACTGCGGGGAGCTTCCCCTTGATCACCTTACCTGGCCCAACCTTCTCAGCGTAGCTGTAGAGCATATTCATCAGCTTAAATGAGACGATGTTCGGGGAGGGGACGAAGCCCGCGCCCGCACAGGCTGGGCAAGTCGTGTGGGTCGCTGACAGTGAGCGCTCTTGGATCCGGTTACGCGAGAGCTCCAAGATACAGAAGCGTGAGAGCGTACCGATCTCGAGGTGCGCGCGATCACGCTTCACAGACTCCTTAAAGACCTTCTCTACCTGACGTCGAGCGCGAGCCTCATACATGTTGATGAAGTCGACAACCACGAGCCCACCGATCCCACGGAGCCTGATCTGGCGCGCGATCATCTCTGCAGCCTCACAGTTGGTGCGCAAGAACATCTGGTTCTGGTCGCCACCCCCTGACTGACGGCTAGAGTTGACGTCAAACACCGTCAAGGCTTCGGTGTGGTTAATGCTGATGTTCCCTCCACTTGGGAGGTCGACGAGGTGTGAGGTGAGGTTGTTGATCTGAGGCTCGACGTGGTAGCGGACGAAGAGCGGGAGCCGGTCTTCATAGAGAGAGACGCGGTCGGTCGCGGCGGGCAGGCGCTCTTGACAGTAGCGCTTCAGCTCCTCATAGGCGGCCTCTTCGTCTACGATGATCTCATCGACCTCGTCGGTGAAGTGGTCACGCACCATGCGGGTGCTCAGCTGAGACTCACGATGTAGGACCCCTGGCGCCCCCATGCGCTCAAAATCCGCGCGGATGTGGTCCCATGCGCGTCGCTGGGCGTTGAGGTCTGCGAGCACCTCAGAGGGCTCACGGCCCTCCGCAGCGGTGCGCACCATCACCCCGAGCCGACCTTCCCGGTCAGCCTCTTTAATCAGCGAGGTTAGGGTCTTTTTGGCGCTGTTGCTTGTGATCTTTCGGCTGAGGGTCGCCTCGCCTCCTCGGCGAGGGGAGATCACTGTGTAGGCGCTCGCGAGGGTGACGTCTGTCGTCATCGCGGCGCCCTTAGTCCCTGTCTCCTCTTTTTTAATCTGAACTAAGAGAGGCTGACCGACCTGTAAGACATCTTGAATTCGAGTCTCTGAGCCCTCTTTGGCGGGTCGGTGGTAGCAGTCCGCGTGGATATCCTTAAGGGCGATAAAGGCGTTTCGCTCCGCGCCATAATCAAGGAAGGCGGCCTTGAGCTTCGCGTCGATGCTCACCACGTGAGCGCGGTAGATGTTCCCACGCATCACCTGCTTACGGCTCGACTCTACGAAGACCTCTTCAACGGTGCCGTGTTCTACAAAAACCGCCCAAACCTCACCGGCCTGTGAGGCGTTGATTAATATCCTTTTGCTCATATTTTCCTCGAGATGTGTGCAGCCACACACGGCCGCTCCCCTGTCCGATCAGCAGCACATCAGGCGTGAGCAGGGCAGAGGGGCCAGTGGTGGTGGTTAGGTAGGTCGCGCCTCGCGTGTCACACACGCGACGAGTAAAGTGAAGGTGGCGCGACGCCACAAGGGGAAGGGGTAGACAGCGGGCGCGCCGCGAGCGGTGTGGGTGAAGGTCTGCTCGGGTGAGCGCGACGGCGCTCAAGTTTGTCAACAGGGCGCGCTCACTCATCACTGAGCGTATGAGTTGAGCTGTACGCCTCGTTCTCTGTAGTTTAGGAGCAGTGTCGATCAATCCAAACCCATCCTGGTTCGCAGGGCTATCCTGCCGAAGGTGCTGTATCATAAAGCAGGTGAGCTTGACTACTAAGACTGACAATTGTGGCAAATTATCTAACCATTGTGGGCGCTAGACAGCGGAGACCATCATGCTTTACTCGTACTTAACACGTCGCGCTCTTCTCTTGTGTGGGCTCGCGCTTGGAGCGGGCTGTATTGAGGAGCCCGCTCGACCTCAGCTCGACCGCCCCGAGGCGCTCGGCAGAGGCGATGGGCAGGCAGGGGTATCGCTTGAGGGGGGTAGGGGGTCGAGTGAGACGGGCGCGAGTGAGGCAGGCCTTAACGCAGGTGTGATGGTTGGAGGGGGAGCGCAGGCTGGTCATGAGGGCGGTGAGGAGCAGGTCGCGGGCCTTGAGAGCGGTCTACAGGCGGGCGGAGGGAGCGAGCCGATTGAGCCGATTGAGCCGATTGAGCTACCAAGCCCTAGCCCTGAAGAGGAGCGCTGTGATGGGCTAGATAATGACCTTGATGGCGCGGTCGATGAAGAGGTGAGCAACGCCTGTGGAGGGTGTGAACCGCTCGGTGACTCGGGGGCGCTCAGCTGTCAGGCTTGGCTCTTGCAGGCGATTCACCCGGTTGAGGGGCCGGTGGTGACCCCCCTTGACCCCGCTCGTCTCTTTAACCAGGCGGGCGTCGTGATGAGAGAGGAGCGCTTTGCGCTCCCCCCGATCAACACGAGCGATGAGGCGACCTGTACGCTGTTGAGCGTGGAGGCTGGGCCGATCCCTGACCTTGGGCGTGTAGGCTTTGAGAGCCCGCTGGCGACCTTCGCGATGGGGTATCAGCCTACGTCAGGTCGCTATGAGCCCGTGGGGGGAGGAGCGCTCCTAGAGCCCTTGATCGCTCATCGACCAAGTGATCGAGTCACGGTGACATGGGAGGGCTTTGATGAGCAAGCGGGCTGGGCTTCATTTGAAGAGGGGAGCATGAGCGTGCGCTCGCCGGCGTCCCCTCAACCCACGACAGGCGAGCTCGTGCGCCCTGTCCTCGAGCGGTTCGCGGGCCGGCTCGGCTCGGGGGAGCCCGTGGTGTTACGCTGGAGAGCAGAGGGGGTGAGCGCTGCGCCTCAGGCCTTACCTGCGCAAGAGCTGAACCTATATGTTGGCGGGAGTCGCTCGGTTGTTCAGCGAGGTGAGTATCGAGAGATTCATCACTTTCAGCTTGGGCTTACGCTCGCGGATGATGGAGAGTACGCGCTCCCACCTGAGCTGGGTGATGGGCACCGTGGGAGCGCGCTGTGGGTTTATGTAGAGCGCGCTACGCGTGACTGGCTTGACCGTGGTCGACACTCGATCTCAGCTCGAGTCGGTCACAGGGTAGAGCTACGTGAACAGGCGGGCCCCGCGCCAGAGGAGTGGCAGGCCCCACTCCGGCTCACTGCGCCGGCTGAGGGGCTCGAGGCGATCTCGCTTGATGAGGGGCTCTTTGTCTCTTGGGAGCCCATTGGGACCCCACGATATGAGGGCTTGACCCTCTCCTTAATCACCCAAGGGCCAGAGCGCTTAAGTAGCCTGCGCTGTGAGCTCGACGCGAGCGCTCGGCTCCTGAGGCTCCCTGCCGAGCTCGTCTCATATTGGCCTTCAGGAGAGGGCTCACTGAGGCTCTTGACCCTCAGAGCGAACCTCAAGGAGATCGGCTTTACGGGCGCTGACCGTGGTCGCTACACCGAGGGGGTCTCGCTCCTTCAGTACCTCCCTCAGAGAGCCCCTTAGCGGACCGCGTCACTCGACGAGCTCAGGCGGCTGACCTTGCTTGACATGGTAGCGTGCGCCCGCGCTGATGTTAAAGCGTTGCTCGGTGCGTGAGGCGTCTGGCCAGAGCACCCTCACCTCCGCGTCACAGGCCTCCCCGAGCCCGATGTGGAGCAGGCGCTCGCTCTGCTGACCGAAGTGCCCATAGCCCTCTTTGACATAGCGGGTGATGACTCGAGCCGGCTGAGCCTCTGTCGCGGGCACGGTGACCTCAACCCAAGCCCCAACCGCGTCACGGTTACTGCCCGCTCCCCCCTCGAGGTCGAGCTGAACCCAGCTACGCTCTTGGCCAAGCAGGTTCTCAAAATAGCGGACCTGCATCGTGGGATAGCAGGGGTTCTCCCCCTCTCCTGAGCAGCGCATCCTTGAGTGACCCACGATGACGTCGAGGTCCCCATCGCGGTCAAAGTCACCACTCACGACCCCGTGGCTACGGTTGTGCTCAAAGCCATCCATGTCGCTGAGCTCAGCGAAGCGAGGCGCTCCCGCCGTGCTCAGGTTGTGGTAGAGGTGACCACGGTTCCCAGGGTAGTCGGTCCCGCCAAGGTATATGTCGAGGAGGCCGTCGTTATCAAAGTCAAAGGCGGCCGCCGTGATGTGACCCTCATCCCATGAGCCGTTGGGGTGGGCGAGCGTGAGCCCGAGCGAGGCGCGGCCAGGTCGGCTAAAGTGAGCCTCACCATCATTGATCAAGAGCTCACTGCCATCGCTCCCCTCGCCCGCCCACCAGTGTTTAATCTCAGTGGTGTAGAGGTCGAGGTCCCCATCGCCGTCGAGGTCTTCGCAGACCGTCGCGCCACTGTTCCCGCCTAACCTGAAGGGCTCACGGTCGTTGTTGTGGCGCCAGTTTGGGCTCCCGCAGTTGATCAGTGGGCTTGGGACAGCGTCACAGCCCTCCGCGCTCGGGTTCGATTGGCAGTAACAGCGGGCGAACTGATTGTCATCCCAGCGCTGATCCTCATCAAAGGCGTAGCCTGAGGCGACGCTGTGGTTTTGGAAGCTGAGCACGTCACCCTGCCCTGCGCCGAGCCACAGGTGGTTCGGCGCGCGACCATAAGAGGCCGCGAGGAGCTCAGGGGCGCCGTCGTTGTTGAGGTCACAGGCGGTCGCAGACCACGCGGTGCTGTGGGCGCGCCCCTCATTCAGCGCAGAGAGCTGCTCCCAAGGCTCGGTGGTGAGCCCTCGCTCAGCGGTCTGGTCCACGAAGTCCCCACGGCCTTGGTTGATGAACAGGCGATCTTGAAGTGGGGCGCCTAAGCCCCCTTGGCTCATCCAGAGGTCAAGCCACCCGTCACGGTCGACGTCGACGAAGGCGGCCCCTGAGGGGACATCCTCAAGCCCAGCTCGTCGAAGTGGATCCTGGAGGTAGGTGAGCTCAAAGTGACCCTCACCGTCATTCAGCAAGAGCTCACTCCGCTCTTGATCGACCGTGAAGGTGGGCTCCCCTTCAACCTCGATGGAGGGTGGGCTCCGCATATCGATCCCTGAGTAGGCGTCCACGTCACCGTCATTATCGACGTCACCAAAGATGACGACCCAGTTGGGGCGCCCTACCCTCCGCGGGTAGCTACCACGAGTCTCGAGGAAGCCTGAGGCCTCGGTGAAGTCCTCGAAGCGACCCTCACGGTTCAAGAGCACCCACGTGTGACGCTTGGGTGGGTCGAGGTCGAGCACATCGGCTCGCACTCCCCCCCTGCGAACGATCAGGTCAGGCCACCCGTCCCCGTTGATGTCCGCGACGCTCATGAGCGTCCCCATGACCCCATCAAGCCCAACCTCAGCCGTCTGCTCACGGAAGGCAGGGCGACCAGGTTGGTACCCTTCACCCGAGACACAGCTCCTCGGAGGCTCGCTCCCACCTGAGGTGATGCCCGCTTGGGCGCCCGCTTGGGCGCCCGCTTGAACGCCCGCTTGATCGCCCGCTTGATCGCCCGCTTGGGCGCCCGCTTGGGCGCCCGCTTGAGCGCCCGCAGGTGAGGGGGGGGCGTCTCCGTCACAGCTACTGAACAGCAGAGGGCTTGAGATCAGGACGGAGTAGAGCGCGCGTGACGTGATAGGCATAAGCTTAGATCTCCATGGTCGCCAGAAAGCGGAGCTTAGGGTGCTGCTCTTGGGCGTAGTCGATCGCCCACTGGCTCTGAGCGAGGTAGGCGAGGTTCCCCGCGATGTCAGTATAGAGCCGGTGGCGGTTTTCTCGCTTAAATTTCTCGATCGCCTCAGGGTCATCTGAGGTCACCCAGCGCGCCGCGCCGAGCGGGACAGCCTCGAACAGCGCGCGCACTCTGTACTCCCCCTCAAGTCGAGAGGCGATGACATCAAACTGAAGGTTACCCAGCGCGCCGAGGATGTAATCAGAGCCCTCGAGCGGTCGATAGAGCTGAGCGGCGCCCTCCTCGGAGAGCTGCTCGAGGCCCTTGGTGAGGGCCTTTGATTTCATGGGGTCCATGAGGCGAGCGCGTCGGAAGAGCTCTGGCGCGAAGGAGGGGATCCCCGTAAATTTGAGCGACTCGCCCTCGGTGAGGGTGTCACCCACCTTCAGCCCGCTGTGGGTGTGGATCCCGATGATGTCTCCTGCCCACGCCTCCTCGGTGACCACTCGGTCTTGGGCGAGGAAGGTGGTGGCGTTGTTGACCGCGATGTCACGACCGAGGCGGACGTGACGGAGCTTCATCTTACGCTCATATCGGCCTGATGTGATCCGGACAAAGGCCATCCGGTCATGGTGTGCCTTATCGAGGTTTGCCTGAATCTTGAAGACGAAGCCTGTGAACTTATCCTCACCCGGCTCTACCGTACGAGAGGTCGTCGCGCGCGCTTGTGGGCAGGGAGCGACCTCAACGAATGCGTCGAGGAGCTCTTTTACGCCAAAGTTGTTAATCGCGCTCCCGAAGAAAAACGGGGTCTGCGCGCCCGCCTCAAAGGCCTCTTGGTCAAAGGGGTCGAGCGCCTCGAGGAGCTCTAAATCTTCGCGGAGCTTCTCGGCCGCCTCGGCGCCGATCTCCTCATCGAGCGCTGGGTCGTTGATGTCCTCAAGGTAGACCTGAGCGTTCGCGCGCCCACGCTCTGTGGCCTGATAAAAGACCACCCGCTTGTTAACTAAGTCATAGATCCCCTGAAATTTACGTCCCATCCCGATCGGCCAGGTGAAGGGACAACAGCTGATGTTTAGGGTGTTCTCTACGTTGTCGAGGAGCTCGAAGGGGTCGAGGGCCTCACGGTCCATCTTGTTTGCGAAGCTCACGACAGGCGTGTCACGAAGCCGGCACACATCCATGAGCGCCTTTGTGCGCTCCTCTACGCCCTTCGCGGCGTCTAAGACCATCAGCGCGGAGTCCACAGCGGTGAGGACGCGATAGGTGTCCTCGCTGAAGTCTTCGTGCCCAGGGGTGTCGAGCAAATTCACCGCGCGCTCGAGGTGCTCAAAGCTCATCACCGCGCTGCTCACAGAGATCCCACGCTCTTGCTCCACCTTAAGGAAGTCGCTCTTAGCGTGCTTCTCATTCCGTCGGCCACGGACCGCGCCCGCGAGCTGGATCGCCCCTCCAAAGAGCAGGAGCTTCTCTGTGATGGTTGTCTTACCTGCGTCAGGGTGGCTAATGATCGCAAAGGTCCGCCTGCGGGCGATCTCAGGGGGGAGGGAGGTCATCGGTCGCTCATTTCTGTATCATCTGTCATGCTCAGCCCGCGCCCTCGGCGCGCGCGGAGTGATCGGCCTCTTTATGCGTCTGTTCCGCATAAGAATCAAGCGGACTTTCATCAACGACGCCCTCCCCTCCTCCACCGCGACCTGACCTATGAGCGTGCGTCTTACCTACGAACGCGCGCCTCACTCTACGAGGGCTTAAGCCTGCTCAGGACTATACTATATGACCTCAAGACAACCCCCACGCACGCTGTACCGACACCTCACCTCTTGGCTGTTTTGGCTGATCTACGCCTCGGCCTGCTCGACGCCTCCCCCACCCAGCGCGCCTCATCACGTCGAAGGGGGTGGGTTTCGGAACCTATATGGGCCAACGCTGACGAAGTCGATGTGGACCTTTATGAAGATGCGGATAAGCGAGCCGTGGGCTGATCACGAGGCGCAGGCGAGCGAGGTGCCTCGCGTCACCCCCGACCGATCAAGGCTCATGAGCCCACAGGAGACCCAAGTGACTTGGCTTGGGCACTCCGCCTTCCTGTTCCAGCGAGGGGGTGTGAACCTCTTGACGGACCCCGTGTTCTCAGAGCGCGCGTCACCGGTCTCTTTTGCGGGACCAAAGCGCTACACGCCTCTCCCTTTAAAGGCCTCTGAGCTCCCTAAGGTCCACGCGGTGATCATCTCTCACAACCACTATGATCACCTTGACCTTGACACGATCAGCGAGCTCGATGAGCGAGACGCCCCGCTGTGGTTTGTCCCGTTGAGGAACGGCGAGCTCTTGACCGATGAGGGGGTAGACCCAGCGCGGGTCATTGAGCTCGACTGGTGGCAACAGCGCGCTGTTACGATCCCTGTCATGAGACAAGAGCGCACCCAAGAGCGCGTGGAGGTCAGCTTCACCTCGACCCCTGCCCAACACTGGTCAGCGCGGGGGCTCTTTGATCGCTATGAGATGCTCTGGGGCTCATGGGTGGTCGAGGTCAAGGGCTTGCGGGTGTTCTTCGCGGGCGACACAGGCTTTCAGGAGGCGCTCTTTAAAGAGATTGGGGAGCGCGCAGGGCCCTTTGATCTCGGGCTGATCCCGATCGGCGCCTATGCGCCTCGGGACTTTATGAAGACCATGCACATCAACCCAGAGGAGGCGGTCAAGGTGCACCAGCTCATTGGAGCGAGGCGTTCGGTTGGGATGCACTGGGGCACGTTCCCGCTCACAGCGGAGCCCGTGATTGAGCCTCAAGCGAAGCTCAAGGAGGCGAGCGAGGCCGCGCGCTTGCCTGACCAGAGCTTCACGACCCTCGCGCTAGGAGAGACGCTCACGCTAGGTGACGCCTCAACAGCGCCCATCAATCCCAGCTCTTCGCGCTCCGCTGAGCCTTGAGCTGACCGCGCTCCTTCTTCGCTTTAAGGCGCTTGGCGCGCTGAGACCGGCTCGGCTTTGTCGCCTTGCGCGCGCGTTGCACAAAGAGCGCCTTACGGATCAGCTCGGCGAGGCGCTCGCGGGCGAGCTCTAAGTTCTTACGCTGGCTACGATGTTGCTCAGCGCTACAGGTGATGAGCCCCTCGTTGCTGATCCTGCGCTCAAGGCGCTGACAGAGGCGCTCACGTTGCTCATCGGAGAGGGCGACGCTGGTGAGAGGCGCCCAGAGGAGCTGGACCTTGGTGTTGGAGGTGTTGACGTGCTGACCTCCTGGCCCGCTCGACCGACAGACCTTCACCTGGAGCTCTTGGGCGGGGATCCGCACCCCTGGCTGAACAAACAGATCCTCGCTCATCTCGACCTCCCCTCACGTGGGTTACAGCTTGAGGGGGTAGCGTATGTCACGCGCCTTGGTCAAGAGGCCCTGACGTGTAGCGTAGCTCAGAAACGAGCGAGGGGGCGCTGGGCCCCCTCTCACTCAAGTGACGCGCGGAGCGCTCAGGTCAGGCTTATGGGCCGAGGACCTTGAGGAGCTCGTTGTGGAAGCGCGCCATCTCCTGCTGTTGCTGGAGGTCGAAGAACTCCGAGAAGCTACGAGGAGGGAACTTGAGGTCGAGGATACGCTCGACGCGCTCAGGGTTGTCTGGGTTGAGCCAGTCATCCCCAACGTCACGCTGGTTGAGCTCACCGGTCGCGAGCGCCTCCTCGATCCGGCGGAGCTGGAGCCGATCAGAGAGCTCATGCATGCGGTTGATCATGTCACAGCCGGCGCGTGGGAAGAAGGCGTCTGAGTTCGTCTGGTAGTCAGGCTGGCAGTACGCGACATAGGTGAGGCCATTAGAGACGCCCATCGTGTCGGTGAACTCCCACTCCTCATACTCACCACGGAGCTGCTCGCTGAGCTCAGGGGTGTCACCACGGCCACGGATGTAGAGGCCTGCGGTGTCCTGCCAGTCGTAGTTCATGTTGCCTTGGAAGAAGACGCCACCGTAGAGCGCGGCCATGTAGCGCATGTTGAAGTCACCGTTACCATAAGCGCGAGTGTACGGGTTCACAGGCGCGAAGCGACGCTGGCCACCGTCCTCAGGAGGACAAGAGGCGCTCGCGGTGCCACGGACGAGCTCCATAGGCTTCCAGTTCGCAGCGCACTTCGCCTCGCAAGAGGCAGGGCAACCGACGTCAGTGGTGATGACGTTGTTGTCCGCGTCGACCTCAACACAGATGCCGTTGTTCTGCTGGACGTTCTCGTTGATGAGCCCTGAGAACAGACGGTAGAGCTCCTCGTCAAAGACGAGCATCGGTGGGATGAAGAAGCTCTGGTTGTTCGAGGCAGAGTCCTGACCAAGGACGCTCACAGAGCCCTCGGTGAGGGTCAACATCGCCAGATACTTGTCCCAGAAGTGAGACTTCACGCCGAGCATGAATGGGAAGTAGTATGGGCGCTCACCCTCGTCGTTCTCGACAAACTGATCGAACTGGTAGCGGGCGTTGTTGTTGATGCCAAGGCAGAAGCTCTTGTCTTGGTCGAAGTCCTCGAGCGCCTCACGGCTGAGACCTGAACCGCTGACCCCGAGGCCGTCGGTGTCGACGTTGAGGTAGACGTCCTCGCGCTCAGAGTAGAGGTAGGTGCCGAGCGCGGGGGTGGTGAAGATACCCGCGAGGAAGTTGACCGCCTCCTGGGCTGCGACTGACGCCGCGAGACCACCGTACTCGCTGTTATACCAGCCTACGCCTCGGCCTGAGGCCTTGAGGAGCCAGTACTGGTAGTGCTTGAGCGCGCGGTCGAAGTAGCGGCTGAGGGTGCGGCTGATGAGTGGCCACAGCCACAGACCAAAGGTCAGCTTACCGCGACGGAAGGAGTCGAGGACATAGTAGGACTGGTAGCGGTCGATGATGGTCTTGAGGATCTCATAGTCGTCCGCGCCTGTGTCCCAGCGACGGCAGTCAACAGTAGACTGGCCCGCGAAGATGTCCTCACAGTACTTGTAAGGGACCTCGACGAGCTTGTCGCTCTTGACCTTCGCCTCAGGGACGAGGCTACGGTCATAGAGCTTCCACATCGAGCCAATGCCGTCGAACTTGACGCGCTTGCTGAGCTGCATCTGGGTGGCGAGCTCCTCTGCGCTCTTCTCTTGGGCGTCATCGTAGAACATGACGGGGATGACGCTGTAGTGCCAGTAGTCCCAGCCGTTGTCGCGGAAGCCACCGAAGTTCTGGTAGGTCTCGCGGTCCTCAGCGCGAGGCGCGTCCTCCTCGAGCTCACCTGCAGAGTTCTGGACATTGTAGACGTCTACGTCCTTCATGTCGGTGACGAGCTCTTGTGAGCGACGCATGAACGAGTCGCCAGACTGGAAGTCGTTACGCTCGTCATAGACGTGGTTGACCTCGATCTTGTGCACAGGCTGGTTAAAGACCTCAAGGAGACCACCATAGCCATACGCGAGCGCCGCATAGTCATAGAGCGCGAGGCCGGCCTGGTCGTTGAGACCGAAGGTCGCGCCGTACTCCATGATCGAGGCGTTCTGATACGTCTCGAGGCCGTCGAAGTCGAGGCTCTTGTCCTCAACACGGCCCTCCATCATCGCCTTAAAGACCGCCGCGTTATCCTCGTCGCCCGCGCGGGTCAGGAACTCCTCACCGGTCTGCTCGTTGCTCACGGTGCAGGAGCCGGGCGCAGGGGTGCGCATAGAGAGGCCGAAGGCGTCGAAGGTGCGGTAGCCCTTACCGACCGCGTTGCCATCCTCGCCTGTCTCGGTCTTACAGTCAGGGTTAAAGCTCTGCTGGCGGATCGTCCAGTACTGAGGGAAGTAGTTGAGGGCGTCGGTAGAGGCCGCGAAGTTGTGGCGGAGGCCTAGGCTGTGCCCGACCTCGTGCTCTTGGAGGCCGATGTAAGCCTTACCACGGACCCACTTCCAGAGCTCGAACTGCACCTCATCATTGCTGACGCCCGCTTCAGCGAGGCTGTCGCGGATCTGGCGAGCCTTGCGCGCCCAGCCGAGGAACTTAGGATCGAAGCCCTCGTCTGCGAAGTGGATGCGCTTACGGATGTTGCGGAGCTCATTCTCTTGGATCTTCGTGCGGAGCGCTGCGGGGCTGAGGCCACGGAGCGGAGAGACCTTCTCAAGGGTCGCCTCGTCGAGGTCACCGACGTTCTGGAGGACGTTCTGGCTGAGGCCACGGACGATCTCAGGGAAGATAACTTTCTGCTCAATGGATGTGCCTTGGAGGCTCGCGAGCGGGTTCGCTTGGAAGTTACTCTTGAGGCGGAGGGGCTCCTCGCCCATGGAGAGGAGCTCTTTGATGTGAGGCTGAGAGAGCTTCTGCTTGATCTGCTCGAGGCTCTTCATACCACGAGCGCGCTCGATGCGGCTCTTCGCCGCGCCAAGGCTGATGTTCTCGCGGTCGCTGATCATCATCGCCTCGGTGCTCGCGGGCGCGTCGATGCTCTGGTTGTTCATCTGAGCGCGGAGGCCCTCGAAGTAGGCCTCAACGTTACGGCCATAGCCGACGTCACGCGCCTCAAGGTCACCGTTGACGATGTTGATCATGTCAAGGAGGTACTGTGAGTACGAGTCGATCGCCGCGCCGTAGGCGTTTGAGGTGCCGTTGTAGAGCTCACCGCTGAGTGGGTCAGCGCTTGACGGGCCGTAGCCGAGGGGGCCGTTCTGGTTCGGGCGGTTGATGAAGTTGAAGAAGCTGTAGCGCACGTCACCCATGCGCTTTGGCTCGCCACCACGGACACAGATACCCTTCGCGTACGCCTCATTAGACTGGGCGTAGAAGGCGTCGAGCTCAGGGAGCGGAGACTCCTCACCGACTGACGCGTCAATCGGGCCTGGGTTGGTACAGATGAAGAACATGCGAGGCACGTCCTCAACGTTCGTGTAGACTGTGCCCTTGCCCGCGTCCTCTGAGCTGCTGTTGACGAGCGCGAAGACGATGCGACGGAAGGCCATGTCGTAGTCATCGGAGATCTGGCCCATCTCGTCGAGGAGATCGTAGGGGTGGTCTACGTTCACATAGTAAGGGATCGGCTTGACCGTACGCTCATGGTAGGGGATCTCCTCCATGACAGGGTTGCCGTCGGCGTCTACGCCGCCCGTAGGCTGCAGGTGCTGCTGCCAGATCGCGCGGACGTGAGCGTAGTGCTGGATGCCCCAGTCACGTGAGCCGTAGCGACGGTCGTAGGTGGGGCGGTTCATGCGGAAGAAGCCAAACTTCTTGTCTGCGTAGTCATCGTACTCGCGAGGGATGAAGTCGTTCTGCTGCGTGAAGGTGCGGTCGCACTGCTCGTCAGGGTTACAGACCTCCATGTCACGGATCTTCGCGAAGCTAGAGCGGACCTTGATGCGCTCGGTACCACAGTCCGCGTTGAAGAGGCCTGGGATACTCATAAAGCTCAGGAAGCAGTCAGGCCACTGGGGCTTCGCGACGTACTCTGTGAGGGTGTCGATGTAGGTCACCTCAGCCTCAGGGTCATCACAGGAGACGAACTCCATGCTCCCCTTGCGCTGACACTCGATGAACCAGCGGACGTCCTCACCCTGATCCTGAGGAGGGAGGGTCGCCTCCATCATCTGGAAGGGGACGAGACCACCGTCGTTCATGCCGATGCTGTTGCGGGTCCAGTCTACACGCATCCACTGGCGATCAAACCAGGGGCGGTCCATCATGTTCTCCATGAGGATATTCGACTGCTCGCCGGTCGCGGCGTTGTAGGCGCGCTGGACGTCGAAGTGCGTGCGGATCCCGAAGGCGGCTACTGGAGAGCCCTCGTTGTCACGTGAGTTGAACTCCTCGTACTCGTCGAAGAACTCTTGGGGGACGTTGTAGGCGGGCGCGTCGATGCCGAGGATGTCCTCGTGGGCGCGACGGGCGATGAGCATGTTCTCTGCGATCTGGAACTTGACGCGCTCACCGTCACCCTCAAAGGCCACGAAGGAGGAGGTCGCGGTGCCGTTGACGTCGACGACGGTCTGACGGAAGTACCACTCACCCTCAAACGAGGTCTTGCGGATCTTGTTAGGCTGAGTGCGGTCGATGTCCTTGACCGGCTCAGCGCAGGCGAAGACGAGGCTCGCTAGGGATAACCCTACGCACAGCCTCCATATCTGTCGGTGCATATGTCCTTCTCTCTGCGCGTGTGCGCGAAAATAACTTGTGTTGTTGGAATGTTTTAAAGTTCTGACAACTTAACCATTTAGGTGAGCAGGTCGCTTCGCTCTACCTCGCGCTCAAGCCATATCTGTGGAGAAAAGGGCGTGAGGAGGGCTGAGATTGCACACCGAGCCGTGGATAAATTGTGATGCACAGTAGATGATTTGACTGAGATCATCAAGTGTCAGAGTGACAGCAAATCCCCTGAGACCGCTGAGGGTCAAGGGCGATTCTTTGCCCCTATTGAGCATATAAACAGGGAGTGAGCTGAGGGGAGGCTTAGAGAAGCTCGTCATCCTCGTCGAGGCCCTCTCCGCCGAGGGTGCGGTTGAGCCCCTCTTTAATGCCTGCGCTTCGCCCGATGACATAGCCAATGACGAGCCCGAGCATGATCACCGCGGGGATATAGATGACGTGGGTAGGAGGGGGGGTCATAAACAGCGTGCCCATAGCTTACCCCTCCTCACTTGAGCGCTGAGCCTCGAGGCGCTTGACGCGCCCCTTAAGCTCATCAAGGCGCGAGGCGACCGCCTCGCTACGCTTCCATGTGCTCCGGATGAACATAAAGATCACGAGCCACACGATCGAGTAGGCGATCCACAGGTGCTTATAGCGGAGCTCCTCCAAGCGCTCCTCCTTTGCGAGCTCCGAGGCGCTCGGCTCACGAGCCTTCACGGCGTCAACCGAGCCTGTGGCTGGAGCTGTGACGGGCTCAGCGCTTGAGGGGGTGTCTTTCGCTATGGGGTCGGGACCGATGATTGGCACCTCGCTAGACGCTTTAGGTCTGTTGGGGGGGATGTCAGCATAGCTGACGCTCAGCAGGCCACAGCAGAGCGAGAGCGTGGCGATGAGGGCGCGCGCTACGCGACCCAAAGGGGTTAAGTCAGACACGAGGAGCTCCTTACGGTGGGTGTCATCTAGTGGGTGAGGCGGGGGGAGGTGGCTCATCACTCAGCCCCCCAGCCGTGAGAGCTCACGAGCGAGCGCGGAGGCGGTGCGCTCCTCCATGTGCACTCGATAACGGAGCCGGAGCGCCAGAGCGTAGATGATGATAAAAATCAAGAGACAGCTGTAGAGCACCACCCTCATCTCCGGCTCAAGCTGGATGTTGTTCGGGTGGTCTCCACGCCAGCGGGTCACAGCGATGTGAACAAAGACAATATTGGGCGCACCAAAGACCGCTAAGACCGCACCAAACTTGCGCACAGGAGGGCTGTCTCCACCAAAGGAGCGGATCACCCAATAGCAGGCGAAGATGAGGAACAGGATCGCCATCGTGGTGAGCCTTGGCTCCCACTTCCACCACACCCCCCACGCCGCGCGCGCCCAGAGCGGGCCGGTGGTGAGGACGATGACCCCAAAGGCTAAGCCCACCTCAGCGCAGGCGAGCGCGAAGGCGTCGTGCTTGCTCTTCTGCTTAAGGAGATAGAGCAGACTTGAGCCCGCGCACATGATGAAGCCGAGGTAGCAGAGCCACGCGCTTGGGAGGTGGAAGTAAAAGATGCGCTGTACTGCTCGCATCGTTCCCTCCATCGGCGCGTAGATAAAGACGAGCCAGTGAGCGAGGAACATGCCGAGCGCGGCGAGGGTCATCCAGAAAAGGGGCGCCTTCGAGGGCTTCGGAGGGTCGCCCACGGTGAGGTCAGAGCTCATTCGCTTACCATCCATTCAAAGAGGAAGAAGCCCCCTAACCCCGCGATGAGGTCGAAGGCTAAGATCATCTGGGCCCAAGCCCAGTAGTCGTCATCGACCGCGGTCCCAAAGAGGGCCGCGCACCCCCGCACCCCACAGATGAGCACAGGGCTGACGAGCGGGAAGGTCACCATCGGCAAGAGCACCTCAGGGAAGCGCGCGCCGACGGCGAGCACCGCGAGCGGGGTCCCGATGAGCGCGAAGCCGAGCGCGCCAAGCCCGATCAGGCTCGCGAGCGGGAGCGCGAAGGGGGTGAGATCGAGGTGTAAGAGGAGCGCGAGGAGCGGGGTCATGAGCGCCATCGTACCGGCGGTCAGGATAAAGTTCATCAACACCTTCGCGGCGAGGATCGCGGTCCGAGGGATCGGGCTGAGGGCGAGGGCGGTGAAGGCGTTGTTGTCTTGCTCCCTTGCGAAGGTGCGCCCCACCCCTAAGGCGCCGACAAAGAGCAGGCCTGCCCAGAGGACGCCGGGGGCGACCTGGAGGTTGACGGCGGGGTCACCGATAAAGCCAAAGGCGAACACAAAAGAGAGCACTGCGCCAAAGAGCCCAAGCGTGGCGAAGGTCTCTTTACTGCGGAGCTCTACGCGGAGGTCCTTGTCAAAGATCACCCACGTCGCGCGCCACAGCGAGCGCTCATTCAAAGCGCTCACGCGACGCTCCTCTGATAAAGCTCGGCGAGCGAGAGCTCTGCGCTGAGCGCTCCGCTGTAGGCCTTACGTCCGCGCTTGAGCACCAACGCGACATCTGAGATCCGCTCCATAACGCTGAGGTCGTGGCTCGAGGCGATGATCACCGCGCCACGCGCTTTATGCTTAAGGATGAGGGCCTCCGCCTGAGCGACCCCCTCTTGATCAAGTCCGGTGAAGGGCTCATCGAGCAAGAGCACTGAGGGGTCAGGGAGCAACGCTCGCGCCAGGCTGAGGCGCTGAGCCATCCCTCGGCTGAACCCTGAGGCGGGGCGTCGAGCCGCCTCGCTTAACCCTACCTCCTCAAGTCGCTCGGCGACGAGCTGGTCGAGGCCCTCGGGGTGGCTCAGCCCGTAGAGCTGGGCGAAGAACATGAGGTTCTCGGACGCCGTGAGCGCTCCGTAGACCATCGTGTGGTGACCGACAAAGCCAACTCGGCCTCTTAAGATACGCGCGCCCACCTCACTTAAGGCTCGCCCATCAATCCACAGCTCCCCCTCGCTGGGGGTCATGAGCGTAGAGAGGAGGTTCATCAGGGTTGACTTCCCCGCGCCATTTGGGCCGAGGAGCGCGCAGACCTCACCTCCCTTGAAGGTGGCGTCGAGCTCGATGAGCGCGTAGTGCTCACCGAAGGACTTCGTGAGCCTCTGCACCCTCAGCTCATGGCGCGGTGAGCTCCCCGCCACCGCTCAGGCCTCCTGCTCAACGATCTCGAGCGCGCGATAGATGGTCACGAGGCGCGCGGTGATGGTCTCCTTCTCGCGTTGGTAACGCTGGGGGGTGATCCGCCCACGCTTGAGCGCGAGCTCCATCCTCGCTAAGGCCTTAAGCAGGCGGTCCCGCTCGATCATCATCTGGTCACGAGAGACCTGATCGCTGGTGTCTCCTTCACGGGTCCCAACAAGGAACACAAAGAACGAGACGAGGAGCACGCCAGCGAGCAAGGCGTAGCGCTTCCAACGCGCGGGCGCAGGGAGACCACCGATCTTAAAGCTGAGGGGCTGGTTAGGCTCAAGCTGTGTACGGACCTTGATGGTGTGGAAGGTCATGTTGGGCCCTGTGCTGACCGCCTTCATCTCACCGAGCCCGCCTACCGTGTCTAGGTTGAGCAGGATCGGCTTTTGATGTTGAGGCTTCTTAAAGCGTGGCGCGATGATCATCCCACCTTGAGCAGGTACAGGCATCGCTTGAGACCAAGAAAAGGTGTCATGCTTATATGGGATCGTATAGATCCACGTGATCTTGCGAGTGCTGTGAGGGAGCATCGCGCCGGTGTAATAGACGGACGTCCCACGCACCTCAAGGTCCTCAATATGTTGCCCATGAAGCTCTGGTTGCTTCGCGCCCTCTGGCGTTGGGAAGCGGAGCCCGCCTTGAGGCTGATGAGACATGTCGAGGACCTTGTTAGAGTCATTGCGCAAGGTCATGCGATGGATGACGACGAGCGACTCTTCATCGGGCTCAAGCTCAATGCTACCATGTTGGACGCTCACCCCCTCAAGCCCCTTACTAGGCGGGGTGAGGGTGAGGCTTACGTGGTTCTCAGGCAGGCGCTGTGAGGGGTCAAACTCATCGAGGAGCACATCTTTATCCTCAGTGCTGGGGATCCCCTTCAATGAGAACGGGAACCGGACCCCTTCATAGTCGACGAGGACCTCGTAGCTGATCGACATCTGCACCTCAGGGTTTGAGGGGATCCCAAGGAAGAAGGCCCTCCCTTGCTCGTCGGTCTTCTCATGGTAGTCCCTCACCTTTTGACCCTGCGCGAGGATCCTGAAGGTAACTGGGAGCCCCTTTGGGGCGGTGTTTACGGCCCCGTTAGGTTGCGCGAGATCTACCTTGACCATCACCTCATGCTTTTGCATCGACGCGAGGAAGGGAGGGAGCCCGCCACCTGAGTTGAGGAAGGGCGCTTGGGCGAAGCTAGAGGCTGGAGCCCCTAGGGACGCTAGCGCGAGCACGAGCGAGGAGGTGAGCGACGCGAAGGTCGCTCGCTGATCAAGCAGTCGTCTCATCACGCTCATGAGTCCTCCGGAGCGATGTCATCTTGGGCTACGTCATCCACAGTAGGCTCCTCTGCGGTAGGCTCCTCTGCTGTAGGCTCCTCTGCTGTAGGCTCCTCTGCTGTAGGCTCCTCTGCGGTAGGCTCCTCTGCGGTAGGCTCCTCTGTGCTGGCTTTTTCTGCGCGGGCTTGCTTACGAGCGCGCGCCTCGGCGAGGGTGTCTTGGACCGCGTCATCGATCTGAGCTTGGTACGCGGAGGCTCGATCATCGAGCTGAGCGATCACCGCGAGCGCCTCGGCCTCGTAGCGACTACGTAAGGCCGAGAGATCACGGGCGCCCAGCTTGTTCATCTCCGCTTCAAACTCAAGGTCCTTGAGCTCATCGATGAGCCGGTCGCGTCGATTGATCAAGGCGATCGACTCGTCCTCGATCCGCTCCCACTCCTCGGCGGAGATCTGACCCTCTTCGACGAGTGGCCTCAAGGTGAGGTAAAAGGCGTACATCGAGACGAGGCCAAAGAGCACCGCGAGCGTGAGCGGGAGGTCAAAGCCTGCCTGCAGGAGCTGTCCGCTCATACAGTCCCCTCCGTGCGCGCCATCACCTCGGTAGGGAGCGCGCTCGCCTGCTCTTCGCTCGCCTTTTTTGCGGTCCTCCTGGCGGCCGCGAACACCTGATAGCGGGCCTCTTGTGGCCAGATCGCTACGAAGACCCCAAGGAGCAGGACCGCGCCTCCAATCCACATCCACAAGATCATTGGGTTGAAGTGCGCCATGACCTCAGCGGTCTGGAGGCCGTCATTGAATGAGACGAGGGCGAGGTAGACGTTCCCTTGCCACATAAAGACCTCATCCTTCTCAGTGGTCCAGCGGGACATCTTGACGTTTGCGCCGATGTAGTTACGGCGAGAGGGTCTGACGAGCCCAAGAAACTCACCCTTACTGCCATCTTCATTACGCTGGTGTAGCTCAAACTCCGCGAACCACTCTCGGTACTCACGGGTCATCTCAGGCTTGATCCCCTTAAAGGTTAAGATCTTATCCTCGATGGTTTGGGTCACGCCTACCGCGTTAAAGGCGAGGTCTCGCTCGGTCTTGAGCCCTGTCCCGATGAAGCCCAAGAAAAGCCCCGCGAAGCCTAAGTGGGTGAGGTACCCACCATAGCGTCGGCGGTTCTTGTTCGTGAGGCTGACGACCGCGGTGAGGAGGGGCTCTTTTACAGACCTAGCACGGATACGAGCGCCGTTCACGAACTCCCAGCCCATGGTATAGAAGATGAAGAACACCCCCCAGAACCCGATGAGCGAATAGACCCCAACTAGCTCCGCTTCAAGGAAGAGCTGTCCCCATGAGATCACCCCCTCACGCGCCTCTGCGATCGGGACATAGGTCTTCCCGACGCGCTCCTTGATGTGATACAGGTCACCCATATAAATTAAGGCGGTCGCGGCGCTGCTGATGACGCTTGGGACTAGGAAATTCTTGATTAAGCTCTTCTTCGTCACCTTACGCCAAGGGATCAGCGGGCCGATGCCCATGAGGATCAAGAGGATCAGGCCACCAGGCACCATCCAGGTGTTGAACCAGGGCGCGGTGTACTTCGTCTCTTGCCAAAAATAGGCGCTGATCTTCTCACCGATCGTCCCAAACATGACGACGAAGACACACGCGACGAGGACGATGTTGTTGAGTAAGAACACGCCCTCACGGC
>Ga0181594_10001095_pt1 | contig 25455 bp, 26 predicted proteins | sample 071ome_18_FD_145603 | JGI IMG/M metagenome (GOLD analysis project Ga0181594, IMG submission 145603) | Coastal salt marsh microbial communities from the Groves Creek Marsh, Skidaway Island, Georgia - 071413BT metaG (spades assembly) | ecosystem: Environmental > Aquatic > Marine > Intertidal zone... | reverse complement strand
GCCATCAGAGCGTCTTCTTCGTGATGCGCCAGGCGAGCAGGCCGATGCTGATGGCCAGCGCCAGGAGGGTGAACAGGTAGGGCAGCCACGAGAGGTTGCCGGTCATCCACGAACCGCCTTCTTCCTGAAGGAATCGGAGCAGCGCAAGGGTCAGGGCGATGCCACCGAGCATCAAGAGCGCGCTCCCGAGCAGCCCGAAGCCGATCCAGCGGCCAGCGCCTTTCAGTGGCTCGGTGGTCTCCTGCCTGGCGTAGTCCTTGATCAGGTCGAGGAGGTCCGCGACCCCTTGCTTTTCAGCCATCCCATCCCTGTCCGTCGTGGCGAAGAATCGCCAGCCTACCGGCCGTTGTCGCCGAGGGCGTCGAGCAATTCGCGACGCTCATCGATGATCGCGCAGGCGCGGGCGCTGCGGATGATCGGATCCGGGGTGCGAAGCAACGCGGCGGTATCGAGCGGGCCAAGGCCGCTGAAGGTGATGAGGCGCCAGATCGACGTGTCAAGATGGTCGGGATCGATCGCCGGGACCTCGACCTCGAGTCCGGGCTGGTTGCGGCGGGCCGCATCGACCAGCGCGTGGACGGCGGAGGCAAGGTTCGCGGCGGCGATTTCGAGGCCTTCCTCCACGACGTCGTCGGGCCAATCGGTGACCATGGCGCGGGGGTACGGGGCGTCACCGAGCCACTCGTTGACCCTGATCCGTCGGGTACCGACCGCCAGGAGCGACACCCGCCCGTCGGGTAGGTCGCCCATCTCCAGCACTCGGACAACGACACCCGCATCAGCGCGGACATCGTCTCCGCCGACCTCACGGCCACGTTCGATGCCGACGATGCCGAAGTCGGCTTCAAGCTCGCCTCGCAGGTGCTCGGCGAGTGCGAGGTACCGCGGCTCGAAGAGTTGGAGCGGGATCAGCTGGCCGGGAAGCACCGGATGTTCAAGCGGGAACATCGGTAGCGCATAGGCACTCATCCGGCAGGGGCCACCGGGCCCAAGTCGTCGAGATTGGGGCCATAGGGATGACCCGTGATGGCGTCGAGCATCGCGGCCTGCAGCGGATTGCAGAACTCGAATGGCCCGAGCGGCTCGCTGCCCTCGGGGGCGTCGTCGGGGACCGTGAGCCTTGATGGATCATCGGCCAGCATTGCAAACGAGAGTCGCTCACCGTTGGGGGCGTCGAACCAGCCGGTGAGTCCGGTGGTCGAGCCCTTGGCGACGGCGAAGACTCGAAGGTCGGTGTCCGCCGAGCCGGCACAGCGCGCCACGGGACTGTCAGCGGCACTCGGTAGCACCCGGGCGCCGACGCCGGTGGGGTCGACGATCGTGGCGTGGATCATCTCGCAGGTGGTTGCGTTGATCGATGACCGGCCTGAGCCATCGACGTACGCCGTCGTGGCGATGTCGAAGGGCAGGCCAGCGAAGCTGAACCCGTTGCCCACCGCAAGGGCGAACGCCACGGCCGCGCGTTCTGCAGAGGTGCCGCTGCGGATCCCGTACTCCTTGAGCAACATCTCGGCGGTGGTCGCATCGACGAGCGACGAGGCGATGATGTCGTTGAGGGGTGGGCTCTCCACCACGGCGAGGGTCTCTCGCTCAGCGATCGGTGGGGCGACGCCGTCTTCGGCACTCCGCAGGACGGCGATGCCAGCGAACTCGAGCATGTCGTCGAAGAACGCCGCGGCCGACCGTGACGGGTTAGAGGCTCGTTCGTTGCCGGCCGGGTTGAGGTCGTCCTCTGGCCAGGAGACGAAGCCGTCATTGAGCAGCAGCGCCGAGAGCGGGCCGATCTCGTTTGTCTCGCCACCCCGGCGATCCCACACGTCGAATCTGCCGTCGGCCGTCTCGATCGACATGTTGTAGTAGTCGCGCTCGTTGGGCGCGTACTTGCTCTCATCCCCGATGATTCGGCCGCGCACGGAGACGATGTTGCGCTCCTGGAGCCATTCGAGGGCCTCGCCTGCAAGCTGGTCGAAGTCGGTGAAGACCCGACCATTGTCGAAGCGAGATGCGTAGGCGCCGGTGGCCAGACCTGGGTCGCCGCCACCGATGATCCAGATATCACCCTCAAGCTCGGCGATCCCGTCCTCTTCGTCGACGGTGATGAGTGCATCGGTGGAGATGGCGATTTCGGTGCGAAAGCCACTGCCGCTGCCAACGGCGTCGATCACTGACGCAGTGATCAGCCGGTGGAGTTCGGCGCTGCCGAAGGAGACACCCAGGTTGCTGCCCGCGAGCTGCTCCCCCGCCCGCTCGACGAGCACACAGGTGGTGCCCGGTGTGGCGGCGGTGGACAGCACCGAACTGATGGCCTCGGTGAGCAACGCATCCGATTCCGGCGAACGCAGCCACTCCGGCGCTCGGCGAGCCGAGAGCAGTGGCGTGGCGAGATCGGGTTGGGTCGAGAGCTCGGTAGATCTGCCGGGATCAGCGGCTTCGTTGGCGCGGTTCATCTGCGCCGTGGCGGCGATGGCGATCGCCAGCAACAAGATGGGAAGGAGGAGCCGTCGCATCGCTTCGTCAGGGTAGGCCGCGAGCGGGCCGAGATCGCGGCGCGCCGCTCAGAGGCGGGGCGAGGTCGGCTCGAGGGCCGCTCGGAACAGTGCCCGGATATGATCGAGGCGGGCGTCGAGTGCGGCGTCGTCCAACGGATCGCGGTCGAGAAGACCGGCGATCAGCGGCACGTCGGAGAAGTACGACAGCAGCGCGCCGTATCCGGTGAGTAGCAGCTGTTCGGGATCGTGCCGCCGGAAGCGCCCGGCGTCCATCTCCCGCTCGAAATACGCAGCAGCGCGAGCGAAGAGCGGCTGAAGAGCAACGCCGAGCTCAACGTGCCCGGTTCCCTCCTCGGCAAGGGCCTCTCGACGAACGAGCCGAACGAAGTCCGGGTTGGCTTGAAAGAACTCGAAGCCAGCAGAGAGGACGTGGTCGACCTCGTCCCAGCCGTCAGCATCGCTGCCGGCTACCGCGGCCTCCACCCGCTCGTACCACTCGGCCAGTGCCTGCTCGAAAACTCTGCGGTACATCGCTTCCTTGGTCGGGAAGTGATGCAGCAGGCTTTGGCGGCGGATCCCGACCTCGGCAGCGATGAGGTTGAGCGAGGTGCCGTCGAAGCCGCGTTCGGCGAAGAGACGCTGCGCAGCGATGATGATCGCGTCCTTCGTGGCCAACCCACTCACGGCTGTGAACCCTAGTAGGGGTTCGACCTCGAGGGGCTTGTACGGTGACGCGCCATGGAGATCATCGCCGCCCTGTTCATCGACGAGATCGACCTCCGGCAGGTGCCGGGGCCGGCGACGCGAATCGACTTGTCGGGCATCCAGTTCAGCGCAGCCGCCCCTGCTCCCCTGCCCTTCACCTGGGCACCCCACCTCTGCGTGATCATTCGCTGTGCGCCGGAGGGCTCGGGCCAAGGTGTGCTGGAGGTGACCTTCCACCGCGGTGAGGAGCAGATCGCCCGCAACGTGCAGCCGTTCGATGTCGAACCCGGAAAGTTCACCTACCGCCTGGTCCGGGCCGAACTCGAATTCGAGGACTACGGCACGATCGAGGCCCGCTGCCGGATCAACCAGGACCCCCACGTCACGGTTCCCTACACCATCCTTCCGCCTCCGGAGGACTGACGTGGCGTCGTTCGGCGCAGCGATCTCGGAACACCCCGACGCGGCGTTTGCCGTGGGCGAGGTCGTCGGAGCCGTCGTCGAGGCGGTCGGCGAGACGCCCGATATCGCGCTCCTTTTCGTGAGTGGTCACGACCTGGGCGCCGTGGAGGAAATCGCCTCCGCAGTGCGCGCCCTGCTGCGGCCCGGCGTACTCGCCGGTTGCACTGCAGTCGGCGTGATCGGCAACGACTACGAGGCCGAGGAGGCGCCGGCCATCTCGCTGTGGGCCGGCCGGGTCGGGCGGGCCGAGGCGGTTCGTCTCGAGACGGTCCGGGCGCCAGAGGGAACCGCCGTGGTCGGGATGCCGGACGATGCCGCCGACGGCTCCCGCACCCTCGTGCTGCTCACCGAACCCTTCTCGTTCCCCGTCGACGCGCTGACGAAGGCGAGCAACCAGCAATACCCCCATTTGCGCATCGTCGGCGGGGTCGCATCGGCCGATGGTGGCCCAGGGGCGAACCGGCTGATCCTCGACGGCGCGCTGCACGCCGACGGTGCCGTCGGCATCCTCTTGCCGGCGGGCCTCGGCGAACTCGCGGTGGTGTCGCAGGGCTGCCGCCCGGTCGGTGAGCCGTACATCGTGACCGACAGCGAAGCGAATCTCGTCCGCGGGCTCGGGATGCGTCCCGCGCTCGAGCGGCTGAGCGAACTCGTGGACGACGCCGACGAAGAGACCAAGGCCCTCATGGCCCGCGGACTCCATGTCGGGATCGTCGTCGACGAGTCGGCCGGAGAGTTTCGGCGCGGCGACTTCCTCGTGCGCGGCATTCTCGGTGCCGACCACAGTTCGGGCGGCGTCCGAATCGGTGACCGGGCCCCGGTCGGCACCACGTTGCAGTTCCATGTCCGCGACGCCGAGACCGCAACGGAAGAGCTCGAGTCGCTGCTGCGGGTCGTCGATGCCGATGCCGCTCTGGTGTTCACCTGCAACGGCCGTGGCCATCGCCTGTTCGGGGAGGCCGACCACGACGCGCGACGCGTCTCTGACGCTGTCAGCGGTGGTCCGGTGGCTGGCATGTTTTGCGCTGGCGAGATCGGTCCCGTCGGTGGTGAGAATCATGTCCACGGCTTCACCGCATCGACCCTGTTCTTGTTCGGCTGAACGTCGAACCGCGCGGCGTTCCACGCGGATAGTGTCCGGACGGGCGCGTCGCGGTGCCCAGGGTCGAACCGGAGGACCGACGTAGTGGCCGATTTCGATACACGGGCGATCAGCACGATCCGAGGGATCGCGATGGACGGGCCGCACGCAGCCCGGAGCGGTCATCAGGGCACGGCAATGTCGCTCGCCCCGCTCGCCCATGTGCTCTTCACCAGAGTCATGAAGTACGACGCGAGCCGCCCAGACTGGGCCGATCGGGATCGGTTCGTCCTCTCCGTCGGCCACGCCTCGATCCTGCAGTACGCCATGCTGCATCTCGCCGGGTTCGGTCTCACGCTCGACGACCTCAAGGACTTCCGTCAGTGGGGGTCGGCGACACCGGGCCACCCCGAAGTCGGGCACACCGCCGGTGTCGAGGTCACGACCGGTCCACTCGGGCAGGGCGTGGCCAATGCCGTTGGCATGGCGATCGCCGAGTCGCAGCTGCGCACTCGGTACGGTGCCGAGCTGTTCGATCATCATGTCTTCGCCATCGCCGGCGATGGATGTCTCTCGGAAGGCATCAGCCACGAGGCGGCGTCGCTCGCCGGGCACCTCGGTCTGGGCAAACTCGTGATGATCTACGACGACAATCACATCACGATCGACGGTGAGACCGATCTGGCGTTGAGTGACGACGCCGCAGCCCGCTTCCGATCCTATGGCTGGCACGTTCTTGAGCTCGGCGAGGTTGGGGAGGATCTCGATGCGCTCGAGGCCGGGCTGAACGAGGCCAAGGCGGTCACCGACGCGCCGTCGCTCGTGATCGTCCGTACGATTATCGGTACCCCGGCGACCGAGTCCGCCGACACCCACGAGGCGCACGGTTACGCCATTCTCGAGGAGGAGATCGCCGCCACCAAAGCAGCGATGGGCATGCCCGTCGACGAGACCTTCCACGTGCCCTCCGACGTGCTGGAGACGTACCGGGCCGCCGGCCTCCGCGGCGGCACCGCGCGCGAGGCGTGGGAGCAGCGGCTCGCTGCGTTCGACGGCGATCGTGCTGCGCTCGAGGCCCAACTTTCCGGCACCGGCATGCCCGGCTGGGACGAGGACCTGCCCGCCTATGAGGCCGGCGACAGCGTCGCCACCCGAAAGGCGTCGGGTGCTGCGCTCCAAGCCATGCTTGAGCTGGTGCCTGGCCTCACCGGCGGCGGTGCCGACCTCACCGGAAACACCGGCACGGTCATCAAGGATCACGGCGTGTTCTCCCCCGCCGACCCGGGCGGGCGGCAGATCTATTTCGGCGTGCGTGAGCACGCCATGGGTGCGATCGCAAACGGGATGGCGTTGCACGGCGGAGCGATCCCGGTTGTCGGCACGTTCCTCGTGTTCGCCGACTACATGCGGGCCGCCGTTCGTCTTGCGGCGTTGTCCGAGGCGAAGGTGCTGTTCGTCTGGACCCACGACTCCGTCGGTGTCGGTGAAGACGGGCCGACCCATCAGCCGATCGAGCAGATCGCCTCACTTCGCGCCATCCCCGGGTTGCGGGTGATCCGCCCCGCCGACGCAAACGAAGCGATCGAGGCTTGGAAGGTGGCGGTGGGCTCGGGTGGCCCCACGGCGCTGATCATGTCCCGCCAGAATCTCCCGGTCCTCGAAGGTTCCGCCGGTGCTCCGGTCGGTGTCGGCGCGTACGTCCTGCAGGAAGCCGATGACGCCGTTGTCACCCTTGTCGGGACCGGCAGCGAGGTGTCGGTCTGTGTGGACGCTGCCGCAGCACTCGCAGCGCAGGGTGTGTCCGCCCGGGTCGTGTCGTTCCCGAGTTGGGAGCTTTTCGCCGACGCCGACGCCGACACCCAGGAGGCCGTGATGCGACCCGAACTGCCAAGCCTGGCGGTGGAGGCAGGAGTCGCGCAGGGCTGGCACCAGTGGGTCGACGATGTGGTGTCGATCGACCGTTTCGGCGCGTCGGCTCCCGGCGGCACGGTGATGCGAGAGCTCGGCATCAATGTCGACAATGTTGTCGCCCGCGCCCGGACCCTCATCGGCGCCTGACGTTCCATCTTTCTCGACAGGAGACCCCATGTCCCGCTTGCACGATCTCTTCGATCAGGAGGGCCAGAGCCCATGGCTCGACAACATCCGACGTGGCTGGATCACGAGTGGTGAGCTGGAGAGGTGGGTTGCGCGCGGTGTTCGAGGGCTGACCTCGAATCCGTCGATCTTCCAGAAGGCGATTCAAGGTTCGGCCGAGTACGACCAGCAGTTCACCGAGGCGATCGGAAGCGGTCTCGATGTCGAAGGGAGCTACTGGGAGCTTGTCACGAGCGACATCTCGGCGGCGCTCGACATCCTCCGCCCGGTGTACGACCAGAGCGGAGGGCTCGACGGGTATGTGTCGGTGGAGGTCGATCCTGGCCTCGCCCGCGATTCAGCGGGCACCGAGGCATCGGCGCGCGAGCTCGACGAACGGCTTGCCGCGCCGAACCTCTACATCAAGATCCCGGCAACGGCTGAGGGACTCGCCCCGATCCAGCAGATGATCTCGGAGAAGCGATCGATCAATGTCACGTTGATCTTCAGCCTCGAGCGGTACGCAGCAGTCATGGAGGCCTATCTCGCCGGATTGGAGGCCGCGCCCGGTGATCTGTCGGCGATCAGTTCCGTGGCGTCGTTCTTCATCTCGCGCGTCGACGTCGAGATCGATCGTCGCCTCGATGAGATCGGCACCGCTGAGGCTCTCGCGCTGAAAGGGAAAGCGGCGGTCGCCAACGGCAAGCTCGCCTACGAGCTGTTCCAGCAGACCTTCACCGGCCCGCGCTGGGAGGCATTGGCCGCGCGGGGTGCACGAGTGCAGCGTCCGCTGTGGGCGTCGACCTCGACGAAGAACCCGGACTATCCCGACACGCTGTACGTCGACGAGCTGATCGGCCCCGATACGGTGAACACGCTGCCCGACAACACCCTCGAGGCCTTCGAGCACCACGGAACCGTGGCGCGAACCGTCGACGAGGGCGTGCGGGAGGCCCATGGCGTGATCGAGGCCCTCGCCGGCCTCGGTATCGACATGGACGAGGTCACCCAGAAGCTCGAGGGCGAGGGTGTGGCGGCCTTCGAGAAGAGCTTCGACGAACTCCTCGCTGCACTCGGCGAGAAGGCGGCGGGCCTCGCCTGAGGGCCGTGGCGCGGATTTCGGCCCCGCTCGGCCTAGCCTTGACTGCAGTGGTTCCCCGGTCGACGTACCGGTGAGATCCGCACGGTCCCCTCGTTTCGGTTGGGACCGGCGCATCAGGCGTCGCTTCGGCTGACGAAGGTGCGTGGGTCGAGTCCGACCCGCTTTGCAGTTGATGAACGGCGCCATGGCGTCGTGTTCCATAGGAGTCATCGTCACCATCACCCCCGATCGGGCCGTGTTGAAGCCGACGCAGATCGACGCGTTGGCGCAGGCCCACCTCGACGGTCAGGCGACCGACGCCGAGGTCCGCTTTCTCGAAACGAACCAGGATGCCTGGGTCGGCAGTCTCTGGCGGCTGCTTGATCGCGCTGAAGAAGCGTTGGCATCCGCACGCGCCTCGGTGAAGGGCGCAGCGCGTGCCCATGTGCTGTCTGATCTCGACGAGGACTGTTTCCGGATCGACGCGCAACTCACCGCGCTGACAGGCCCGCCTCGAGATGACGATCTCCTCTCGCTCGAGGACACGCGTGATGTCGAGCGAGAGCCGCGTGCGCCGTATGTCGGGATAGTGCAGCTCCAGCTGTCGCGAACTGACGGCCGGATCGTTGCGTGGGCGGCGGGACACAATCTGCGAGGCGAGTATCACGATGATGTGCTCGAGCGAGTCCGAGCACTCGACGGTGGTGCGATCGAATGGGACGAGCGGGCAACCATGAAGATTCCCGGCAGTGGTCGGGTCTCCACCCTCTCTGCGCCGGTCTCGAGTGCGCTCGGCTGGCTGGTGGCACTGGGCGATACCTCGGAGCACCCGTCGGTCGGGGCGAGCGTCACCTGGATGGGCCAAGCAGCTGCGCTGGCGGTCGAGTTGGTCGCCCAAGGTCGCGTCGTGCCCCAACTCGTGCAGTCGAAGAAGCGCCGCAAGGATCCCTCGGATGCGAATTCCAGCACGTTCCGCCTCCGCTGGATGCCGGCGCTGGTCGATCCTGAGCGACTCGGGCCGCTTGCGGCTGCAGTCCCCGGTGCGGCGATGGCAGGCGCCCGTGAGCAGGATCGGACGAAGTTCGCGCTTGCGGCCCTTGCTGATCTGACTGACGCGATTGTTGGCGTCGGTGCCGGTCAGATGGAAATGCCCGCGGCGCCGCCGGAGGTTGTGACCAAGAGCGATGTCGGCGAGGCGACGTTGTGCCATCTCGACGGCACCCCCTTCCAAGCCCCCACGAAACTCGGCGGTGAGGTCGTCCGCCGTCTGACGCAATGGGGGCAGAGCATCGTCGGCGCCGCAGAGCGGCCGCTGGTGGTGCAGCTCGACCCTCCTGACGATTCCGATGCTTGGCACGTGCGGGTGCTGGTCCACAACGAGGACGACGGGCTCGATCCGGTCGAGGTCGCGTTGGCCACGAGTTCGAAATCGGCATCGAAGGCGACTGCAGCACAACTTGCCCGCCTCGAGCGCCTGTTCCCGCAGCTGTTGCGTCTGGGCGGACGTCGACGTGGCGAAGTGATCCTCTCTCAGGACGAAGCGTGGGACCTGATGACCGTCGGGGGCGACACGCTCAAGGCGTGCGGATTCGAGGTCCGAGTCCCGCAGTTGAAACGCAAGAAGGCCACTGCGTCACTTCGACTCACCAGCGAGGCCGACGAGACCGTCGTCGGTGCTCAGCAACTCGCCGACGTCCGTTGGTCGGCCGTGTTCGATGACGTCGAACTCACGGCGGCCGAGATCGCACAACTCGCACGCGAGGCCCGCCCGCTCGTGAAATCGCGCGGTACGTGGGTCGAGATCGACAAGAACGACCTGGCCGAGGCAGCCGCTGCGCTGGCGGAGCGAGCTGACCAGACCCGTCTGACAGGTGCGGACATGCTCCGCCATGCCCTCGGGCTCGAGGGCTCCCCACTGTCGGGCGGCGTCAACATCGTCGGTGGCGGTTGGGCGGCCGACCTGCTCCGCAGTGTCGACTCACTCCCCGAGGAACCGACGACGACGCCCGAGGGGTTCACGGGTGAACTCCGCTCCTACCAGGCCGATGCCCTCGCCTGGCTCGCCTTCCTCGACGATGCCGGTCTCGGCGGGTGCCTGGCGCTCGATATGGGTCTTGGCAAGACACCGACCACCCTTGCGAGCATCGCGTTGTCGGCCCAGAGCGGCACGGCGCTTGTGGTTGCGCCACCCGCCGTCGTTGGCAACTGGGCATCGGAGGCTCGCAAGTTCGTTCCCGGGGTCAACGTGCTGGTGCACCACGGTGGCAACCGTGCCAAAGGCCCGGCTCTCGGATCGGCCGTTCGGGCCGCCGACCTCGTGATCACGACCTACGGCACGGCCGTGCGAGACATGGATCAGCTGAGTGAGTTCGAGTGGGGCAAGGTCGTCATCGACGAGGCGCAGGCGATCAAGAACCCAACCGCCGAGGTCTCCCAGCAGCTCCGCCGTCTCGAGGCTCGGACTCGGCTAGCGCTCACCGGCACCCCGATCGAGAACGGCCTCGGCGACCTGTGGTCGATCATGGATTGGGCGAATCCAGGTCTGCTTGGTCCTCGGGCGCCGTTCATCGCCCAGCTCACGCCGGCCACAAAGGGCGAGGCGGGTGGCGATGGCGAGAATGCGCTTCGCGCCCTCAATGGCATCCTCGTGTACCGCCGAACCAAAGCCGAGCCGACGATCGCGGAAGAACTTCCCGATCGCATCGACGAACTCGATCACTGCGCAATGACCCCCGAGCAGATCGGGCTGTACCAGGCCGTGATCGACAGCCTCGTCGTCGCCACCTCGGAGTCGGAGCAGGGCAGCAACGAGCGCAAGGGTGCCGTTCTCGCGGCAATCACTGCGCTGAAGCAGATCTGCAACCATCCGGTGAACTACCAGGCCGATGACGACGGCCTCGACGGACGTTCCGGGAAGCTCAACCGTCTCAACGAGATCATCGAGACCGTTTTCGCTGCTGACGAAAAGATCCTCGTCTTCACCCACTTTGCAACGTGGGGGGAGAAGCTTGCGGCGTACCTGAGTGAACGCACCGGCAATGCGATCGAGTGCTACCACGGTGGCCTCAGCCGAAGCGCGCGTGACCGGATGGTCGATGATTTCCAATCCGCAGAGGGCGCGGGTGCCATGGTGCTGTCCCTCAAGGCGGGCGGCACCGGCCTGAACCTCACGGCGGCCAACCATGTCGTGCTCTACGACCGCTGGTGGAATCCGGCCGTCGAGGATCAGGCCCGCGACCGAGTCTGGCGCATCGGGCAGAAGAACACCGTCATCTGCCACCGGCTGGTCTGCCCGGGCACGATCGACGAGCGTGTGGAGGAAGTCGTGGCGGGCAAGCGACAGATCGCCGACATCACCTTGCCGAAGTCAAGTTCGATCGGTGATCTCGACGCGGAGCAGCTTCAGCAGGCGCTCGGCATCGACACCTCACAGCTCCTCGAGATGGGGTCCGATGATGTCGTGGAGGTGACCGCATGAGCCAGAACCGACGCAAGCGCAGCCGGAATCGCAACCGGGCAACGACCGCCGATGCCAACGGCCAAGCGCCGCAGAAGCAGCATCAGCAGAAGCGCAACGAACCAAAGGTCGACCCGGTCGAGTTCTGGGGAGATCCAGCGGCGCTCCCTGAACCGATCCGTACGATCGGCGAGGCCCCCGACCCCAAGGCAGTCGTTCGCTCGCTCGGCCGAGTGCCGCTCTCGGGGCACGAGACGGCCGCCGAACACTGGTTCTCGTTGGTCTATGAGCGGGCGGCCGTCCTCGCCGGCGCCTTGGCCGCGGCCGGCGGGCTCCTCGAAGAACCCGAAGGGGACGACTGACCACCGTTCGGTCGGACGGGGCGCGCGAATGTCGCCACCCCCCGCCATCGCCAGTTGGTTGAAAATCGAAACTGACTCGTTTAGGGTGCGGCCTCATGCGCCCGCAGCCGGCAATCGAGTGCTCAATCCAGCGCACGCTCGACCTCGTCGGCGATCGCTGGACGCTGCTCATCCTGCGAGATCTTTTTCGTGGAGTGCGCCGCTTTTCTCGCATCCAAGAGGATCTCGGAATTGCGAGAAACCTCCTCACCGACCGGCTCGCCACACTCGTCGATGCCGACATCGTCGAAAAGGTTCCCTATCAGGAGCGCCCGGTTCGCCATGAGTACCGGCTCACCGAAAAGGGCCGCGCACTGAGCCCGGCATTGCTCGCCCTGATGCGCTGGGGCGATCGGTACGTCAGCGGTGGTCTCGCCCCCACCGAACTCGTCCACGACGAGTGCGACACCCGACTTGAGCTCCAGCCCTGGTGCACCACCTGCAACGTGCCCGTGGCGCCCACCGACATCTCCTCTCGGCCGGGACCCGGTCGACACATCGGAACCGAGGACACACGTGTCTGATCTTTCTTCCCTCAGCGGGAACGATCTCTTCGCGCTCGCCCGAGCCCGCCGCGACGAGGCGTTCGGCTCCGTGGTGACCTACTCGCCGAAGGTGTTCATCCCGCTGACCATGCTGTGTCGCGACAAGTGCGGCTACTGCACGTTCGCGCAGCCTCCCGCTCGTCTCGACACGCCGTACCTTGAGCCCGACGACGTGCTCGCGATCGCCCGTCAGGGCGCCGAGATGGGTTGCCATGAAGCGCTCTTCACCCTCGGGGAAAAGCCGGAGCTCCGCTACCCGGTCGCCCGTGACTGGCTCAACCGCCATGGCTACGACTCCACGGTCCACTATGTCGCCGCAATGGCGCAGCTCGTGCTCGACGAGACGGGCCTGCTCCCCCACGGCAACACCGGTGCGATGAACCGCGACGAACTCGCACTCCTTCGCACGGTCACGCCGAGCCAAGGAATGATGCTCGAGTCCTTGCGGGGCGATCTCGACGCCCATCGAGGCGCGCCCGACAAGGTGCCGGCCCGCCGACTCGAGACACTCGAGTGGGCCGGCGAACTGCAGATCCCCTACACGACAGGAATCCTCGTCGGCATCGGCGAGAACCGAGCCGACCGCATCGAGGCGCTCGAGGCGATCGCCACGAGCCACCAGCGTCACGGCCACGTCCAGGAAGTGATCGTCCAGAACTTCCTGCCCAAGTCCGGTACGGCGATGCACAACGCCGAACCCTGCCCCCGCGATGTTTATCTCGACGCAATCGCGCTCGCCCGGATGATCCTGCCGCTCGACGTCCACGTCCAAGCGCCACCAAACCTCTCCGACGACTTCGGCGATCTCCTCGATGCGGGCGTCAGCGACTGGGGCGGTGTCTCCCCCGTCACCGCCGATCATGTCAACCCCGAGCGTCCCTGGCCCGACCTCGATCGGCTGCGTGACGTAACCGAGGCAAAGGGACACAGCTTGGCGCCCCGCCTCACGATCCACCCGTCGTTCGCGCGCGAACCGGAGCGATGGCTCGATCCGGCGCTGCACTTTCCGATCGCCGACCGCTCCGACTCCGACGGCTACGCCCGTGACGATGCCGGATCGGTGTGGCCCGAGCGAACCATGGAACGCGCCAAGGTCGACGATGGGGCCGAGTTCGAACTCACCGGGACGATCAGCAGTCAGTGGTATGTCGGAACCGGCGCTGATCCCGAGTCCCTGATTCCTGGCGACCCGTTCGCCACAGGAGCCGTCAAGGAGGTCCTCGATGGTGTCCGGGCGGGGCAGGACGTCGGATTCGACGAGATGCTGACACTCTTTCGGGCCCGCGGCCGCGAGGTTGCCGCCGTCGCCCAGGTCGCGGATGAGCTGCGCCATGAGATCGTCGGTGATGTCGTCACCTGGGTCGCCAACCGCAACATCAACTACACCAACGTGTGCACGTTCAAGTGCCGCTTTTGCGGCTTCTCCAAGGGTCCGCTGTCGCTGAACCTCCGTGGCACCCCCTACCTACTCGAACTCGAGGACATCGCGGATCGCACGATCGAGGCCGCCGAGGCAGGCGCTACCGAGGTGTGTCTGCAAGGTGGTATCCATCCCAACTTCGACGGCGACTACTACATCGATGTGGCCCGGGCTGTGCACGAGGCGGTGCCGGGAATGCACATCCACGGCTTCACCGCACTCGAGGTCACCGAGGGCGCCAAACGCAATCAAGAGCCGTTGGCCGACTACCTGACCCGTCTGAAAGAGGCCGGCCAGAAGTCCCTGCCGGGCACCGCCGCCGAGATCCTCCACGATGACGTACGTGCCACCCTCTGTCCCGACAAGATCAACACCGAGGAATGGCTCGAAGCTCACCGCATCGCCCATTCCGTCGGCCTGGGCAGCAATGTGACGATCATGTTCGGGTCGATCGAGCGTCCGGAACACTGGGTCCATCACCTCCTTCGCACCCGAGCACTCCAGGAGGAGACGGGCGGCTTCACCGAGTTCGTTGGCCTGCCGTTCGTGCACATGGCCAGCCCGATCTACCTCCAGAAGAAGGCCCGTCGCGGGCCGACCTTCCGGGAGGTCGTCCTGATGCACGCCGTCGCCCGGATCGCGTATCGCGGACGTATCGACAACATCCAGGGTTCGTGGGTCAAGCTCGGCTTCGATTCGATCAGCCAGCTGCTGCAGTCAGGCGCAAACGACCTCGGCGGCACGCTCATGGACGAGAACATCTCCCGGGCCGCCGGTGCCGATCACGGCACCGAGGTCACCGCCGAGGACTTCCGCCGCATCGTCGAACCGCTCGGCCGCACCCTGGTCCAGCGGACGACCCTCTACGGGCGGCCGGATGTCTCGAACCTTCCGCTCGAACCCACCCGCCGCAGCCGGGTCTCGATCCCGGTCGCCGGGGCCTGAGGCCGCCCGGGCACAGCGGGAAGCCAGCGACGGCTACGGTCTCGAAGGTGACCGAACTCAGCACGCGCTACCGCACTGGCGACGACGGGCTCGACGCCGAGATCATCGGCCTACTCCGCCATGTCGACGAGGCCGACCGCGAACTCGTCTTCGAGATGATCGTCACGGCCCTGCGGCTCAGCCGCGAGGACAATGATCGAGGCGATCTCAAGCTCGTGACCGCCGCGATGAAGGAGCTTCGCTACAGCTTCGAGGTGTTCGGCCCGTACCGCGACACCCCCAAATGCACGATCTTCGGTTCGGCTCGGATCAAGGCGGGTGAGCCTGCGTACGAATGCGCCAAGAACTTCGCTCGCCAGATCGCCGATCGGGATTGGATGGTCATCACCGGTGCCGGACCGGGAATCATGGAGGCGGGTCACGAAGGAGCAGGGGCGGATCAGTCGTTCGGTGTGAACATCGTGTTGCCGTTTGAGGCATCGGCCAACGAGTACATCGCCGATGACCCGAAGCTCATCAACTTCAAGTACTTCTTCACGCGCAAGGTCATGTTCATGAAGGAATCCGAGGCCTATGTCCTGCTTCCGGGCGGCTTCGGCACGATGGACGAGAGCTTCGAACTTCTCACCCTCATCCAAACCGGCAAGACCGCCCCGGCTCCCGTCGTCCTGCTCGACGAGCCCGGCGGGACCTACTGGGACCATTGGTACGACTTCGTTACGACGGAACTCGGCAATGCGGGACTCATCTCGCCCGACGACATGTGTCTCGTGCGAGTTGCCCACACCGTCGAGGAGGCGGTCGACGAGGTCTGCAACTTCTACCGTACGTACCACTCGATGCGCTTTGTCGGTGACCAGCTCGTCTTCCGCCTCCATCGGCCTGTCGGCGACGACGAACTCGCTGCACTCAGTGAGGAGTTCGCCCCGATGATCGTCCAGGGCGGCATCAGCGCGATCGAAGCGACGAAGGCGGAGGTCCGGGACGGCGACCATGTCGACCTGCCGCGCATCGTGTTCGAGTTCGACAAGCACCAATGGTCGATGCTGCGGCGCCTGATCGACCGCCTGAACGAGAACACCCCGACCTGAACGCCGTCACCAGGCGTTGTCGTCGGGCTCTTCGAGGAGATGGATCGCCTTCTCAACGGCACGCCGCGCCCGAGTGAGGCGCTTTTCGTCGACCGGGTACTCGGTTCCACCTGCATCGATCGATTCTCGAAGCCGGACGATTGCGAGATCGGCCAACTCCTCAGCGATGCCTTCAAGACGTCCTCGGATCTCGTCGAATTCTCCGGCCATGACCAGCACCGTATCGGCCGGCGGATACCGTCCCCGGCATGAGCGAGTACCCCGCCGACCTCCACGAGTGGGTCACCTTCGACGACGAAGACGGCGACACGTGGCAGTTCGACCTGACCTTTCTCACCTCGAACTATGGCTGCATCTACGGCAAGGGCTGCCCGGGAGTCTTCACGGAGTTGGCCCCGGAGTACGAGCACGGGTGTTGCACCTACGGTGCCCATTTCGTCGACAAGGAGGATCGACAGTCGATCCGAGCGCAGATCGACCGACTCGAACCCGGTGAGTGGGAACTCGCGGAACGCGCCGCAGAGATGGGTGGGCCGATTTTCAAGAACGACGAGGGGGAATGGGTCACCCAAACCGTCGATGATGCGTGCATCTTCCTGAACCGACCCGGTTTCGAGCACGGTGCCGGATGTGCCCTGCACCAGGCGGCCGTGCGACGCAGTGAACGTCCCCTCGACTGGAAGCCCGACGTCTGCTGGCAGGTGCCGATCCGTTTCGACGAGCACACCGACGACAACGGCCACACCACCTTCATCCTGCGGGAGTGGAAGCGCCGTGACTGGGGGGAGGGTGGTGCCGAGTTTGCGTGGTGGTGCACCGACGACCCCCTCGCGTTCAATGAGGATCGTCCCGTGTGGAAGACCTCTCGGGACGAAATCGTGGAGCTCGTGGGTGAGGCACCCTACGAACGCCTGGTCGACATCATTCGCGAGCGGGTGGATCAAGCCGAGCGCGGCAACGCGCCCGTTTTCCTCCCCCATCCGCAGGTTCGTCGCCGCACGCCGTCCTAGACGCGCCGCCGCGGTCCCTAGGCGTTGAGCATCCAGATCAGCATCACGGGTGTGCCGAGCATGACGATCGTCGTCAACGCCAGGTACGCCGGGAATGGCGCCTTGGCGAACTGCGAGCCGAAGGCGGTGTTGCGCAGCGAGTCGTCCATGTCCGAGCGCATCGAAGCGATGTCCATCACGGCGCCGAAGGAGCAAAACCACAGGAAAAAGCCGATGGCGCCGACCAAGATCGACAGCGGGAGTGTGGCGTCATCGTTGAGACCCTCGAGTGAGAGTGCAATGGTCACACCCACGACCATCAGGATCAGGCATGTGATGCTGACCCACAGCATCATCGCTCGATGATCGATCCAACCTCGAAGCTCAGATGACTCCATGGTTCCCCCTGCCTCGTTCGGTCGCCTGATGACGACACAAACGCTCGTCGTGTAGATGATCCTGTTCTAGCAGAGCCGCCTGCTGCTGGCGTCGGACAGTCGGTCCTCGCATGCGCGACGAGTGGTCAGAAATTCAGCCACGTCAGGCCGCGTGTGCTTCGCAGCGGTGTAGGAAGACAGACGTGAGAACGCGAATCACTCCGCTCGTGCGAGGACAGGACGTGCGTCTTCTCGCGGCGTCGGCCGCCACGGGTGTGATCGTGGCCATGATCGTGGCACTTTTCGACGCGCTGACGGTCGAGGTGGTCTATGCGTGGCTGCTTGACCAGGATCTCTCGATGCAGGCAGCAGCACCGTTTCTCGGGGCCGTCGGCGCAGTGCTCCTCCTTCGCTACGGCGGCTTCAACGCCAGCGCATCAACCTCCGACGAGTATGTCCGTGCGTTCCATGAGCGCAGTCCGTCAATTCCGCTCCGAGAGGTGCCCGGCAAGCTCGCAGCAGGTATCACGACCATCGGGCTCGGTGGCGCAGTCGGACTCGAGGGCCCGTCGATCTACGCCGGGTCGGCGTTGGGTCTCTCGATGAACAATCGTTTCGGGCGCTGGCTCCAGCGCGACGAGGCCAAGGTGCTGATGACCGCCGGAGCGGCGGCCGGCGTTGCCGCCGTGTTCAAGGCCCCCGCAACCGGCGTGATGTTCGCCATGGAGGCGCCGTACCGGGAAGACGTCACCCCTCACGCGTTGCTGCCATCGCTCATCGCTGCCGCGTCGAGCTACGCAACCTTCGTGGCCCTCGTCGGCACGGAGCCCGTCGTTCCGCTCCTTGACCAGGAATCGTCGTCGCTGCTTGCGGTGCAGGCCGTGGATTTGCTCGGAGCCCTGCTCCTCGGCATCGGCGCCGGACTCGGTGGTCGGGGTTTCGCCTGGCTCGTTCGTCAGGCCAAGGGGCTTGGTAAGGACCTCCCGGTACTGCGCCGCCTGCTTATCGGCGGCGTGACGATGGCGGCGCTCGCGGTGGCGAGCCACGAGGCCTTTGGCGAGTCGCTGACGCTTGGCCCCGGCACCGATTCGATGGCGTGGGTGGTCGATGACCGAACGTTGTCGCTCATCGCGCTCCTGTTCGTCCTGCGGATCGCGGCGACCGCCGCCACGCTGGTCGCTGGCGGCGTGGGCGGTCTGTTCATCCCGCTTGCGACCCTCGGTGTGGTGATGGGTGAGTTCGTCGGCGAGGCCCTCGGAGAAGGCGAGACGATCCTGTATCCGATCCTCGGTCTCGCCGCCTTCCTCGGTGCTGGCTATCGGGCTCCGATCGCCGCGGTCATGTTCGTTGCCGAATCGACAGGCGGCGTGGGTTCCTTCGTCGTGCCGGCGTTGGTCGCAGCAGCCGTCTCGCAGCTCGTCGCCGGGCCGTCATCGGTCGCTGATCATCAGCATCAACACCGCCTCGGGTATCTCGAGCGGCGTTTCACGCTGCCGCTGTCGTCGATCCTCTCGACCGACGTGTTGACGGTGCCGCCCGACGCAACGGTCAGTGAATTCGTGTACTTCCACGTCCTTGCCCGGCGGGAACGTGTCGTTCCGGTCGTCGATGGCGGCACCTATGTTGGCATGGCCCGTCTCGACGACATCAGTGAGCTTGACCGGGACGAATGGGAGAACCTGACGATCTCGGAGGTGATGGCAACCGAACTGCCCACGGCTCGCCCGTCGTGGACGTTGCGCGACGCCGTGGTGGCGATGGAAACCTCGGGCTCGGACTTGATTGCCGTGACTGACGCGGATGGAACCTTCATCGGCCTTGTGGCCGAAGAGGACATCGTGAAGCTCGACGAGATCCTCGACGAGACGGGCGCCTGACCTAGTCGTCGTCGGTGTCGAATTCCTCGGCCCAGGCAGCGTGCTCCGGCTTGACGTCCTCGTCGTCATCGACGAAATCGTCGAGGAGAGACTCGAAGTCGCCCTCGTTCGAGCGCTTCAGCGCTCGGGCTTCTTCATAGCGCCGGTGTCGCCCCTTCTTCACCGTGGTAACTCCTGGTTGCTCATGTCACAGGTAGGCCATGTTAGCTCGCAGGGCGAGATCCCCCCACGTCAGGCGAGGAGGTTTCCCGCTCTCAGACGATGGGCCGACGGCTCCGCTCCTCGAGCACGACATTGCCGCTCTCAAAGGCCAGAGCAGCATCGCCCGACACGAGTCTGGTGATCGGGCCACCGGCCGTCTCGGCTCGCCATCCGTGAGCGAGACGAGCGTCCTCGTCCCCTCGGACCAGCGCCTCGACGTCGGCACGAGTGGCGAGCAAGGTGGGATCAAGCTGCCGGTCCCGAGCGATCTGGTTCACCCACGCGGCCACGAGGGCGACCGCAGGACGGATGTCGCGGCCGTCGTCTCGGCGCTTCTGCGGGCGCGGCGGACGCCAGTCGGAGGCCTTGCCTTCGGCCACCGCAGCAAGGATTTTCTCCCCGATTGAGCCCCGAGCGGCACCCTTGTCGACGCCCCGCACCTTGGCGAGCGCCTCCGGCGACTCCGGAGCCGACTGCGCGATCGACACGACGGCGATATCGGAGAGCACGAAGCGAACCGGCTGGTCGATCTCGGCGGCGCGCCGTTCGCGCCATGCGGCGATCGAACGAGCGATCGACAGCGCTGGTCCCTTGAGGTGACGAGCCTCTTTGATCTTGCGCCATGCCTCGAACGGGTCACGAGGCCCGCGATCCTTCGTTCGCATGAGTTCGCACTCCTCCTCGGCCCAGGCGACCCGCCCCAGCTGGTCAAGTTGGGCGACGAGGGCATCGTGGATCTCGAGCAGGCGTTCGACGTCGGCAGCGGCGTAATCTTTCTGCGCCTGCTTGAGTGGGCGCTCGAGCCAGTCGGTGAGTCGGTTGCCCTTGGGCAGCTGCACGCCCAGTTCACGTTCGTGGAGGGAGGCAAGCGACGGCGTCGACATGCCGAGGAACCCCGCCGCGATCTGGGTATCGAAGAGATGTCTCGGCACGGCCCCGGTGGCGAGCTCGAGTACCTCGAGGTCCTGTGAGGCAGCGTGAAGAACGGCAAGCGCATCGGAGTCCATGACCGCTCGCAGCGGCGCAAGATCGAGCTCGAGCGGATCGATCAGGACGAGCGCTCCTGGCCAGGCGATTTGGACGAGAGCAACCTTGGGCCAGTAGGTGCGCTCACGGTGAAACTCGGTGTCGAGGGCGTAGCGGGACTGCTCGAGTAATTGTTCGACCACCGATGCGAGGCCGGATTCGGTGTCGACGAAACGATGCGGAGGCACGACGGTCAGGAGCCGGTCGCCGAACCGATGCCGAGCGCATCGATGACATCTGCGTATGACACCAACGCTCCCCAAACGGGCCGGGTGCCCCTGTCCGCGATGAGGTGCGCCGAAGTGCGCTTGTCGGTGTCGATCTCTGGAGTGTCCATGGGTGGTCCACCGTAGCGAGGCGCCCACCCGCACCTGGTGATCGGCTCAGAGAACTCCGGGTGGCAGATCGGTGGGCGTGTCGGCGTCTGCGTACCAGCTTGGTGAGCCGCCGAAGACCTCGACGTCCACCAGTCCGTTGAGTGCTCGTCTCGGCGCCCGTTCGCCACGGTCGAATGCCGTTCGGAGGGTTCGTTCTGCGGATCGACGCCACACTGCATGCAGCCATTGGGCGTGCCCGTCGACGACGGGGACAGCAACGTCGGCCGTGCCAAGAGCGGCAATCAGCCGTGTCACTGCGAGTGGTGAGGCCTCGAGCAGATCGCAGGCGAGAACCACGACCAGCTCGGTGTCGGCGGCCCCGAGGGCGCTGATGATGCCCCCCAGCGGCCCCTCGCCGGGGTGCTCGTCAGGGACGAAGCGGTGGCCCGCAGCCTCGACCGCGCGACGGTCTCCGCCAACGACGACGATCGGATTGGCGCCAGCGTCGCTCAGCGCGGCGACGGCACGATCGAGCAGGGTCTGCCCACCGACCTCGATGAAGGCCTTCGGGCGGCCCATCCGGCTGCTCGCGCCTCCGGCGAGGACGGCACCGGCCACGGAGGTCACGAGGGAGGCCACTCCGGGTCGAGTTGGCGCAGGAAGATCGCACATCGCTCGTCTTCGGCCGACTCCCCGATCGCGGCTGCGGTGGCCTGCAGGCCGGCGAGCGCTCGGAGGAAACCCCGGTTGGTCTCGTGCTGCCAGCGGACATACCCGCTACCTCGCCAACCCGAGGCACGGAGCTTGTCGAGGCCGCGGTGGTATCCGGTTCGGTAGGCGGCGTACTTGAGCGCCGGCTCGGCCACGACATCGCCGAGGCTCGCCCAAGCGGCGAGGAAGGTCGGCCAGCGGGTACACACCGAGCCGATGGCGGCGACGGGATTGTCGGCCGCTTCCGCTTCGGCGAGCGCCTGGAGCGCCTCGGTGGGTTCAGGGTCGATCACCGTCTCTGGGGGACCGGAGCTGTACAGGTTCACGGGACGATCGGTCATACCGCAGCCTACCTACCGACGCGAGGGTGGCCCGATGCTGGGCCCCTCCCCCACTACGCTGCGCGCCGTGTTACCCGACTGGCTTGACGCCGAACGACTTGAATGGATCATCCTCGCCGTGATCGCCGGTCTTCTCGTCTCGGTGTACGTCGTCGTCAGCGTTGTTCGGAAGGTCGTGACGAAGTTCCTGCTGTTGCTTGTGATCGCTGGACTCGGTGTTTCGCTTTGGCTGCAGCGCGCCGATCTTCGCGCGTGCGCAGAGACGTGTCAGTGCACGCTGTACGGAGAGTCCGTGGAACTTCCGGAGCATCGGCGGCCGGAGCGCTGCAACCAGGTGCCCTAGGGCACTCGCTCGATACGCAGAACGTTCGTTGCGTGGGAACGGCTGTCGGAGCCGGCAAGGACAGCGACGAGTTCGCCGGTTCGGATGTGCCCTGCGCTCTTGGCGAGACGCATCGCCTCGGCGACCATCTCCTCGTTCGTGCCACCCTTCCCCATGAGCATTGGCGTGGTCCCCCAGCTGAGGGTCAACTGCTGAACGGTGGCCTCGTTGACGGAGAACCCGAGGATGTTCGCCTCGGGTCGGAATCGGGCCATCGATCGCACCGTGAAACCCGATCCAGAGATACACAGCACGTTCTGAACGCCAAGTTCTTGCGTGGCTCGCCAGGCCGCCATGGTCATGGCGTCGGTGACTGATGTGTTCTCGGAACGGTCCGTCATTCGCATCTCGGCAAGGCGACGGGCCCAGCCGGGATAGTCCATCTCCTCGTCCGCTCGGCGGGCGATGTGGCTCATCGTGCGAACCACGTTGGTCGGGTCGGCTCCGACCGCCGTCTCGCCGGACAACATGACTGCCGAAGAGCCGTCGAACACGGCGTTGGCGACGTCGGATGCCTCGGCGCGAGTCGGTGCCAGGCTGGTGACCATCGACTCGAGCATCTGGGTCGCGGTGATGACCGGGCGACCGCCGGCGATGCACTGGCGGATGATGTCCTTTTGGAGGTGTGGGAGATCCTCGAGGCTGCATTCGTTGCCAAGATCACCGCGGGCGACCATGACGGCACCTGATGCCTCGATGATGCCGGGAAGGTTGTCGACGGCGGCACGAGTCTCGATCTTGGCGACGAGCAGCGGGCCCCGAGGATGGGGCTCGGTACCGACTCGCCGCATGTCGTGAGCGGAACGGACAAAGCTGACGGCGACCATGTCGACGCCGGCATCAACAAAGGCATCGAGCGCAACGAAGTCTTCAGGGGTCGGTGTCGGGATCTGGAGTCGATCGCTGGGGATGTGGACACCCGGCCGTCCGCGGAGCGTTGAGCCGGCCATCACGTTGGCCAACATCTTGTCGACCTTCTTGTCGGTGACTTCGAGCACGGCGCCGCCGTCGCCGATGGTGACGCGGTCGCCGACCTGGATGTCGCGCATCAAGAACTCGTAGTCGACCTCGATGACGTCGGCGGAGGACCCGGCCTCCCCGACGCGAAGCTCGATCGAGGAGCCGGTGGGCACATCGACGCCGGCCTCGCCGAAGTTTCCAGCCCGGACTTTCGGGCCTGGGAGATCGACAAGGATGCCGACGCGGTGTCCCTCCTCTTCGGAGACCTTGCGGATCCGATGAAAGCGCTCGAGGCCTTCGTCGATGGTGTTGTGAGCGAGACCGAGTCGAGCCACGTCCATGCCGGCCCGGATCATGGCCCGAAGCGTGGCTTCGTCTTCGCTTGCAGGCCCGATGGTGGCAACGATCTTCGTGCGTCGGTTCATGCAACGAAGGCTAGTGACCCAGCGCGCGTGGTGGACCGACGTTTGCGAAAAACGCAGGCACCTGCGCTAGTTCAGGCGAGCTCGCAAGGCGTGCGCTCTCCGGCTGAGATCTTCGCGCTCGGTGGCGCGCGCCAGCAGGTCGAGAATCTCGGCGGCACGGTCGAGGCGGCCACGTTGCTCACAGAGCGCCGCCAGCGCACGGGGATCCTGATAGCGCATCGGAAGTGCCAGGCGAAGGTCGAGCACCCAATCGAGATCTCGCACCGATCGCTGCACCATCGTATTCGTCAGGTTGTTGAGGACACGGGCGACGACAGCCTGATCAGGTATCGGGGCGAGCGCTTCGGTCAGGTCGAGGTGCGCGCCGAGCGCTGCCATGCGGGCAGCAAGAGCGCTGGGCTGCTGTTCGGAAGCGCGATCAAAGGGATCGAGCAGCGAGCCGTTGACGAGTTCCTTCACGAGGAAGTGGCCCGGTGCACCGATCGGCGCGAGTTCAACACCGATCCGTCGGCCGAGAGAGAGCAGCACGACCGCGAGGGTGATCGGCATGCCCTGGCGGCGACGCAGGACGTCGTCGAGGTAGGAGTTGGCAGGCTGGTGGTAGTCGTCGATGTCACCGTGAAAGCCGAGACGGTCGTAGACGAGCAGACGGAGTCCCTCGACATCGCTCGAGGATGCGGTTTCGGCCCAGGTGTCAAGAAGCGCAAGGTTCTCGCCGACGTCGACGGTGGCGCCCGGGCGCAACGACGCCACCCACAGCAAGGCCTCGTCGAGCGGTACCACACCAGGATCAGAGAAGAACGCGGAGAGCCGCACCGGAAGACGCACCCTGGCACGGTACCCACGGTACGGTCCCTACCGTGTTGCATCCGTACCTCGCCTATGAGGCGCCCGTTGGCTTTGCCCATCGAGGCGGTGCGGGCGCTCATCCGGAGAACACCGAACGGGCGTTTCGGCACGCCGTTGAACTCGGATATCGCTATCTCGAAACCGACGTTCACGCCACCGCCGACGGCGTCCTGATCGCGTTCCACGACGACAAGCTCGACCGACTGACCGACCGGACCGGACGAATCATCGATCTCACGTGGGCGGAGGTGGCGGAAGCCCGCGTCGACGGCACCGATCCGATCTTGCGGTTTGATGAAATGCTTGAGCGGTTCGGCGACGCCCGGATCAACATCGACCCGAAGGCCGACACGGCAGTCGAGCCACTCGCCGATCTGATCCTTCGCTGCGGAGTGCAGGATCGGGTGTGCGTCACGTCGTTCTCTCGCCGGCGAACCGAGCGGGTGAAGCGCCGTGTCGGCAGTGATCTGTGCACCGGGGGCGCCACCGGCGCAACGATCGAGGCCATCGTCGGCCTTGCCGGGATGGGTGCACTTCGCGATGTTGACGTGCTGCAGGTGCCGCCGACCTTCGGACCCATACCGGTCGTCACGCGCCGGTTCGTCGAGTTCGCTCACGGGCGCGGGATCCATGTGCATGTCTGGACCATCGACGACCCTGAGCAGATGCATCGGCTCCTCGACCTCGGGGTCGATGCGATCATGACCGACCACCCCGAGATCCTCGCTTCGGTCTTTGCCGAACGGGGTGCTTCGCTGGCCTGAAACGCCGCCAATCCGGCCTGATCGGTGGATGAAGCTGAGGAAAACTCAGCTTGCATTGGGGATGTCCGGTGGGAATTGTCCAAATTCCTGTGGATTTCAGCCCAACCCCTTGCGCCGCTTCCCCCAGCGTCAGAAGATGACTCCGTCGAAGCGAACAACCCGAGCCGGGACGTCGAGACACCAGGAGGGACGCAAGTCCTGATCGGTAGACCGAACACCTCGGAGTGGGATGGGAGCGGAGACACCGACACGATCAGGCCACTCCCTCGGGAGCGGTTGATCGGCCGAGACGCCGCTGGTGAGGCGGAGGCTCGTCTGGGAACTTCTCACAAGGAAGGGCTCGGGAGGGTCACCAAATCATCGCATCTCGGAGATCTCGTCGGTCGCCAGGCGCACGCTGCGGAGTGTGTGGCCGGATCGAGGGGCGCTCCCCGAGGTGAGGGGTCGTGCGGACCGGGTCGGAAGCCTTGCTGACGGGCAAGG
>Ga0181594_10001080_pt1 | contig 25564 bp, 30 predicted proteins | sample 071ome_18_FD_145603 | JGI IMG/M metagenome (GOLD analysis project Ga0181594, IMG submission 145603) | Coastal salt marsh microbial communities from the Groves Creek Marsh, Skidaway Island, Georgia - 071413BT metaG (spades assembly) | ecosystem: Environmental > Aquatic > Marine > Intertidal zone... | reverse complement strand
TTGTCCTCGTCGAGAAGCTTGTCGCTCTCTTCCGCGACCAGAATGTCGTGCGTGTCCGCCACCGTCATCTTGCGTGAGGTGGTGCGTTCGCCGAACGCCTTGCCCAGCATGTCATTCAGATTGAGCATGCCCATCTGCGCGCCCGGCATTCCGGGTATGTCAAAAGTTGGAAGCCCGCCGCCCGCATCCTGGACCTCGATATCGACCTCGCGGTCGTCAAGCGCGCCCTCGCGCAGCAGCTTGCGGAATTTCGACCGCGTGTCTTCGCTCGCGTTCTCGCCCACCAGCGCATCGATCACGCGCTCTTCCGCCGCCAGCTCGGCGCGGGCCACGACGTCCTTACGCATGCGTTCGCGGGTTTCGGAAAGCGCGACCTCCATCAGGTCGCGCACGATCTGCTCCACGTCGCGCCCGACATAGCCGACCTCGGTAAACTTTGTGGCTTCGACCTTGATGAAGGGCGCCTGGGCCAGCCGCGCCAGACGGCGCGCAATCTCGGTCTTGCCGACGCCGGTCGGGCCGATCATCAGGATGTTCTTGGGCAGGACCTCTTCGCGCAGATCGTCGTCGAGCTGCTGCCGCCGCCAGCGATTGCGCAGCGCGATGGCGACAGCGCGCTTCGCGTCTTTCTGGCCGACGATGAACCGGTCGAGTTCGGAAACGATCTCGCGCGGGCTGAAGCCCACAGTTGCGCTCCCCTGGTCTTTTCCTGTGGTGATCGGCACCGATTGTGTCGCCATGGTCAGAGACTCTCGATGGTCAGGTTTGTGTTGGTGAATACGCAGATATCGGCCGCAATCCCCATCGCCTTGCGCGCGATCGCCTCGGCGTCCATGCCCTCGATATCGATCAGCGCGCGGCCGGCGGCCAGCGCGTATGACCCGCCGGATCCGATGCCGATCAGCCCCTGGTCGGGTTCCAGAACGTCGCCCGTGCCGGTCAGCACCAGCGATACTTCGCGGTCCGCTACCGCCATCATCGCCTCGAGACGCCGCAAATAGCGGTCGGTGCGCCAGTCCTTGGCCAGCTCGACGCAGGCGCGGGTGAGCTGCCCGGGATGCTGCTCCAGTTTTCCCTCCAGCCGTTCGAACAGGGTGAAAGCGTCGGCCGTCGCCCCGGCGAAACCGGCGATGACCGATCCGTCGCCCAGCGGCCTGACCTTCCGCGCGTTTGCCTTGATGACCGTATTGCCGAGGCTGACCTGCCCGTCGCCGGCAATGACGACCTTTCCGTTCTTGCGTACTGACAGGATTGTGGTGCCGTGCCAGCCGGTTGGGTCTGAAGAGTGATTTTCGCTAGTCATGTCACACCATGTGGCGTCGCGCCGTCCGGGGTCAAGGGTCGACAATCGGGTTGTCTTCGGTGCCGACCACGCAAATGAAGCGAAAGGACGAATCCTCGGTTCCTGCAACGATCGCGTTTTCTCCCGGCGGCAACGTTTTGCGGAACGAGGTCGAACCGCCGCCGAGCTTGTCTCCGTTGACGATGGTGCCGTGATAGCTGTTGCAGTCCACGACCTGAAAAATGTCGTCTTTCCTTTCGATCATGAAGTGGCGGCGCGAGAGCTGGAACGGGGCGCTGTCCGGGATCGAAAGGTCGATATTGCCGTGTAGCCCCTCGCCATCGACGCGCCCGACGATAAAGGGAAAAGCGTAGAGGTCGTATTCTGCATACTCGACGCTGTCGGCGATTTCGGGATCGTCGATGATAAGCCGGACGAGCACCGGCTCATCGCTGTAATCTTCGCCTTCTTCGACTTCATCATCGACGATTTCGACCGGGCTCTCCCCTTCGGCCGGCGCGTCCGCGACATCGGTTTCGGGAGCGGGAACGACTGGAGCGACTGCCGCCGCTGCGGGCGCAGCCTCTGTGCCGCCGGTCCCCAGAATTCTCGCCAGAAGACCGCTGAACTCGCCCGCGCCGTCGGTTGCGGAGATTTGCGCTTCCGCCCTGCTGTACATGCGTATTTTCGTTGTGCCCAGCGCCTTGATACGCGGCGGCTTTGCACCGGCTCCCAGCGCGAGAGAAAAATCGTAGATCGAGCCTGGGCCCAGAACCTGTCCCACGGGCTTGCCATCCGCGCCTGCCGCGGTGATCAGAATGCAGCCCTCGATCACCGCAAAGATCGAATCGGGGGAATCGCCGAGCTGGTATACCGCGTCGCCGTCTTCCAGGATTCGATCGTCCATAATGTTTCCCTGAAATTATCCACTGGGTAAGTATCCACTGCCGCGGGCGCCCCGGCGAGCGCACGTTATAGGCAGATTTCCCCGACGAATCCAAGGGGCTGGCGGACCCGCCCCGCACCTGCTAAAACGGCGCCGCAACCGGGCGCAGTATGCCTGTAATTTCAAGCAGATGGAGGGCGTCGATGCGTGAAGCGACCGTCAGCCGCAAGACCAAGGAAACCGACATCGACGTCCGCGTCAATCTCGACGGGACGGGCGTCTATGACGTCGCCACCGGCATCGGGTTTCTGGACCACATGCTTGAGCAGCTGTCGCGCCATAGCCTGATCGACCTGCACGTTCGGGCGAAGGGCGATCTGCACATCGATTTTCACCACACGACCGAGGATACCGGTATCGCCATCGGTCAGGCGGTTGCCGAGGCGCTCGGCGAGCGGCGGGGAATCACGCGCTACGGTTCGGCCTATGCGCCTATGGACGAGACGCTGACGCGTGTCGCGCTCGATATTTCCGCACGACCCTATCTGATCTGGCGGGTCGATTTCTCCAAACCGAAACTCGGCGACATGGATACCGAGCTGTTCAAGGAATGGTTTCAGGCATTCGCGCAGGCCGCCGGCATCACGCTGCATGTCGAGACGCTTTATGGCGAGAACAATCACCATATCGTCGAATCCTGCTTCAAGGCGCTGGCCCGCGCGCTGAGGATCGCGACCGCCATCGATCCGCGAGCGGCAGATGCCATTCCGTCGACAAAGGGCGTGCTGGGCAGCGGCGGCTGATGAAGATCTATACCGCACACACGCCGCCGGGCGGGTTGCTGCCGGGCGGTGAACCGGCCCTGGTCCGCGAAGGGTTCTGCTGGCCGGCGTTCTTCCTTGGCTTTTTCTGGGCGCTGTGGCACCGGCTGTGGCTTGTCGCGCTCGCACTGTTCGCGGCGAGTGTGGCGATCGAGGCGGGCCTGACAGCGGCTGGAGCCGACCCGATGACTCGCATTGCAGCCAATCTCGGTCTTGCCTTGTTCGTCGGTGTCTCGGGCAATGACTGGATGCGCGGGCGACTCGCACGGCTGGGATACCGGCTTACCGACATTGTCGCCGCCAGGGGTCGGGATGCCGCCTTTCGCCGCTGGGGCGACGCCCAGGCAGCCTCCCTGCTTTAGCGGCGGAAACGGTTGTTCGGTTCCGATCCATGAGCATCGTCGTCATCGATTACGGCTCCGGCAATCTGCGTAGCGCGGCAAAGGCGCTGGAGCGCGCCGCTCGGGCGCTCGGCGGCCCTGCGGGCACGGTCGCGGTAACCGGCGATGCCGATGCGCTGAAGAACGCCAGCCATATCGTGCTGCCGGGTGTCGGCGCGTTCGGCGACTGCATGGCGGGGCTGACCGCGCTTGATGGAATGCGAGAGGCGCTCGAGGAGGCAGTCATTGAGGTCGGTCGACCGTTTCTCGGCATCTGCGTCGGCATGCAGCTGATGGCGGCACGCGGGATCGAGCATGGTACGCATTACGGTCTCGGCTGGTTCGACGGCGAGATCGCGCCTCTTGAAACCGACGACGTGAACCTCAAGATTCCCCATATGGGATGGAACGAGCTGAACGTGACGGCCTCTGGTCATCCGGTTCTGGCAGGCGTCGATACAGGGCAGCATGCCTATTTCGTTCACAGCTACGCCTATCGCGGCGGCGCGGATTCCGACTGGCTGGCGACCGTCGAGTATGGCGGCGCGGTACCCGCCATCATCGGGCGCGACAACATGATCGGCACGCAGTTCCACCCTGAAAAAAGCCAGGAGACGGGCCTGCGGCTGCTCGAGAACTTCCTGCGCTGGAAGCCCTGACGGCAAGGGTTGTATCGGGGCGCCCATGGCGAATATCGAAATCGAACAGGCCAACGAGCTGTCGGACGGCGATATTGCCGATCTGTGCGATGCGGCCGAAACGGCGATCCTCGACGGCGGCGGATTCGGCTGGCTCAAGCCGCCGCCGCGCGCCGTACTGGAACGCTACTGGCGCGGCGTACTGCTGGTCCCGGAACGGCTCCTGATGGTCGGACGGCTCGACGGGCGCATTGCCGGTCAGGCGCAGCTCGTCCTGCCGCCGAAAAACAACGAAGCGCAGGCGAAAATTGCGACAATCACCGGAAATTTCGTAGCGCCCTGGGCGCGCGGGATGGGCATGGCGCGTGGCCTGACGGCAGCGTGCGAACGCTCGGCCCGGCGTCACCGGATGCGTTTTATTAATCTCGACCTGCGCGAAACCCAGGAAGCGGCGATCCAGCTCTACGAATCGATGGGGTATGAGCGCTGGGGGACCAACCCCCATTATGCGGTCGTCAACGGCAAGACGATCGCCGGTTATTATTATACCAAGGCGCTGGCCCGCAGCGCCCGAAAGGCGACCGCGAAACGGTCCGCCGCCAGCCGGAAAGAAGAAGAATCATGATCCTGTTCCCCGCCATCGATCTTAAGGACGGCGTCTGCGTACGTCTTGTGCGCGGCGATATGGCGCGCGCCACCATCTTTAACGCCGATCCGGCCTCGCAGGCCCGGGAATTCCAGACCGCCGGCTGCCAGTGGCTGCATATGGTCGATCTCAACGGCGCTTTCGAGGGACATCCCGTCAACGCAGATGCGGTGGTGCGGACGATCGAAGCGATCGACATCCCCATTCAGCTTGGCGGGGGCATCCGCGACCGGAAGATTTTCGACCACTGGATCGACGCGGGTGTAAGCCGCGTGGTGCTTGGCACCGCTGCGCTGTCCGACCCGGATTTCGCCTTCGCCGTCTGCCGCGATCATCCCGGCAAGGTGGTGGTTGCTATCGATTCGCGCGACGGAAACGTCTCGGTCGAGGGCTGGACGAAAGATTCCGGGGTTCGTGCGCTCGATCTTGCGCTCCGTTTCGAGGACAGCGGCGCAGGCGCGATCCTCTATACCGATATCGACCGCGACGGCGCGATGGGGGGCGTGAATGTGGAGGCGACCGTCGATCTTGCCTTTGCTCTGACTACGCCGGTAATCGCATCGGGCGGCGTGTCTTCGCTCGACGATCTGCGCGAGCTGAAATCCTACGAGCATGCCGGGATCGAGGGCGTGATCTGCGGTCGCGCGCTCTATGACGGGCGCATCGATCCGGTGGATGCGCTGGCCATCCTTTCCGGCGAAGCGGACGGCGACGGGGACTGACATGCTCAAGATGCGCGTCATCCCCTGTCTCGACGTCAAGGACGGGCGTACCGTAAAGGGCGTTAATTTCGTCGATTTGATCGACGCCGGGGATCCGGTCGAACAGGCGCGGCTCTATGACGAGGCGGGCGCCGACGAACTCTGCTTTCTCGATATTACGGCGAGCCACGAGAATCGCGACACGCTGTTCGATGTGGTCAACCGCACGGCGGAACAGTGCTTCATGCCGCTCACCGTCGGCGGCGGCGTGCGCGCGGTTGAGGATATCCGCAAGTTGCTGCTGGCCGGCGCGGACAAGGTTTCGATCAACACGGCTGCGGTTTCGCGTCCCGACTTCGTTCACGAGGCGGCTGAGAAATTCGGCTCGCAATGTATCGTGGTGGCCATCGATGCCAAGCAGACAGCACCCGGCAAGTGGGAGATCTTCACCCATGGCGGGCGCAATCCGACCGGTCTCGACGCGGTCGAGTGGGCCGGTCGTATGGAGTCGCTCGGTGCCGGCGAAATCCTGCTGACTTCGATGGACCGCGACGGGACGAAATCCGGTTTCGATGTCGCGCTGACCCGCGCCATCGCGGATTCGATCCGTATCCCGGTGATCGCCTCGGGCGGCGTCGGGACGCTGGACCATATGGTCGAAGGTATTCGCGACGGGCATGCGACCGCCGTGCTCGCCGCCTCTATTTTCCATTTCGGCACCTACACCATCGCAGAGGCCAAGGCGCATATGGAAGCCGCAGGGGTCGCGGTCCGGCCGGTTGCGGGGTAGGATCGCACCATGAAAGAGCCCAAAGCCGATATCGAGGTTCTCAAGCGACTCTTCGCCGTTATCGAATCGCGGCGCGGCGAAGACGCGGCGACCTCCTACACCGCGAAACTGCTGGCGGGCGGGCCGCAGGACGCGGCGAAGAAACTCGGTGAGGAAGCGGTCGAGACGGCGCTTGCCGCGGCGACCGGAGATGCCCGTCAGATGATCCATGAGAGCGCAGACCTGCTCTATCACCTGATGGTGCTGTGGGCGGCGAGCGGCGTCGCGCCTGACGATGTCTGGGCCGAGCTTGCGCGGCGCGAAGGCACCTCGGGGATCGAGGAAAAAGCGAGTCGTAAATAAACCGCGCTCCTGAAGCGCGGTATCGCCCGTTCAAAATTTCGAGGCCCACTCCCCCACCCGACCACAGGTCTTTGATTTGCCCGCCGCCGCCGGCCACCCCGGCGGGCGTTGAGGGTTGGTGTGGCGGCTCGGCGTCCGCCGGAATATAAAAGCGTGGCCGGGTGGGGGAGTGGGCCGGGGCAGCAACGGAGAAAAATATGGCCAGCTACGATACAGACAATATCTTCGCAAAAATCCTGCGCGGCGAAATTCCCTGCAGCAAGGTACACGAAACCGATCACGCGCTGGCGTTTCACGACATCAACCCGCAGGCGCCGGTGCATGTGCTGGTGATCCCCAAGGGGCCGTATGTCTCGATGGACGATTTCACCGCCGAGGCCAGCGAGGCGGAGATCGCCGGGTTCTGGCGCGCGGTGGGCGAGACGGCCCGCATCCTCGGCGTCCATGAATCCGGCTATCGCACGCTCGCCAATCACGGCCGCAACGCCCACCAGGAAGTGATGCATCTCCACATACACATTCTCGGCGACAAGCCGCTCGGCCCGATGCTGGAAGGCGGCTCGGTGCCGCCCGACGGGCTTTACAGCCGGGAAAGCTGATCCCCGATGGCTGAGGCGATGCGCCCACGCGAGTTCATGGCGCGGGCGCTTGCGCTGGCGGACCGGACAGCTGCCGGTGGACACGGCAACCGGTTCGGCGCTGTTATTGTGAAGGACGGCAGCATCGTCGGCGAAGGCGCCAACCGTATCCACGCCGACCATGACCCCACCGCCCACGGCGAAGTAAGAGCGATCCAGGATGCCTGCCGCAGGCTGGGAACGCGGGACCTCTCCGGCGCGGTGATCTATACCAGTGGCGGCGCGCCCTGCCCGATGTGCGAGACTGCCTGCTACTGGGCCGGGCTGGATCGCATCTTCCATGGCGACGATAATGAATTGGTGAATTTAACGGGCGCGCTATATTGTAATCATCTGAAATTGTACTCATTCTGCCTCCCCTACATCGGCCTGCGGTCGTGGCGTGAGTTGAAGCGGGTCTCGATCGCGTCCCAGAGAAGTTTCTCGATATGGATGCCGTCGAGCGCGTTGATTTCCTGGATGCCGGTCGGGCTGGTGACGTTGATCTCGGTCAGGTAGTCGCCGATCACGTCGATACCGACGAAGATCAGCCCGCGCTCGGCCAGCGCCGGACCGATGGCTTCGCAGATCTCGCTTTCGCGGGTGGTCAGCTCGGTCTTGAGCGCGGAACCCCCGGCGTGGAAATTGGCGCGCGCGTCGCCCTGCGCCGGAATGCGCGACACGCCGCCCGCCGGGACGCCGTCGACAAGGATGATCCGCTTGTCGCCCTGCCGCACTTCCGGCAGGTAGCGCTGGATGATGATCGGCTCGCGATATTTCTGGGTGAACATTTCCAGCAGCGCGCCGAGATTCTCGTCGTCGGGCGTAATGTGGAACACGTCGGCGCCGCCGTTACCGAACAGCGGCTTGACGATGATGTCCTTGTGCTCGCGCCGGAATTCCTCGATCTCGCGCCGGTCGGAGGTGATCAGGGTGGGCGGCAGCACCCCGTCGAAATGGGTGACGAACAGTTTCTCCGGCGCGTTGCGTACATGGATCGGGTCGTTCACCACCAGCGTGTCGGGGTGGATATGCTCAAGCAGGTGCGTGGCGGTGATATAGGCCATGTCGAACGGTGGGTCCTGCCGCATAAGGACGACGTCGACCCCCGACAGATCGACCGACTCGCCTGTGCCCATTGTAAAATGGTTGCCCTTTTCCCGGCGAACTTCCAGAGGCCTTGCATGGGCGTAGACCCGCCCGTCGCGGAACGACAGCTCCGACGGCAGATAATGGAACAGCGCATGGCCGCGCGCCTGCGCCTCCATCGCCAGCATGAAGGTGGAATCGGCATCGATATTGATGCTTTCGATCGGGTCCATCTGAATGGCGACGGCAAGGCTCATATTGGTGGCTCTCTTTTCGTTCGCCGGCCATAGCCAGCCCGCTCCCCCTCCCGACCACCCACAGGATACTCGCACTGGGTGGTCGGGAGGGGGAGCGGGCCGGAGCCGCGCATATTTTAGTTAAGCCGCTGGCGCACCTGGCGCAAGAGGGCGTCGGCCTCGGCGCGTTGCGCGTCTCCCGGTCCGGTGGCGAGGAACGCCTCAAGCGCGCTGGCCGCCCGGCGCAGTTCGCCGGTGCGCGCGCGGCAGGCGCCGGCTTCGAGCAGCAGGCCGGTCTCGTCCGGCGCGATCAGCAGCATACGGTCGATGATCTCTCCCCCGCGCACCGCATCGCCATCGGCGATGGCGCGCACCTTGATGTTGTTGAGCAGCCTGATCAGCGTCGCGCGATTGCCTATTGGCGCGTAGTGCTCGGGCTGCATTTCCGCGTCGATGCCCGCCATCTGTTTCAGCAGGCCGCGCAGATCGGCCGCCGACCGCTGCATACCGCCATGGAAAGGATCGAGGATAACGCGCCCCGCCCCCTGTTCGAGCCGGATCAGAAAATGACCGGGAAAATTGATCCCGATTGCGTTCCAGCCCAGACGGCGGGCGACGTCCAAATAGAGTAAGGCGAGCGCGACCGGCAGGCCTTTGCGCCGGTCCATCACCGCAATAAGATCTGCGTTCCTCGGGTCATCGTAGGTATCGGCATCGCCCGCGAACGCGTACTCGCCGGCAAGAACATCGCCCAGCGCGCCTGCCCGGCGGTCGAGATCGTGCCGCTCCGACACGGGAATCTTCCGGGATACCGCTGCCGCGATATCGCCCAGCATCATGCGATACGGGGTAAGGTCCGCGTCTTCCCGGTCGAGCGCCGCGATCGCCAGCGCGGTGTCGGCCAGGTCGATATCCTCGTCCGCCATGCCGCCCACGGCGCGCAGCGTTTCTTCATAGAGAGCGGCAGGGATGGCAGGGTCGGTCAATTCGCCGCTTTCGGGTCCTGTTTCCGACCCTTGTCCCGATTGACCGGCCGCTGTGGATCGTCCTTCAGGATCACATGGCTGACGACGCGTCGAACATACCGGATTGCGCGCGCGTGATCCCGCACCCGGTCGCGTTCTGCGGCGTTCTGCGCGATGCCCAGAAGATAGACCGTGCCGGCGACTGTTTCGATCGCGTAGTTGATGGCAAACACGTTCTGGTCCAGCGTCAGCCGCCCGCGCAGCTGTCCGGAAATCCAGCCGTCGCGCGCCAGATTGTCGCCGCCGTCGCCCTTGACCACGCGGGTCTCGTTGATGATCTCCCGCACGCCCTTCGCCCGCCATCCCAGGCGAATGGCTTCGTCGCGCAGCTTTGCATCGTCTGTAACGCCGGTGACCAGAACGCGTCCTTCGGAGACATTGGTGCTGAACGTGGCCAGCATCTTTTCGCTGTGATCGAGCCAGAGACTGTTGATTGTCACCTTGATGCGGGTGTCGACCGCCGCCTGCTGCAGGCCGCGTTCTTCCATCGCGGCGGTGGCGGCGGTTGCGCCCGCCCCGATTACGACACCTGCGCAGCCCGAGAGGCCGCCACCCGCGCAGGCGGCCAGCAGCACCGCAGTCAGAATTCGGCCAATCGGTTTCATCGCGTCCTCATGGATCCGTATTTTGCCGCGCCTTACGACTCACGCCAAGCATCCGGATGATGGTGCGGCAGCGCGCCGGGCGTCGCCGTGACCAGATCGAATCGCAGGTCGCAGTCCCGGTGTTCGGCGTGCTGTTGCAAAAAGGCCAGGGCGGCGCGCTGTATGCGCTGTCGCTGTCGCTGCCGCGCCGTGATGGCGGAAAGCGCCTCTTCTTCCGATCCGCGCGCCTTGACCTCGACGAACGCCACCAGCCGGCCGCGACGGGCGACGACATCGATTTCGCCCGAAGGCGTGCGAAATCGCCGGGCCAGAATACGATACCCCTTGAGCCGCAGGAGCCAGATCGCGGCGCGCTCGGCGTTTCGGCCGATGCGCTCGCGCCGCTGGCGTTCAGCCTTCATCGGCCTCGTCGCGGAGTTCCAGCGCGCGGGAGTAAAGCGTCTTGCGCGGAAGTCCGGTCGCGGCGGCTACTTCCGTGGCCGCGTCGCGAACGCCGAGCCGGTCCAGAGCAACCCGAAGCATTACGTCGATGTCCGCGTCGCCGGGCGGTGGAGCCTCCGCCGGCGGGCCGATCACCAGAGCGATTTCGCCGCGAAACTCTTCGCCATCGGCCGCCTCGGCCAGCGCCTCCAGCGTCCCTCGCCGGAATTCCTCGTACCGCTTGGTCAGCTCGCGCGCGATTGCGGCCTCCCGCGGCCCCAGAATATCCGCCATATCGCGCAGGCAGGCACCGAGCCGGTTGGGGCTTTCGTAAAACACCAGCGTCGCCGGAATGGCGGCCAGCGCCGCCAGCGCCTCGCGCCGTGCTTTTTCCCTCGATGGCAGGAAGCCGGCAAACAGGAACCTGTCTGTCGGCAGGCCGGATGCGGTCAAAGCGGCGAGCGCCGCCGACGGGCCGGGAGCGGGAATCACGGGGACGCCCTCCGCCAGCGCGGCCTGTACCAGCCGGTATCCCGGGTCGGAGAGCAGCGGCGTGCCGGCATCGGACACCAGCGCCACAATCCCGCCGCCTTTGAGGCGTTCAATCAGCATCGGACCTGCCCGGTCCGCATTATGTTCGTGATAGGGAGTCAGCGGCGTGTCGAGGTTAAAGGCCGATTTCAGCTTGCCCGAAACCCGCGTGTCCTCGCAGGCGATGACGTCCGCGCGGGCGAGCGTTGCGATGGCGCGAAGCGTCATGTCGGCAAGATTGCCGATCGGCGTCGCGACGAGATGCAGCCCGGCGGGGACGGGCGCGGTCTCCAGTTTACTTGCAGCCGCAGCGGCGATATGACCATCCAATGAGCTGGACAGTTTTTCGTCGGGTTTTTTCTCCTCGGCCGATCCTTGCGGCATCCTCGGCGGTCCTTTTGCTGGGCCTCGCAGGCTGCGAGTCGCCCAACGTTAAGAACCGCCCCACTGTCACGCAAGCGCCGGCATCGCAAACCCCTGCCGGAAAATCTTCTGCGAAGCCGCCTGAAATCGCTTCCCTGCCGCCCGCCGAAACCGTCCCGCCCGTTCAGGAGCCTACGATCCCTGCGCCCGGCGTGGTGCTGACCCCGCCCGAAGGAATTGTCGAGCGCGTCCCCGTCGGTCTGCTCCTGCCGCTGTCGGGCGACGCGGCAGAGCTCGGCAATTCGCTGCTGGAAGCGGCGCAGCTCGCCTTGTTCGAGGTGGCGGGAAAGAAATTCGAACTCGTGCCGCGAGACACGATGGGCACGCCCGAAGGCGCGCGCGCGGCTGCCGAGGCGGCGCTCGATTCAGGCGCGCAATTCATTCTTGGTCCCGTTTTCGCGGCGGTGGCGCGGGCGACCGTCCCCGTGACCCAGGCGAGATCGGTGGCGCAGATCGCCTTCACCAACGATCGCACCGCCGCAGGGCCGGATTCCTATGTCATCGGGCTGCTGCCGGAGCAGCGCGTCGAGCGGGTCGTGGCCCATGCGGCGTCTCGGGGCGTGATCCGCTTCGCAGCCCTGATTCCCGAAGGCGAGTTCGGTGACCGGGTGGTCGCCGATTACCAGCAGGCCGTCGCGCGCGCCGGCGGCGAGCTGGTGCGCATCGCACGCTATGCGCCGACCACCGAAGCCGTGACGGCGTCGATCAAGCGACTCGGCGATTACGATGCCAGGCGGGGAGCCCTCATAGCGCGGCGTCAGGCGTTGCAGGCAGCGGGAGACGCAAAGTCCCTGCGGGAGCTGAAAGCGCTGGAGAAGCGGGAAACGCTGGGCGATGTCGCGTTCGACGCGGTGCTGCTGCTGGAAACCGGCGCGGCCCTCAACGCCGTCGCACCTTTGCTGCCTTATTACAAAATCGATACGCGGAAGGTGCGTGTGCTGGGCATTCATGACTGGTCCGCGCTGGAGCTGCGCCGCGAGGCGGCGCTCGCCGGCGCGTGGTTCGCCGCGCCCGACCCCGAAGTTCTGGCTGCCTTCGCAGAACGCTTCGGCAAGATCTACGGCAAGCCGCCGCACCCGCTGGCGTCGCTTGCCTACGATGCGACGGCGCTCGCCGCTGTGCTGGCCGAAGGAGAGGCCCCCGCCTTTACGGCTGACCGGCTGACCGTTGCTCATGGTTTCGCAGGCTCGACGGGCCTTTTCCGGTTCGCTCCAAGCGGGCGGGTCGAACACCGTTTCGCGGTCATGGAAGTCCAGCCCGACGCCGTTCGCGTGATTGCGCCGGCACCCACCAGTTTTGCAGTAACTGACGCCCCCTCGGTCGATGGCGCGGTTGAATCGCCTGCGGATCCTTCGGTTCAGGGAACAGGCGCGGAGGCCCTGCCGACGATCGACAGCGCGGGCGCGGCCGGCAGCTCTGCCGTTTCTACCCCAGAAGCGCCGCCAGCACCGCGTTAAGCCGCAGCCGCCCATCGGCGGTGGTTCGCAGACCTGCCTCGTCCAGCTCCATAAACCCGCCCTCGATCAGGCGTCGCAGCCGGCGCGGCTCGAGCGCGTCCTCGATTTCCAGCCCGGCGCGCGCGGCGAAATCTCCCCGTCCAATTCCTGCCGTGAGCCGAAGTCCCGTCATGAACAGCTCCTCCACGCGCTCATCAGGCCTCAGCGCGTCGTCGCGACGCGTACCGTGACCGTGCCGCTCGACGGCGTCGATCCAGTTTTCGGGCCCCGGGATCTGCTCAGTTGCACGGGTCGCGCCGTCAAGCTTCAAGCGACCATGGGCACCCGGCCCCACACCCGCGTAATCGCCGCCGGTCCAGTAGACGATGTTGTGGCGGCACTCGCCGCCCGGCCGGGCATGGTTCGAGATTTCGTACGCGGGCAGACCCGCTTCGACGCAAAGCTCCTGCGTCACGTCAAACAGGGCGGCGGCAAGCTCCTCCTCCGGCAATGCGAAATCTCCGGCGCGCTCTGCGGCGAAGAACGGCGTGCCGCGCTCGACCGTCAGTTGGTATAGCGACAGGTGATCGCCTGCCATGGCGAAGGCTTCCGCCAGTTCCGCGCGCCAGGCCCCGACCGTCTGGCCCGGCCGCGCGTAGATCAGGTCGAACGAATAACGGTCGAAAGTCCGCGCCGCGAGGCTGACGGCGTCTTTCGCCTGCGCGACGTCATGACCCCGCCCGAGAAAACGCAACGATGTCTCGTCGAGCGCCTGAACGCCCAGCGACACGCGGGTTATGCCGGCGATGCGAAGGTCCTTGAGCCGCGCGGTCTCGACCGAGGTCGGGTTGGCTTCAAGCGTGATCTCGATGTCGGGGGCAAGCGACCAGCGATCGCCGATGGCGTCGAGAATGGCGGCGGTTGTGGCCGGTTCCATCAGCGATGGCGTGCCGCCGCCAAAGAAAATGCTGACGATTTCACGGCCCGGCAGCAATTCCGCAATATGCCGGATTTCTCTCAGATACGCGTCGCGCCAGCGCGTCTGGTCGATGGTCTCCCGCACATGGGCGTTGAAATCGCAATAGGGGCAGCGCGACAGGCAGAACGGCCAGTGGACGTAAATCGAAAGGCTTTCCGGGGTCTTCCCGGTCTCAGCCACCATCGGAACGGGCGCCATCGAAACAGGCAGCGGTCAGTTTCGCAAAGGCGTCGGCGCGGTGGCTGATGGCGTGCTTGGCGTCGGGTTCCATCTCGCCGAAGGTCAGGTCCCCGCACCCCGAAACAGTAGCCGGGACAAAGATCGGGTCGTAGCCGAAGCCTTTGTCGCCACGCGGCGGCCAGACCAGCGCGCCGTCGACGCGGCCTTCGAATGTTTCGATCCCGCCATCCGGCCAGCAGATCGACAGCGCGCAGATAAAGGCCGCGCTGCGGTCTTCCTTGCCGGCGAGCGCGTCCTCGACCTTCTGCATGGCGACCGTGAAATCTTTCCCCGGTCCGGCCCAGCGCGCCGAATAGATGCCCGGGTCGCCGCCGAGCGCCACCACCGCCAGCCCGGAATCGTCGGCCAGCGCCGGCAGCCCTGACGCGCCCGCCGCGGCACGCGCCTTAAGCTCCGCGTTCTCCCTGAAGGTCGCGCCGGTCTCCTCCGGCTCGTCGAGTCCGAGCGCGCCGGCGGAAACGACCTCAACCTTATACGGCTTCAGCAGATCGCCGATCTCGCGCACCTTGCCGGCGTTATGGCTGGCGATGACAAGGCGGGGTTCGGTGAAGCGGCGGTGAGGCATGCGACTCAGAGTCCCGCCGCCTGTTTCTGCAACAAGGCGAGGTCGGCGCAGCCTGCTTCGGCAAGGTCGAGCAGCCGGTCGAGCAGCGCGCGGCTGAACGGTTCGGTCTCCGCCGTCCCCTGCACTTCCACCACGCCGCCGTCGCCTGTCAGGACGAAATTGGCGTCGGCCTGGGCCGACGAATCCTCGGCGTAATCGAGATCGAGCACCGGCGTTCCCTCATAGATCCCGCAGGAGATCGCTGCGACCGTGCCGATCAGCGGCACCTTGTCGATCTTCTTCTCCGCGACCAGCTTCGCGAAGGCCAGATGCAGCGCGACCCAGCTCCCGGTGATCGACGCCGTGCGGGTGCCGCCATCGGCCTGGATGACGTCGCAATCGATTCGGACCTGCCGTTCGCCGAACCCGGACAGGTCCGTGACGGCCCGAAGCGACCGGCCGATCAGCCGCTGGATTTCCTGGGTTCGGCCGCCCTGCTTGCCGGTCGCCGCCTCGCGTCTCGTCCGCGTATGGGTGGAGCGCGGCAGCATACCGTATTCGGCGGTGACCCAGCCGGTGCCGGAGTTGCGCAGGAAAGGCGGAACCGATTCCTCGACGGACGCAGTGCACAGCACGTGGGTGTTGCCGAACTTCGCCATGCAGGATCCTTCGGCATAGGGGCTGAATCCGGGTTCGAGCGTTACGGCGCGCATCTGGTCGGGGTTACGTCCTGAAGGACGGTTGGACATTTTGATACTCCTGTAGAGGGGCTGATGATTTCAGGGTGCGACGTAGCGCAAGCTAACCTTCGACACAATGCGCGTCCAGGACCCCAATTTATTGACGTCGATATGACCCGTACCTACATTGGGTGGCGCATCGGAATGGAACGATGAAACCCGCACCTGAAGGCACAATCAGCGAGCTGAATCAGCGCTCGCGCACGATTTTCAGCGAGATCGTCTCGTCTTACCTGACGACCGGCGAACCGGTCGGCTCGCGTATGCTGTCGCGCCGGCTGGTCGAGCCGCTGTCGCCCGCCTCGGTCCGTAATGTGATGGCCGATCTTGAGGATATGGGGCTGCTTTATGCGCCGCATACCTCCGCCGGCCGTTTGCCGACCGATCTCGGGCTCCGGCTGTTTGTCGACGGCATCATGGAGGTCGGCGCGCTGAGCGAGGATGAGCGCGCTGGCATCGAGGCCCAGTGCAAGGCCGCCGGTCGCGGCGTCAAGGACACGCTGGAAGAGGCGACTTCGATGCTGTCCGGCCTTTCGCAATGCGCCGGGCTCGTCGTGTCGCCGACGACCGACCGGCCGCTCAAACATATCGAATTCGTCAATCTCGGCGACGGCCGGGCGCTGGTGGTTACGGTCGGCGATGACGGTTTTGTCGAGAACCGCGTTTTCGACGTGCCGCTCGGGACGCCGCCCTCGACGCTGGTGCAGGCCGCTAATTACCTCAATGCCCGGCTCGCGGGCCGTACGCTGGAAGAGGCCAAGTCCGTCATCGCGCGCGAGATCGCGCAGCACAAGGCGCAGCTCGATGCCCTGACAGCCAGGCTGGTGGAGGACGGGCTCGCCGTCTGGTCCGGCAGCGTCGACCAGGGCTCGCTGATCGTCAAGGGCCACGCGCGGCTGCTTGACGATGTCTCGGCGATTTCCGATCTGGAAACCGTACGCAATCTGTTCGAGGCGCTGGATACGCGCGAGGTGATGTCGAAGCTGATCGATCTGACGCGCGGCGCCGACGGCGTGCAGATCTTTATCGGAGCGGAGAACAGCCTGTTCGATATGACCGGCTGCGCCATGGTGACCGCGCCTTTCGCGGCCTCCAACGGCGATATCGTCGGGGCGATCGGGGTGATCGGTCCCGCCAGGATCAACTATGCGCGGATTGTGCCGATCGTGGATTACACCGCAAAAGTGGTTGAAAAGATCATCGGCTGATCCAACCTGTTAAACCTGAAATCCGGGAAACGGAATAAATGACGGAAAACAAAAACACCGAAGAAGCGACGCCTGACTCCGAAACGGAAGTGGAAACGCCCGAAGCGGACACAGCAACCGATGCGCCGGAACAGGAGGAGGGCGCTCCGGAGACTGCGGAAGCGCCCCCTGAAAGCGGCGACGGCATGTCGCTCGAGGCGCAGGTCGCCGACCTGAAGGACAAGCTGCTGCGCGCGCTGGCCGAGAACGAGAACACCATTCGGCGTGCGAAGCGCGAGCGCGAGGATGCCGGCAAGTACGCCGCCGCCAATTTCGCCCGCGACATGCTGTCGGTCAGCGACAATCTGCATCGCGCGATGGCGGCGATCCCCGATTCGCTTCGCGGCGATGATGGAGAGGTCAAATCCTTCCTCGAAGGGGTGGAGATGACCGGACGCGAGCTGCTGTCAGTGCTGGAGCGCCACGGCATCGTCCGCATTTCGCCGATGGGTGAGAAGTTCGATCACGAAAAGCACGAGGCGCTGTTCGAGGTGCCGACCGCCGAGGCAGACCCCGGCACCGTGGTCCAGGTGGTCGAGGACGGGTTCCTGATCCACGACCGGTTGCTGCGCCCGGCGCGTGTCGGTGTTGCCAAGGCTGCGCCCGAGGCCGGCGAAAGCGAAGGCCACGCGGTCGATACGTCGGCCTAAGCAGGTTTCAGGTTACGGGCGGCAACGCCGCGGGCCAGTCACCTCAACTCTAATATTCGATCCGCTCGATCCCCTCGAAGGCGATCTGCGTGCCGTCTTCGAGCGTGATCGTGCCGGCCGCGTCGTCTGACAGCGTCATCATGTCGCCGTCGTCGGACTGAACGCTGCCCGTGGTCAGGCTGACTTTCCAGCCATCGCCGACATCCGACAGGTCGGCGTTCTGCAGCTGGATCGTATCCGTCCAGCCCCCGCCGACACCGCCCGACACGGTGTCGAACCCGTCCCCTTCGCCGATGACGAACGTGTCGCTGCCGCTGCCGCCGGTCAGCGTATCGTTGCCGCCGCCGCCGCGGATCGTGTCGTTGCCCGCGCCGCCGTCGATGACATTGATGCCGGCGTCGCCGTACAGGATGTCGTTGTAGGAAGAGCCGAGCAGGTTCTCGATCAACGAGAAGCTGTCGCCCGCCGCATCGCCGCCAGAGGCGGTACCGGCCGCGAGATCGATTGTCACGCCTGCGGACGAACCGACATAGGACGCGGTGTCCGTTCCGTCCCCGCCGTTCAGGATATCCGCACCAGCCCCGCCTTCCAGCCGGTCGTCGTCAGCGCCGCCGTTCAGCGTATCGTTGCCGGCGCCGCCGTCGAGCCAGTCGTTTCCGGTGCCGCCGATCAGCGTGTCGTTGCCCTCGTCGGTCCAGATCACATCGTTGCCGGTCCCGCCATCGACGGTGACGTCGCTGGTGTAGGTATAGGTCGAATGCTCCATGTCCAGCACCTCGTTGCCGTCGCCGAGATTGATGTTCTCAATGCTGGAAATGCGGATCTCCTCTCCGTCGTAATAGGGAGGAGCCGTTCCGCCCATGAATACGACGTCGTCACCGCTGGTACCAAGCAATGTGTCATTGCCGTCGCCGCCGTCATAGACGTCGTGATACTGAAGCTTGCCGCTGATCGAGGTGGTTTCACCCGTCACGCTGTTAAGCGCGACCCAGTTTGGATCCCAGGTATCGTCCGCGGTCAGCTGGATCGTATCGTCGCCCGCACCGGCGAGAATCCATCCGACGGTTGCATGACCGGGTCGAGCGCCTCGACATTCGCGCGCCGGTACACGGGATCGTCAAGGGACTCGCGACCAACACGGTTGGCGGCGTTGTGACGCCGGGCGGGCTTGTCACAGAAATCGTCCCCATCGACGAAGAGCTGGTCGTCGAAGCGCGTATTTCGCCGGTCGATATCGGCCATATTTCCGTTGGCCAGAAGGCGACCGTAAAGATCACGACGTTCGATTTCGCCAGGTTCGGGTCGATCGAAGGAACCGTCTCGAAGATCTCCGCCTCGACTTTCAAGGACCGCGAAAGCGAGGTCTACTACAAGGCCGAGGTGACTCTGAGCAAGAAGCATGTCGGTCCCGACCCGGCGAAGAACCGGATTCTGCCGGGCATGGTTAGCGAGATCGACATCAATACCGGACAGCGCACGGTGCTGCGCTATCTGTTGCGCCCAATTTACCAGTCGCTGGACGTCGCCCTGAGCGAACGATAACTTTCGCCCGACCTCTTGCGACAAATCCGCTGCCTCGGGACAGGCTGAATCATGCGTATCGCCATCGTCGGCGCCGGGCCGGCGGGCCTTTATCTTTCATATCTCATCCGGCGCAGGCGCCCCGATTTCGACGTTCGGGTCTATGAGCAGAACGCTGCCGACGCGTCATTCGGATTCGGCGTCGTATTTTCCGACCGCGCAGTGGAGTTTCTGCGGGCCGACGATCCCGATACCTGCGATGCGATCGCGCCGCATATGGAAAGCTGGACCGACATGCATCTCGACATCGAGGGCACGGTAATCCGGCTCGACGGGATCGGATTCTCGGCCATCGGCCGGCTGGAGCTGATGCGTCTTCTGCAGGACCGGGCGCGGTCGGTTGGCGTCTCGCTGGAGTTCGGCCGGACCCTGGGCTCGGCAAGAGAGCTTGCGGACGCGGACCTGATTGTCGCCGCCGACGGGGCGAATTCGGCTCTTCGCGATCCCGCCATCTTCGATACGCAGGAAGAGGACCTGACCAACAGGTTCGTCTGGTACGGCACCGACCGGGCGTTCGAGACGCTGACGCAGACATTCCGTCGCAACAGTGACGGTGCGTTCAACGCGCACCACTACCGTTATGCCCCGGACAGGAGCACTTTCATCGTCGAAACAGATGCGGCGACCTGGAAGAAGGCCGGTTTCGAAAGAATGAACGAAGCGGAGACGCGCGCCTACTGCGAAGGGCTTTTCGCTGACACGCTGGCCGGCGGGCGGCTGATCTCCAACAAATCCGTATGGCGTCGTTTCAGGAAAATCTCCAACGCGCGCTGGTCGACCGGAAACATTGTGCTGATCGGCGATGCGCAGCGCACCGCACATTTCTCGATCGGTTCGGGGACCCGGCTCGCCATGGAAGACGCGATTGCGCTGGATACCGCGCTGGCCGCGGCGCCCGGCGATATTCCGTCGGCGCTCGCCGACTTCGAGGAGAGGCGCCGCCCCGCCGTCGATGCGCTGGTCGCCGCCGCCGACACAAGCGCTCGCTGGTACGAGGATTTCGGCGCCCATATGACTCTCGAACCGTGGGATATGGCATGGAGCTACATCCAGCGCAGCGGCCGGGTCGATCTGGACCGGCTTGCGAAGCTTTCGCCCGATTTCGTCGCCCGTTACCGGGCGGCCAAAGCCGGGTAGGATAAACGCGTCGCCCGAGACCGCTTTCGAGACCGCCCTGTGGCTGTGCAGACGATAACGGAGCCCTTGTCATGACCCTGTTGCCCGGTTTTCCCAACGTACAGTTCGATTTCGGCGCCGTGCGCCTGTTGCCCGACGAGCTTTCCGCTCGCGGCGTGACGCGGCCCCTGATCATCACGGATACGGGCCTCGAGGAACACGGCGTGGTCGACAGGGTAAGGGACGCGCTCGCCGGCAGAAACACGTTCTTTGTCTATGACGGCATCCCGTCGAACCCTACTGTCGCCGGCATCGAAGGCGCGCTGGCCGTCTACCGCGAGAACGGGTGCGACGGGATCATTGCGCTGGGCGGCGGCTCGGTGCTCGATTCCGGCAAGGCGTTGCGGGTTGCGGCAACCCATCCGGAACCCGTTGTCGAATACCTCAAGGATCCGTCGAAGATCACTGCCGACGTCGCGCCCTATATCACCATCCCGACGACCGCGGGCACCGGCGCCGAGATCACTTTCGGCGGCGGCATTCACCCAGCGCCGGGAGAGCATCAGCTCGGCATCCGAAGCCCGCATGTGCGGCCCGACCTGGCGATCTGCGACCCGGAGCTGACGCTGTCCCTGCCGCCGGCACTCACCGCGGGGACCGGGATGGATGCGATCGGCCACTGTCTCGAAGGATTTCTGTCGGTCAACGACAACCTGCCTGCGCAGGCCATCGCGCTCGACGGGATTTCGCGGGCGGCCGCCTGGCTCGACCGGGCCGTCGCTGACGGCTCAGATCGCGACGCGCGCTGGCACATGCTGATGGCGGCGCTTGAAGGCGGGATGGCGATCTATATGGGTCTCGGACCGGTGCATGTGCTGGGCCATGTGTTCGCCGACAGCCCGCTGCATCACGGCGCTTTGATCGCGGCGGGCATGCCGCCGGTAATGCGGTTCTATCGGCGGCGGGGCGATGCGGCGCTGACAGAGAGGCTCGACGCGGTGCGAGACGCGTTGGCGCTTCCAGCGGGCGCTGACCTTGCCGATGGCATCGCGGAGATGAACGCCCGCCTCGGCCTGTCGAACTCGGTGCGCGAAATGGGCTACCCGAACCGCGACCTGGGCGTGCTGGCAGGCCATGCCATTGACATCCATTTTAATGCTACCGCGCCGGTGAAGCCGTCGCTGGACGAATACCGCGATATCTTTTCGGAGACTCTGGGATAGGCGGCGCAGGCGGAACATGCTCGAGGCGACGCCCCCTCGACGGGGGCCCTCAATAGCGTGACAATAGGAGTTCGAGCGGTGCCCATTGAAGGGTAGACGCCGTCAGGAGACTGTCTTGGACGCAAAGGCGCCAAAGGAGCCGGAAACAGCCAGCTATTCGCCGCCGCCGAAAGCGCGCGGGCGGCTCGGTCGGTCTGTGCGTCTGTTCGCAGGTCTGATTGCGGCGCTGGTCGGCCTCGCCTTTCTGGGCGACTGGGTCTATGACCGCTACACCCATGTCTATATCGACGACGCGCGAATCGGCGCCGATGTCATTTCGATCAGCAGCCGGGTCGCCGGCCTCGTAACGGGCGTCACGGCCGTGACCGGCCAGAAGGTGACGAAGGGCGATACGCTGGTGCGGATCGACGATCGGGAGGCGAAGCTGCGCCTGGCCGAGCTGGAAGCGCGCATGCGGTCGATCGATGCGGATCGCAACCGCCTGGCGGAACAGCGCAAGCTGGTCGATCTCAGGACCGACAGCCAGTACAGCATGCATAAATCGCGTATCGAGGCCGCATCCGCCGCGCTTGCCGGGCGCAAACTCGATCTCGACCTGGCCCGCACCGAGTATCAGCGCGCCCGCTCGCTACACGAGCGCAAGGTGGTGTCGCGACAGCGACTCGATGAAAGACGCGCGACTTTCCGCGTCGCCGAGCAGGCCTTTCAGCAGGCGCGCGCCGATGTTTCGACGGCGAGGGCGGGGCTGTCCGGCGCCGCCGCCGACCGACAGCAGCTCCAGGTGCTCGATAGCGAAATCGCGGCGCTGGCCCACCAGGTGGATGAAATCCGCACCCAGCGGGACCGTCTCGCGATCGATCTGGCCGACCGGACCATTCGAAGCCCGATCGACGGCGTCATCGATACCGTTTTCATCAACCCGAGTGAGTACGTATCGGTCGGTCAGCGCCTGCTGATGGTTCACGACCCGAAAAAAATCTGGGTCGATGCCAACGTAAAAGAAACCGAAATCCGGCATCTGAAACTCGGCTCGACCGCCAAGGTCTCGGTCGACGCCTATCCCGACCGATTGTTCACCGGGACGATCACCCGCATCGGCAATGCGGCGACTAGCGAGTTCGCGCTGCTGCCGACCCCCAACCCCAGCGGCAATTTCACCAAGATCGTGCAGCGCCTGACCATCCGGGTGGAGCTGGACGAGATCAGCGACCTGCTGCGTCCCGGCATGATGGTAGAGGTCAATATTGGCATCGAACGCCATTGACGCCCTGAGCGCCCGATACGGGCCTCATTACCGCTGGTTCGTCATCTTCACCGCGATGACCGGCAACATCGCGCTGATCTTTTCGTCCACCATCATCAATGTCGCGATTCCCCAGATCATGGGGGCCTTCGGCGTCGGCCAGGACAAGGCGCAGTGGCTGTCGACCGGCTTCATGGTGACGATGACGATCAGCATGCTGCTCAACGCCTGGACGATCGCGACATTCGGTCGACGCGCAACCTACATGATCGCGATGGCTGTTTTCGTCGCTGGATCGGTCCTCGGCGCTACCGCGCCGACCTTCGGGATGCTGGTCTTCGCCCGGCTGCTGCAGGGAATCGGGGCCGGTCTGATCCAGCCGCTGGCGCTGCAGGTCATTTACGAAATTTTCCCGCCGGAGGAGCGCGGACGCGCGATGGGGATTTTCGGGCTCGGCATCGTCATGGCGCCGGCGCTAGGCCCGACCGTTGGCGGCATTCTGGTCGATACCTACAGCTGGCGTGCGGTGTTCCACATGGTGCTGCCGTTCTGCGGTGCGGCGACTGTGATGGCAATGTTCTTCATGCCGACGCGCGAGGCCGCCGGCAAGGCGGCGAAGTTCGACTGGACCGGGCTCGTCCTGATGATCGTGTTTCTCGGCTGCCTGCTGACCGGCATGGCGGAGGGTCCGAGAGAAGGGTGGGGGTCGGATAGAATCCTGTCCTATTTCGGCGTCGCCATTGTCGCGCTCTGCGCGTTTGTGGCGTGGGAATTCATTACTCCCCACCCGATGCTGAATCTGCGCCTGTTCCGTTATGTACGATACGTCTTCTGCTGCATCGTGACCTTCGTCTGGGGCGCGGGGAACTGGGGCGTCTGGTATATCGTGCCGCTTTTCGTCCAGATCGTTCAGCACTACACGCCCACGAAATCCGGACTGCTGCTGATGCCGGCCAGCCTTCTGCTCGCGGCGATCTTTCCGTTCGCGGGCCGCGTCAGCGACTGGGTCGCGCCGCGCTGGCCCATCATGATCGGCATGTTCCTGACCGCCGTCTCCTGTTTCCTGATGGCGAGCGCAGATCTCAACACGCCGTTCTGGACCTTCGTATGGTGGTTGATCATCGGGCGGGTCGCGCTGGGTTTCGTGTTCCCGGCGCTGACCGCAGGGGGGCTGCGCGCGCTGCCCCAGGATCTCGTCGGGCCGGGCGCCGGCGTGATGAGTTATTTTCGCCAGCTTGGCGCAGCATTCGGCATTACCCTGCTGGCGACCACTGTGGAATCGCAGACCATGCTCTATGCCCAGTCATTCGTCTCGACCCAGACATCGGGCAACGCGGCGACCGCCGATTTCCTGCGCCAGATGTTCGAGGCGCTTTCCCGTGCCGGCCTGCCGGAGGCGCTGCTGCGCCCGGGTGCGCTGTACGAGCTCGGCAAGACGCTGCACGACCAGGCGACGATGTTTGCGTTCCGGGACGGTTTCCTGCTGGTCGGCCTGTTCTTCCTGTGCGCGGTCCTGCCCGCATGGTTTATGACCAATGAAAAGGAAAAGTGACGCAGGAAGAAGGGGAAGCCGATTAGCGCCTGGAGGAGTTCGATTCCGACCGCCGCAGGGGGTGAGGGAATTCGCGCTTTAAACGAGCCGGCTGAAATTTATAATGCCGCTTGCGTCCCGAATGGCCCGACAACCAGTTGCAGCGAGCCCGAACATGAAATTTTGCAGATCCACCGGATTCCGAAATCGCCTTCGTATTCTCTTTCTGGTCCTGTCGACGGTGCTGTGGGCCGGAGCATCCGCATCCGCCGATGTTGCGACCGGCAAGGCGGCATTCGAGGCAGGCGACTACGGCAAGGCGCTAAACGCCTTCCTGCCGGATGCGCAGTCCGGTAAGCCGGAGGCGCAATACTGGATGGGCCGAATTTATGAAGGCGGCTTCGGCGTTCCGGAAGACGCGCGCACGGCGTTCGAATGGTTCGAAAAGGCGGGCGAGCTGGGGCATGCCGATGCGCAGCGCATCGTCGGCGCGTTCTATGCCGCGGGCAAAGTCGTCGGCAAATCGCCGTCGATGGCGGTAAAATGGTATGCCCGCGCGGTCGAAGGCGGAAACGCCATGGCGATGCGCAATCTCGGCACGATGTATCTCGACGGCAAGGGCGTCGAGCGCGACATCAAGAAAGCCATTTCCCTGTTCGAAAATTCGGCGGCCATGGGTTACGGCAGAGCGATGCGCAATCTAGGCTACATCTATTATTTCGGCGAAGGCGTCCGCCGGGACGCGGCGAAGGCGGCGGAATATTTCGCCGCTGCCGCCAAGGCCGGATCGAGTCGCGCCAAGTACGATATCGGTCGACTCTACTATCGCGGCGACGGGGTGGAACGGGACCTGGAGCGCGCGGCTACATATTTCAGGGAAGCCAGTCGCGAAGGCGAAGCCATGGGACAGATCTTCCTGGGCCGGATGCTTGCGCGTGGCGAGGGCGTTCCGCGCGACCGGGAGCAGGCCTATTTCTGGCTTACGCTGGCCGCTGCGGAAGAGCCCGACAAGACGAAGTTTCTTCTGGAAAATCTGGAAGACGCGCTGAGCAAAGACCAGATCGAAGCGGCAAAGGAACGCGCAAAAAAATTCCGCCCGGAATAGCGCCGGGCGGAATTCTTCGGTTTAAAATCTTTGACGTTCAGGGACGTTCAGGGCTTGATCGCCGGGCAGTTGACAGGCTGCGGCGGGCGGGACGCCCCTTGCGGACAGAGAAAATTGCAGGCGCCGTAATTCGACGATGATTTGCTGCCCGACGCGGCGAACTTGTCCCAGTTGTCGCATTTCTCCGGGAGCCGGAAGGTCGCCCAGGTCCATTTCACGTCGCGGGCGACATAGAAACAGGCTTCGCGGCCCTTCTCCCGAATGCCCTCGTACCAGTCCTTGCAGACCTTTGTATCGGTTTTGCTCAACTCCGCGACCGCGGGATTCGGTCCTGTAATCGCCACGGCAACGCCGAGGATCATGAAAATCCGGAATATTCTGTTCATCGCCCTATCCTTCGCGACTGGTTTTGCTCCCCCTGGGGCGGATGCGCATAGCGCTGCCCTGCGGCGAAAAAGCTAACCGATTGCTACAAAAAAGAAAACAGGATTGAGCGC
>Ga0181594_10001077_pt1 | contig 25599 bp, 25 predicted proteins | sample 071ome_18_FD_145603 | JGI IMG/M metagenome (GOLD analysis project Ga0181594, IMG submission 145603) | Coastal salt marsh microbial communities from the Groves Creek Marsh, Skidaway Island, Georgia - 071413BT metaG (spades assembly) | ecosystem: Environmental > Aquatic > Marine > Intertidal zone... | reverse complement strand
CCTGCACGACCCCGCCCGCGCGCAGGTTGGCGAGCATGGCCCGCGCCAGCCCGCGGAAATCGACGCCGCGATGTTCGAAGAACCGCCGGTCCTCAATGGCGACGACCGCCTGGATCAGCTCCGGAGGCAGTTCGTTCACGCTCAGCCGCGCACCGTAGAGGTCGCCATAGCCTGCGATCAGCGAGCCGTCGCGCGCCGCAATGGTCACACCCGGGCGGCGTGACTTGTCGGCGGCATCCCCCAGATCATCGATCGGCGGCAGGTCCCAGGCAAACCAGACCAGGATCGCACCGATGGCGAGGCCGCCCCAGATCGCGGCCACGAGTGACCACTTGGTTGCCCGCCACAACAGCGACGAACCCCGTTCGCCATCCGCCGCACGCGAATCCGCCTTCTTTGCCGGGGCTTTCCGGGCGGCGGGCTTGCGCGGTTTCGGCTTCGCACCTTTGGGCTTCTGGCTCATGGGCGCGCAGACTGGTCCACGGGCAGGGCGGAAATATGGCGAAGCGCGACGCTAGACGTCGAGATTCGCCACCTTGAGCGCGTTTTCCTGGATGAACTCGCGGCGCGGGGCCACCTCATCGCCCATCAGGGTCTCGAAGATGTTGCCCGCCGCATCCGCCTGGGCCACGCGCACCTGCAACAGCGCGCGCGCATTGGCGTCCAGCGTCGTCTCCCAGAGCTGGTCCGGGTTCATCTCGCCCAGGCCCTTGTAGCGCTGGATCGAGATGCCCTTGCGGCCCACCTCGAACACGGCCTGCAGGAGCGACAGCGGCCCGGTGATCTGGAACTCGGTGTCCTTGGCCACCAGCTTCGAATGGCGGACGTAGTCCGCCTGCAGCTGGGCGCTGCGCGCGTTCAGCCCGCGCGCCTCGGAGGAGTTGATGATGCGCTGGTCGATCACCAGCCGCGTCAGCACGCCGCGCAGGGTGCGTTCGAACACCAGCGAGCCTTCCTTTTCCTCGAACCGCCCGCTCCAGCCGCGCTCAAGCTGCGGCTCCAGCGCGTCGAGACGTCGAGCGATGTATTCCGCGGCCCCTTCCGCGTTTTCCGTGTCGGCAAGCAGTTCGGGATCGAGCGCGCCCGCAATGGCGGCCTGTTCGACCACCGTCGCGTTGGGCAGGTGGACCGTCAGCGGCTCTGTGAGGCGGCGCACGTCGCGCGCCATCTTCAGCATCTCCAGCAGGTCCGCACCCGAACGCTGGTCACCATCCGGCATGTGCAGCACGGCGTCCGACAGACCGCTGTCGATCAGCGAATCCTCCAGCGCCGGATCGTCCTTCAGATAGACAGCCGAGTTGCCCCGCTGCAGCCGGTAGAGCGGCGGCTGGGCGATATACAGGTGGCCGTGCTCGATGATCTCCGGCATCTGCCGGTAGAAGAAGGTCAGCAGCAGCGTACGGATGTGCGAGCCATCCACATCCGCGTCCGTCATGATGATGATCTTGTGGTAGCGCAGCTTCTCGAGGTTGAAGTCGTCACGGATGCCCGTACCCAGCGCCGTGATCAGCGTGCCGATTTCCGCCGAGGACAGCATCTTGTCGAAGCGCGCGCGCTCCACGTTCAGGATCTTGCCGCGCAGCGGCAGCACCGCCTGGGTCTTGCGGTCCCGGCCCTGCTTGGCCGAGCCGCCGGCGCTGTCACCCTCGACGATGAACAGTTCGGCCTTGGACGGGTCACGCTCCTGACAGTCGGCGAGCTTGCCCGGTAGCGAGGCGACATCCAGCGCGCCCTTGCGCCGGGTCAGCTCGCGCGCCTTGCGCGCCGCCTCGCGGGCCGCCGCGGCCTCGATGATCTTGTCGATCACCGTGCGCGCCTCGTTGGGATGTTCCTCGAACCATTGGCCGAGCCGGTCGCCGACGATGGATTCGACCACGGGCCGCACCTCGGAGGAGACCAGCTTGTCCTTGGTCTGGGACGAGAACTTCGGATCGGGCACCTTCACCGACAGGATGCAGGTCAGCCCTTCACGCGCGTCGTCGCCCGAAATCGCGATCTTGGCCTTCTTCGCCATGCCGCTTTCATTGGCGTAGCTGTTGATGGTGCGCGTCAGCGCCCCTCGGAAGCCTGCCAGGTGGGTGCCGCCGTCACGCTGCGGGATGTTGTTCGTGAAGCACAACATCGTCTCGTGATAGCTGTCGTTCCACTGCAGCGCGACCTCGACGGAGATGCCCTCCTTCTCGTCGGTGACATGGATGACCTCACCCATGATGCCCTGACGGTTGCGGTCCACATATTCAACGAAGGCCTTCAGCCCGCCCTCGTAGAACATCTCGACCTCGACCGGCTCGACGCCGCGCGCGTCGGTCAGCACGAGGGTCACGCCGGAATTCAGGAAGGCGAGCTCACGCAGGCGGTGTTCCAGCGTCTCGCGGTCGAACTCCGTCATGGTGAAGGTTTCGGTCGAGGGCAGGAAAGTCACCTCTGTGCCCGTCAGCGGCTTCCCGCCCGCGTCAGGCGCTTCGCCGGTCACCTGCAGGTCGCCTTCCGCAACGCCGTGCTGGAAACGAAGCTTGTGTTCCTTGCCGTCCCGCCAGATGCGCATCTCCAGCCACTGCGACAGGGCGTTGACCACGGACACGCCCACGCCGTGCAGGCCGCCGGAGACCTTGTAGGAGTTCTGGTCGAATTTCCCGCCCGCATGGAGCTGGGTCATGATGACCTGGGCCGCCGACACGCCTTCTTCCTCGTGGATGTCCACGGGGATGCCGCGCCCGTTATCGACCACCGTCACCGAACCGTCGGGGTTCAGCGTGACCTTCACCGTATCGCAGTGACCGGCGAGCGCCTCGTCGATGGCGTTGTCCACCACTTCATAGACCATGTGGTGCAGGCCCGAGCCGTCATCGGTGTCGCCGATATACATGCCGGGACGCTTGCGAACGGCATCGAGCCCGCGCAGCACCTTGATGGAGTCCGCGCCGTACTCGGCGGGTTCCCCGGTCTCAGTCTCGACGACTTCCGGTTCTTCAGGTGTGTCACTCATCGTTCGTCTCCTGCGCCTGCGCCCGTGTCAGATCCGTTCGACACGGCCGGAGGCCACTTCGAATACCTGCGCCCGGCCCGCGAATGCCTCGAACAGGCTGCGGTCGGTGCCCGTCATCCAGGCCTGCGCGCCCAGCGCCAGAATGCGTTCGGCGAGCGCCGCGCGGCGGCCCTCGTCCAGATGCGCCGCCACCTCGTCCAGCAGGATCAGCGGCGCGGCGCCGCGCGCCAGCCCGAGCAGGCGTGCATGCGCCAGCACGATCGCGATCAGCAGCGCCTTCTGCTCACCCGTCGAGCACAGCGCGGCGGGCATGTCCTTGGTGCGGTGGTGCACCGCCAGGTCACTGCGGTGCGCCCCGCGCAGGGCCCGGCCCGCCTCGGCGTCGCGCGCCCGGCCCGCGGCCAGCGCATCACGCAGCCGGTCCTCGACCGCCAGCGCCGGGTCGCTGTCGAGCCAGCCTTCGACCTCGCCCGCAAAGGTGAGGCCGGCGCGCGGGAACGGCTCCTCGCGCGCGCCGTCTTCCGCCGCAATTGCTGCGTCGAGCCGCGCCACCACCTCGCGACGGGCAGCGGCGATCGCGACGCCCATGGCGGCCATGGTCTCTTCCTCGGCCGCCAGCCAGGCCACATCCCCGACCCCGTCGCGCAGCAGGCGCTGGCGACCGCGCATCGCGGTCTCGTAAGCCGACAGGCGCTGGGCGTGTTCGGCGTCAAACCCGTACACCATACGGTCCACGAACTGGCGGCGCGCCGTCCCGCCCTCCAAGAACAGCCGGTCCATGTCCGGCGCCAGCCAGACGACGCTCATATGTTCGGCGAAGGCCGCCTGCCCGCGTGCGGGCTCGCCGTCGATGCGCACGGCACGCCGGGCCGCGCCTCGACCGGTTGCTATATCGCTGCGCGCTTCCATGCCCGTTCCCAGCGCCACCGGTCCGTGGACCCCGACCGCCTGTGCGGCCACCGCCCAACCGGGCGACGCCACGCCGTCAGACAGGCGGGCGACATCGGCCAGCGCGGCCTTGCGCAGCCCCCGGCCCGGGGCCAGGAAGGACAGGGCCTCCAGCATATTGGTCTTGCCCGCGCCGTTCGCCCCGGCCAGCACCACCGGCGCAGCCTCGACGTCAAGACGCAACGCCGCATAGTTCCGGAAGGTCGTCAGATCCAGCCTGCGGACACACGCCCCCGCCCCCGTCGTGTCCGCCGGGCGCAGTTCCGCCCGGGTGGTCGTCTCGGAGCCGCTGGTCGCGTGGGTGGTCATATGCAGAGCCGGTGCGCCTAGACGCGCATCGGCATCAACACATAAAGCGCGCTCGGATCCTCACCGTCGCGGACAATGGTCGGCGAAGAGGCGTCGGCCAGGACGAACTCCGCGCCGTCGCTGTCGATCTGCGAGGTGATGTCCAGAAGGTAGCGCGAATTGAACCCGATCTCGATCTCGTCGTGATCGAAACCGACCTCTAGCTCCTCCGTCGCGCTGCCGTTCTCCGCGCTGGTGGCCGACAGGGTCAGGTTCCCCTTGCCGACCGCGAGCTTGATGGCCCGGCTCTTCTCCGAGGAGATGGTGGACACGCGGTCCACCGCCTGGGCGAAGCTGTTGCGGTCCACGGTCAGGACCTTGTCGTTTCCGGTCGGGATCACCCGTTCGTAATCCGGGAAGGTCCCGTCGATCAGCTTGGAAGTCAGCACAGCATCGTCGAAGGTAACGCGCACCCGCGTGTCCGACAGGGAAATTTCCACCGGATCGGAGGTTTCCTCGATCAGCTTGCGCAGTTCGGCGATCGCCTTGCGCGGCACGATCACACCGGGCATGCCTTCACCGCCCGCGGGCATCGGCAGCTGCACCCGGGCCAGCCGGTGCCCGTCGGTCGCGACCGCGCGCAGCATGGTCGCGCCATCGTCTTCCGCGCCATGCAGGTAGATGCCGTTGAGGTAGTAGCGCGTCTCTTCCGTCGAGACCGCGAAGCGTGTGCGGTCGATCAGGGTGCGCAGGTCCTCGGCTTCCAGCGAGAAGGTGTTGGGCAGATCGCCCCCGCTCATGGTCGGGAAGTCCTCGACCGGCAGGGTCGCCAGGTTGAACCGCGAACGCCCGGCGCGGATCAGCATCTGCGCGGCCTCGGCATCGGTCTCGATCTCCACCTGCGCGCCGTCGGGCAGTTTGCGCACGATGTCATAGAGCGTGTGGGCGGGCGCGGTGGTCGCGCCAGCCTGGGAGATATCAGCAGGCACTGTCTCGGTGATCGCGAGGTCCATATCGGTCGCGGTCAGGGTCAGCGCGCCGTCCTGGCCGTCGAGCAGCACGTTGGCCAGGATCGGGATGGTATTGCGACGTTCGACGACGCTCTGCACATGGGCCAGCGCCTTAAGCAGGGTCGCGCGCTCGATGGTCAGCTTCATTTCTTCTACGTTCCTCGTCGTCCCCGGATGTTGCGGCGGCAGCGCCCGAATGTGCGCTTTCCGCCCGCCCCGGAGCTTGTTTCTCGAAGACCCGGAATCGCCCGGATTCCGTGGGAAAAACGGTGCCAAACAATATAGCAGAGCGGGCTTGATTCGGCACGCCTTTCGGCCCGCGAACCCACCGATTCACAGGCCGAAAAAACATGCAATTGCAGATGCTTAGAAGCGCACCCCGGCAAGCCGGTGGATCAAATCTCCAGCATGCGGCGCAGCAGCTCCACATCCTCGTTGAATCCGGCGTCCGTCGAGCGCAGTTCCTCGACCTTCCGCACCGCATGCATGACCGTTGTGTGGTCCCGCCCGCCGAACTTCCGGCCGATTTCCGGCAGGGACCGCGAGGTGAGCTGCTTGGCCAGATACATCGCCACCTGACGCGGCCGGGCGACGGCCCGTGCGCGGCGCGCGGAATGCATGTCGGCGAGGCGGATGTTGAAATGCTCGGCCACGCGCTTCTGGATTTCCTCGATGGTCACCCGGCGGTCGTTCGCCCGCAGCAGGTCGTGCAGCACGTCCTGGGTGGTCTCCAGCGTCACCGGGCGGCCCACCAGGGTCGCGTGGGCGACGATGCGGTTCAGCGCGCCTTCCAGCTCACGCACATTCGACGTGATCTTGTGGGCGAGGAACTCCATCACCTTGTCGGGAATCTCGGCACCGATCTGCTCTGCCTTGGCCTGCAGGATGCCCAGGCGCAGCTCGTAGTCGGTCGGGTGGATATCGGCCACCAGGCCGCAGCCGAGGCGCGACTTCAGGCGCTCTTCCATGCCCTCCAGATCCGACGGCGACTTGTCCGCCGAGACGATGATCTGGCGGTTCTGGTCCACCAGCGCATTGAAGGTATGGAAGAACTCCTCCTGGGTGGAATCCTTACCCGCGATGAACTGGATATCGTCGATCATCAGCACATCGACCGAGCGGAACTGCTCCTTGAAGTCCATGATCGTCCGGTACCGCAGGGCGCGGATGAACTGGTACATGAACTTCTCGGCCGACATATAGAGCACGCGGCGCTTGGGATCGCGTTCGGTGATGTGCCACGCGATCGCGTGCATCAGATGGGTCTTGCCCAGCCCGACGCCGCCATACAGGAACAGCGGGTTGAACGGCACGGACTTGGCCTCGGCAACGCGGCGCGCTGCGGCATGGCCCAGCTCGTTCGAGCGGCCGACGACGAAATTGGCGAATTTGAAACGTTCATCGATGAACGCGCGGACATCTTCCAGGGACGGCTCACCGCCGTCATGGACGCCCGCCGGTGCCGTCCCGCCATTGGCACCGCGCGGGGCGGCCTCGGACTCGACGCGCTGGGCGATCGGCTGGCGCGGCGGCGCACCCGCCGGCTGCACGACGGTCTGGGTCGGCTCGACGATAATCTCGACCGTCTCGACGCCCTCATTCTCTTCCGTCCAGAACTCCGCGAGCTGCGCCGCGTAGTTCTGCTCGATCCAGTCCCGCATGAACCGGGTCGGAACCGCGACGCGCAAGCGCCCGCGATTGAAATCCCCAAGGGTCAACGGCTTGAGCCAACTGTTGAACGCGGCATCTCCCACATCGGCGCGCAACCGCGCCCGCACCCGCGCCCACTGTTCGGTCAAGGAACCGTCAGCCTGCCCCCATTGTTCAGCCATCTGGCGAATCACTCCGTGCACAAAAATTTACTCAATCGTGCGGCGCCGCCAAGTCGCACACACGCACTCCCTTCACCGCGCAAAGCCACCCACGGCAGCTTTGTCATACAACTCCCTCAGGACACCTTGATGTCATGGGCCGATCACCCGACAGACACGCCACTGTCCACCCCCACCCTCCGGGAGACGCCGGCAAACCGATCCAAACGAAAGCGTCAGAATGACAACTTGAGGACAGAAAAATTACGAAAGAGACTCAGAACCCGGCCAGAACCAGTGACAACTGATTACTTGTTTTTATTTAAATTTCTGTGGGTTTTACTTCAAGTTCGCGCAAAATTTTCCTCGGAGACTAGGAAATTTAGTAATTTCCAATCTCTCTCAAGTCCTCGCTCGCTATGGATGACAATTCGACCGACCGAGTATTTCGTTTTACTGTTTCTCGGCCCCGGAAGGTGAGATGGAAGATAGCGTGAGAGGTCCAAGGCCGCAACCGCCCAAAAGTCGGATTCGGAAAAAAAACACGAAAATTTCTCGGGGCCCCCGGCACCGTGCCCGCAAACGAAAACCGCGCCCCGAGGGGCGCGGTTCGAAAAACTCAAACACGCTGGTCGCTTAGGACATTGCCTTGATGCGTGCTGACAGGCGCGAGATTTTCCGCGAGGCGGTGTTGGTGTGCATGACGCCTTTCTGGGCGCCGCGCTGAATCTCCGGCTGGGCCGCGCGAAGGGCATCCTGGGCTGCCGATTTGTCGCCGGACGCGATGGCCGCCTCGACCTTTTTCACATAGGTGCGCACGCGGTTGAGCCGGTCACCGTTGATCGCGGCGCGGCGGGCGTTGCGGCGGATGCGCACTTTGGCAGAGTGGTGGTTTGCCATGTTCTGTCTCGAATTCGTTCGTAATTGGCCGCGGTGTATAGACCCGCTGACCGGGAGCGTCAAGGGCGCAAGCACCCGGAATTCCAACGAATTCCGGATGCCGCGCCGGGAGGCGAAAGGCGCCGCCTAGCTGTTGCGGAAATCGGGCTGGCGCTTCTCGACAAAGGCAGCCATGCCTTCCTTCTGGTCGTGGGTCGCAAAGGTCGAGTGGAACAGCCGCCGCTCGAAGCGCACACCCTCGTTCAGGGTCGTCTCATAGGCCCGGTTCACGGATTCCTTGGCCAGCATCACGATCGGGCGCGACAGATCGCAGATGGTGTCGGCAACCTTGACCGCCTCGTCCACCAGATCCTCCACCGGAACGACACGGCTCACCAGTCCAGCGCGTTCAGCCTCCTCGGCGTCCATCATGCGCCCGGTCAGGACCATTTCCATCGCCTTCGACTTGCCGACAAAGCGGGTCAGGCGCTGGGTTCCGCCTGCGCCGGGGATCGTGCCGATGGTGATCTCGGGCTGGCCGAAGCGGGCGTTCTCGGCGGCGATGATGAAATCGCACATCATCGCCAGCTCGCAGCCGCCGCCCAGCGCATAGCCCGCCACCGCCGCGATCACCGGCTTGCGGCAGGTCGTGACCCGCTCCCAGCCCGAGGTGATGAAGTCGGACAGGTAGGCGTCCATATAGGACTTCTCGGCCATCTCCTTGATGTCGGCGCCGGCCGCGAAGGCCTTTTCCGAGCCCGTCAGGACGATGCAGCCGATATTGTCGTCGGCCTCGAAATCGTCGAGCGCGCGGCCCAGTTCCTCGATCAGCGCATCGCACAACGCGTTGAGCGCCTTGGGACGGTTGAGCCGGACGATGCCCACATGCCCGCGGGATTCGATTTCGATGTTCTCATAGGCCATGGTGGGCCTCCTCGATTGACGTTCGATTGTTTCGGGATCCGGGTGCGCGTCAGCGCGCCGCCGGTGTAATCAGATACCGGACCACCACCTGCGGTCCGTCCTGGGAAAGGGTCAGTTGCAGCACCTCATCGCCGCGCGACCAGGCACCGTTGCCGCGCGCCTGCCATCCGAGCGCAGGGAGTGCACCCGCATAGAAGTCCTCGACACCCGCCGGTGTGCCGGACCCGGTCGCCTGCGCCTCGACAATGCGTCCCTCGGGCTTGTCGAACACCACACGCGCGCTGTCATCCTCACTCAGTCCGGGAGGCAACGGCAGGTCGTCCACATCGGCCAGATAGCCTGAATCCGCGACCGCGCCGCCGGCAAACACCGCCAGAATACACCATATTGCGACCGCGAAGGGTTTTGTGCGCAGCAACATCGTCTCGCTCTTAGCTCACCGCTGGCGTGAAGGGCAATAGAAAGTCGAGCGACCCGACTGCACGATCCGGCGGATCGTACAGGGCGTTCCTCCCTCGTCCCGGCAGGCCGGACAGCTTTCACCCTCGCGCCCATAGACCGCCCAGTTGTGCTGGAAATAGCCCAGCTCCCCATCGGTGTGGACATAGTCGCGCAGCGACGACCCCCCCGCTGCAATGGCGTCCGAAAGGACAGATTTCACCCCGGCCACCAGCCGGGCGGCACGCCCCCCCGCGATCGTGTGGGCCGAGCGGCGCGGGCTGATCCCCGCGCGCCACAGCGCCTCACAGGCATAGATGTTGCCGATCCCGGCCACCAGATGCTGGTCCAGCAGGGCCGATTTCGCCGGGGTCCGGCGCCCCTTGAGCGCGGCCGCGAGATATTCGGCGGAAAATTCATCGGACAGCGGCTCGGGGCCGAGGCCGGACAGGTGCGTGCTGGCGGCCTCGCCGCCCGGCGCGATCAGGTCCATGTAGCCGAACCGGCGCGCATCGTTGAACACGACGCGCCCGCCATCCTCGGTCTCGATCAGCACATGGTCGTGCTTCTCGACCATCGCCCAGCCCGAATTGTGCCCGGCCTGGCCCGAGGTTGCCCGCACGCCCGGCGTGACCGTGAACCGGCCGGTCATTCCCAGATGCGCCAGCCAGGTCTCACCGGAATCGAGACGGATCAGGACGTATTTCGCGCGCCGCGCCACCTCGCGCACCGTGCGCCCCGTCAGGCGCTCGGCGAAACGCTCGGGCAGGGGAAACCGCAGATCCGGCCGTCGCGCCTCCGCGCGCGCGATAAGCTTTCCTTCCAGCGCGGGGCGCAGGCCGCGGACGACGGTTTCGACTTCGGGGAGTTCCGGCATGACGGCAATCTTGTGCGACGATCCGCCAGGCCGCTCAAGTCCTGTTTCACATCCGTTTCACATGCGACGATAAGCGCTTGGGAACAGGCGGCTTTTCTTTTGGCGCGCCCGCCCCTCCTCCGATATGTTCCCTGCGCTATGCCCGAACCCGGCTCCACATCGGCGCAAGACACCACCCATTTCGGCTTCGAGGACGTCCCCGTCGCCGAAAAGAGCGCGCGCGTGCGCGACGTGTTCTCCTCGGTGGCGCGGCGCTATGACCTGATGAACGACCTGATGAGCCTGGGCGTCCACCGGGCCTGGAAGGCCGCCTTCGTCGGCCGCATCGCCATGCGCCCGGGCATGTCCTTCCTGGATGTAGCGGGCGGGACCGGCGACATCGCCTTCCGCATCCGCGACGCGGCCCCGGCGGACACCCGCATCACGGTTTGCGACATCAACGCCGACATGCTGCGGGTCGGCAAGGCCCGGGCCATCGACAAGGGTATCCTGGAGCACGACGGCGGCATCCGCTGGGTGTGCGGCGATGCCGAAGCCGTACCGGCCCCGGATTCGACCTTCGACGCCTACACAATCGCCTTCGGTCTGCGCAACGTCACCAACATCCCCGCCGCGCTGGCCGAAGCGCGCCGCGTCCTGCGCCCGGGCGGCCAGTTCCTCTGCCTGGAATTCAGCCGGGTTGTGCTGCCGGTCCTCGACGACATCTACGACCGTTATTCTTTCTCGGTCCTGCCCCAGCTCGGCCGCTGGGTGGCGCGCGACGAGGCAGCCTACCGCTACCTGGCCGAAAGCATCCGCAAGTTCCCCGACCAGGAAACGCTCGCCGGCATGATTGCCGACGCCGGGCTTGAACAGGTCAAGGTCCTGAACCTGTCGGGCGGTATCGCGGCGATCCACTCCGCGCGCCGGATCTGATTCCATGCTGCGCCCGGTCCGCAACGTCTTCCGCCTGATCGGAATCGCGCGCACGCTTGCCCGCTATGACGCGCTGTTCCCCGCCCAGTGGTTCCCGGCCACCGGCGGGCTTGTGTTCGCAGCAAAGCTGCTGTCCGGCTTCCGCACCGCGCCGGACGTGCGCGGCCTCAGGCCCGGCGAGCGTCTGGCCCACGCGCTCAGGGCGCTGGGGCCCAGCTTCATCAAGTTCGGCCAGATGCTCAGCACCCGGCCCGACCTGGTGGGCGAGACCATCGCCAACGACCTGTCCACGTTGCAGGACCGCCTGCCAGCGTTTTCCAGCGGTGAGGCGCGCGCCGCGCTGGAAGCGGAGTTCGGCCGCACCGCCAACGAGCTGTTCGAGAGTTTCGACGACACACCGGTCGCCGCCGCCTCCATCGCCCAGGTGCACAAGGCGACGGTGCTGCAGCTTGTCCCGCCCGCCGAGGGAGGCGACGACGCCAATACCGAAGACCGCTGGGAGCCCGTTACCGTCGCAGTGAAAATCCTGCGGCCAGGCATCGAGCGGGCCGTCGCGCGCGATCTGGAACTGTTCCGCTGGATCGCCGGCGTGGCCGAGCAGACCCAGCCCCGCCTGCGCCGCCTGAAGCCGGTGGCGGCGGTGGAGACCTTCGCGGACAGCCTGCGCTGGGAAATGGATCTGCGCATGGAGGGCGCCGCGGCGTCGGAACTGCGCGGCAATTTCGAGGACGACCCGCTATACGTCGTCCCCGCCGTCGATTGGGAACGCACGGGCCAGCGCGTGCTCACCACCGAATGGATTGACGGCATCCCTATCCACGATGTGGAGGACCTGCTTGCCGCCGGACACGATCTGGAAGCCATCGTCGCCAAGGCGTCGGAATCCTTTTTCCTCCAGGTGTTTCGCGACGGGTTCTTCCATGCCGACATGCACCCCGGGAACGCCTTCGTGCGCGCCGACGGGGCGCTGTGCGTGGTCGATTTCGGGATCGTGGGACGCATCGACCGCCCGACGCGCTATTTCCTGGCCGACATGCTGCTGGGCTTCATCACCGGCGATTATGCGCGTGTCGCCGATGTGCACTTCCAGGCGGACTACATCCCGCAAGGCACCGACCGGGCCATGTTCCAGCAGGCCATCCGCGCCATCGGCGAGCCCATATTCGACCGGCCGCCGAACCAGATTTCGATCGCCCGCCTGCTCGCCCAGATGTTCCAGGTCTCCGAGCGCTTCCATATGGAGGCCCAGCCCCAGCTTCTGCTGCTGCAGAAAACCATGCTCATCGCCGAGGGCGTGGGCCGCCGCCTCGCGCCGGAACTCAACATGTGGCAGCTCGCCCTGCCCCTGATCGAGGAGTGGATGCGCGAGCATCGCGGGCCCGAGGCCCGGCTGGCCGAGATCACGGCGGATGCGATCCTGGGCCTGCAGCGGCTCCCCGAAGCCGCCCGCGCGGTCGAGAAGGCCGCAACAGCCCTGGCCGAGGGAAGGCTGTCGCTGGATCTGCGCCACAACGCCCAGCCACGCTGGCCGATCTGGCTGGCCATCGCCGTCACTGCCGGACTGGCGCTGATCGCCATCCTCGACTGAGGGGATTGCGCCGGCTTGCCGGTGGCCGCGTTCGGGACTATCTAATTACAGAAAATATTCGTAGATTACGGCATCGCCCCACAGCGGGGCGCAACATTGCGGAGAATTCCCAATGCTGCACGGCAAACGGATTCTGCTGATCGTCAGTGGCGGCATTGCCGCCTACAAGAGCCTGGAGCTGATCCGGCGCCTGCGCGAGCGCGGCGCATCGGTGCGCTGCGTGCTGACGCGCGCGGGCGCGCAGTTCGTGACGCCCCTGTCACTGTCGGCGCTGAGCGAGGACAAGGTCTATACGGACATTTTCTCGCTCACCGATGAAGCGGAAATGGGCCATATCCAGCTGTCACGCGACGCGGATCTGCTGCTGGTCGTCCCCGCCTCGGCGGATATCCTGGCCAAGATGGCCCAGGGGCTGGCCGATGACCTGGCCACCACGGCGCTGCTGGCCACGGACAAGGCGGTGATGGCCGCCCCAGCCATGAACGTGCGCATGTGGACCCATCCCGCGACCCGGGCGAACATCGAGACCCTGCGCGCGCGCGGCGTCCATTTCGTCGGCCCCAACGAGGGCGAGATGGCCTGCGGCGAGTTCGGCCCGGGCCGCATGGCCGAACCGGGCGAGATCGCCGACGCGGTCGCCGATTTTTTTGACCGGAGCGCGCCGCTTGCGGGCCGCCGCGCGCTCGTGACCAGCGGCCCGACCCACGAAGCGATCGATCCGGTGCGCTACATCGCCAACCGGTCCTCCGGCCGGCAGGGCCTCGCCATCGCGACGGCGCTGGCCCGGCGCGGCGCGAAAACCACGCTCGTCTCGGGCCCGACCAACCTGCCGGACCCGGCCGGTGTGGAGGTCATCCATATCGAGAGCGCGCGCGACATGCTGGCGGCCTGCGAACGCGCGCTGCCCGCCGATGTGGCGGTCTGCGCTGCCGCCGTCGCCGACTGGCGCGTCGCCCGGGAAGCCGGCGAGAAGCTGAAAAAGAACGGCGCGGCCCCGCCGGCGCTGGAAATGGCAGAAAACCCGGACATCCTGGCCACCCTGTCCGCCGCCGCCAACACGCGCCCGGCGCTGGTCATCGGCTTCGCGGCGGAAACCGAGAACGTGGTCGAGTACGCCCGTGCCAAGCTGGCCCGGAAGGGCTGCGACTGGATTCTTGCCAACGACGTCTCGCCCGAGACCGGCACCTTCGGCGGCGACGACAACACCATCCACCTCGTCTCCACGGACGGCGTGGAGGACTGGCCGCGCATGTCCAAGTCGGACGTCGCCGAGCGGCTGGCCGACCGCATCACCGCCGCGCTGGGAGCCGCCGAATGAGTGTGTCCGTTTCCGTCACCCGGTTGCCCCATGGTGCCGATCTGGAACTCCCCGGCTACGAGACCGCCGACGCCGCGGGCATGGACCTGCGCGCCGCTGTCGAGGCCGACCTTGAGATCGCGCCCGGCGCGCGCGCGCTGGTCCCCACGGGCCTCGCCATCGCGCTGCCACCGGGATACGAGGCGCAGGTCCGCCCCCGCTCCGGCCTGGCGCTGCGCAACGGCATTTCGCTGGTCAACAGCCCCGGCACCATCGACGCCGACTATCGCGGCGAGGTGGGCGTGATCGTCATCAACCATGGCGAGGAGACCTTCACCGTGACCCGCGGCATGCGGATCGCCCAGATGGTCGTCGCCCCGGTGACCCAGGCCGCGTGGCAGGAGGTCGATGCGCTGCCCGAGACGGCGCGCGGTGCGGGCGGCTTCGGCTCCACCGGCACCGACACCGCAAAGCGAGGCGCGTAGTTCCATGTTCCGGCTGTCGCGAAAGACCCTGTTCGCCATCGAGGCGGTGCTCGATATCGCCTACCACTCCTCCGCCAGCCCTGTGCAGAGCCGCGAAATCACACGCCGCCAGGGTATCCCCAGGCGCTACCTTGAACAGGTGCTGCAGAACCTTGTGCGCGCGGGCGTGCTGACCGGCGTGCGCGGGCCGCGTGGCGGCTACAGGCTGGCGCGCGAGCGCCGGCGCATCACGCTGGCCGACATCGTCGAGGTCATCGACGAGATGGAAGCACGCACGGACCCCATCGAGGAGACCGACGGCTCCCCGCTTGGTATAAATGTCGTCCGGCCCCTGTGGCGCCAGCTCTCGGAAGACTGCATGGCGCGCCTCGCCGAGACCACGATTCAGGATCTGTGCGCCCAGGCGCGCGATGCCGGGATCGAAAGCGAAGAAGAAGGCCGCCACGACTACACCATCTGAAACGCCTCAGACAAAAAACGAGACCCAAACATGTCCACCGCCCAGAACCCGGAATTCCGGGGAAAGATCTATGAATCGGTCGTCGATACCATCGGCGCCACCCCGCTGGTCCGCCTCGCCCGCCTCGCCGAGGCTGAAGGCTGCAAGGCCGACCTGCTCGCCAAGCTCGAGTTCTTCAACCCGCTCGCCTCGGTCAAGGACCGCATCGGCAATGCGATGATTTCCGCCGCCGAGGCAGAAGGAAAGGTCGGGCCGGGCTCGGTCATCGTGGAGCCGACCTCGGGCAACACGGGCATTGCGCTGGCCTTCGTCTGCGCCGCGCGCGGCTATCGCTGCATTCTGGTGATGCCGGATTCCATGTCCCAGGAGCGCCGCAAGATGCTGGCCCTGCTGGGCGCGGAGCTGGTGCTGACCCCGGCGGCCGAGCGCATGCCCGGCTCGATCGCGAAAGCACAGGAGATCGTGGATTCCACCGAGGGCGCGATCATGTTGCAACAGTTCCAGAACCCCGCGAACCCGGAAATCCACCGCAACACCACGGCAGAGGAAATCTGGCAGGACACCGACGGCGGCGTCGATGTGTTGGTCTCGGGCGTCGGTACCGGCGGCACGATCACGGGCGTCGGAGAGGTCCTGAAAGCCCGCAAGCCGGGCGTTCATGTGGTGGCGGTCGAGCCCGAGGACAGCGCCGTCCTGCAGGGCGGCCCCGCGGGTCCGCACATGATCCAGGGCATCGGCGCGGGCTTCATTCCCGAGACCCTGAACGTCGATGTGTATGACGAGATCCTGGGCATCGCCAACGAGACCTCGCTGGAGACGGCGCGCAAGCTGGCGCGCATCGAGGGCATCCCCGTGGGAATTTCTTCCGGCGCGGCCATCGCGGCAGCGCTGGAAGTCGGCGCGCGCGACGAGATGGCGGGCAAGCAGATGGTGGTGGTGCTGCCGTCCTTCGCCGAACGCTACCTGTCCACGGCGCTGTTCGAGGGTATCTAGGGACACGAATGGAACTCAGCGACGAACAGTTTCACCGCTACGCCCGCCACCTGATTCTCGACGAGGTCGGGGACGAGGGGCAGGAAAAGCTGCTGTCGTCGCGCGTGCTTGTGGTCGGCGCGGGCGGGCTCGGTGCGCCCGTTCTGATGTACCTGGCCGCGGCGGGGGTCGGCACGCTCGGCATCATCGACGACGATGAGGTGGACCTGACCAATCTGCAGCGCCAGATCGTTCATGCGACACATGCAGTGGGCCGAAAAAAGACCGAGTCCGCAAAGGCTACGCTCGCATCCCTGAACCCCGGGATCAATGTCGTCACCCATGATGTTCGACTCGATCACAAAAACGTCGCCGAACTGATTTCCGGCTACGACCTCGTGGCGGACGGATCCGACAATTTCGAGACACGCTACACCCTGAACGACGCCTGCTATCTCGCTGGAATCCCTCTCGTTGCGGCCGCCATGCTGCGCTTCGAGGGCCAGCTTTTCACCTTCCGCCGCAACGACGACGCACCGACGGCCTGCTACCGCTGCATCTTCCCGGAAATGCCGCCGCCGGACATGGTGCCGCGCTGCGAGGAGGCGGGCATCCTGGGCGCGCTGGCGGGCGTGATGGGCTCGCTCCAGACCACGGAAATCCTGAAGGAACTGCTCGGCCTGGGCGACAGTCTTGCAGGCCGGATGCTGATGTACGATTCCCTTGCCACCAGCTTCCACACCATCGCCGTGCCCCGTGATCCGAAGTGCACGCTGTGCGGCGACAATCCAGGCATCCGGTCCGTGGCGGCACCCGGAGTTGCGGCGTGATCTGCCGCGGGACCGTAGCGCGCATCCCGGTCCCGCGTCGGCCCCTGCACTGCGTCCTTCTGCTTTGCCTGCTGTGCGGAACAGCGGCCGCCGCGCCCACGAACGGCGCGGCCCCCTACACGTCTCCCGCCTATCCGCCGCCGGGGCATTTGCGCGTGTTCGACGATCTGCTGGCGGACGAGATGGAGTACCGGCGCAAGCACGCCGAACGCGCGGGCCAGACCGATCAGGCCGTCGATATGACCTGGCGGCTGAGTTTTCGCATCCGTCAGGTCTGGGGCCCGGAACAGTCGATCCAGTGGCAGCTTTACACCGGCGTTGCCCGGCTGTGGTATGAGGCCGGCGCCCATGACCGTGCACTCGCCGCACTCGCAAGAATACAGACCGAACTCTCGACCGCGTTCTGGTTCGACGATTTCGAGCGTGCGGCGCTGTCGCTCTACACCGCGCTGGTACATGCCGATGCCGAAGACGACGAGATCGCGGAAGCCGCGTTCCGGCGCGCCTTCGACCTGGCCGAGCGTACCCCCGACATGACGGCGGACGACATCCGGTGCTTCCGGGCACGCTTCGCGGATGTACTTGGGCGTAACGGCAAGACCACTGAGGCGGCGGTTCAGCAGCGGCTGGCCGTGGGAAATGGCGCGGGACGCGGTCCCGGCTGCGGTTGGCGGCTCTAGTCTCGGAGTTCCGCCGCGCCCGGCTAGAACATCATCTCCAGCACACGGTCAGGCGGCGTGTGGCCATCGATGAAGGTGCGGATGTTGACCAGCACCTTCTCGCCCATCTCCTGACGGCCTTCAACAGTGGCTGAGCCCAGATGCGGCAGCAGCACGACATTGTCGGCCGCCATCAGGCGCGGATCGACAGCGGGCTCATGCTCGAACACATCCAGGCCCGCGCCCGCGATCTTGCCGGCCTCCACCAGATCGCCAAGCGCCTCCTCGTCGATCACCTCACCGCGTGAGGTGTTTACCAGATAGGCGTGGGGCTGCATCAGCTCCAGCCGCCGCCGTGAGAGCAGGTGGAAGGTCGCCGGCGTGCGCGGACAATTCACCGAGACGATATCGACGCGCGCCAGCATCTGGTCGAGCGAATCCCAGTAGGTCGCCTCAAGGTCGGACTCGATGTCGGGGTGGACCGGGCGACGGTTGTGATAGTGGATGTGCAGGCCGAACCCGCGCGCGCGGCGCGCCAGCGCAGTGCCGATGCGGCCCATACCCACGATCCCCAGCCGCTTGCCCCAGATGCGCCGTCCGGGAAGCTGGGTCGGCGACCATCCGGCCCAGTCGCCCGAGCGGATCAGGCGTTCGCCCTCCGGCAGGCGCCGCGGCACGGCAAGGATCAGCGCCATGGTCATGTCCGCCGTGTCCTCGGTCAGGACACCCGGCGTGTTGGTCACGGTGATGCCCCGCTCGCGCGCCGCCGGCAGGTCGATGTTATCGACCCCGTTGCCGTAATTGGCGATCAGCTTCAGACGGTCGCCCGCGCGCACAATCAGGTCGGCGGTGATGTGATCCGTGACGGTCGGCACGAGGACATCGGCTTCCTGCATCGCCGCCACAAGCGCGTCGTCGTCCATCTTGACGTCGTCGAAATTGAAGCGCGCGTCGAACAGCTCCATCATCCTGGCCTCGATGGCCTGGGGAAGCTTGCGTGTCACAAAGACAACCGGTTTCTCGCTGTGCATGATCCGCCCAGAGCTCGAAGATCGCGCTGGCGCACAGATGCGCGCCGACGCCATCGATTATCGCGGTTGCCCCTGTGCGCGCAAGTGCGCGCGCATTCGTCTTCGCGCGCTTGACCCCCGCCGTGGCGTTCGATAGACGGCGAGACATGCTCACGCCGCGATTCCTCTTCCCGCTGACGGTCCTAGCGTTGCTTCTCGCAAGCATTGCCGGTGCGCCGTCGGCGATCGCCCAGGGCAATAACGAGACTGTATCGCCCAACCCGTCCGGCCTGCCGATCCCGCGATGGGTCAGCATCCGCGCCGGAGAAGTGAACCTGCGCACGGGCCCGGGCGCGCGCTATCCCATCGACTGGGTCCTGCAACGCAAGAGTCTGCCCGTCGAGGTCGTCCAGGAATTCGAGAACTGGCGCAAGGTCCGCGCCCGCGACAACACCGAGGGCTGGGTCCACAAGTCCATGCTGTCGGGACAGCGCACCGCGACGGTCACGGTGGCACACGCGCGCATCCTGTCCGAGCCCGAATCGCGCGCGCCGGTCGCCGCCTTCGTCGAGGAGGGCGTGACGGTCATGCTGGAATCCTGCGGGACGGACTGGTGCGACGTGGCGATTCCGAGCCATGGCGTGAAGGGGTGGATTCCCCGGGCGGCATTGTGGGGCCTGCACGACGGCGAGACCCTGAAACGCTAGATGCCGGTGGATACGCCGGGTGAGGCGTTAACCTCTCGTTCACCATAAATCATGGGGTTAATGAGTTATCCCCATGATTCACATCATTTTCCACATCTTCGCAAATGCCCGTAAGGCACTGATTCGGAAGAATTCAGGCCTCAACCGTTGAAATCGCCCGACAGCTCGGCACGCACCGCCTCTGGCAGCATGGTCATGTGGCCGTATTCCGGGTGCGTGAAGCCCAAGGTGACCTCGGCCCCCGCGGCGGAGAACTTCGCGGCCTGTTCATCGGTGAAGGGAAAATGGATGAACTGCACGGAACTCGCCTTGCCGTCGGCGTTGGTGCGGTCCACATCAGCCTCCGGCACGCCGGTCACCGTCTCGCCGGCAAATTTCAGGAACGCGGTCTCCTCGACCCCGCCCAGCTTCGCCAGCACCATCTTGCGGCGGACCTCGTCGTCGATCTCGAACATCACCGTCGCCACAAGCTCGCGCCCGTTCGGGATCAGCGGGTTGTAGGCCGACAGCTCATCGGCGATCTGCTCCTCTCCGCCGCGCTCGATGAACAGCATCTCGTGCACCTGGTGCCACATGGTCTCGTAGCATTCGAAATAGGCGGTTGCGTAGGGACCGATATCGACCCGACGGTTTTTCTTGCGGGCCACCATTTCGGACCGCCGCTCCTTGCGGGTACGTGCGTACTCGGCCATGTCGAGAATGTCGTCGCGGGTGATTTCACGTTTGGCGGACATATGAACCGGCTCTCTTCGTTCGGGCGGGATCAGGCCGTGATTTCCGGCGCCAGGCCGTAGGCCATCGCGAACAGCTCGACCGGATGATAGGTGCGCGCGGGCGCACGCTCGCCGTCGTCGAGCTGCTTCTCGATCCCCTGCAGGATGTGGTCGGCGGCCAGCGGGCACTCGGACGCGATGTAACGCGCATCCTTGGCCTGGCGGGCAACCGGGCGGCCGACCTTGATGGCGACGTCGAAGTTCTCCTTCATCACGCCCCAGGAGCCGCCATGGCCTGAGCAGCGCTCGATCACCTTTAGATCGGAGTCTGGGATCAGACGCAGCATTTCCGCGGCCTTCTGGCCCATATTCTGGGCCCGGGCGTGACATGCCAGGTGCAGCGCCACCGGATCCGGCAACGCACCGAGCCCTTCGGCCAGGCCTTCGTTCTTCGCGATATCGACGATGTATTCGGTGATGTCGCGGGTCGCGCGTGACAAGGCCGCCACGTCTTCGTCATCGGGCACGATCAACGGCCATTCGAACTTCATCATCAACGCGCAGGACGGAGTGAGCGCGATGATGTCGTGGCCCTCATCGATCTTGGGGCGGAACGCCTTCGCGACCGTTCTGGCGTATTCGGCCACATCCTCGAGCAGGCCCTGTTCGAGCTGCGGCATGCCGCAGCAATGCGGGTGCATGGCCGTGGTCGCGACGCCGTTCTTCGCCAGGATGCGCTGGGCCAGCACGCCCGTATCGGGCTTGTTGTAGTTCACGAAACATGTGGCGTAGAGCACCGCCTTGCGGCCGTGCGCCGGCGCAGAGGCATCCACCTCGGGCGGGCGGTTTTCGGCCTGCGCCACGAAGGTCTTCGACGCCGGCACGAATTCCGGCAGGTCGGCGTCGCGGTGAATTCCGGCGACCGATTCCATCACCGGGCGCGTCAGGCCGTTGCCGCATTTCGACGCCCAGTTGGCCAGCCCCGCCACCTTGCCGGCGAGGCGTCCGTTGCGATCGGTCTGGATGAGCTGTTTTTCGTTCCACGGCACCCCGTCGCGCTTCGCCTCGACGGCGCGGTAGCGCAGCATCAGGTGCGGGAAGTCCAGATCGAACTCGTGCGGCGGCACATAGGGGCACTTGGTCATGAAGCACATGTCGCAGAGCGTGCAGGCATCCACGACCGGCCTGAAATCGGCGCTGGAGACGGAATCCAGCTCGCCTGTGTCGGATTCGTCGATCAGATCAAACAGGCGGGGGAATGAATCGCAGAGATTGAAGCAGCGGCGGCAGCCGTGACAGATGTCGAAGACCCGCCGCAGTTCATCGTCGAGTTTGGCCTCATCGTAGAAATCGGCCTCGCGCCATTCGATGGGGTGGCGTGTCGGCGCATCGAGGCTGCCTTCACGCGGGGCTTCGGGATTACCATGATTGGTGTCGCTCATTGTCGCCGCCCTTTCCTTCGCACTCCGGACACATCTTTCCAGTCACCCGGCGTCGCCATGTTCGCACGGGCCGTTCGGAACGCAATGTCTTCAAACGAAGCCGGGGCCGCGGCTTCCCACAGGCAGGGAAGTCCAGGCGGCCCCGGGAACACGTTCTAGTCGAGCTCGTCGAGCGCTTTCTGGAAGCGGCCGGCGTGGCTCTTCTCGGCCTTGGCGAGCGTCTCGAACCAGTCGGCAATCTCGTCGAAGCCTTCGTCACGCGCCGTGCGGGCCATGCCCGGGTACATGTCGGTGTACTCGTGGGTCTCACCTGCGACGGCGGCCGCGAGGTTGGCCGAGGTGCCCCCGATCGGCAGGCCGGTGGCCGGATCGCCGCTTTCCTCGAGGAACTCGAGATGGCCATGGGCGTGGCCGGTCTCACCTTCCGCGGTGGAGCGGAAGACGGCGGCGACGTCGTTGTAGCCCTCGACATCCGCCTTCTGGGCGAAATAGAGGTAGCGGCGGTTCGCCTGGCTTTCGCCCGCGAACGCTTCCTTCAGATTGTCTTCGGTCTTGGATCCCTTGAGCGCCATCACACGTCTCCTTGTGCCCTTGGTCGGGCCGTTTGTGTTTCGATACTTACGAACCCCTGGTCGAGCCACGGGCCGGTGTCACGCGCACAATATGACCGCGCTCAAGACGCGAGTCAACAGTTTGGAAAAATTCCAAACTTACTCAAATGTCATTGTGACAATTGGATTTATTGAGAACGATTATCACCCGCACGCCGCAGGCGCACGATCACATCGACCCGGGTGACTTCCGCATCCGCGGGCGCGTCGGGCAGGCTCGCCAGCTCGATCGCATTGTGCGGAATATCCTTCAGCGCACCGTCTTCCTCATAGAAGAAATGGTGGTGCTCATCGATATTGGTGTCGAAGTACGAGCGGCCCGGCGAGACAACAACCTCGCGCAGCAGGCCGGTATCGGTGAACTGGTTCAGCGTGTTGTACACGGTCGCCAGCGACACCTTGATGCCCTGGGAGGTGGCCTCGCCGTGCAACTGCTCCGCTGTCACATGCCGGTCACCGGCATCGAACAGCAGCTTGCCCAGCGCGAGTCGCTGACGCGTCGGGCGCAGCCCGGCATCCTTCAAACGTCGCAGTGTCTGGGAAAAGGGCCGGTCCGGCCCGTCGGTACAACCATCGCTCATGGGACAAATATGGCGCAACGCACCCGAAAGTAAAGATGAATCTCTCGAAAAAAATTCACAACGCCATGAAATCAAACAAACATTGTAAACTCAACAAACCGGCGCGCCCGGCGCCGATTGCGGAACGGACCGGGCCGGTATGCAGCGCGGGCGCGGGGAATCATTGCGCAATCATATATGCTCGCCAAATTGCGGACACAGCCGCGAACACCTGATAGAACGTTCCGGCAGTTTTCTGACAGCCGCCCCGCCGGGCGGCCTCTGGTTGCGAGAATAGCGGGTATGAACGGTTTCACGCAGAAGTCGAGCTTCTCCTTCGAAGATCTGATCGAGTGCGGACACGGCAGGTTGTTCGGCCCCGGCAACGCGCAGTTGCCGCTGCCGCCGATGCTGATGTTCGACCGGATCACCGAGATTTCCGATGACGGCGGCGAACACGGCAAGGGCCTGATCGTGGCGGAACTGGATATCAAAGAGGATCTCTGGTTCTACCCCTGCCATTTCGAGGGGGACCCGATCATGCCGGGCTGCCTGGGCCTGGACGCCCTGTGGCAGATGCTGGGCTTCTACCTGGGCTGGCTGGGCCTGCCCGGCCCCGGCCGCGCGCTGGGCGTGGGCGAGGTGAAGTTCGCCGGCGAGGTGAAGCCGTCGGGCACGCTGCTGCGTTATCAGGTGGATGTGCAGAAGGTCCTCAAGCGCGGCTTCGCCATCGCGGTGGCCGACGGCAAGGCCGAACTGGACGGCGAGACCGTCTATACGACCGCCGGCCTGCGCGTCGGCCTGTTCCCGCCATCCGACAAGGAGGCAAAATGACCGCCAACGGCCTGCGCCGGGTCGCCGTCACGGGGCTCGGCATCGTCTCGCCCATCGGCGCCAACGCCGGTGAAGTAACCGACAGCCTGCGCGCCGGACGCTCGGGCATCGTCAAGAGCGACATCTACGAGGAAATGGGCTTCCGTTCGCATGTGCACGGCGCGCCCAATGTCGATTTCGAGGAGCACATCGACCGCAAGCTGCGCCGTTTCATGGGCGACGGCGCGGCCTATGGCTACATCGCCATGCAGGAGGCCATCGCCAGTTCGGGCCTCACCGATGCTGAAATCCGCTCCGAGCGCACCGGCCTGGTGGCCGGCACCGGCGGGCCCTCCACATCGGCCCAGGTCGCGGCCGCCGACACGGCGCGCGAGAAGGGCCCGAAACGCGTCGGCCCCTATGCGGTGCCCAAGGCCATGTGCTCGACTCTCTCGGCCAATCTTTCGACCGCCTTCGGCATGCGCGGCCTCAGCTATTCCATCAGCTCCGCCTGCTCGACCAGCGCGCACTGCATCGGAAACGGTGCGGAACTGATCCAGATGGGCAAGCAGGACATCGTCTTCGCGGGCGGTGCGGAGGAGCTCCACTGGTCGCTGTCCGTCCTGTTCGACGCGATGGGCGCGCTGTCGTCCAACTACAACGACACGCCCGAGCGCGCCTCGCGCCCCTATGACGCCAACCGCGACGGGTTCGTGATCGCGGGCGGCGGCGGCATGGTCGTGCTGGAAGAACTGGAACGCGCAAAGGCGCGCGGCGCAAAGATCTACGCCGAACTCGTCGGCTACGGCGCGACCTCGGATGGCGTCGATATGGTCGCCCCGTCGGGCGAAGGCGCGGTGCGCTGCATGAAGATGGCCATGGCCGGACTGGGCAACCGGTCGGTCGATTACATCAACGCCCACGGCACCTCGACCCCGGTCGGGGACATGGTGGAACTCGGCGCCATCAAGGAAGTTTTCGGCGACGAGCGCCCGAAGGTGTCCTCCACCAAGTCGCTCACCGGCCATTCTCAGGGCGCGACCGGCGCCCATGAAGCGATCTATTCGTTGCTCATGCTGGACAACGACTTCGTCGCGGCCTCGGCCAATATCGAAAACCTCGACCCCGAAGCCGGTGACGCGGCCATCGTGACCGAGCGGATCGACAATGCCGGCCTCAACTGCGTCATGTCGAACAGCTTCGGCTTCGGCGGCACCAACGCGTGCCTCGCATTCCAGCGCTTTGACGGATAACCCCATGGCAGACGCCCGTGCCCCCTCTCCGGAGCCCCGCCCCGTGACCCGGCAATCCACGATCACCGATCCCGCCGACGACGCCGCACCGGTGTCCGGCAACCTGATGGCCGGCAAGCGCGGCCTTATCATGGGCGTGGCCAACGACCACTCCATCGCCTGGGGCATCGCGCGTGCCGCGGCCGCCCAGGGCGCGGAACTGGCCTTCACCTACCAGGCCGATTCCTTCGCGCGCCGGGTCGGCCCGCTGGCCGAATCCGTCGGCGCCTCGACCATGGTCCAGTGCGACGCCGCCGACATGGCGAGCCTGGATGCCGCCTTCGACGCGATCGCCAAGACCTGGGACTCGCTGGACTTCGTGGTCCACGCGATCGCCTATTCCGACAAGGAAGAGCTCAAGGGCCGGTACATGAACACGACGCAGGAAAACTTCCTGCGCACCATGAACATCTCCTGCTACTCCTTCACCGCCGTGGCCCAGCGCGCCGCCGCGATGATGAACGGCACGGGCTCGCTGCTGACGCTCACCTATCACGGCGCGCAGGCCGTGATGCCCAACTACAACGTCATGGGCGTCGCCAAGGCCGCGCTGGAAGCCTCCGTGCGCTACCTGGCGTCCGACATGGGCCCCGACGGGGTGCGGGTGAACGCAATCTCCGCCGGCCCCATGCGCACGCTGGCGGGCTCGGCGGTCGGCTCGGCCCGGCAGGTCTATAACTACAACCGCGAGGTCGCGCCGCTGCGCCGCAACGTGGTGCTGGACGATGTGGGCGGCGCGGGACTCTATCTGCTGTCCGACCTGTCCAAGGCCGTGACCGGCGAGATCCACTATGTCGATTGCGGCTTCAATGCCATCGGCATGCCGGACCCGGCAGCGCCGAAGGCCGACGCGGAATAACGTCCGAAGCGCGCCTGGCATAATGCATGGGGCGGCGCTGCCGCCCCTTTGCGTTTCCCGCCACGTTTTCTGCAGCATTTTCCGCCCGATTTTCCCGCCCCGGGGGCTGTTCCAAACGCCCCCGGCCATGTAGCCTTCAACCGCCCGGAACATGGATTGTGACCGGCCGTGAACGGCGGTGACATCCGGGCGGGTTGGGGAAACGACACCGGACAGAATGATGAC
>Ga0181594_10001075_pt1 | contig 25641 bp, 13 predicted proteins | sample 071ome_18_FD_145603 | JGI IMG/M metagenome (GOLD analysis project Ga0181594, IMG submission 145603) | Coastal salt marsh microbial communities from the Groves Creek Marsh, Skidaway Island, Georgia - 071413BT metaG (spades assembly) | ecosystem: Environmental > Aquatic > Marine > Intertidal zone... | reverse complement strand
CCGAGGCTGGTATGGACTTCGAGGCCGGACATGGCCCACGACACCGCACGGTGCAGTGGAAGCCCGTCTGCGTCGTGGACCGTGATGACGCTCCAATGTTCAGAGCCGACGTTGTGTTCGACGAGGGTCGACGCGTTTGATGCGGACAAGGCATGGGTCTCGGTGCCCACGGGGGTCAACACGGTCACCGAACGTGCGGTTTGGTTCCTGGCCGTCACGGTGAAACTGTCCTCGTCACGGTGATCGACGGTCACCGCGTCGCCGCTTGAAAGGTCCGCGGCAAGGTCCCAATCCTCGATGAACTGCAAGGTCCTGATGGAGGTTGCTTGCATGGCGAAGGTGGTGCGGATGCCGATGCCCTCAGGGGAAGCGGCGGCGACGCTGAGGCGATCGTCCAGCCGTTCAGCAATGCCCTGAGCACTTTTCCAATTCGCGTTGTCTTCGAAGTCCGCCAGGTAGGGCTGCAGGAAGACAAACACGCCGCTCATGATGGTCATGACCATGGCGAGCAGCATGATGACGCCGAGCACTTCGCTCACGGCCTCCTCATCACGTCGGAGCGTCGTGGCCAAGGGGCCTGCTCGCTCCATGGGCCGAGACCGTTCCGTCCGCCTATGAGTCTTCACGTCCCACGCGAAGCATGCCTTCGTTCTGGACCCCTTCGGGATGGACGTCAGCAGCAAGGTAGATGCTGAAGTCTGGGCCGTCCTGCAACGAGATTCGGATGTCGCCTTGGAAGAGGTCATCGAGGTGGTACAGCACGGTGGATTCCGCCAAATGGGGTCGGTTGTTCTTCTCCGAGAGGTGGGTCAGGGTGATGCTCTTCGTGGACGCATCGACCACCTCGGCCAGAAACCGACCCGTTTGGTCGTTCGACAAGTGGCCCCCCGGGCCACCAATGCGCTCCTTCAGCGAACGTGGGTACGGCCCGTCCTCGAGCAACCTCGCGTCGTAGTTGGATTCGATGGAAATGTGTTCGCAGCCCCGGACATGGCGCACCAACTCCTCGGTCCAAGAGCCAAGGTCGGTGATGAACGCCGCCCTTCGTCCGGCGTGGCTCACGACAAAGGCCACGTTGTCGGAGCCGCTGTGCGGTACGGGCACCGGGAGCGCGGCCAGGTCGTCGCTGATGTTGAGGGCTTCTAGGCCCACGAAGGGGCGCCACAACTCTGGAAGCAAGCCCAACTCTTCCGCGGTGCGCGCGTTGGCGTAGACCGGGATGCCCCACCGCCGCTGGGACTGAAGGGCACCTCCCCCGTGGTCGCCATGGTGGTGGGTGACGAGGATGGCATCGACATCGGTCGGGTGCAGGTCCATGCGGGCCAGCCGTCGCTCAAGGCTCCGACCGCTGAAGCCCTGATCGATGAGGACGATGGCTCGGTCGGATTCCAGCAAGGTGGCGTTGCCCTTGCTGCCAGAGCCGAGGTGCGTGATGCGGAGGCTCATGGGCATGCAAGCCGCTGACGGTCGCCCAAGAACCTCGCGGTGGATGCACCGTCGGAACACCGCTCCACCACCCTCTTAAGCGTCGCAGCGAGCAATCGAAGCATCGAGCGGATGCTCGGGAGGGAAAGGGATGCGACGAAGCCAGAGCACCCTGCTCGCAACGTTGGCCGTTGTCGCAGGTTTGCTGTTCATGTCGCAGTTTCCTGCCGTGGCGCCGGTGTCCACCGTGCATCCCGACGACACCACCGGAGAAGGACCTCCCGTCACCGATTCCGATGGCGACTCCATCCCGGACGTGCACGAAAACCTGTTCGAAGACTGGGTCAATTCCACCACCGCCGACGGCCGGCTGGTGATCATGCCGGGGCTCGACAAAGACGACGCGACCGACGCGAGGGAGGACCTTGACCGGGACGGGCTCAACGCGACAGAGGAATACTGCTGGCCCTACCCCGCAAACTGCACCCTTCCCGGATTCCCCCGAGGCTTGACCGGCGTCCTCGATGAGGAGGGCGAACGCATGTACCTCGACCCTCGTGTGTCCGACACGGACGGCGACGGCATGCCGGATGGCTTCGAAGCATGGATGTGCATCCAAACCGGCGGGTACGACGCTGCCTCCATGGTGTTCCGCTGCCCTCGCTTTGACCCGCTGAACGCGAGCGACGCCGGGGAGGACTACGACGAGGACGGCTTTGATGTCGACCGCAACGGGGTGGTCGACGACATCGAACGGTACACCAACGAAGAGGAGTACAGGTACGGCATGCCCGTGTTCCACGTCGATGAACTCGACGGCCTTTGGTGCACGGCAAGCCTGCCCGACGGCGCGCCCTTCGACGATTGGCCGTACATCTCCACCGACGCGGACCTTGTCCTCGACAACCTGCTTGCGGCCTGCACCACGAACGCCACCGCCTCCTTCGACGAAGACCTCTGGCTTGGAACCAACCCGCTGAACGACGACAGCGATCACATGGCGTGGAACGGCGTCAGCAACGGGCGCACCTACCCCTCCTTTGGCGACGGGTTGCCGGACGGCTGGGAGGTGCACTTTGGCCTCGATCCGGTCAACCGGTCCAACGCGTTGCTCGATCCCGACCGCGACGGGTGGGACGAGGACGAGGACGGGTTCATCTCTGGGGACCCTGTCACGACCACCACCGGCGTGCTGCTGGGTGAAGCGCTGTCGTCGTACGAGGAGTTCCTGGTGCATTTCGACGACGGCAACGTCGTTCGTTCCGGTTTGAAGCACGTTGACCTCGGTCCAGAGGGCACGTGGGTCGAAGTTCCGGTACGGCTCGCGGCTCCTGATGAGGACCTCGCTGTGCTCCACCACGATGTGCGGGACCTGCACAGCGAAGGCGGTCACGTCTACGTGCTCACACGGCACGGCATCACGCATTGGGATATGGACGCCTCCACCAGCGAAGACGTTTGGTGGCCGCACGCGACGCACCTCACCGACCTCCTCCCCCTCCATGTTGATGGCAACCTCGCAGGCTTCGCTGTGGCCTCAACCGCTGGCTTGCAGATCATCCCGCTGTTGCTCAACGGCGCCCTCGCCCCGGTGGAAATCTGGTCCCACCTCGACGCCCCGGCCCTCACGGCCGCCACCCTGCTCGATGTGGACGGTGCCACGATGCACGTCCTTGCGCTCGGCGAGGACGGTGAGGGTGGCGTCTGGACCATCGCCACCGACCTTCGCCCAACGGGCGACGTCCAGGGCGCGCTGGCCGAGGGCATCCGCTCCGCCCTTGCGTCCACGAACGCAACCGTGACGGCGCTGGCGCACGCACCGGCGGTCAACGGCGTTCCGACCTTGTTCGTTGGCACGGACCGCGGTTTGGTCGTTTTTGAAACTTCATCCGCACGGGACAGCGGTTTGGAGCCGTCGTGGCTCTTCCATTTCGCGCTTGAGTCCACTCCGGTTGAGCGAGACCTCGACGTCCTGCGGCCCCTTGGAAGCACCCTCGAAGACATGCCCGCCCATGTTCGTGACATCGTGCTGGATGGCCCTTCGGCGCAGCAAGTGGACGTGGCGTGGCTGGCCATGCCCTCGGGACTCCACATGATGGACCTCCGCACCCTCACCATCACCCACGGAGGCGACCTCGTCCATCCGGGCCTCGACGGTCGAAGCGTGGACGGTGCGAACGACATCCACACCGTGTTGGTGCTCGAAGACCAGCTCCTCGTCGGCAGTGCTGCTGGCCTCTGGTCCATCGACGGTGGTCGAACGGCCACCTTTGGGATGGCCGAACAGGCGATGCTTCCGGGCGAATTGGTCACGTTGGCGACGGTAAACCTCGACGGCACGACGACGGTCCTGGCTGGCTCGGCCCCCGGTCGTTTTGCCAACCAGGCCCTGATGTCCCCGGTGAGCAACGATTCGGACTACGATGGCATGACGGACGGATGGGAATTGCTGCATGGCCTCGACCCGACCGACCCATGGGACGCCTTCCTTGATCCCGACGAGGACGGGTTGGACCTCGACCTCGATGGCGTGGCCGATGAACGCCTTTGGACCAACCTCGATGAGTACCGGTACGTCCCGTCCAGTGGAAGCGGGGCAGGGACCGATCCCTCCGACCCCGACACCGACGGCGACGGCGCAACCGACGGGTCCGAAGTCCACGGATTCCACCTTCCCCTCAGCAACTTGTGGTGCCACTACACCTTCCAGATGGACTACGTGTGCGGTGACGCCGCAGGCGAAGCGGCCAACGCGACCTACCTCGCCGCTGCTCCGACGGACCGAGCCACGGACCCAACGGACCCGGACTCGGACGGTGACGGAATGCCGGACGGTTGGGAACTCGAGCACCGGCGCTGGATTGGAAGCACCTTCGACGGCGGGAACAACTGGACCTTGGACCCGCTTCGCGCCGACGACGCCTACTGGGATGCCGACCGTGATGGCTTGGCGAACCTCTGTGAGTACCAGTGGTCGGTCATGCGCAACCTGGCCCTCGATGGAGAACTGATCGACACCCACGGCGAATCCCCGCTGGCCGCCGGCGCGTGGGTGGATGCAGACCCAAACAACGTTGATTCCGACGGCGACAGCATGAGCGACGGTTGGGAATCAGGTGGCGTGTGCTTCTACGATGCCTCGCGCGTCGGCGTCAACCCCCTCAACGGCTCCGATGCCTTGAGCAACCCTGACGGCGATGGGTGGGACGTCAACCACGACGGCATCATCGAAGGTGGTGAGGGGTACGTCAACTGGCTTGAATTCCACCTGAAGGACCTCGTGCTGACCGACGGCGACCCCGGATTCGGAGCGCTCGAGGTCCCCGAAGGCCTCGACCTCGACCTCTTCCTTGGCATGGCCAGTGGGGATGCTGCTCCTCACGGCTTCCTGCAGGATGCGGACGCGGCCACCTTGGCGTCGTCCATGCCGACGGCGGTTGGATCCACCAACCCGATGAGCACGGACACGGACGGGGACGGCATGCCCGACGGATGGGAGATTCACTACGCCCGCTGGAACGTCTTGGACGACCGCTGGACCCTGAATCCCGTGGACCGAACCGACCGCTTCGACGATGCGGACGCCGACGGCATGACGAACTGGGAAGAATATGCTTCGATCGACCCGTTGCTCAACGAACTGCCACAGGTGCAGTCGTCGCCGCAGTTCTTTGTCACAACCATCGGGACGGCACCCACGCTGCAGCAATGGGCCGGGATCTTCACAGAATCGTCCTTCGGCTCGTTCATCGTTGCTGATGTCCTGAACGCTTCAGGACCAACCGCCGATCCGAACAACCCCGACACGGACGGGGACGGCATCATCGACGGCATGGAGGTCCTGTTCACCGCGTGGAACGACTCGGCCGAAGTGTGGACGCTGAACCCGCTGGTGCCCGACGACGGCAACTTCGACGCGGACGCGGACGGTTTGCTCGACCGGCAGGAATTGGCCTTGGCCATCGAGCAGCCGGACAACGGCGGCGACCATCCTACCGACGCTCCATTGCTGCACGTCGACGGTGACAATCAGCAGCCCAACGAAAAGGCGCAGCGCATCTTCCGCATCCTCGTGGACAAAGACACGCGAGGGAAGAGGTACCTCGCCGATTTCAACGCCTGGCAGCAAGGCGAGGTGCCCTCCGACTTCATCGCCTTCCTCATGGGGCTGAGCGACCCGACGAACAGCGACACCGACGACGACGGCATGCACGACGGGTTCGAGTATTGGTTCACCTCCTGGGACCTCGAAGCCAACAGATGGAGCATGAACCCGCTCATTGATTCCGACGTGATGCTGGATTCCGACGGTGACAGTTGGGACTGCAACCAGGACGGCATCATCGATGCAAACGAGACCTTCAGCAACCTCCGGGAGTGGGAGGCACGGACGTGGGGCAAGTACGACGCTCGATTCACCGTGCCCACCTCCGTGGGCATCGTCGATTTCGGGATGGACGCCATGAACGCGTACATGACGGAAGATGGATTGACCCCCTTCCTTGCACGGGCGGCCCTCTACGAGGACTTCGTCGCGAAAGGGCAGACCAGTTACGACAGGATGCTGGCGATCAACAGCCTCGATCCGAACAACTTCAACCGCACCTTGCTCGGTGTTGCAGACCCCACCCACGACGATACGGATTCGGACGGCATTCCCGACGGGTGGGAATTCTGCTACGCACGGTACGACATGCCGCATCCGTCGACGTTGCTCCGCTGGTCCTCCAACCCGTTGAACCCCTTCGACATCCACCACGACGGCGACGGCGACGGCTGGTACGACAGGACGTCCTTCGACACGCCTGCGGAACTCGGTTCGTGGACGGACCGCACCTTCACGCCGACCGGTCAGGTCATTCAAGCGGGCGTCGGTGACCTGCCGTTCACGAACTGGATGGAGTACGACAACGGGACGCGCCCCGATTTGAACGACTCCGACGGCGACAGCGTGGCGCACATCACCGAGACCCTCAACGGACAGGTGGTGAGCCACGTGCGCGACCACAACTTGACCGACGGCCGTGAGGTGTTCAAGTACGGCACCAACCCGGTGGACAACGACACGGACGGCGACATGCTCCCCGACTGGTACGAGCACGCCAAGGCATGGAACGAGTCGAACGACAACTACTCGTCCTTCCTTGAGGTCGCGGTCCGGTGGATCGACACCTCCACGGGCGGGGCCTGCGACACAGACACGGTCTCCTGCCGACCGCTCTCGATCAACGGCGGCAGCCTCTCACGGCCCGACATGGATTTCGTCTGGTTCACCCTCGACCCTCGCGACCCGAACGATGCCAACGAGGACCCCGACGGTGACGGAAACTGGGATTGCTCCGGGGCCGGGTGCGTGTACACCCCGTACACGAATTTCCAAGAATTCTACGCCGTTACCGACCAAGCCTTGTCGTCGCCAAACGCCGTCCGGCTCGCCGGACTCGTCCATCAAGGCAAGGCCGTGGAGGAAGGGTGGCAGCTCCGCGCCGTGCTGCTTGGCCTCGGGGACTGGGACGAGAACGTGCGGAATTACCTGAAAATGGACCGCATGGGGGATGCCGACATGCGCTTCGCGTGGGTCCTGAACGACAACGACCAGGACTTCCTTGTGATGGATGCCTCGAACGATGAGGTCATTGTGGCGGGCAACCGCACCGACCAATGGGAGATTTTCTACACCGCATCCCCCCAAACGTCACCCGTTCGCAGTGTCGGTGAGCACGAGGTTGGTTGGTGGAACCTCGACCTTGACAACGACCACGTTGCCGAAGGCAGCGATCCCATCAACTGGGACACGGACGGCGATTGGGTCGTTGATTGGTTTGAGGTCAACGACGACGAGCGTGACGGTGTCCGGGGCGATTCATCTCCGATTCGCTACGATTCCAGACTCACGTCAGCATGAACCGTCCGTGGGATTGCTTCAAATGCCGGGCAGGGTCATCGCGAAGCGATGATGAGCAGCCCATCCTCCCCGTCCCGACGCCGTGCGTCGGCCATGCTGCTTGTGCTCTTGCTCCTGCTGACCCCGGCGGTCCCGCTGTTCGAAGGGCTGGCGCCCAGCGCATCGGCCGCAGGTGTCGCCCGCCACGTCTACGAATTCAGCGACGGGTCCTCCGAATACGTCGCCCTCTACCAAGGGGCGAACCCCGACACCGGTGCAACGATTCGCTTGCCGAAGGGCGCGGAGGTCGTCGACGTGAGTTTCACGCTCTCCGGTGCAAGTTCCACCGGCTGGTCGTCCACGGCGACGAGCACCACCGACGAATGGCTTGCCGGTGACGGCAACGGTGTGGACATGCGCTCGTCCACCCTCACGCTGGCGCAGGACACCCCGGCGATCGAGTTCTTCCCGCACGGCATGGACGCTACCGTGGATGACCGTACGACGGCGTGGCTTGACAACGGCACCTACGCTGTCCGCCAACCGCACACATCGAACGCCACGGAAACCCGGTTCTCACAGCAACTCCAGCGCACCGGGTCGTCCCTGAACGCGCAGGGGCAAGGCGCCATCCTGAGCCACCACGACTGGCTCTTCGTCTCCTCGTGGAACTCGAACAACCTCAACAACGTCGTCAAGGCGCTGTACCCCAACAACCTCAGCAGGGCGTGGGGCGTGACCATCGACACGTCGGACTCGGCCTGTGTGTTGCCGCAGTTGCACACGTCGAGTTACTACGGCCAGTACGGCTTCCGCGATTGGGCCTTGTCGGACGATGAGAAACTGTACGCCATCTTGTCCGGCTACAAGTACTTCTACAGCTCAACCGCACCGACACAATACCACCGGGTGCTGGAGTTTGACGTCTCGCGCGACAACGTCTGGGTCTGCACCGACTCCTACGACGTGTCCGCCCAATTTGGTGACTACACCGGCATTGCTTACGACCGCGAGGACGACACGTTCTGGATCGTCCACAACAGTCAGCGGCGCATCGTCGAGTACGAGTTCGAAGGCAACGGCGTCTTCAGCCGAGGTCAGGACATGTTCACCTTCTCCTCGTCGTCTTCGACATCCTACGAATGCGGCACGACCAACCAAATGGTCCGTGGGCTCGAAATGTCGGACACGATGTTCTACATGCGGTGCCAAAAAGGACCGTACTACAACGACAGGGACGTCCTTGAGGCGTGGGCCGTGAGCGGCAGTTCCACCTCGCTGATCCCCCAATCCGGCGTCCGTGACATCGCGCGCCTCGGTTATGGCCTGCAATGGGACGGCAACCGCTTCATCACGGTCGACAGCGGCTACTCCACGTGGAGCGGCAACACGCTGTATTACCGTGAATTCGGTACCGGCTGGACCTATGAGACCGTCTCGGCTCCGGGGACAACCACGTGGTTTGGGCCGGTGACGGAGACGGCCGAGGACGTCCTTTCGGTCAATTCTCGCATTGCTTGGTCGGCCGCCTCCATCGGGGACCGTGTGGACCACTGGGTATCGGCGGACAACGGAACGCACTGGTCCGCCGTCACCGAGAACGAGACCATTCACTTTGACCATCCGGGGACGGAACTGGTGTGGAAGGCCCAGTTGATTGGTTCCACCGCCGTGTCCTGGTGGGTCGAGTTGGAGCACGCCACCGCCTACACCACGCTGGGCTCGTGGACCTCCGCACCCATTCCGACGGGCACCAAGGTGGGCAAGGTTCGCCCGGTGTGGGTGGCCGACGAGCCCGCAGGGACGTCGATTTCCGTGTACGTGTCCAACGACAACGGCACCACGTGGATCGAGGCGTCCAACGGCCAGGAAGTGTCCTTCCCCAGCGAGGCCGCTGGTTCGGCTTTGCGCTACTCGGTGCAGATGGAAACCGACGACGCCACGGTGACCCCGTCGATCGATTCCTTGACCCTGCAGTACGAAGAAGGCTACCCGGACCGTCCTCGCCTAGACGTGGGCTCGGACGGAACTTGGGACTGGGTGTCCCTGCTCTTCCTCAACGAATCCTCGGTCGAAGCCAGCGACGACAGCGTCGTGGGCACCGAAGTCGGTGACACGCCGACCCTTGTGTCGGCCTTCAACGATGCAATCCCCGACAACGGTGACGGCACGGTGGACGTCGTCCTCGCCGTCAAGGCGGCGTCGCCTGGCCGCGTTCGTCTGAGCAACATCGACGTGGCCTACGTCATGAAGACGCGCGCCATCGGTGCCAGCGTCGAGGGCGGGATGCTCGCGCCCGACGGCGTCATGCGCGACCTCGTGGTTGACGTCGCCCGAGGGGACGACGTCAACCGCGTCACGCGCGTGGACGTGGCCCTGCAGAACAGCCACGGTGACGACCCCGTTGTGCGCTGGCTGCGTGGCGATGCCTGCAGCGTCATTGACGATGCCGGAGGCATCGTTCGGTTCGACGTCGGCAACTGCACCTCGACCGCCCTGACCGACGACATCACGCGCATCCACATTCCTGTGCTTGTGAATTGGACGTGGGACGACGAATCCTCGATGGAAGTGGAGATCACCGTCGAGGATTCGCTTGGGGAGCAGGTTTCTGGATGGGCGACGTCCAACCTTGAGGTTCGGATCGAAAACGACATCCAACTTGACGGCCTTAGCGTCTTCGACGAAACCGGACGTCAACTCTACCCCCTCGATTGGGTCCGTGGCGGCTACAACCTGAGTTTCAGCGGCCGCATCAACTTCCAAGACAGCCAGTTGACGCCGCTCGGCGGTGAGTTTGACCTTCGCATCATCGGGCAGAACGTGACCTACGATGGCGACCCAATCGGTGAACCGATCCTCTTGGCCACCACGAGCAACCCGACCTTTGGCGACTACAACATCACCTTCACCTCGCCCGTCGAGAGTGCGCCGGGTGGCATGGTGTTCTACGTCGAGGCCATTGGCATGGTCAACGGTTCTCAGTTCACCAACCCGGGCTTCAACAGCATGCGCCTCACCCTCGACGGCAACTCGCCGTTGGTCCTCCGTGCCGACCCCATGGACGGCGACGAAGTGCACGCTGCGACCTCGCAGCCCATCAGCATCGTCATTCAGGACTCGGTCGACCCGCCAAACCAGGTCAGCCTCCACTATTGGATGGGCTGCAAGGCGAGCCAGGCCATCGGATGCACCGACTACAACTTCGACGGACTCCCACAAGTGGAGGAGTACGAAGTTCGCACCGTGTCCTCGCCCGAAACCCGCGCAGGTGGGCTGAACATCTTCGAAACGAGCCTGGATGACTCGATGCTTGTGCACGGGCAGATGGTCTCCTTCTACATCACCGGAAAGGACGCGCAGGACAACGTCGTCGCCATGGGCGGGGGCCCGGTGTGTCCAGAGGACCTCGGCTCGAGCATCTGCGGCTTCATGCCCGGAGAGGTCGCGCCGAATTGGAACGCTGACCTGGTGACCTACCGCGTACGCGAAGAATTCCAACCCGAACTCGACGCGAGCAACTCGACCATCGTCGGCCACGACGACGAGAGCCCGCTGCACCCCGGCCTGCCCTACACGGCGCAGATCACCCTCTCCGACGGGAACGGATGGACCGACATTCAGGAGGTGCAGCTTGCGCTGGGTGGGGACTTTGACGACGACGACACGTCGATTTTCATCACCCTGACCCCCGACGAGCAAGGCCACCCGGTCGCAAGCATGACCACTGGAGGCGAATTCCTCGCCGTCAGCAACCTCTACTCCAGCGTGCAACTCGACGCGGAGGACCCGAACACCATCGTCATCAGCGCGCTGTTCCAGCTGACGTGGCTTTTCCCAGAATCGTTTGACACGGACCCCGTCGTCAAGGACGACATGTTCGTCCCCAAGGTTCGCGTCACGGACAAGCCCTGCGGTCTTGGCGAAACGGTTCCGTGCAACGAAGTGGTGGCCGGCATGGGCGAGGACTGGTGGAGCCTCGACAACGATTTCCGATTCGACACGGAAAGCGGCCACATTCGAGCCATCGAACTGCGGGACGGCACGAACCACTACAACGACGAATTCAGGGAGACCATCATCGGCGCAGGGCAAGCCCTCCGCGTCACTGGACGGGTGCTGTTTTCCGAGGACGAAACGCCTGCACCGGCCGGCACATTCGACGTCTCCTTCGGCGACTACGACCACCAGTGGGTCACCAGCCCGCGCATGGACGGGGAGTTTTCGCTCGACTTGCTCGTGCCCGGGATCCGGTCCGGCTACCTTGACCTCAAGCTTGGCATGGACGACCTGCCCGGCTTGGCGGAAGACCAGACCGCCACGGAGCCGAGGGTTCGGCTCATCGTGGACAGCAGTTCGCCCTCGCTGGCCGCCATCACCCTGTCCCGCATCGAAGCGGGTGAGCCGATCCCCATTGGTCAAGCAAACAACCTGCTTGTTCAACTGGAAACCCTCGACAACCACGGCTTCGACAGCACGGAATCGGCCGTGCTTCACTACCGCGTTCGCGCCGGTGAAGCAGAAATTTCCCGAGGTTCCCTCGACCTTCCCGACACGACGCCATTCGGTGAGCAGTTCTTCTGGAGCGGAAACCTGGACTTGACCGACGGTGGCGCCACCACGTTGCTGCCGACCTACTTTGTCGATGTCTGGGTGTCCGGAAGCGACGCAGCGGGCAATCCGTTCGAGACCGAAGGCAACACGATGCAGACGCCGTTCGCAACATGGCCGTTGGCCCTCCTTGGACCGTCGATCGACCTCGCCACCGCGGACGCGACGTGGAGCAACCCGAGCCCCTCCCCCGGAGAATCGGTCGAATTCACCGTTGCGGTCACCAATGCAGGTGGCAGCGGTGACGTCACCTACGTGCTTCAGCGCCAACAAACGGCAGGGTACTGGGAAGACATCGCCAGCACGTCGATGCTGGCCTCCGCAGGAAGCGAGATGCTGGTCACGATGTCAACCACCGCGTCCGGTCAAGTTGGCGACCGCCTCGACCACAGGCTGTTGCTGCTCGTGGACGGCGTGGAAGCCGACCGGTCCCCCGTGGCGCCTTTGCTGATCACGGAAGACGTGGCGCGAGACGGCGACGCCCTGCGCGAGGACATCTCCGAACAGCGGTTTAGCCTCGTGCTGTACCTCATCACCATGCTCTCCCTCTCGGCCATGACCTGGATGCTCGTGATGTACCGGCGCGCCATGTACGGCGAGGACGAGACGCCTGAAGACCAGACGGAGGTCGTTGTTGCCGCGATGGAAGCGAACGCGAAGGCCTTGCCCGACCTTGCGGACCTGCCTCCGCCCCCCGGTCTTGCGATGCCCGGTCCTGCCGCACCGTCGGCCAGCACCACCCCACCGCCTCCCGGATTGACGATGCCACCGCCTCCGGGCCTCGTGGTACCAACGCCCCCCACCGAGGCGCCTGCTGCGGAACCAGCACCCGCCCCCACCCCGGCGGCACCCGCCGACCCGAGGGGCTCACCGCCGGTTCCTGAGAACGGCTTGCCCAACGGCTGGACCGATGCGCAGTGGGCCCATTACGGCTGGTCGTGGCTCGATGCCCAGTGAGGCAGCGTGATGCGCGACGAGGCCACCGACGGGATGGTGACCCTGACCGAACGGATGGTCCACCTCGTCGGGCAACTTGGCATGCCTGTGGTTGAGGTCGCCGTTGTTGTTCGGCGCCGTATCGATGCCCTTCTTGAGCCGCTGCAGGCGTGGGCAACATCGTCCGGTACGTCGCTCTCCGACCGCGTCCTCCACCCTTGGCCGCTCGAGGTGGTGGGCGCCTCCGCCTCCGGGGCTTCGTTCGACCTTGACCGTCTGATGCAGCACGTTGATGCAGACAGGATGGACATCCTTGACACGCTGATTCGTGCCACCTTGACGGAGGTGGATCTCGACCTCATCCACGGGGTGCTTGCCCTCCGTCCGTGGGAGCAGCTGGCCCGGCAGCAACTCGCGGAGGCGGACGGGCCAGGGCGGCTCTTTTCCCCGCTCACCATTCCTGACGATTTCTGAGCAGGGGTTGAAAACGGAAGGGCGCGACCTCACCTTATGCGAAGCGCGCTCGCTGTGGCCCTCGTCCTCAGCATGCTGCTGCAGGGCTGCCTTTCGGGAGTGGTGGGCGCCATCGACGACGTGGTGCCAGAGCGGCGTGGCATTCCAGGCGGCCTGACCCTCGCCTGCCTGATGGACGACACCTACACCAGCATGGTCGTGGAGATCGACCACGCGCCAAACCGTGCCCCTGAGTCCAGCACCGTCGACCTGCTCATCGAGCGTCTCGACGAGGTGTGCACCAAGCCGGGTGGCATCACCGTTGACCTTCAGGAGACCGAATTCGACGACCTTGCCACGTGGACGGCCGACGACGTCCGTCGTGTGGCGTTGGAGACACGCGCTGCAGCACCACAGCACGGCGACGTGCTCCGATGGCACATCCTGATGCCCGAGGGGACCTACGACGACGAAAGCGTGCTCGGGGTGGCCGTCAACGCTGCGGACATCGCCATCTTCGGGGAGTCCATTGACGCGAGCGAGAACATCCTGCGCCGACCAAGCGCTGAGGAGATCGAAAACAGCGTGGCGGTGCACGAGGTCGGGCACCTGCTCGGGCTGGTGAACGCGGTCTACGAATCGCCCCGTGACCATGAAGACAAGGAGCATCCGCACCATTCGTCCAACGACGCCTCCGTGATGTATTGGGCCGTTGAATCGTCCTCCCTGGGTGCGATCTTCAGCGGCTCCCTTCCCGACACCTTCGACGGGGACGATCTCGCGGACCTTGCTGACCTGAAGTCGGGCGCCATTGAAGCCACGGATCAACTCTGGACGCCTTGAGGGGCCGCCCCTCCCTTGGACACGATGGCCGTTGCGCCCCGCCACGCGTCCACAATGGACCAGAGGTAGAGCAGGGGCCAGAGGAACACGCTCAACGCCAGAGGGATCTGCAGCAGCGTGTAGTCGAACGCCTTGCGGTGTTCCCTGTTCATGTGCTGCCCGAGAAAGGCGAAGGGCACCAAGGCCACGATGACGGCGATGATCGGACGTGCTGAGCCCCACACGCCGATGCCGAAGGTGACCTCACGCCAAATTTCCATCAGCAACCGAGCGGGACGCACCCGCGAGGTCGCTTCGGTGGGGAGGGTGACGACGAGGTCCTCCTCCATGCTGCAAGGAGGCGCAAGGTGGTTCTCAAGGTGTTGGCGGTTCAGCGACGAGGCTATCGCTTCTCAACCCGTGGCGTGGCCATGCGCCGGGTACTGGTCACGGGCTTCGGCCCCTTTGCGGACCACGCCACGAACCCCTCGTGGGAGGTCGCGAAGGCCCTCGCAGGAGAGCACCGGTGGAAGGACCCGTTCAATGCCGAGGACGGCGTCCACGTGCACGTGGACGCCCTGCTGCTGACGGTCGATCCAGCGGGTGCGACCACGGTCGCTCAACGCCTCGCTCAGGGCGAGGGGTGGGACGTGGTCGTGCACGTTGGCCTCTGCGGGTCGTGCATCGCAGGGCGCCTCGAGCGGCGTGGCCGGGATGCCTTCGCGATGAACGTGCCGGACAACGCAGGGAGGCAGCAGGTGGACGGCCCGATCACCGGCCGAGGTGACCTCATGGCGGACGCCCAACCGGAATGGCTCGACATCACGAGGTGCGACCCTGACGCGGCATGGTCGGAGGATGCGGGAGGCTATGTGTGCAACGAAACGCTGCTCATGTCCCTCGACGCACGTGGGTCCGCAACGTCGCCGTCCATCACCTTCCTTCACATCCCTCCAGAGCACCACTGGTCGGTGCAGCGAAGCACCGCGATGGCGAAGCAGGTGATCCTGCACATGCTGTGCCCACCCGTTGTTGACGTGGCCGCAGGGGCCCTGTTCGACGACGGCCGGTTGCTCGTTGGTCGGAGGGCGTCCAGCGAGGCCGCGTCTGGCCTCTGGGAGTTGCCCGGGGGAAAATTCGAGCCGAACGAATCACTGGAGGACGCTGTGGTCCGGGAATGGAAGGAGGAACTCCACCTTTCTGTCCGTGCCGGTGCTCGCCGTGGCTCGTGGTGGGGGAGGACTGCCCGTGCCCGGTACCGCATCAACGTCATCGATGTGCAGCCTATTAACGGCTCGTTGGACGGGTTCAACGCCGAGGTGCACGACCGGCTCGAGTGGATCGACGCCACGGTGGAGCTCGATGCCTACGCGTGGCTTGGACCGGACCGTGACGTCGTCGCACACCTGCTCGGCATCGGCTGATCAGGGTTGGTCCCAGAGGAAGGCGTCGCTCCCATAGGCCGATGGCGCCGTCGCTGCAGGTGCCTCGAGCCCCGGCGACACCATGGGTTCTGTGGCCATCGCGCCTTCGAACGGCGGCAGGTCGGTCATCGATGGGAGGTCGGGCATGCTCGGAAGGTCCGGCATGGGTTTCTGCTCGCCTGCGAGGCGCTCCCAATCGTCCTGAGCGGCAAGGGCTCCACTTGCACCACCGCGCCGTCGCAGCGTCAGGAGGAGGCTCATCACGAGCAGCAGCGCGAGGACGCCACCGAGGGAGGTCACCATGGTGTCGTTGACACCCTGCACCAGGTCGGCGTTGTCGCCGACGCCGTCGCCGTCGGTGTCCTTGCTCTCGGTCGGGTCCTCGGGAAAGGCGTCCTCCTCGTCGGGGACCCCGTCGCCATCGCCATCGAAGGGATTGTACGTCGTCATGCAGGCCAACGAGGCCCGTTCAAACTCGAGGTCTTCGATGATGCCGTCGTCGTTGCGGTCCATGGCTGGCACGTCCGCGTCGTTGACCCAGGGGGCGGATTCGAGGTCCTCGAAGGGGACCTCACGGCCGTCGGCTTGGTCCCAGAAGCCGATGATTTCGTTCGTGCAGGAGCACCATTCGGCTTCGAGTTCCTGCATCTGCACGCGACCGTCCCCGTTTCGGTCGAGGTCTGCGCCGCGGGGCATGCCGTTCTCACGGGCGGCGTCGAATTCCTCGAGGGCCACCACGCCGTTCCCGTCGCGGTCGGCGCTTTCGAACATCGAGATGGCGGCGTTCTTGCATCCCGTGAAGTCGATGGGCTCCTCAGGGTCCACGGGCGGGTCGACCGGCGGCAGGTCAACCTCGCTCCATGTGGCACGGATGCCCATACCGTCCACGTCCTCGAGCACATCGACGGTCAGGTCGAACCTTCCGTTCGCGGCGAGGTCGACCCACCAGGTCCACGCGACGCCTTCGCCCCACGCTTCCCCACCGACGTCGACCTGACGTCCCATCCCGGGACGGCCGCCCTCGTCGATGAAGGCCCAATCGTATTCGGGAGCGTCCAGCACGCCTTCGATGCTGCCCCGGTTGCCCCATGTGGTGATCTCCAACGGCGAGACCGGCGTGTCCAGCACGCCGTAGAAGGCGAGCGTCGTCCCCGCCTCGGCCGCAATGCCCTCGATCGATTCGCCGTTGAGGAGTTGGATGGCCTCACCGTCCCACGACCACTCGTAGCGATCGCTGAAGGAGGCCGTGATCTCCACACCACTGAAGACCCGGTCCGAACGGACCAGGATGAGCCACGTGCCCGGGGTGGGGTCGTTGAACCCGACGCCGTCGTTTGCACCCGGCGCGTTGGACCGCTGGTCAAACACCGTCGCGGTGGGCGTGGAGCCAAGCGCGAGGTGCAGGTCCGCCTCGCCGATGCCGCCTTCAAGGTCCACCTCAAGGCGTTCCGTTCCTGCGGGGACGTCGATGGAGAAGTACTGGTTGAGCCCGCTGTACCCGCTGAACGGACCGTAAGGGACGCCCGGGGTCAATTCGATGGCGTCCGTAGCCTCCGCGTTCGTCGGCATCGGGGTCAGGTCCGCCGCGATGGTGAAGTCAAGCGCTCGCCGCCACGTGTAGGCCGTGACGTAGTAGATGCCCGGCTCGAGGTTGTAGAGGTGCACCTCCTCGTCGGTGCCGGGGCCGGTCGACCAGTCCTCGTAGGTGGCCGCTCCCTCGTCGTTGGTGCCGTCCCCGTCCACCGGGATTCCGATGGGGAAATCGATGTCGAACCACTGGTCGAAGGGGTCGGGGGGTCCACCGTAGGAGATGGCCAGATCAACATCCCCTTCGCCGCCGTAGGTCGTCACCGTCAGGTCTGCAAGGTCCTCGGTGACGTTGACGTAGTACTGGATGGAGGCGCCGCCTTCGCCCCAATCGGGGCGTCCTTCCGGTTGCAGGTCTTGGGCCGTCACAGGAACGCCGTGCTTGAGTTCGATCATCTCGTCGAGGCTCGGTGGTGCTTGCGCAACGTCCCACGTGGCCCAGACGCTGAGTTCCTGCAGCTCGCTCTCTGCGACGAGGGCGAACCAATGCGTGCCCTCTGTTGGCCAGGCGTAGGACCCAAAGGCGCCGCCGCCCCACGGTTGGGATTCGAGGGCGTCGAGGTGGTTCCACGCGGAGGGGGTGCGGTTGACGTCGTGGTAGACGGTGAAGTCCTGCACCTCGCCCCAGTCGTCAAAGCCCCAACCAAAGACGTTCAGGGTGAGGCTGCGGGTGTATTGCGGCAGGTCGGCGAAGAACAGCAGCGTGTCCCCAGCGGACACCGGGTCGAGGCTCAGGTCGTTGCCGTTTTCGAGTTCGAAGGCTTGAGCCACGATGCTTCCATCGGGCATCACCCAGGCCGCGCCGCTGATGGTCGCGTTCCTGGCGCCATCGCTTGTCGAGGCGCCCTCGCCTTCACCGAAGGACCAGTGGCTCAGCGGGGATTGCTCGCCTTCGTGGAGGGCACTGGTGATCACGGTGGTCGTTTCGTTCGTGGTTCCGTTGGTTCCGTTCGTTTCGCTGGTCGTGGTGACGGCCCGACGGTCGACGGCATCGATGCGCACGTCGTCGATGATGCCCTCGAAGTGGTAGCTGTCGCTCCCGGCCCCGTGACGTCCAATGACGAGGTTCAGGCAATCGAGCCCAGCCTCGTAGCAACTGTTGGAACCGAAGTCACCTGCTGGGATGCTCGCCTTCTCCGCACCAAAGGTCCCGATGGCCTCCCCGTTGAGGAAGAAGGTCCCGCCCGTGCTGCTGTTCAGGGCCACCGCGACGGTGCTCCACGCGTTGACAGGGATCGTGTCGTTGGGGCTTGCCTTGGGGTTTCGTGAGAGGCTGTACTCCGCGGCGTAGGCCAGCCGACCGCCGTCAAGGTAGAGGCCGTAGCCGTAGTCGCCGAACATCACGATGGAGTGCAGGCCTTCGGTGTCCGTCGGGTGGATGCGTGCTTCGATGGTCAATTCACCCGTGCTGGCTGGTGCTGCGAGGTCAGGCTCGTCCTCGGTCATGACCACGTCGTTGACACCGTCAAAGCGCAGCGCAAAGTCAGCACCGGGGCCAACCTCGACCACGCCGTAGACGGGGAAGTACTGGGGGTCGTCCTCGAGGTCGTTCCACATTCCGGGGTCGATGGAGCCCATGTTGGGCCCGGTGATGTGCACGTAGTCCTCATCTTCGGTGAGGCTCGGTTGCCCTTCGCCCCACTCCCGGTGCACAAAGGGCGTGCCGTCGTGCCAGCGGAAGACGCCCTCCTCCTGTGCGTCGTTGAGGCCAATCCACAGGTGCCGGGTGACGTTCCCGTCGTCGCCCCACGTCTCGTGCAGCCACGCGTTCTCCGCGGCGTCGTCCACCGTCACGAGGAAGCCTTCGAGGCCGCGTGCGGCCGCAGCGGCGTCCGTCCACGACGACGCCGAGAGGAGGTGGTAGGTGTGGTTGTTCGCAGGGTTCACCTGGGTGTCGAGCACCTCGATGTCGAGCGAGGACGCGGCGGAGGCCACCGGGGGGGTGAGCAGCAGCCCGCCGCTGGAGAGCAGCAGCAGGGTGACGAGCGCGAGGGAGCGGACACGGGCGTCCATTGCTTGGTGACGCCCGCCGGTCCGGCTTCAATCCCTCGGTGCCCTCACGGCCAGTTTCCAGAGCGTTCCCCGGTTCATGTCCTTCGTTTGTTTCGCTAAGATACCGCCCATTCGGAGTCATGTTCAAATGAAACTGGGACACGCTGATTGCCATGAAGCGAGCCATGCTGCTTGTCCTTGTGCTGATGTCCGGCTCCCTCGCAGGCTGCCTTGCCGGTGACGAAGACTCCGGAGTTCAGGTCCAACTGTCCGACGAACAGATCGACGCCATCCTCGAAGACTACTTCCAGGATTTCGTCAACAACACGACGGTGACCATCAACGATCAAACGAGTTCCAACTCCACCACGAACGTCTACCAGAACGGTAGCGCCAGTTCGCAGGTCGAGTACTTCGTCATCGATTACCAGTTCACGAAGGGCGACTTGTTCGGTGCAGACGAGGACATCGATTACATGAACAACACATTCGTTGCGACCCAATCGGACTACAACTATTCCACAGACAACACGACCTACTACGAATACACCCTCTCGTGCGAAGGCTACTACCTCGTTGGGATGGCGACGACCCCCGTCCCGTACTGGCAGACCAACAACACGGGCAACTACTGGACCGCATGGACGTCGGAATACAACGAGACCATCGCCCAGTTGTACCAGGATTACGCATACAACGCCACCGTGCGTTCGACGTGCGACCCATCGTACAATCCGACCAACGGCGTGAACACCGAACGCTTGACCATCTACGAACTTGAGGTGCCTGCTGGGAAGGCCCTGAACTGCATGACGGCGCCGGATCTTCGAATGTTCCATCCAACGTACGAGTATTACTACACTTACATTTACGGTCAGATGCGCCCAGGCTATTCCCCTGACCCTTCCAATCCGCTTTCAAACCGCTATTACGCTTCAGGGCAAACTGCCCTTACTCAAACGTGGGACGATTGGGGTTACCCGAGTTGTGTATCATATTACTACGGCAATCCAACAGGGCCAACAACGTTCACGTTTTCAGTACAGGACATCTATCTCGACAACGGTTTTGACTACCGGTTCTACATGGTGTACACATTGACGGACGTTTCCGCTCACGTTCCCTGATCGTCTCAAATCAGGCTCAGTGCTAGGATGAACAGTTCTGCTCTGTGGCTCGTCCCTCCCTTGAGGGAGAGCATGGCGCTGGAAGCGAGGCTCCGGATTAGCCCGATGAGTTCGTCACGCTCCGGGCCCCGGTTCAAGTCCGGCAGTGGACCACCAGTTCTGACCCGTGCATAAATTAGGATCAAACAGTTAGGTTTGGTTTGTGGGGTCCCTAGAAGCATGGACCAGCGCTCTCGCTGGGAGCATGAGCCAATCTTACAAGCCAATCGTTGCGATGGCAATTTTCGATCTTGCACAAGAGGAGATCAAACGAGACGTTTTCGTCCAACGTGTCTCGGAATTTATGTGGCAACTTGAGCGCAAGTTCTCTTTGAACCATGGGCCAGTGAACAATGACGTTCAGCAACAAATCAAGGCTTGCATGGACGAACATGAAAACGAAACATGGGCGAAAGTTTGGAGAAAGTTAGGTCAATCTGAAGCAAACAAGACCCCGACGCCTCGGGATTTCATTTGGACAAAACTTCGTGAAATGCCGCTGACAAAATTGCCCAGCAGCACCACACAAACATTGTACCAAGTGACAGATTTTGGAATTCTTCTTCCGCAAGATTCTCTCGCTACAATCCAATCCAACAAGAAAATCTTGCTCAAGATGGCACGCTGTGTTCTGGGTGAGTTCCTTGAACGATTCAATTCAACCAGTCCCCGTGTCAATCAAAAGGTCAAGATTGCATGGGAGAAGAAGCGACCTTCTCTCCCATCATCGTACGCTGAAACCCTGAATTTGTACCACGCGCCCGCAGTTTGCTACATCTGTGGTTCAACGATTAGAGGTACGCCTGATTGGGATCATGTGATTCCATTTTCTCATATCGGTGGGCATGATCTATGGAACCTGATGCCTGCATGTGGGCCAAATTCTGGGACAGGGGTGCATTGTAATCAGCAGAAATCTGCTGGTCGGCCTAGTGAAGAACAGATTGATTCAACCGAGCGTCGAAACAAAAGTATGCTCTCTTGGATGAAGTCAGAAAAATCTGATGTTGCTATGAGAAAGGCAAGCAAATTGGTTCAGGAGCTAGAATCTGCAGCATCCAAAGAAGAATTGAGGCGATTGTGGAATTCAATGATTTGATGAGGGAGGCTCATGGGACGAATTCAACACAACAAGCTCGTTCGGGACAATATCCCTCAACGCATTCAACAGAGTGGCAAATCAAGCAAACATTCCACGATTGCCGGGCACGACCTCGAAGAAGCTCTTGTCGTGAAGTTGGCTGAGGAGGGCCAAGAATACCTTGAATCAAAAGATCCAGAAGAGTTGGCTGATTTGCTTGAGGTCGTTCACGGTTTGATTGAGGCAAGAGGGGTTGAGTACGCTTTTGTTGAACAACTCAGGCTTGACAAAAAAGAACAGCGTGGTGGGTTCTCGAAAGGTATCTTTCTCGAATACGTCGACTAATGAGGCGGTGTCTGGTAAGCGGTTGCGTTCTCGCATAAATATGACGTGAAGTAGGCCTCGCTGCCGGACCCTGGCTCAAGTCTGCGAACGGGGGTCACATGTCAGAGGCCGAAGCGTTCCTTTGTACGCTTCACAGCCTTCTTCCCCTTTGCCTTGGCCTTTTTCACAGATTTTTTCGCCTTGGACTGAACCTGCTTTGCGGTTTTCGTTGCTCCTTCAACAACTCCATCGATAATTTCAGAGGCTGTATCCTCCATGACTTTTCGAAGGTTGTAGATGACGCCACTTAGCACGTCCTGATAGGGCGGTGCATCATCATCTTCTGAAAATCCCTCCATGACCTGGATGAACTGCTCGGGCTCGTCTTCTTGCATTTTCAGCAGTTCATCGATCTCATTCAAGAGGCTCGCAAGTTGCTTCTCATCGTCTGTATCATCGTCGTTGAGAATCGTCTCCTCACGTTCGATTTTGTACGACTCAAGGAAAGGTTGGAAATCCTGCGGTTTGACCGCACGCCGGTCCAGTGGCTTTCCGTTAGCGTGAGATCTAGCGTAACACGTTTTGATGTTATGGGATGTTCGGCCACACCGCGCACATGCTGTTTTCAGTTCCTTTCTCCGAGGTCGAGACCTTTCCAGTCTCGATTGGAGTCGACGTATTTCGCTTTGCGTCATATCAACCTTGACCCAAGAACCACCCCGGACGTTTTGAACACCAAAATTTCTCATCATTGCGAGGGTGAATTTGTTCTCATCCGAGTCTTTTCTGTCCTTGTGAAATGCGTATAGATCAACTGGTTTGTGTTTCTGTGTCCACTTTGCACCAAGGCCTTGCCAATGCTGGTTGAACCGTTGAAACGTATGGTCGGTTTTTCCGACGTAGAATTTCCCACCCTCAAGTTCGAGGATGTAGATGTTCACCATCAGCTCACGTCCTCTGGTCAGGAGTTGCCGCTGAGTTTCCGCCCGCCGATGCGCACGTCCGACGTCAGCGGCATCTGGTGCTCCCACGCGAATTCCTTCACGATGCGCCAGGCTTCCTCGATGCCCTCGTAGTCTGTGACTTCGATGATCTTGTTTCGCGTGTTCGCCTTGAACGCTGCTGCGGGCTCGCCGTTGCGGAACACGAGGTAGGCGCTGCCAAAGCCGAAGCGTTCCTTCAGCGTCCCCGCGAAGTAGGGCGCGAGCGGGTCGCTCGGGGGCAGCACGAAGTCGCGCATTGGGGGAAGTTCGGTGGCGGCGTCGAGCAGGTCCTTTCGGCCCCAGCAGACCTCGTGCAGGTCGTCGATGAGGAAGCCCTTGATCAGCGTCCCGTCCTGCTCGAATTCGGTCAGGATGGACTTGACCTCGTCCGGCTTGAAGTAAGACCCGGCCAGTTTGAGCAACTGCTTGATGGTCATGATGGGGAAGTCCGACACGAGTTCGCGGAGGTATTCCTTTCGCATCGTGACGCGGTCGTGGCTGGGGTCGTCCTGCACGGTGCGGAACCCGCCGCGGAAGTCCTGCACGATGTGCCCGGAACGGATGAGGGGCTGGACCAACTTACGGAATTCGGACTGGCTGATGGCGTAGCGTTCCTTCAGCAGTTCGTGGTCCGAGTGGCTTGAGAAGAACTCGAGGATGTCGAGCAGGTCCTCGTCCGGGTCGAGCCCTCGGATGGAGAGCAAGGTCTGGAAGTGCTCGTAGGACGCCCACACCTGGTGCCCGTTCAGGTTCACGCCTTGGTGCAGGCGGTTGGCGCTCGCCATGCTCTTGAGGTCCACGCGGTAAACTTCCGCCCGGCCGCGCAGGGCGAAATCATCGCGCACTTCGCGCACCTGCTTGAGCGCAAGAATCTCGTTCTCCAAGCGCGTTTGCTGGTGCAGGTGGTGCTTGTGGAAGAGCGCGCGGTCCGCGAACTGCCGGGGCTGGGTCTCGACGATGCCGCCGCGGATCATCCGCTCGCCCGTGCCCCGGAAGCCGATGCCCTCGAGGGCGTTTCTCCACGTGTCGTCGAGTTCCGAGACGGGTTCGCCGTTGACGTTGGTCAGCACGGCGACGTCGACCAACTGGTCCGCGTGGTTGTTGAGCAGGTGGTCGAAGGCGGCGCAGAACTCCTCCAGGTAGGCCGCGGGAATGTGGATGTCCTTCACCTCAAGGTAGTCGTTGACCTTGAACATCAGCACCTTGCCGACCGGGTCGATGCCCTTGAACACCGGCAGGTACCAGCCGCGGTCCAGCGCAGCGCGGACCTCCCAAATGAACCGCGAGACGTAGGGGTCGGACTGCGTCAGGATGCGAAGTTCGCGGTCCTCGCGGCGGGCGCGATGGAAGGTGTCCACCTCGTCCGGTGCGCAGTAGAAGTCCTCGGGGTCGGGCACCAGGGCCGTGACGCGGCTGATGCGCCCGTCGTTCTCGAGTTCCTTGAGGGCGACGAGCAGTTCCTCGTAGGAGCGCGTGACGTAGAATCGCAGCGTCCCTGCCTTGATGGGCCCAATCCGCGTGATGACGTCGCAGAGCGCGTCCTGGAAGGTCATCGGTTCGTAGACCTCGTGCACCCGATGGTAGTAGGACAAGCGACGGCGTCGGCCGGGGACGTCCTCGTACTGCTTGGCGACAAGCAACTGCCGCTCAAGGTTCGACAGGCCGTTCTTGACGTCGCGCTGCAGCTGCCTGTGTTCCTCCCCCTTCGGGTACTGGGCGATGATTTCGGTGCGCTGGATGTCGTCGTCCGGCTGGATCCGGTCCAGCAGGTCGGCCTCCATTGAGCCGATGTACGGCTCGGGCTTGAGGCCGAGCAGCATCGGGAGGTTGCGTCGCGTGGTGTAGCCCTGCCTGTTCTGCAGCAAGCGGCCGTTGACGATGTCCGGGTCGAGTTGCAGGTCCTTCCAGTCGTTGTAGCGGAAGTCCTTGATGCGGTAGAGCAATTCCTGCTGCTTCTGGAACAGGAGGTGGGCTTCGAAGGCGGAATCCACGTCCGGATAGACCGTGAACGACTTGTCGAGGATGAGGTTCTGGATGGCCCGGTACTCGACGACCTCGCCTTCGCCTCCGGTCAGGTGGTGTTCGTCCACCTTGAGGATGAACTCCGCATCCGCGGTCTGGGTGAAGAAGCCGATGGTGATGACGTTGCGCGATTCCAACTGGTGGATGGCCCGTTCGACCATCTGGCGGGGGAAGGGGAGCCGTTCCTCGAGCCCCTTGGCGGTGTGCGGCCCTTCGGAGCCGAGCATGTCCACGAGTTTGACGCGGAGCGCTTCGTGCGGGTCGCCGAGGGCCTTGTCCTCCCACGCGGTGGGCGCGGTGCCGTCAAAGGCCGTCGCGATGCGGTAGGACAACCCGGCGGTGTGCAGGTTGAGCAGGTCTTCGGCATCGCTGCCTCCGTTCGCAGCGAGGCAGCCCAGGGTGCCGTGGATCTCGGCCATGAAGGGGCTGAACCACTTGCCGTCCAGTTCCTCCATGCCCGTCCCGTCAAGTTTGGTGATGCGGCCGGTCTGGCACAGTTCGCCCACCCAGCCCTTGATGACGTCGAGGTCGATGCCGCTCAGTTTGTCGCGGTACAGCGGGTTGTCGAAGCCGCGGTCGAGCCCGCCACCGTGCTCCATCAAGCGGAACAACCCATCGGCATCGGTCGGAACGGGGATTTTGTTGGCGTAGTGCTCGGCGAGTTGTTCCTCGGTCATCTCCGTCGCCAGGGAGCGCCGGCCGAGGAGCCGTTCGAGGATGGCCGGGTCGATGTCCTTGACGAGGAAGGCGCGCGTGCGCATCGACATCAGGTCCTCGAACGCGGACATGTAGAGCGACATGCCGAGGCGTGAGGGCAGCGCGGTGCGGGTGTGGACGATCCTCGCACGGCCATCCCGGCAGTCGTTCAGGAAGCCCTCGAGGCCAGCGAGGTCGATGTCGCCGTGGAGGATCTCGTTCTTCGCTTCACGGA
>Ga0181594_10001072_pt1 | contig 25699 bp, 30 predicted proteins | sample 071ome_18_FD_145603 | JGI IMG/M metagenome (GOLD analysis project Ga0181594, IMG submission 145603) | Coastal salt marsh microbial communities from the Groves Creek Marsh, Skidaway Island, Georgia - 071413BT metaG (spades assembly) | ecosystem: Environmental > Aquatic > Marine > Intertidal zone... | reverse complement strand
TTTCGGGAGCAAAACGAAAATGCTCAACAACCACTTTTGCATTCCAGCCTGACATTGGATCCTTTAGGACAGTCAGGGTAACTGTGGGGATCTGATCGCTCTTCGAAACTTCGAGGGGTTCATGACTGTGTCCGCTGTGATCATGGCCTGAATGGTCTTTGGGACTGCTGGTGACTACACCCATCGGCGGTTCGGAAACCACTAATCCTCGACCGGGGAACCCGAGAAGGGTCCAGATCACGAAAGCCGCCATCGCGAGCATTAAGGCATGATCGCCTCTCATCTCTTGTTTCTCGACTTCAGTTCAATGCACACCATCTGGCTTTGCTTCTTTAGGTTTAGGCTCGGGTCATACATCTTTTTGCCAGCTGTACTTTTTAACCAGAACCCCAACGATCGTGTCTAAAGTGAACCCGATGATGCCGATAACGACCACCATCGCGGTAAGGTGGTCATAGGCCAATGTTTCGCGTGCGTCCTTGATCGCATATCCCAAGCCAGAGCTCACCCCAAGCAACTCTGCGGGCACAAGCACCACCCAGGCGATTCCCAACGCAAGACGAATGCCAGTGAAAATATCGAAAGCAATCGCTGGAAATATGACCTGCGCGAGCATTTTGTGAAAGCTGGCGCCGAGGTTTTTAGACACCTTGAACCAGGCAGGATCCACTTTTTTGAGTCCCGCTGCCGTCGCATAGATCACCGGCCATATGGCAGCTACAGCGATGAGGAAGATGATCGCCTGATCCCATTTAGGAAATACGAACACGACGATGGGCATCCACGATAGAGGGCTCACCATCCGCAACAACTGGAACGGCTCGTTGGTCACCTGCTCGGTGATCTTGCTGAGACCAATTGCTATTCCGATTGGCACCCCAATTAGAATAGCAAGGAAAAGTCCGATCAGAAGCCGATAACCACTCGCAATCACATGCTCAGCTATGTAGCCAGTTTCTATCAAACCTGGCACCGCTTTGAGTGTCGGAACAAGTCCGAACTTCACAAAGCTGCTCGTGGCTGGATTGGCTTCCAGAAACCAACCGCCTATTGCCCACAGGCCGATGAGAATCGCAAAACCCACCGCCGGATAAGCAATACGATCGATCAGCCAGGTCTTAACGAAGCTTTCAGATTCTTGGGCGTTTTCGATCATTGGTTCTTCTGAATGAAATCAGTTACGGTGCCAGCTGAAGCGTTTAATCAGGGCTTGGCAGATGCCGTCCATCAAAAAGCCGATGATGCCGATAGCAAGAATCGTGACCGCAAGGTCGGCATACATCAAATTCTCTCGTGAGTCTTGAATGGTGTAACCCAGACCTGATGTGATGCCGAGAAATTCTGCAGGGACGATAACAATCCACGCGACACCCAGCGCGAGACGGATACCCGTCATCACATCGAAGGCGATCGCCGGGAGGATAATTTCCTTGAGAATGTCCCACCAACTTGCCCCAAGGTTTCGAGCCACCTTGAACCAGGCCCGATCCAACTTGGCGAGGCCTGCTGCGGTAGCGAAGGCCACCGGCCAGACCGCAGCCATCGAGATCAGGAAGATAATTGCCTGATCCCAGGTTGGCATCGCAATCACCGCGATCGGCTCCCAAGACAACGGGCTCACCATCCGCAGGAACTGAAACGGCGTATTGCTGAGTTTACGAAATACGTTGCTTCTCCCCATCAGAATACCGATAGGGATCCCTGTAGCGATCGCGAGCAGCAAACCTATGCCCAGGCGATAACCGCTCGCCAGACTGGCATCCAGCAAGGTGCCTGACTGAACCATGTAAGGCACTGCATCAATGGTGGGGAACGGACCGAAATCCGCGAAGCTCATGGTGGCCGGGTTGCTCTCCAACAACCACCCGCCAAACCACCACAGGGCAAACAAGATTCCAAGACCGACCGCGCTGAAGAGCACTCGGCGCAGGACCATGACGATCAGGTCGACCGCCACTGAGGATCTCTGAGCAGTACCGATTTCAGCAGCCATCGTAAGTAACGCTACAAATCAAGAAAGTACGGGCGCGATTAGTGGGTCGCGGTGGAGGCCTGTCGGAAGGTCTCCATAAGATGTCCGCGAATTTTCTGAACCTCTGGATCCTGCGCGGTTCTTTCTTCCGGCAACTCGACCATGATCTCTTCTTTAATCTTGCCGGGAGATCCGGCCATAATCACCGCTCTATCGGCCATCAGTACCGCCTCGTCAATACTGTGAGTCACTATCACAAGGTTGATACCCATGCTTTTGGCAATCGACCGCACGTCTTTTTGCAAAGAGGCCCGAGTAAATGCGTCAAGCGCGGAGAAGGGCTCGTCAAGAAGTAACATCTCGGGCTCCATAACGAGAGATCTCGCCAGCGCCACACGCTGCTGCTGCCCGCCGGACAGATCCTGCACGTTGGACTCCGCATACTCTTCTAAATCCACCAACTTGATTGTCTTTTCGACACGTTCTCGGATCTTGTCTTCGGCAAAATTCGCAAACTTGAGTCCGATGCCCACGTTCTGACTGACCTGCATCCACGGGAAAAGGTGGGGCGCCTGAAACATCATGACCCACTTGGGTGAAGGCTCTTTTACTTCAACGTTATTGAGTCGGATACTGCCGGCTGTTGGAGCGAGCAATCCGGCCATAATATGGAGCAGCGTAGACTTCCCGCAACCGGAACGGCCAATGATTGCCAACACTTCTCCCGGTTTGGACTCAAGATTGACCTTGTCAAAGGTCACCGGTCCTCGAGATGAATAGCTATGGGTTAGATCCTGTACGGAGATCTGCACACCGCTTCTGTCCATCCTTCCTCCTCTCTCTTATGCTTCTGTTTGTTCTACGCTTTGTTTGAAAGCAGTAGAACAACGACAATATGCTCCAGTCCTCACCAAATAGTGGCAGAACTTCAACTGAATGGGCTTATTTGCTTTATATTTTGACTAATGTTTGCTTTATAGAAAAATTAAACCCAATAAGTATTAACTATTAAGCGTTTTTTCTTCCAAAAAACTAGTATAAGAAGTAACTTGTTTGGATAGTGCATTCAATAAGAAAAGCCACACATTAAACTATCTTTTGTTTATGGTTGAGACGATCTCGTTATCCGATGAATAGGAATTTCCTATTGGTTTTGGGGTTCGGGAATCGCGAGGAATCTCACCAAAGACGCATAAGCCGATGAACCGCAATACTATTTTTCCAAGGTCCCTTAAGTACCTCCTCGCGGTCGCAGAGTATTCGAGCTTTACCCGGGCCGCAGAGTCTCTGTTTGTCTCTCAGCCGGCTCTATCCCAACAGATTAAACAACTGGAGGAGCAGGTCGGGGTACAACTGCTGGAGCGCTCCGGCCGTAACGTGCACCTCACTGATGCGGGTGATCTCTACGTCCGGCATGTCGAGCGGGCACTTGCGGAGATCAATGCTGCCTCAGCTGCACTCGATGATCTCAGCGACCTTTCGCGAGGTCACGTGTCCCTTGCTATGACACCCATCACTGACTACCTCACTGCGAGTCTGATCCAGGAGTTTGTCAGTCAACATCCGAATATCTCGATCGACATCAAAGAGATGACCCAACACGAGGTCGAGGAAGCTGTGCTTCAAGATCAAGTCAGCGTGGGCGTCATGTTCAGTAACGAAACGTCGCTCACCACGGGGCGTGATGAACTTGAGGCCATGACGTTGAATGCTGACGCGCTGGTCCTCACGTCGAGCAAAAATGTCGCTACAGAAAAGACTGATCTCGATCAGAACTCGTCACCCGAGCTGATGAAACAACCTCTGGCGCTGCTGAACAACCGCTTTGAGATGCGACGGCAGATCGACGCCTACTTCACCACTCACAATCTGGATCCGAGAGTCACTCTGGAAGCCAACTCCCTGGGATTCCTGATCGAGATGGTCAAGTACGGGGGGCTTCGCACCATACTCCCCGAATCCATCGTCGCATCAATGGAGGATCTGATTTCTATCCCCGTAGAACCTGCTCTACCGGCCCACACTGCTACGATGATTATCCGCAAGGCAGCGTACCGCAGCCGGGCCACTGACGCGTTTTTGCGCCTCGCCCTGCTCTGGGATCTGCCGAGTGTATTGGGGCACCGACGCAAATCCTAGATCCACTTTGGTTATCCAAGTGTCTCTTGATGCTTAACCGGTATCTCTGTCGAAAAACGAAGGGGCGTAGAGCTGGTGGGAGATCAGCGTACAAATGGTCACCGCAATAATTGAAACAAGCGCTGCTTCGTAAGAGTGCGTGAACTCAAAGATGATGAGCACCGTGGAGATCGGGGCTCCAAACACTGCAGCAGCTACAGCAGCCATGCCGGCAATACTGAGGCCCGCACCACTCGCGATTCCCAAGGTCGTGGCCACTTTACCCAACAAGCACCCCACGCCTGCGCCCATAAACAACGAGGGGAGATAGATACCGCCGTGCAGACCCGCACCCACACAAGCCACGGTCAGCACAAGTTTTGCGGCTATCAGGATCAGCACCGCCGCCGCCGGCAGGCTGTTGCTCAAAAAGTCCTGAACCACATCAATCCCCAGGCCAAGCGCGCCGGGGACCCAAAGTCCTACGAACGCGCATAAGAGGGCAGCGAGGATTAACGGCCATGCAGGCAGGTTGGGCAACTGATCCACTTTATCTGTCAGTTTTCCGAGCAAGGCCATAAACAGCACCGCGGTTATCGCAAACACGGGCGCGCTCAAGATGAGCAATGGAATGAATTCCATCGTGAGGCTATGGACCAATCCATCGAAATAGGGTCTGCCGCCGACCTGAAATTGATCCGAGAGCATCGCGGCCGTAATGGCACAGATCGATATCGGTGCAATGGCTGATATGGAAAAGCGGCGCAGAACCACTTCATGACTGAAGACAATGGCGGCGAGGGGAACTCCAAAACCCGCAGCGATGGCACCCGCCACGCCGCAACCAATCCACGTTTCTCCGGGGATTCGAGTTTTGACGGCTTTTGCAACGGCAGCCCCTACCGTTCCGCCGAAGTGCACCAGCGGACCGTACTGTCCAACGGAAGCCCCTCCACCGACTGCTATCAACGCGGCCAAGGTAGAACCGAGACCGCCTTTGATATCTAACGGCTTTTCTGATTGCACAGCCGCGATGGTCTCGCGGGGTGAGTGAAAACGCTTGATCCCAAGCGCCCGCCTCAAGATCAGGATGAGTCCCGCGGACCCGAGAAGAAAAAATGCCGGCACCAGGCGCGGCAACTCCCCATCGATAAACGTCTCCGCAGTTTTGGAAAACGTATTGATGGAAGCGGCGGCCCAGAGAAACGAACCCGCCGCAAAAGCCATCACCGAACCGATCGTTACACCGACGACCACGTAAAGGATCGAATCGACAAAGATGTTGTTCGGCTTTACCGCCATAGTCCTCTAGCGTACCCTAAGTTACCAGGCGCTGTATTGCAGGTACTTGCCGCTCAAACTCAAGTGGACACGATCTCCTTTTTCGCTTTTCTCACGGGACACGGTCATATTGAAATCGACGGCTGACATGATCCCGTCACCGAACTCCTCGTGGATAAGTTCCTTGATCGTCTCCCCATAGACTCCGACCATCTCGTATAGCCGGTAAATTGCGGGGTCGGTCGGCACCGTTTGCTCCCACTGCTTATTGGGGTACTGCTGCAGTGCTGTTGATACAGTGCTCGGCAAACCCAGGCAGGAGGCAACCGCGTCCGCATCCGATTTTTCAAGATGGTTCATGCCAAGACAGGCTGACACCACGAACTCCGTCGACATCGATGTCGTTTCGGCAATTTCCCGCCAGGACAGACCCTTCTCGAGTTTTGCCGTTCTAATGTGATCCTTCATCTCTTCTTTCTTCATTTTTTAGTCCTTTGAGCACTGTCGATAAGTCCGGGTGACTTACGACGATTTTTTTGGATAGACAACTACCCGGAAAATAAAATTAATTTCTGGCCAGAACCCGCGAACTCAGCGCAGATCGCCAACGATATTCAGGTTGCACTCCAGATCTTCGGCAAATTCCTGTCGACATCGGTTCGCAATGAGTTGTGCGAACTCGGCGAGTCTTGACCCATCGGAAGACTCGTTCGAAAAAATGATGTTAGGAAAGGATCGGTTGAGACAAAGACCTGTCCCCGGCAAGCGGATCTCTCCCAAGCGGCTTAATATCTGCGCCGGTTGCTCCTTCGGGCTTTTTCGCCCTGCCTCATCAGCATTTTCGTTTTTTTGGGAAAAGACGTGGCCGGTGCAGAGCGGCGCCGCAGGAAACATTTCTTCATGCTGGTGCTTCACATCAGCCAATGCCGCGTTGAGTTTTTCGGGAACTTGCTGAGGCAGATCGAGCACAGCTTGAACGATTACCGCGTTTCTAAGCGCAGCGGCGCGTCGGTCGGGACGCTCAAAGACATCTCGCTTGAGGGTCTGGATGCGTCCATCCCGCAACACGACTGTCGCGCGCAGAATTCGCTCACAAAGACGCCTCCCAGAAAAACTTGCATTAGATGCAATCGCGCCGCCGATGGTTCCGGGGACTGCTCCCAGAAAAGTAAGGTCCAGGCCAAGCTTCATGGCTTTTCTTACCACATCGCCTGTCAAGGCGCCGGCGCCGACACGAACGGTGCGCTCCGACAGCGCCTCAAAGCCCCCAAACCGGGCCCCAAGATAAACCAACACGCCATCGAAGCGATCGCGGCTGAAGCACGTATTTGATCCACTTCCAAGAACCTCGACCTGAGTCTTCTCAGGCAGGTCACGAAGATAATCCCCTAGGTCTGCCATATGTGCTGGCTGAAAGAATACCTTCGCTGATCCTCCGGAATGAAACCAGGTCAGATCAGTGAGATTCTTGTTTTCAATGAGCGTGCGTTGCATAGACATCTCAACTGAGAACGACTTTTATCGAGGCGTTGCGGATCGGGGATCCGATTTTCTTACCCCATCGATAATCAAATCGTATTGGGAGTTCAGGTCTTGGCAATCTCTCGCGATACTCTCCGTGATACTCTATTTTCTGCTTATCACATTGAACACCAAGGGAGCCATCATCATGAAACCGACGGATCTCAAGCCGCCATTTGATCTTGCGATAGCGACCCAAAAAGTAAGGATGGCAGAGAACGCCTGGAATACGCGAGATCCTGAGAAAGTCAGCCTGGCCTACACAGAAAACAGTGTCTGGCGGAATCGGTCCGAGCATTTTCAAGGTCGCGCAGCCATCGTTGAATTTCTCACCCGCAAGTGGCAACGGGAACTGGATTACCGGTTAATCAAGGAACTTTGGGCTTTTTCCGATAACCGGATCGGGGTCCGTTTTCAGTATGAGTGGCATGATGAAAATGGACAGTGGAATCGATCGTACGGAAATGAACTCTGGGAATTCTCTGACGAGGGCCTGATGCGAAGACGCGAGGCCAGTATCAATGACATCAGCATCAGCGAGAATGATCGGCGGTTTCTGTGGACAGCTCCCGGACATCGCCCTGACGATCATCCGGGGCTGATACCGTCTCCTGAATAGGGGTCTGCCCGAGCGACCTCACTCAACGTGCGTCAGTTTTTTGATGTGCCTTCCGGATTCATTCCCTTGACGAGTCTGGCGAGCAAATAGATAGCATCCTGAACATCAGGATCCTTGGCCATTCTCAGCAGTCCACCGTATCCGCCCGTCTTTGGATTCTTCGCGTTTACAGCGTCCATCATCGAACCCGAACGAAGCGCGTCCGCAAGACACTCGAGACTGTCCTGCGCCGCCGGTTGATTCAAAGCCTGGAGCAGAGACATCAAGCCCTGATTACGCGTTAAGCGATCCATCAGGATCATGCCTTCGCCCATCGCGCTGGCAAGACGAGTGACAATGTCATCGGTCATCGCGTCTTGTGCGGCAGAGATCGCCGCGGCGAGTTCGATCAGTTTTGCAAGGTCCTGGGGTTGACCCTCAGAGACCGGTGTTTCTGGACTAGTCATGTTGATTTTCAGATTTAGAGTGCGTTCAGAACGTCCGGGCCGCGATCAGAGCAGGCCGCGCGCAGATGACCAATACCACTGGTTATAGGACATTTTCAGCATGTGCATGGACTTGGTCGGAGCCTTGATCTCTGGAGGATCAATGTAATTGAAGCAGGCATTCGTTGCACGATCCTGATCCGCCTCAATAAAGCAATAAACCTTGCCATCATATTCGCGGGTTGCGGACCCTGTCCGAAAGATCGACGCGATATTCTCGCCGACCACTTCGCTCTGAAAGTGGGCCGTAGAACCCGTCTTGCTGATCGGCAAATTGCTGGTATCACCCACTACGTAGACGTTGTCGTGTCCTTCCATCTGCAACGAATAGCGGTCGGTCGGAATCCACCCGCCCTCTCCAAGATTGTTCTCCTCGATCACTTTCATGCCCCGATGCGGAGGAACGGCAACGAGAAGATCAAACTCTTTTTCTGTGCCCTCTTCACTGTGCACAATTCGATTCTCAACGTCCACCTCCTTCATGTTAAAGAAGGTTTCATAGTCGACTTCCATTCTTTCAAATTCGGGAACCGCCCAGGTGGCAATGTTCTCGATATTATGGATACGGGCGATCGGATAGGTGTATTTCAACTCCACCTTGTCTCTGATTCCTCGCTTTTCAAAAAATTCGTGCAGCATGAATGTGATCTCGATCGGGGCAATCGGGCACTTATGCGGAACCCCCACGACAACCGCCACCTTACCGCCTTCAAAATCGCGCAGGCGTTTGAACATTCGGGTTGCGCCATCTCGCGTATACGGCGTTTCTGACGCCTCGGCAAGGCCTGGAACCTCATCGTAGACCGCCTCGCACCCGGTGGCGATCACCAACATGTCGTAGTCATGGACCACACCACCTTTCGTCCTGACTTTATTCTGGGCCAGTTCAAATTCCTCAACCGGATCTACAAAAAACCGGATGCCCGGTTCCAGCAAACTGGCCTGATCACGAACGATGTCGTTCATTGCCATTTTGCCGAATGCGACATAAAGCAGTCCGGGCTGATACCAGTGCTGATCGGTCGCAGAAAGCATGGTGATTTCGACCTTTCCGTCTCTTACCTCTCGAGCAAGCCGCCTCGCGACGTTATTGGCCACGATCGTGCCGCCCATGCCCCCACCAACAAATAAGATTTTCATTAACCTGACTCCACAATCAAAACGCTAAAAGCGCTCAGGCGCCAATTGCACCTCTTGCGCCTTACTTGAGTTTTTTGACAACGATATGCCACACGTCATCAATCTTTTCATTGCTGACCAGCTCATGCCCTACCTTGGCGATCCATTGCGGTACATCGTTGGCAGAACCGTCATCGGTAGACAGCAGTTCCATCTCATCGCCAACCTCAGCCCGCTTCATAAAGGAGATCAACTCCATCAACGGGCCTGGGCAAAACGTATTTCTTGCATCAACAACTTTCATTTCGGACATCAACAATCTCCTGTTTTGTAGAGCGCGATCTCAACAAGGTTAAAAGGACAGCAACCTGCCATCCTCGGCGTCAGACAGAAAAGCGGTGAGTCCGGTTGCTGGGCCAAACTCAAGCGTCAGATCATCCGGGGTGATCTTCATCAGGTCCAACGCCATGGAACAGGCCAGCAGTTTGGCGTCACCAAGATCGGCGGCTTGCTCAAACAACTTTCTGAATGCAGGCACTCCTTCTGTCTCGATCAGACGACCGAACTCACCCTCTTCAGGCGCCGCGAGCTCGGCATTGTCCTTGGTGAAATACTGGAGTGCGTTCATGGAAAAGAAAACGGTGACGTCATCCCCGCTCGCTGCCGCAACCGATGCAACCATGGAAGCCATTTGAAGTTTCTCGAGCGTACCCGAAACACAGACTATCGAAAGCTTGTTGGACATTACGTTACCTAATTATTGAAAACAGAGCATACGTTGGGCCAGTGAAATTCACGTACTTCCCCACTGTCTTAAGCCCACCACGGACGGGGCGCTTGCAGAACACAGTCTACGAGACCCGAGGCGATTCGGGCGTACGATTGCGAGACGAAAAACCGATAAGCGGTATAGGAAAAATCAATCGCAATTCGGGGCTGCACACGTTTCCCTAATACCGAATGGGTCGTCTCCCGGACTTTGCTACCACAAGAGAAGCACGAGCTAAGGGGTCTAAGGCCGCGCAGAAATGGATTTTGGTCTCTAGGCGTCTTTCGCTAAAAACCGATGCAATCCTAAGCCAGTGCAGCCGCCGATGACCAGCCACATGATGAGCGAGCTGACCCCCGTAGCCACAAGAAACCCACCAGACAACTCAGACAGCTGCGTCGCCACTTCAGCGGTATGGCCCGCATACAGATCATCGGCTTGAGGCGCTCCCACAATATGCGGCACCACAAGTAACACAGCTGCGCCTACCCAGCGCCAGTTTGTCTTTAGTGTGTGAGCGAGGAAAAGCCCTATCCCCGTGCACAAGACTGTTGAGGTCCACCAAAACTGGCGAGATTCAAGCGCTGCCCCGGCGACTCCGGGCAACTGGGGAAGGATCCCGAGAGAGGGTGCTGCAAAAAACGCGATAAATCCGCCCAGCCCCCAAACAAGGCCTGAGGCGAAACTCATCCTGGCCTTGCCAAACTTTATTGAGGCCGCGGCCCCGAGCGCCACCAAAAGCAGGGCATAGCCTATTGCAGTGAGCACATTGGACAGCATCGTAAAGAGTATCCTCTCAAGTCCGTCCTCAGGACCCCACTCTTCATGATCATGATCGTGGCTGTGTCCCGAATGATCTGATTCCTCAGACCCTGCTACTTCGACTTTCTGGCTCTCAAGCTGCTCTGCTGCCGTGATGATCGGTATGACCTGCCAGCGCTGAACCAGGCTGAGGGCAAGGCCCCCAGCCAGACCAGCGAGCAGTGCAATAACAACAATTCGGCGAAACAGCATTAACGGGATCGCCGCCTACTTTTGATTTAGCCTTAGTACTAGCAGCTTTAATGGCAAGGAAAGCCCTGAGAATGGCGCATATCATGTGCCGCGTTGTGTACGGCGGAAGACTGCGCGAAAGCCGCGGCGAACAGAATCGTTGCGCCCAGCGCGAACGCCGCGATCAGCTGCAGCCCCTTGCTGGCCAGAATAGGTGTGGACTGGATTTGTTCTTGAATTGCTTGGTTTGACATAACTTTTCTCTCCTAAGTTGCAAATTTATCTGTGAGTGTCCCCGGGTCGAACGACCCGGGTATCTCATTTTCTAAGGGATTTAGATCTCCAGAATCTCTTCGCGCTCGAAAGGATTGCCTCCCTGGGGCACGCTTGGATCATTTTTCCATGAAGGATTGGCCATGAGCGCGTTCTTCACATACTCATACTGTACGAGATCATTGATCACGAACTCCGGATCCAGAGTATCCAGGAAGGTCCTGTCGCCGGTCACCAAAGTCTCGTTCTTCAGTTCATTGACCACCAGTCGGGTGGCTGAAGGATAAGGCCACGCTTGGAAGTCGATGCGATTCTGACCCCACTCGGTATGACGGATCGCAGCAGGATTGTTGTAATACGCCGGATCGTAGAACATCATCGCCCGCTCAACCACTTTGCTCGGGAAGGGGTAGTACTTCTTACCTTCACGCGACAGCAGCTGGGCGACCTCTTTTCGGTTGGATCCGGTGTAAAGCTGTGCCTTGACTACGGCGTTATGAACACCCTGTGCCCACGCGGCCCGTTCCGGATCCATTGCGTCGTCTTCATGCATCACCACAACACAGCAGGGATGCCCCTTCCACACGTCACCGGTAAATCGGAGCACTTTGCCGCCGGCTTTGATCTCACCGAGCGCATTGAAAGGCTCAGCAACACAGTAGCCATCGATCTTCTTAGCGGCCAGTGCAGGCGGCATATCAGGCGGCGCGAGCACTTGGAAGTTACATTCATTAGGTGCCAGAGCCGCGTCCTGCGCTCGGATCACCGGGGTGATTCCTGCCTCCTTCATGATCTTCTGGGAGACAATGTTATGGATCGAATACCAATACGGAACCGCAAACTGCTTTCCGCCGAAGTCTGCGGGCGTTTTGATCTCCGGGTTCACCACGATTGCCGAACCATTGCTGTGGTCCCAGGCAGTGATCTTCACGGGGAATTTATTGTTGTACCGCATCCAGACTGGAATCGGGATGAGCATGTGCGTCAGATTGAACTTGTGGGCGGCGAATGCCTCCACCAGTGGTGACCAACCCCGAATCAGTGTCGGGCGTTTGGATTCAATTCCCTCTTCCTTGAAGAAGCCAAGCTCATGCGCGACCAGCAGGGCTGCCGCATCAGTAATTGGGATGTAGCAGATGTTAACAACGGGATCGAATGCTTTTTTACCGAAAGCCGGCATACTGCCCAGCCCAAGGCCGGCACCGGCCAAGGCTGCGCCCGTCTGCAGCACCGACCGTCGGCTTATCCCCGTCCCGAGAAACCCGCCAAACAACGGGTCCGAATTAATCTTGAGAAACGGATCGTCAATCTGATCTCCGAAACTTTTGGCGTTCAGCGGCAGGCCGTTCTCATCGACTGGGCCCCCATCTATGAACTGAGCTTCTTCCTCATCGAGAATGTCATCTGCGATTGCCTGCGACTTCGCTTTCGCGGCCAGCAGTTTTTCTTCCTGCGTTAACTGTTTTTTCATGTCTTCGCTTTCCTCCTCCATTTTGTCTGCAGAGCTTTAACCCTTCAAATGTCTGTACAAATCTCCTTAACTCCTTACAAATGTTTACTGATACTTGTTGCTGGTAATCTTGCCTATTGGCCCCCGGGGCTCAAAGAACTGTGCTCCCACTACGCCGCGTTGAGCCTTTCGGTAACGGTCTTCAGGTGTTTCTCAAGGTCTTCTTCAGTAATGATGCCCCGAAGGATCATTGAGTGCGCGAGAGCCAACACCTGCCGCTCTGGATGGGGGATGTGCTTATAAAGTTCATCCACCAACTCGTCCTCTTCATCCCGTCGTTCGAGAGATGGCAAAACGCACGATCCCTCGTTAAGCACCTCACAGGTGCTTTCCAGAAAAACGCGCCAGGGCGGGTCCGGGTTTTCGACCCCGTACTGCTCACAGAGGTCGCTCCAGACCCTGCCTTCTTTACCGATCTTTTCCAGTAAAGGGATGGACTTGGTCACAAGGGGTTCCTAATGGCCGTAAGGATGGATTGCGGGGATCACCGGTCTCTTGTCATCCGCCTTACGATCCGCGCGGGGCATCGCCACGCCAATCAGACAGTCGCGGGTAACAATTTCGGCAAGCTGATCCTCGGTCCAGCCGTCGGTGCCTTCTGGCCGCACCGGCATAACCACGTAACGGGTCTTCTGATTCGAATCAGCCACGCGAATCTCAACGTCTTCAGGCAACTGCAGGCCGAATTCGGACAACACCTGCCGCGGCCAGCGCACCATCCGGCGTCGATAGTTAGGCGTACGGTACCACTCGGGAGATTGACCCAGAATCGGCCTCGGATAGCAGGAACACAGCGTGCAGACCACGACATGCTTTAACGTAGGCGTATCAACCAAAATCCGTGGGTTGCAGTAGTCACTGGGGGTGCCAAAGTTAGAGGGCATGCTGGTAATCCAGTTGATACCTACCTCCAAACTCGCTTTGACGGGGTCATCAATACACAACTGCTTGTAATCTTCATCTAGCCAGGCTTTGGCGACGAGTCTTGCAGCAGGGGTGGGACCCAATGTGTGCATATATTCCGTCCACTCGTTGTGATCGGCTTGTGTGAACAGTCCTTTCTCAATGCATAACTCGCGGACTGCGACTTCCAGCGCCTCAAAGTCGCTGACCTCATCCACCATGGGCGCGGCTTTGTGATCATGATCATGTGAATTTGACATGCCGTTTTCCTCTTTTCATGTCGTGAGTGTGAAATACCTTTAAATTGTCTCAGAGCGCCTCGAGCCAACGCTCGGAGAGTTCTGTTTCAAGCGTATCGGCCTCGAACTTCTTGGGATAATCTGGCCACAGGTCACTCTGCTTGAAAAGCAGGCTGTAGAACCATTCTGGGCTGTCGGTGTTATCCCACGCTTCATCTTCTGCCGGCGGGCTTTCGTAAACGAGTTTTACAACTGTCGCTTCCGCCTCACGAAGATACATCTGCGAGCGGGTATAGAAGATATCGGGCAGATTGCGGATCCGAACCCGGTCTCCCACCTTAAATTTCGCGGGAGGTGCTTCACCTTTGAAGCACTGCGGATCCCCAACGTTCGTTGCTTTTTCTACATGGTGGCTGCTGCTCATAAGTCATGACCCTTTGCATCGTAAAGAAGACCGTCCTGTTTGTGGGCGCGCTGTTTAACCTCTTCGATCTTATCGATCAGTTCGGTCAATTTGACGTGCTGCTTATCCACGAGGATCAGCGCGATCGTCATCAACCAGCGGCCGTAGTAAGGCAAGCCAAGATAGATTGTCTGTCCGACGTCGACATTCTGGCGGCGACGGCGCTCCTCAGCATTCCAAACCCCTCGCCAGGCAAGCACCTCGCAAGTCACAAAGGTGTTGTGTTCCCAGATCTCTTCCTCTTTCTCTTCCCAGGTAATCGGAACGTCTGCCTCACCTCCGACATCGTGGGACGCGCGGGTGTAAGCGCGGAAATGGGCGTTATCGATCAAATCGCCGGTGGGGGCGTGCTGCGGCTGATGTAGCGCCGGCTGCAACTGGCCGACGATATTGAGGTGCCGCATGATTTTTTCGCGGTTAGACATTAGTTGTACGCCTCTTAATTAATGAGTCGAAATAACATACTCTTGGCGTAAAGAATTCTCAAAGACTATCTCGTTATCCAGCAGATAAGAAAAATCAATTGGCTTATCCAGCAAGATAATTTGGCCCTTAACGTATTGATTTGTGGAAGAAAAAGGCCGGTATGAGAAAAAACCTTTTTGGAAGGCATGGATTAGCCCGATATCGACTGACAGGGTCGCAATGGCAGAACTATTGCCTCGTCATCTTCTTTTTTCTTCTACTGAGCTCCTTGATCAGCAGGGTCTGCGCGTAGGGTTTCATTGATTTCCACTTGCGGCACTCCTCTCGGGTCCGGCCACAGCCGAGGCACCAGCCTTTGGGGCCACGAAAATCGCAGATATCAATGCAGGGGCTTTTTTGGGATCCCACGAATTCGCCCGGTTGAAGGTTTTAATTTAGTGAGACAACCCTTAGCGCTCAATCGTGGATTCGGGCAAGAGTCTCGTCTATTCCGCTTTCGAGCTGACGGAGCCGATTGAACTCCTCGAAGAGGCGCTGCTCGAGATTCTTGGTGTTCAGCGGCAAATCACGCTGGCAAACACGATAGCCGTCTCCCTGTACTCGGTAACCTTTCCAGCCCCTAATCTCTTGACCGTGGGACTCAAGAAACCGGCTGATGAAGGTCTGCTGCTCTGGGCACTCTTCCTCAGCGTGAAAACAGATTGGGAAGCTCTTCTTTTTGATCTGCGGAGCTTCTATGTAAGTTTCGAAATGGACTCCGCCCTGGTTATCGTTAAACCAGTTGCGTTTGTAAAGCTGGAGATAAACCCCTCGGTTATAGATTTCCCAGCTATCGTCGAACCAAGCCGAAGCTCGGAGGTTCTTCTCGAAGTTTTTGAAAATGAGTTTGAGATCTTTCATCTAAAGCTCGTCTATTAAAGATAAACGCCGTCTAAAAATTAATCGCGGCGAAATCATACCAACATGTACCGGCGTGGAGTCTGATCAAATTTTCACAACTTGAGGCGTAGCCTCGTTGGCAATCAACCCCTCGACGGACGGCAGGGCGCGTTCATGAAATGGAATTCAGGCATCACCCAGCGCAACGCCAAATTAATCAAGCGACTTTAGTGGGGCTTGTCCGCGAGCTCCTGCAAGGCAAGCGCTGCATACATTGCCACCCCCGCAGGAAACGCTGCCTCATTCAGGCGCATCCTCGATGAGTGGCAGGGCTGGGGCTCCCCATCAGTCGGTGCCGCACCCAGAAAAACAAACGCCCCCGGAAAGCGCTCGAGCAGGTAGGAGAAATCCTCAGCCCCCATCCAGGGTGTGGCCATCTCCATATACTGATCCTCGCCGAGCACGGCTTTAGCCGCCCGGGCTACGGCCTGCGCGCCGCTCTGGTGGTTCACCGTCGGCGGGTAACCTTTCTCGATATCGAAACTGACTTCAAGTCCATGCGCCGCGGGAATCTCGCGAACCAGTTTCTCTACGGCCTCTGCGAGACGGGCGCGTGCCTCGACGGACAACGACCGCAGCGTGATCTCCATCTCGGCGAATTCGGGAATCACGTTGCTGGTGGTGCCCGACTGAATACGTCCAACAGTCGCCACGACCGGATCGAAGACATCAAAGCGCCGGGTGACCATCGTCTGAATTGCCTGCACTACTTCACAAGCGACCGGCGTTGGATCAAGCGCGCTGTGGGGCATTGAGCCATGACCTCCTTTGCCGATGAGACGGGCAAACACGGTGTCGACCGCTGCCAGGATCGGCCCCGTACGACAGGCGATCTTTCCGGCCGGCAGTTCCGGTTCAACATGCAGGGCAAAAATCGCCTGCGGCGCCCCGTCTGCGTCGAGCAGGCCTTCATCCAGCATGGGCTTGGCCCCGCCCGGACCCTCTTCGCCCGGCTGAAACATAAAGCGCACACTGCCGTTAATCCGCTCGCGATGCTGGTGCAGGAGATGCGCGGCGCTTGCCAGCATGGCGGTATGGGCATCATGTCCGCAGGCATGCATGCAGCCCTCGTCAGCTGATGCAAACGGCAGGCCGGTTTCTTCTGGCATCGGCAGGGCATCCATATCTCCGCGCAGCAGAACTGCCGGACCGGGCTTCGCACCATGCAGTGTTGCCACGATACCGCTGGTATCTTTCGACAGCCGGATATCCAGATCCAGACCCTGCAGGGAATCCAGGACGGCTGTCTGTGTCCTCGGCAGGTGTAGGCCGAGTTCCGGATGCTGGTGAATCTCACGCCGGAGGGCCACGGTACGGTCCTGCAGCGACTGCGCCTGTGCTAACAATTCTGTCGTCATACTTCCTTAAGCTCCCCTTTAAGCCTCGCTATCCCCGGATGACATCAATGGATGCATTTTGCATCAAGGCGAGAACCGAGGGGCAGAAAAATCCACCTGATTCAGACAAAGCGTAAGGGCTTTAGCCAAAACGCACGAAAGAGGCTGCTCAATCGAAAAACTCCGGCCACAGACCGTCGTCCGGGTGCATGTCGACATATTCGATATCAAACTCGGCGATGCCCTGCTGGTGCAGTTTCTCAACCGGCACACCGATCTCAATCAATTCCGTAATCATGGCAAATACCTGCTGCCCTTCCTCAGCCTCCTGATGTTGTATCAATTCCATTTTCTGCTCTCCCTCTCGTGATTACTGTTTCTGGTGATCGACATCATGCGAAAACCGGGCGCACATCTCAGTGACAGACATCACATGAATAGGGGCAAAAGCCCCCCGATCGGAGCATCGGGGCTGGCAGCCTAAAGCAGGGAATCCAGAAACTTTGCGATCTGTTTCGCGAACCTTTTGTCACTCCAGTAGGCGAAATGAGAGGCAGGGGTCCATCCGGTTACGGGGCCGCCGACATGGATACGCTCATCACTGTCGACTACGTCAGCATAGGCGCCGTTGATCGGCCTCAAGGGCCAAGCGAGCACATCATCAGGATCAAAAAAGTTCAGCCAGCGTGCGTTTGGCTTGAGACGCGCCGGCAGGCGCGGTGGAGGAAACCGGATCGGCACCACTTCCGTACAGGCAAATGTAAAAAGGGGGATGTTGCAGCCGAAAGTGATGAAGCCGCTCAGCCAATTCATCCGCTCAAACGAAGACAGGCGCTTGTCCGAGCGCTGCTGGCGGTCCCAGATGTAGTTCGAGAGGATGTGTCCGCCGAAAGAATGGGCCAGTGCCACCAACGGCACCGGGCGGTCCTGCAGCGGGCCGTGATACAAAGCTCCGAGCGCGTCCTTGACCCGTTCATGAATACGCCGGTAGGTGAGTGTTTCCTCGCCGCCTCGGCTTCGGCCTGATGGCAACTGCCGATAACTCGCCGCATCACCGAGCGCATTAAGCAACAAGGTACGCAGGCCGTGTGCATTAAGGTCCGCCTCTGCGTAGGCGGCCTGCAGATAGGCGTCCTGGGCGGGCCTCAGGATGTCATCCCAGTAAACGGACTGCCATGCCACTGCCTCGGGGTCACGACCAGACTTCTGCAATTGCCTTGAGACACCTGTGATCAGATCATTCGCGAAGTCCGGCTCCTGACGGCCGATGCCGTGAATCACCAGGCAAGCGAGTTCTTTTTTCATCTTTAACTGTGTGTATGTGATCGTTTATGAGTTCTGACTAAGGCATCGGCAACAACGATAAGATCCCAAGCGTTAACCTTTTAGCGTTTTGAAGCGGTATCAGGTCGATCCCGCTAAAATTAGCGCTTTGAATAATCTCGCCCAGTCGGACTTGAATCACAACCTCTATTCGCTGCTGCGCAGCCGTTTTCCCGATGACCCCAAAGCGCCCTGGCTGGTGACACCGGCAGGAGAGACCTGCTGCTACGGTGACATCGACGATACCACGGCCCGTTACGCCGGAGCACTGCAGGCGCTCGGCCTAAGTCCCGGAGACCGCCTGCTTGCCCAGATCGACAAGTCTCCCGAAGCGCTGTTGCTGTATCTCGCCACACTGCGCCTGGGTGCGATCTTTGTGCCCCTCAACACCGCTTACACCGCTTCGGAGCTCGCCTATTTTCTGCAAGACGCGACGCCCAGACTTTTTATCGCAAGGCCTGACTGCGCAAAGGGTCTTAAGGAAAGTGCTGACGCGATTGGCGCGTTGCTGCTGACCCTTGGACACGACGGCGAAGGAACACTGATGGACGCGGTGAAGGCCGCCGAACCGCAAAGCGGGATTGCCGAGCGCGGCCCGGACGACATCGCGTCGATCATCTATACCTCTGGCACGACCGGGCGCTCCAAGGGCGCCATGCTGAGCCATGACAATCTCGCCAGCAATGCCCTCACGCTCGTTGATCTTTGGGGCTTCGTCGAAAACGACGTGCTACTCCACGCCCTGCCGATCTACCACGTGCATGGCCTGTTCGTGGCGGTCCATTGCGCAATGCTGCGCGGTATTCCGATGCACTTCCTGCCGCGCTTCGATGCACAGGAGATCATCCGACACCTGCCATCGGTCACAGTCATGATGGGGGTCCCTACCTTTTATACAAGGCTGATGGATAACGCGGACTTCACCCGGGAACTCTGTGCGTCTATCCGGCTTTTCATCAGCGGCTCGGCGCCGTTGCTGGCGCAGACGTTTGAAACGTTCTTTTCGCATACCGGTCACCGGATCCTGGAACGGTACGGCATGTCTGAGGCGAACATGGTCGCCTCGAACCCTCTGGACGGTGAAAGGATCGCCGGCACCGTGGGTTATGCGCTCCCCGGCGTCACACTCAGGGTCTGCGATGCCGAACACACTCCGGTGGCGGCCGGACAGACCGGGGTGCTGCAGATGCGCGGCCCGAATGTCTTCAAGGGCTACTGGCAGATGCCTGAAAAAACGGCCAGCGAATTCACCGAGGACGGGTTCTTTGTCTCGGGAGATATGGCAACGATGGATGACGACGGGCGGGTGCGCATCGTGGGGCGCGAAAAGGATCTTGTCATCAGCGGCGGGCTGAACGTATACCCCAAGGAAATCGAAGACGCCATTGATGTCATTGAGGGTGTCAACGAATCGGCAGTCATCGGCGTGCCCCACGCAGATCTCGGCGAAGGACTGGTCGCCGTGATCTGTCCGCTACCCGGGGCGGTCATTGACTCTGACAGCGTGATCACTCAGCTAAAAACCCAACTCGCGGGATTCAAGGTCCCCCGGCAGATCATTACCGTAGAGACGCTGCCGCGAAACGCGATGGGGAAGGTGCAGAAGAACGTGCTGCGCGAACGCTATACGCAGACTTTTTCGTCTTAACGCACTCGGCTAAAGCTCGCTGTACTTTTTTGCGTTGCCCCGGGCTTTATCGACCGGGTACTTGCGCCGGTTTTTCTCGAGCTTGGCCCACGCGGCCGCTTCGATATTCACGCCGAGGCGTGAAGCGAGACGCAGCGTATAGATGAGCACGTCCGCGATTTCTTCTGAGACCTCATCGAGCTGCTCTGGCGCGAGATCGGCACTCTGACGCTCCGTCAGCCACTGAAAGTGCTCAGCGAGTTCAGCGGCTTCCACCATCAGCGCCATTGACAGGTTCTTGGGAGCATGAAACTGCTCCCAGTCCCGTTCCCTGGCGAACTCGTCAACCGCATCGGTCAGCGCCTGGGTGAAATGATCAGTCATGGCGGCGCACGCTATCGAGCATGCCTAAGCATTGGCTCGAGCGCGAATCTCGCTCAGAGTCGTCGTGTGCGCAATCGCCTGGGCATCTGTCACGACCTCGATCAGCGTGCTGGAAGAAGCATCCAATGCCCGTCGCAGAGCCGGACCGAAGTCTGCTGTGCGCATTACCCGCTCTGCCGCAAAGCCATAGGCCTTGGCCAGCGTCAGAAAGTCCGGGTTCACCAGATCGGTGTTCTCGGTCCGGCCCGGGAAATGCATCTCCTGATGCATACGGATGGTGCCCAGCATCGCGTTATTGACGACGATCACAACGATCGACAAACCTTCCTGCGCGATTGTCGCCAGCTCCTGGCTCGTCATCTGGATATCGCCGTCCCCCGTCATGGCGATCACCTGGCGGTTCGGATGTTCCAGGGCTGCCGCTATCGCGGCCGGAATCCCGTAACCCATCGAACCGCTGGTGGAGGCGAGTTGCCGGCCGCCCTCTCGGAATCGAAAGAAACGGTGCAGCCAGCCCGTGTTGTTGCCCGCCCCATTGCAGATGATGGCATTGTCATCAACCATGTCACTGAGCTCACTCACCACGGATGCGAGGCTCACGTCACCCGGTGCCTTCCCCGGGGTGCTCCACTCAAGATAGCTTTCATGAAGCTGGATCGTCTCTTGCGCCCAGGGCAATTCGGCCGGCGGTGCGATCTCTCGGAGCGCGAGTGCAAACGCCGGCGCCTGTGCCGTGACCGCAAGCGTGGGGTAGTAGACACGCCCAAGTTCTTCCGCGCCCGGATAAATGTGCACCAGCTGTTGATCCGGCATCGGGACCTTGAGTCGGCTGTAACCCTGGGTGGTGATTTCCCCGAGGCGTATCCCCAACGCAATCACCAAATCCGACTGCATCAATGCCTCTGCCAAACGCGGATTGATGCCGATTCCCACGTCACCAATGTAGTGGGGATCGCTATGATTAAAAACATCCTGGTAGCGCCAGGAGGCTGCTACCGGCAGGTGCCAGCACGCCGCGAATTCGTGCAGCGCAGCACGGGCCGATGCATCCCAGTTGCGGCCCCCGGCGAGCAGCATTGGGCGCCTGGCCTGAGAAAGGAGTTCTGTAAATCGCGCCATATCCGACACATCAGGCGACAGTTTGAGTTCCTGACGGGCGGGAAGGTCCTCAACCTCCGCACACTCCTGCAACATATCCTCGGGCAACACCACAGCGACCGGTCCCGGCCGCCCGTTGCACGCAGTGTGAAAAGCGCGGCTCATCACTTCGGGCAGGCGCGATGCTTCGTGGACCTGCTCGACATGCTTGGTGATCGGGCCGTAAAAGTGGCTGTAGTCGATTTCCTGAAAGGCCTCACGACGAAGCGTGTCGCGGCTGACCTGACCGATCAGCAGCACCACCGGTGTGGAATCCTGGGCCGCCACGTGAATCCCCGAAGCCGCATTGGTGGCACCGGGGCCCCTCGTTACAAAACACACGCCGGGCTGTCCGGTCAATTTCGCGCTGGCCTCAGCCATCATGGCGGCACCGCCTTCCTGCCGGCAGACCACGGTGCGGATACCGGGCGCATCCTGCAACGCATCAAGCGCTGCCAGATAGCTCTCACCAGGGACACAAAAGACATGCTTTACCTTCTGTGCAACCAACGCATCCACCAGGATACGGCCGCCGCTGCGGCCGTCAGACGGGTTGGGTGAAGGCATGTTCAGTCGTCGGCAGACTTCTTGGCAGGTTTGTCAGTGCGGCGCTTGGAGTCGCCCGCCTCTTCCTTGACGAGACCGGCCGACCGCAGGAAGTTCTGCTGGACATCCTGCCACGCTTCAAGATTGCGTTTGGCCATCTCGGACATCATGCCTACCGAGGTCTGGCCGAGAAATTCGGTCAGCCGATCCTGGTATACCTGCTGCTGATCAACGAAGAGCTCCAGACTGCGGTTTAAGTAATCGGTGAACATCTTCTGCGTACTGCCGCCGTAAAAACGGATCAGGTGCGTCAGGATTTCTGTCGTGAAAAGCGGCTGGCCGCCGCTCTCCTGCTCGTTGATGATCTGCAGCAGCACCGTGCGAGTCAGGTCATCGCCGCTGGCGACGTCAACGACCTCGAACTCTTCGCCCTCTATGATGAGCTGGCGAAGATCCGAAATCGTGATGTAGCGGCTGACTTCGGTATCGTAAAGCCGCCGGTTGGGGTACTTCTTGATGGTACGCATGGTGACGTCCGGCCCCTGCTATTGTGCGGTGCAATAATACCACCCCCGGACAGAAAGCCGCGCGCGACAACCATCCGGATCAGTACATATGCTGGCCGCCGTTGATCGACAGCGTGGACCCCGTAATAAAGGTCGCGTCGTCCGCTACCAGGAACTGCACCGCCCGGGCGATATCGCTTGCGTAACCCAGCCTGCCGACCGGGATGGTGGCGATGATCTTTTCAAGCACCTTTTCTGGCACCGCGCGCACCATATCCGTATCCACATAACCCGGCGCGATGGCGTTGACCGTAACCCCTTTGGCCGCGCCTTCCAGAGCCAGTGCCTTGGTAAAGCCATGGATGCCGGACTTGGCAGCCGCATAGTTCACCTGACCGTACTGGCCTGCCTGGCCGTTGACGGATCCGATATTGACGATGCGGCCGAAACCCCGCTCGCGCATGCCGTCTATGACGTTACGGCACATGTTGTAGCAGGAAGAAAGGTTGGTCTGCAAAACCGCGTTCCACTGCTCAAAGTCCATCCGGTGCAAAGTGCCGTCTCGGGTGATGCCCGCGTTGTTGACCAGGATGCCGACCGGACCGAGATCGGTCTCGATTCGGGAGACACTGTCGGCGCACTGATCGAAGTCGGCCACATCAAAACGGTACACGCTGATTCCGGTCTGTGTCTTGAAAGCCTCGGCGGCTTCATCATTGCCGGCGTAGGTCGCTGCGACCTTGTGGCCATCTTCACTCAGGGCCACAGATATGGCGGCACCGATGCCGCGGGTTCCACCGGTCACGATTGCTGTGTGTGGCATCTTTTGAGTCCTCGTTCTTTAAACTTGAAACTTTAAATTGCTTGAGTTTCGTCAAAAATGGTTAACGGATTGCTGGAGTCGCGCTCTGCCCCTATCTGAATGCCAAGCGGCATCAGTTTCGCTCGACACACATTGCGATACCCATGCCGCCGCCGATACACAGGGTGGCAAGACCCCGATGCACCTCACGACGCTGCATCTCATAAAGGAGTGTTGTCAGCACCCGAGCGCCTGACGCACCAATGGGATGGCCGAGCGCAATCGCGCCGCCGTTCACATTGACCAAGTCAGGGTTCCACGCCATCTCCTGGTTGACCGCACAGGCTTGCGCGGCAAAGGCTTCGTTGGCTTCCACAAGGTCAAGGTCGTCTATCGTCCAGCCCGCTTTTCTGAGCGCGGCAGTGCTGGCCGGGATCGGGCCCGTTCCCATGATGCTGGGGTCAACGCCGGCTGTGGCCCAGGAAACGATTCGGGCAAGCGGCGTGATCCCGCGCTCGGCGGCTGCAGCCGCGCTCATCAAAACGGTCGCTGCCGCCCCGTCATTGAGCCCCGACGCATTGCCGGCGGTCACACTGCCTTCTTTATCAAAGGCGGGTCGCAAACCAGAGAGGCTCTCCACCGTGGTGCCGTGACGCGGATGCTCATCGGTATCTACGATCGTATCGCCCTTGCGGCCCTTGATCGTGACCGGAACAATCTCATCACTAAAACGGCTGGCCTGTTGAGCCGCCTCGGCTTTTTGCTGAGACGAGGCCGCAAAGGCATCCTGCATCTCGCGAGAAATGCCGAATTGAGAGGCAACGTTCTCGGCAGTATTGCCCATGTGGTATCCGTTAAATACATCCAGCAGGCCGTCAACCAGCATGGTGTCGATCATCTGAAGTCCGCCAAGCTTCTGGCCGTCGCGAAGATGGGCACAGTGCGGTGCCTGACTCATGCTCTCCTGTCCGCCGGCCACCACGATGTCGGCATCTTTGTTGCGGATAGACTGATAGCCTGCCGCTACGGCGCGAAGGCCTGAACCGCACAACTGGTTCAGCACGAGCGCCGTACTTTCCACAGGCACCCCGGCCCCGATCGCTGCCTGGCGCGCCGGGTTTTGCCCCGTGCCGGCAGTCAGGATCTGACCCATAACGACTTCATTAACCTCGTTGGCCGAAACACCGGCACGCTCGAGTGCGGCGATGATCGCCGCCTTGCCAAGTTCACTCGCTGGCAATGTGGAGAGTCCACCGTTAAAGGCGCCGACGGGAGTTCTGGCGGCACTTGCAATCACTACATCCTTTTCAGATGTCATGGGAGGTCTACCTCGTCTTGTCGATTTCTGAAGGCCGGGCGCGAAGACCCGGAAAAGGCACTCGGATCGCGTTGGAGAATACCGGCTTGATCATTGTGTCACAGCGGCGGGTCTTGGCGATCCTGTTGGCTTGGCTTTATCTCTTCTATCTCTTCTCGCTCTTCTTGCGATTCAATCAAAACAGGGAAGACCCGCGGTGGCCGGTCTTCCCTGTCCAGAACGTCATCTTAATGTGACAGCGCCTGAAGACGCGTCATTCACTAAGCGGCTTTGCCGCGCGTCTTGGTGTCTTTTTCCATCACCGTGCCGAGATCGGCAGCTGACTGGGTGAAAAGCGCCTGCGCCTCGTCAACGTAAGCCCGGCTGAGCTCCATGATCTCACCGGAGTCTTTGGCCATTTTCTGCACCAGGCCCCGAACCACTTCGGGCTGCTTTTCAAAATAGGACCGGGCGGACTGCGCGTCTTTGACTTCGAGCGCTTCGCGCGCGTTGTTCAAAAGGGCATCGGCGTAAACCTTGGCAGAACCCATCTGCAGTTCAATCATCTTCTCGATATTCTTGACCATCAGTTGGCCGGCGCTGTTGGCCGCGTTGACAGCGGTTTTTGCGGCAGTCTCATAGGTTTCGGTCATGTTGGCATTCATGGTTTTGTCCTCGTTAAAAACAGGGCTGTAATAAGTTTGTTGCAGTGCACAATAACAGAACGATTGATGCAGTGCAACATTTTCTGGGAAAAATGATTTTTTTGTCTATAAAACAGTATTTTACATATCTCCGAATTTCCTTTTTGTGAGATTTCTATTCTTTATTAAGACCAGTATTTTGCGATTGCAAAGCAGCAATGGTTATTGATCTTGGAAACGGAGCCACCGGGATATTGGGGTCTTCTGAACTAGAATCAGGCAATGAATAAAGAGGTTTCTGCCGACTGGGCCAGCGCCCTACTCGGACTGCATCAGCTGCTAAGGGAGCAGCTCGATAAGGCCAGCCCCGGCGTGGCTCCCATGAATATGCCCCATGCCACCGACTGGCTGCAGACCCTGGTCGGGATGAACCCAGCCAACAGTCTTGCGGGTTCGCCCGGATTTC
>Ga0181594_10001070_pt1 | contig 25725 bp, 27 predicted proteins | sample 071ome_18_FD_145603 | JGI IMG/M metagenome (GOLD analysis project Ga0181594, IMG submission 145603) | Coastal salt marsh microbial communities from the Groves Creek Marsh, Skidaway Island, Georgia - 071413BT metaG (spades assembly) | ecosystem: Environmental > Aquatic > Marine > Intertidal zone... | reverse complement strand
AGCGGCCAAATACTGAAAAATGAGTCTTTTAGGGACCCAACGCCTGAAAATGCCATTGTTTTACCACAGGTTTGTCGAGGATTGACCCTTGTCCACCGCTAATATTTTCAGCGTTGGCAGGTTCGTTTGGTGTTTTGGGCCAGGAGAGAGAAACGTGAAAGCACAAGTTTTCGTCCCGCTTTATGACGATCTGATGTATGACCATCCCGAACTTATCGAGGGACCGATATGCGCGTTCGACCCCGATGGGATTGTCGTGTTTACATCCGACGACTACGCGCCCGGCGGGCCGGCGAAGATGAACGCAAAAGGCAAGTCGCTACGTGACTTGGGCTTCAAAGTCGCCTCGTCTAGCTAACCGTATCAAAGATAGGAATCCCAAAGAGGAAAAAGAGAATAAAAAGAGGAAGTAGGGCATCGCCCAAAAAAAACCGCGGCTTCTGACCGCGGTTTTTTTTGCCTAGTTTCTTAGGCCGCCCGGCTCTGAGCCGCCCGGGCGAACTGGTCTTGCCGCCGTAGGACGTAGGCGGGGGGTTGCAGCGCGGTCGGCCGACAACGCCTTTTCGGATTCCATATCAACGGAGCCTTTGAAGCTGCAGCCATCCTCGAGGACGACCCGTGGTGCCCGTATATCCCCATTGACTTTACCCGAAGGGCTGATGATGACCTGTTCGCTGCCATGCAGCTCGCCCTTCACCTCGCCATCCACGCGGATAATGCGGGCGTTGATATTGGCAGTCACTCGACCGTTCGCGCTGACGACGAGGTTGTTGTCCTTGAAATTTACGGTGCCCTCGATCGTGCCATCCACGACAAGGTCTTCCTCGCCCGTGACATCCCCATGGATCACGATCGACGAACCGATCGTGGCGGGCTTGCGTCCACTCGAGCGGGCGGCATCAGCTTTCGGGCTCGATGAGGGCTGAGCAACGGCAACGGTCTCGTCTGCTGCGTTGCCCGCAGCCTCTATTTCCTTCTGGGTCATCGGTTTAACAATCCTGTGTAAATAAGTGAATTAACGTCTAAAGAGGCTTGCGGCCAACTCAAAAACGAAGGGCGATTGTCGCCAACAGCGGGGGGTAGGTCAATCTATCCGTGATGATGGCTGTTTAAGCGTAATATCGTGTACTTTACATAATATACATTATGCGCAATATAGATCTACCAGCCATCTATCAACCCCAATTTAGCTTCCTGCGAGATCGGCACCCCCTAGGCCGCGATTGGTTCTACGTTGGCGCGTGAGAACAGCTTCTTGAAGTTCTCAGTCGTGACGTCGGCAAACACCTCCTCGTCCATCCCTTTGATCTCGGCTACGCAACGAGCCGTGTGCACGACTAAGGCTGGCTCATTCACTTTGCCCCTGAAGGGGTGCGGCGCCAGGTACGGCGCGTCGGTTTCCACCAGAATCCGATCGATAGGGGTTTTTCGCGCGACCTCCCGCAGGGCTTCAGCATTCTTGAAGGTCACGATTCCTGAGAAGGAAATGTAAAACCCCTCATCTAGGCTTGCCTTGGCGGTCTCCCAGTCCTCGGAAAAACAGTGCATTACGCCGCCACACTCGTGGGCGTGCTCAGCTCTCATCAGGTCGAGCGTGTCTGCTGCTGCCTGCCGGGTGTGAACGATCAGCGGTTTTGCGCACTGTTTGGCAGCCGCCACGTGGGCGGCAAAACGGTCTCTTTGCCACTGGCTCGCCGCTTCCGAACGATAGTAATCAAGACCTGTTTCCCCAACAGCAACAACACGGGGGTGGTCGGCAAGCGCTGCCAATTGAGCTGAACTGGGTTCGGCGTTTGCCTCGAAGGCCTCGTTCGGGTGAACCCCAACACTCCAAGAGATTTCAGGATAGGCCTGCGTTACCTCGCACAAGCGCGGAAAGTCAGTGAGATTAACGCTCACGCACAGCATATGACCGATTCCGGCCTCCCGAGCGCGATCGACCACGCCGGGAAGATCCGCCGCAAGGTCTGGAAAGTCAACGTGACAGTGGGAATCTACTAGCATTAGGAGCGACGCGCCCTCATCTGGCTCTTATTAAAGCGTGTGCGTCGCACCCTGCTGGCGCTCGTTATCGCCGATCAGCTCGTCAATGCGCTCACGCAGTCGGGCCCCTTCTGGCCCCTTGAACTGCACCCCCACCCCCTTTGTGCGGCTGCTTTGCGCGCCAGAGGGGGTGATCCACACCACCACTCCCGCAAGCGCGAACTGTTCATCCCCAAGCAATTTAAGAACCAGAAAAACCTCATCGCCCATCGCATATTCCTTGTTCGTTGGGACGAACAAACCGGCGTTCTTTAAAAACGGCATAAAGGCCGCCCGCAACGTTCGCACGTCGTTAATCGAAACCGATAAGACCTTTGGGCGAGCGGGTTCTAGTTTTGCGTCTTCAGTCATCTGGGCGGTTGCACGGCGGCGTGACTAAAGAGTCTACACTCTCTCGGCTTGCCTCCGGCGGGTCTCAAGCTGCGAAAATGTGCTCTCTAGGCAAAGTTGTGTGTCCAAAGCTGACCCTAAACGCTCTCTGGCATCTCCCAGGAGATAGTACGCACGGATTAACTCTGCTCGTGTCCAGCGCTCGCCGCCAGGATCAGAACGACACCCGGCCACTACGCGTGCTCGAAACTCACGCTCTACAAAGCGCTGCAACACGGCAAGGACAAGCTCTGGCCCCAGCTGGTCACAATATCCCATCATTGCGGCTAAGTCGAAACGTCCCAGGTTTTTTTTCAGGTTGTGCCAAAGCGCTAGCAGGTTCTGATCCTGCCCCTTCTCGACCAGGCGATCAAGTCTCAACGGACCTAAACCAGATTGACTCAATCCTTCAAGCGCTATCTCATCTAGAGCGTGCCGCCCTGCGAGCCAGATTCTCAAGGCTGCGGCATCGGGGGCGTCACAGTTGATTCGCGCACACCGACTTCTCACGGTCACCGGCAGCCGGTGGGTGGTTGCCGAGGTCAGAATCAGATAGGTGTTAGGCGTAGGTTCTTCAAGGAGTTTCAGCAGCGCGTTTGCGGCGTTGCGGTTGAGGTTATCCGCGTTTTGGATAATGGCGACTTTGGATCGAGCAATTTTTGCGGTGGACGAGAGCGATTCGTTTAGGGATCGTACGCTGTCCACCGTTATTTGATCGCTGGGTTTCTTTGCGGAGGCGCCCTTTCGATCCAGCCAATATCGCTCGGCATGCTTTTGCAGTGCGACACTTAGCAACGACTCATTAGCCTCAGCCGAGAGTATATGCAGGTCAGGATGGATGCTGCCCTCTATCAGTGAGCAGCCTGTACAAGCGCTACATGGGTCGGGGCCCGATGGGTTGTCGCACAAAAAAAGTCGCGCGAGATCAAGCGCAAGATCTGCTTTCCCGATCCCCTCAGGTCCGCTGAGCAATAAAGCGTGGGGAAGTTGGGCCCAGTCGCGGGTTAGCCTCTCGTAAGTCGGGGCTAACCAACCCCTCTCATCTTTGATCACGCGTATGACTCTGCAAGCAAGGGTTTCACAAGTTCGAAAATGCTGCCGCCAATAGATTCAACGGTGCCTAGGGCATTAATTCGGTGGATGCGGTTGGGCTCATTGGCCTGCCGCTTCAGATAGGCTTCTCTTACGCGGCGTTTGAAGTCCGCGGCTTCCGCCTCAAAGCGATCTGGGCTGCTCGCGCGGCCATCGAGCCTTAAAGCGCCCTCTTCCGTTTCGATGTCGAGCAAGATCGTGAGATCGGGTTTTAGCCCCCCGGTGGCCACGGACTCGACTTTGGCAATAAGTTCCTCGGGAACACCACTTCCACCCCCTTGATAGGCGTAGGACGCATCGGTGTATCGATCACACAATACCCACTGGCCTGATTTAAGTGACGGCAGGATGACTTCGCTGGTATGTTCGGCACGAGCGGCAAAGATCAGCAAGAGTTCGGTGATAGCGGTCCGGGGGTCGTTGTTTAGCAGGACCAAATCTCGAATACGTTCCGCTATCGCGGTACCGCCAGGCTCACGGGTGAGATAACAGGCCACGCCCGCTTCCTTCAGCCGGGCATGCAGCTGATTGATCTGTGTGGTCTTCCCTGCTCCATCACTTCCTTCAAATGTAATGAATCTACCTTTCAATTTAGAAGTCGATCGGGTCAATTTATTTAATGTATTTTTTTACCGCGCGGTTATGCTCGGCGAGCGTGCTTGAAAAATGGTGCGTGCCATCGCCTTTGGCCACGAAGTAAAGGTACGGGGTTTGGCTGGGTTGGACCGCAGCCAAGAGCGCCTCTCTCCCGGGTGATGCTATGGGGCCTGGCGGTAGCCCGTTCCTGGTATAGGTATTGTAGGGTGTGTCTTTCCTAAGGTGCTTTCTCCGCAGCTTTCCCTTGAATCCCGGCCCGAGGCCGTAAATCACGGTAGGGTCCACTTGCAACCGCATGCCGAGCTTTAGCCGATTGTGCAGCACGCCGCTGATCACTGACATCTCCTCGACCCGCATCGCCTCTTTCTGGATGATCGAGGCCAGAATCAGCGCCTCGTAGGGTGAGTCGATTGCCAGGTCGGCTGCGCGCACAGACCAAGCTGCCTCTCGCTCCCGCCGCATTTTTTCGCTGGCCCGGGCGAGCAGTTCAAGATCAGAATCCCCGGCGCCATAGTGATAGGTATCGGGGTAAAAGGACCCCTCGAGCGTGCCGTACGGGTGTCCGATGGCAGCATGAATCTCCCCCGCGGGGGTGTTTTCGAGCACGCGATCGAGGCGTTGGGCTTTTTGCAGTCGTTCGAGCAGTTGATGATAGGTGAGCCCCTCCAGAATCGTAACCCGCCTTTGAAATACCTCACCACGCCCAATTTTCCCGAGCACCTGCGCCGGGGTCATACCGGTCTCCACGAGATACTCCCCCGCCTGTAGCGAGCGCGACACACCGCTCAGAACACCCCAGGCGAGAATGGGCCAGGCTTGCGAGATCAACTGCAGGTCTACGAACTGACGGGCAATCTTCGATAGACCGTCGCCAGTCGGAATGTGCAGGAACCGGTCGGGTTGATCAAACGGATCGCGGACCGACTGGTAAAGAAACAGCATGGAGGCGCCTGCGCAGCTGATGAAGATGGCGCAGACGCAGGTCGTCAGCGCTTTCGCAGGCCAAGACCATGTGGGCAACAGCTTCATGGCAGCGCCGGGTGGCTAGCCCTTTTTGGATTCGCGGTCGTTAGACGCGTCTGAATACCAGCGTTCCATTTGTGCCCCCAAAGCCAAATGAGTTGGACAGCGCGGCATGCATTTCAGCGTTTCTGGCCTGATGTGGCACGTAATCAAGGTCGCACTCGGGGTCTTGGGAATCAAGATTAATAGTGGGTGGAATAATCTGATGATAAAGGCTCTTTACAGTAGCCACCGCTTCCACACCACCGGCGGCTCCAAGAAGATGACCGATCATCGACTTCGTCGAACTCACCATAAGGGACTTTGCGTGGTCGCCGAACACACGCTTTAGGGCCATGGTTTCGGCAATATCGCCAAGCGGCGTGGAGGTGCCGTGGGCGTTGACATAGCTTATTTCATCCGGATTCATCTCGGCGTTTCGCAGGGCGTTGGCCATGCATCGGGCCGCACCTTCCCCTCCCGGTGCCGGCTGGGTCATATGATGCGCATCGCCGCTGACGCCGTAACCCGAGAGCTCCGCGTAGATTCGGGCACCGCGCGCCTTTGCATGCGACTCCGACTCGAGGACGAGAATCCCGGCTCCTTCTCCCATTACGAATCCATCGCGCTCGACGTCCCACGGACGACTGGCTCGCGCTGGATCGTGATTTCGGCGGCTAAGGGCCTTCGCAGCGGCAAAACCCGCTAACGACGTCGGCGTAATGGCCGCTTCGGTGCCGCCGGCAATCATTACCTCCGCATCACCCAGCGCAACCATGCGAGCGGCTTCACCAATTGCGTGCGTTCCTGTCGTGCAGGCGGTGACGACAGCGAGGTTGGGGCCCCGAAGCCCAAGCGTGATCGACAGATTGCCCGAGACCATATTGATAATGCTGCTCGGTATATAAAAAGGTGATACCTTCCGTGCGCCCTTTTCGAGCAACAAACGCGTGGTCTCTTCTATGGTGCCGAGACCGCCTATACCCGCGCCAATCAAGACGCCAATTTGATCCCGATCTGCGCTATCAAGATCGATCCCACTATCCTCGAATGCTTCAAGTCCTGCACAAAGTCCAAGTTGAATGAAGCGGTCCATCCGACGAGCCTCTTTTGGCGCAAGCCGAGTCTCCGGGTTGAAGCCCGTCGCTTCGCCGGCAATCTGGGTGGCGATATCCGAGGCGTCGAAATGCGTTACCGGACCGATTCCATTCTTTCCAGCGACAAGCGCCTCCCAGGTGGATGCCACGTCGATACCGACCGGCGAAATACACCCAAGACCGGTGATCACGACTTTTCTGGGATTCAACATAGTAGGCTCAAAAAGACGAAGCCGTCTGAGGCGTTTGCATCAGACGGCTTCGATGTTTTTGGAAAGTGGAGAGAAATTTAGGCGCTGGCGTTTGCCTGGATAAATTCGACCGCCTGTTTGACGGTGGTTATCTTTTCGGCCTCGTCGTCCGGAATTTCGGCATCAAATTCCTCTTCAAGCGCCATCACCAACTCGACGGTATCCAGGGAATCGGCACCCAGATCATCAACAAAGGAGGCATCCGGGGTGACTTGGTCCTCGCTGACACCGAGCTGCTCAACTACGATTTTTTTGACGCGCTCTTCGATACTACTCATGGGTGCTGTTGCCTCCTGGTGTGTTTAATTCTTGCTGCGGGTGGTGGGTCGTTGGCCGGTCTCTTGGGACCCCCGCTGTTCGTGGCGGGATTAAACCGTAAACGGGCTCCTAAGTCCAACAAAAAACCCTCTTTTGATTCACCATATTTTCAATTTATATGCATTATTTACACTTAATTAGATGCATAAAAACAGTAATTTAGAGCGAAGTGATCAACCACTCATGTACATCCCGCCGTTCACGTGAATCACTTGTCCGGTTACGTATGCCGCGCCGTCCGATGTTAGGTAGTTCACCGCATGGAAAATATCTTCCGGTGTACCCAGCCGTCCTTGAGGAATGGCGTCCATCAGTCGTGCCCGATAGCTCTCGGAAATCTCGTTGGTCATGTCGGTTTCTATGAAGCCTGGTGCAACCGCGTTGACGGTGATGCCGCGTGAGGCAACCTCCTGCGCCAGCGATTTTGTGAAACCGACCATCCCCGCTTTGCTCGCTGCGTAGTTGGTTTGTCCGGGATTGCCCGTGGCCGCAACGACGGAACTAATGTTAATGATTCGACCCCATCTGGCCTTTGTCATACCTTTGAGGCAGGCTTTTGTCAGAGCGAAGATCGAGGCGAGATTGGTTCCGATGGTTTTTTCCCACTGCTCGGGCTTCATGCGGAGCAGTAAGGTATCTTCCGTGACGCCGGCGTTATTGATCAGAACCGAGATGGTGCCGAATTCATCCGAAACCGCGGCTATAAGCGCCTCCCCTTTCTCGTGATCGTTCACGTCGAGGACGGCGCCCCGACCTGACCCCGGCATTTCCTGGATTGCTGCGGTTATTGCCTCAGCGCCTTTTTCACTGGTTGCCGTCCCAATAACCGTATGTCCCTGGCGCGCAAGACCTAGCGCGATGGCCTTGCCGATGCCGCGACTTGCTCCTGTCACAAGGCACACGGACGGCCGTTCTGTTGTTGCTTCTTCAGTCATTTAATCACTCACTACAATTGAACCAGCATGCTGCCCCATGCGAAACCTCCGCCAAACGCCTCTAATATGATCTTTTGGCCTGGTTGGATTCGGCCGTCGCGAACCGCCTCATCAAAGGCGAGCGGTACGGAGGCGGCTGATGTATTTCCATGTCGCTCGATCGTCACCACCACCTTATCCATACTCATATCCACACGTCGGGCAATCGCCTGAATAATTCGTATATTTGCTTGATGAGGTACGAGCCAATCAATGTCTGCCTCAGTGAGATTGTTGGCCTCAAGCGCCTCCACTACGGCGTCGCCTAAGGCCGAGACCGCCCAGCGGAATACCTCCTTCCCCTGCATGGTCGTAAAGGCCTCTCGATTGAGAATTTGATCGTATGCAGTGGACACTCCCGTAGGAACGCAGAGTAACTCCTTATAGGCCCCGTCGGCATGCAAATGACTGGATATGATTCCCGGCTGGTCCGAAGCCTCGAGAATCATTGCTCCCGCGCCATCGCCAAACAGCACACAAGTCGATCGGTCTTCCCAGTTCAGGATCCGCGAAAATGTTTCAGCGCCCACCACGAGCGCGCATTTGCTCGCACCGGTTTGAATGTATCGATACGTGACGTCGAGTGCGTAAATAAAGCCCGCACAAACCGCTTGAACGTCGAAGGCGGGTCCGCCTCGGATACCGAGTCGGTCCTGCAGGAGGCAGGCCGTGCTGGGAAAGACCTGATCAGGCGTGGTGGTGGCCACGATGACCAGATCGACGTCCTTAGGGCTTCGGCTGGCGGCGGCAAGAGCTCGTCGAGCGGCCTGCTCAGCCAGATCGCAGGTGAATTCATCTCTGGCGGCGATATGGCGCTGACGGATCCCGCTTCGGGAGAAGATCCAGTCGTCAGTCGTATCGATTCGCCTCGCTAGATCCTCGTTGGTAACGATATTTTCCGGGAGATAACTTCCTGTCCCCATGACCCGTGCGTGTCGCATCATGAGGCGTCTTTGAGCAAACCAGGGTGATCGGTGAGTGCTCGTTTGATCTGGTTAACCACATTCTTCGAGGCAGCTAAACGGGCCACGCCAATCGCGTTGGCAAAGGCGAGCGCATCTGCCCCACCATGACTTTTTACCAGCGCACCATTAAGACCGAGCAGCATTGCTCCATTATATTGCCGATGATCCATCCTCGCCCTAACGGATCTCAACACGGGTGATGCGATTAGGCCCGCTATCTTTCTAAAAGGATTTCGGAAAAACTCCTCTTTGATGATCTTCGACAACATCTGGGCCAACCCTTCGCTGGTCTTGAGGGCGATATTGCCCTCAAAGCCATCGCAAACAATAAGATCGACGCTTCCATTAAAGATGTCGTCTCCTTCGACATAGCCGACATAATTAATGCCGCTCTCTTTAATGAGTTCGGCAGCAGCTTTTACCGTATCGTTTCCCTTGTTTTCTTCGCTGCCGATGTTCAGAAGACCCACACTCGGAGACCTAAGGCCCTCAAGGGATCGCAGCATGCTCTCCCCCATCAATGCGAACTGGGCAAGCGTTGCCGGAGAGCTCCCCACATTAGCCCCTAGATCCAAAACGTGGACGTGCCCTTTAGCCCTAGGCAGCGGCGCAATGATGGCCGGCCGATCAATGCCCGGAAGCATTTTTAGGACAAATCGGCCAGTTGCCATCAACGCGCCGGTGTTGCCTGAACTCACACACCCGTCTGCCTCGCCGGAGGCCAGAAGATTAATGGCTACTCGCATGGAGGAGTTCTTCTTGAAACGAAGCGCCGCAGCGGGCGCTTCGTCCATCTCTACTACCTCGGTAGACGAAACCACGCTAACCCGCGTGTCGATTAAGCTGCGAGCGATACGCGAGCGAATAGCAGCCTCGTCGCCCACTAGTAGACAATGAAGGTTGTTGTACTGCCCTAGAGCGCGTTCCACTCCGGGGATAGTGGCGTCTGGACCGATATCGCCACCCATCACGTCGATGGCAAGACGCACCGGGTCTTGGGAGTTCGTCATCGCGCCGAGGAGATGGGTGACTCGGGGCGAGCCAGGGAGCCTAGTCGGAGCTGACTGATTCCTGGATCACTTTACGACCACGATAGTAGCCGTCAGCAGTAACATGATGACGCCGATGCAGTTCTCCGGAAACAGGATCTGTGGAGAGGGTTGATTTGCTCAAGCCGTCATGAGAGCGGCGCATGCCTCTTCGGGACGGAGTCTTTCGGCTTTTCTGAACGGCCATGTGCAGGGTCTCGTTTAGTAGAATGGGGCCCACCTGTCGGGCTTAACGTCTCTGAGGTCGCAAGACCCAACGGACGAGGCGCCCTTCGGCGAAGCGCGGATTTTAGTGAAACCCCGGAACCCTGTCAAAATGACTGTAAAAAAAAGCCTCGTTTTGGCCTCCAGTTCCCCTTATCGGCGCGAACTCCTGGAACGCCTTCAAATCCCCTTCGAGGTCATCTCGCCTGACGTAAACGAAACCCCGCTTCCTGGGGAAACCGCCCCTGCCCTGTCGCTGCGCCTGGCTGTCGAAAAAGCCAGGGCCGTCGCCAGTCAGCTGGAATCAGGACTGGTGATCGGTTCGGATCAGGCGGGTTCGATTGGGGATCGCCTTTACGGCAAACCTGAGGATCGGAATTCAGCTATCGAGCAGTTGATGTCGGCGTCGGGGAAAACCATGACACTCTTCACCGGGCTGGCTGTGGTTAATGCAGGATCAGGTAACGAACAAAGCGATGTGGTTCCCTTTTCCGCCCGTTACCGTGCGCTGCGTCGGGATCAGATTGAGCGCTATGTGGATGTCGAAGCACCCTATGGGTGTTGCGGCAGCCTGAAGTCCGAGGGTATTGGTATTACCCTCCTGGCGGAGCTCAGCGGCGACGATCCGACAGCCCTCATCGGACTGCCGCTGATCCGCTTGACGGATATGCTAACCGCTGAAGGTTACCTACCGCTGGGTTGACACGCTCCGGCACAGATCCGGCCAATCGCTGCTATCAGTGATCATTCGCTCTCTTTGCTGAGGTAAACGGTACCGCCGCGCTCGGTGACAACCAATGTGTCGAGCGCCTGTCCTTTACACGGGCCCGCAACACAAAGGCCGGTCTGGGGTTCGTAAAGAGCGCCGTGTGTAGCGCAGATCAGGTAGCGGGAATCCGCATCGAAAAACTCACCAGGTGACCAGTCGAGCTCGAGGTCCCGGTGGGCGCAGCGGTTAACGAATCCAAAAACCTGTTCACGATAACGGATAACAAATGCGGGATAGGTTACGCCGTCACGACGAATCTCGAAGCGATGGCCCAGACCCCCTGATCGCAGCTCCGCAGACGGGCATATCGGTGTTTTTGTGATCTTTGAGTCAGTCAACGCCGTCTATCTCGGGGAGGCGTGCAATTACCGCGCCCAAATCTTGAGGAAGCGGTGCATTGACTTGGATCACTTTACCTGAGCGGGGATGGACGAATCCGAGACTGGATGCGTGAAGGAACTGTCGCCTGAGTCCGATGGAGCGAAGCCGCCGGTTAACGGCTTTGCTGCCATACAGCGAGTCTCCGGCTACCGGAAAACCAGCGATCTGGGCGTGCGCTCGAACTTGATGGAGACGCCCCGTCTTCAATTCGATCTCCATCAGCGTGAAGTGTTTATATTTTTCGAGAGGAGTAAAGATGCTCACGGCGCTTCTGCCATCCGCTCTTGCAACGGACTGTTTGGTGGCGCTTGAGGTCTGAATAGTTTGGAGCGGTTGGTTGATCTCCCGATGCCCGCCGCGCCATTGTCCGTTCACAAGAGCGAGGTATTTTTTTGAAAGGTAATTTGAACCCCGTGAATCCTGAAACTGGGCATGCAACGAGCGTAGCGCCTTTACATTTAACGCCAAAGCAATCACTCCGGAGGTGTCCTTGTCGAGTCGATGAGCAAGTTCAAGATACCCTTCTCGTTTCATGCGAAGAAGTTCAATGAGCCCCACGCGCTGGCCGCTCCCGCTGTGGGCCGCGAGCCCAGGCGGTTTGGTCACCACCAGTAAATCATCATCTTCGAAGAGAATCTTGGGATGAACGAGCTTGTCGGCCAGGTCAGCGGGCAATTCGTGCGCCGTTGCGCGACGGAGAGGCGGAATTCGGACGATGTCTCCCGAGGACAAGCGGGTCGTCGGTTTCGCCCTGCCGCTATTTAGGCGAACCTGGCCGTCTCTGATGATCTTGTAGATATAGCTTTTGGGAACGCCCTTGATACGCCGCAAGAGGTAATTGTCCAGGCGTTGTCCCTCCTCGTTCGGGGACACAGGGTATTTTGCGGCCGGTTCTTTGACAGGATCTTTCATTTCCGTCCGGAAGTCGATTATTTAATTGAAAAAATTCTGTCGGTTCGTTACAATTGATCGTCCCTCCCAGATGGTTGGGACGCCCTTGATAGCTGACGGGATGCGATCCTCCTGGCGCAACGCGACTCTCGCGCCAAAGAAGCCAGGACGGCGCCCGAAAACAACCTAGATTGTGCGCTTTAGGCAAATTTTAGCAAGCGCTCATCCCCGCCCAATACCGGGCTCATGGTTGTGAGCAGGACCGTTCAGCACGGCAAGAGCGCCTGATGGCTTGCTTCATAAGATTTTCGCCAAAAGCGACGAAAGCCTCGGCGCAGTGACAAACAGAATTTCGCCCACATGGTTTCATGTGAGCTGCCTGCCCAGCCGTTAGCGGCTAACAGGCAAAAAAGATGTTGATCGATAGTTGATCGGTGGAAGTTAGGTGGCGCCCCAATTGGGTGGTTAACGCTAACCGTTACGGCGCAAACCCTGAGATACGTTCTCAGTTGGCTCTCTTCCCACTGTGCGATCGTATCGAGCGTTCGTTTGTCCGTCCGTGCTGACATAGCTCTGCCCAGCTTCAGAGGCCTATGACAGAACACCTGAGGTCCCAAGGACCTCTTTCGAACGGAAAAAAAATGAAACGAATGCTATTTAATGCGACCCACTCTGAGGAGCTTCGGGTGGCGATCGTCGATGGACAAAAACTCCTTGACCTCGATATCGAGTCTTCGAGCAACGCCCAGCGTAAAGGAAACATCTACCAGGCACGGGTGACCCGTGTCGAACCCAGTCTCGAAGCCGCTTTTGTGGATTACGGAGCCGAACGGCAGGGATTTCTCCCGCTAAAGGAGATCTCGCGCTCCCATTTTCGCAACTTCTCCCCAGCCACTCCCATGGCTCAGGTCAAGATAAAGGATGTCATTGAGGAAGGCCAGGAAATACTCGTTCAGGTAGAAAAGGACGAGCGCGGCACGAAAGGTGCCGCGCTAACCACCTTCATCAGTCTTGCTGGCCGATACCTCGTCTTGATGCCGAACAATCCCAAAGGGGGCGGCATCTCCAGGCGGATAGACGGCGATGAACGGACCGACCTTCGAGAGGCCATGTCCGGACTCAACTGCCCGCCTGAACACTCTTTAATTGCCCGCACGGCCGGGATTGGAAAATCACCTGAAGAACTTCAGTGGGATCTCGATTTCCTGCTACAGCTGTGGAACGTGATTGATGGAGCTGCCAAAAGCCAAAACCCGCCGTTTCTGGTTTACCAGGAAAGTAACCTGATCGTTCGGACCCTTCGGGACTACCTGCGATCCGATATCCAGGAAATCTTGATTGACGAGGCGTCGGTATTCGAACGGGCCTCGCGATTTATGAATCAGTTAATGCCCCACAACGCGACGAAATTGAAACGGTACGAAGATAACGTGCCCCTGTTTTCCCGTTTTCAGATCGAACATCAAATTGAGAGCGCTTACTCGCGCTCGGTGAAGTTACCGTCGGGAGGGGCATTGGTTATTGACCATACGGAGGCTCTGATCTCGATCGATGTGAACTCCGCAAGAGCAACAAAGGGTGCGGATATCGAGGAGACCGCTCTACAGACCAATCTCGAGGCCGTCGATGAATTGGCTCGCCAGATGCGCATACGCGATCTTGGTGGCTTATTGGTCATCGATCTGATCGACATGACCTCTATTAAAAATAAGAAAACCGTTGAAAACCGACTGGCAGAAGCCGTGCGAACAGATCGGGCGAGAATTCAGATCGGTCACATCTCAAGATTTGGGCTGCTGGAAATGTCTCGCCAGCGCATGCGTAGTTCTATCAGCGACTCGAACTATGGTATCTGCTCCCTGTGTGACGGGACCGGACAGGTTCGACATGTTATGTCGTCTGCCCTGAGCTTCCTGCGTATTCTTGAAGAGGAAGCCCTGAAGGAAAACACCGAGGCTGTGTTTGCCGAGCTTCCGGTAGAAAGCGCCACCTTCCTGCTCAACGAGAAACGCTTCGAGGTTAACCAGATTGAGAACAAGCTGGGTACGCGAATCGTGTTGATTCCGTCACCGGAGCTTCATGGTTCCCAGTTCAATATTCAACGACTTCGAAGCGAAGATCTGGATTCGGCCGAAAATACGCTGGCGAGTCATAAAATCAAAATCGTCTCCGACGAAGACCGTCGTGGCGAATACACAATGAAACGCGGGAGTCGAAAACCTGCGGTCAGTCTTGATCAGATTGTAACGGCGGCGCCTCCCGCTCCGACGCCCCCCGCTCCCGTTGCAGACGGTGGGTTTTTCAGCCGGTTAATCAAGAAACTCTCGGGAGATGAACCCAAGGAAAAGAACGACTCGGATAAGAGCGAATCGCGGGCAAAGACCGGTCAGGCTCGAAGCCGCGGGGGTCGTGGTCGAAACCGTCGTGATTCCAGCCGATCGGGAAACCGGGGGTCTCAGTCCGGTAACCGGACGCGTCAGGGGGAAAGCCGTGATGCGGCTAAGAGCAAAGACGGTAACACCTCGCCGAGTGACGCTGCGCCAAGAGGCAATCAACGACGATCTCGAGGGGGTCGGGGACGATCCAATAATCCGGGGAACCGCAACAACGCAGGCCGGGGTAATTCCGCCGCCTCAGCGGATCGCTCCGATCAGAACCAACGCGCGCCCTCTGAGGGCGCGGAAGGCAAAACCGGAACCGCCGGCTAACGCCCAGAAACAAGCGGCGATTTATGGAGCGGGCCTACCCTGAAGGCTCGCTCCGCTCGAACAATGCGAGCGTCTCCACGTGTACGGTATGAGGAAACATGTCGGCCATCGCAACTCGGGTGAGTCGATAGGATCCCTGGTTAATTAGGTACTCCGCATCTCTTGCGAGGGTCGCTGGGTTGCAGGATACGTAGGCAATCACCTCTGGCTGAATATTACCGGCAACCGCTTTTAGGCTTTCTATCGCGCCCGTGCGGGGCGGATCAACAATAACCTTTGAGAATAGGCCTGGCGCCCAACTTGCCGCACTCTCGTCAAATAAATCGCGGCATTCAAAACTCACGTTTTGGATTTGATTTGTCTCGGCGTTCTTCTGAGCCTGCGTGACAAGCGCTGCCTCCCCTTCAACACCCATAACGGTCCCTGCATGTCGGGCGGCGGCGAGGGAAAAGTTACCAAGCCCGCAGAAAAGATCAAGAACGCGATCGGTGGGTGTAAGTGTCAACCAGTCAATCGACTTTGATACCAATGCGGCATTGATGGCTGCGTTGACTTGAATGAAACTTGTTGCCGTAAAACGCATTCGCAGATCAAAATCGGCTAGGCGATACTCCAGAGGTTGCGCGGCCTCAGCGCTTAGCGGCAGGACCGTGTCCGGGCCTTTGGCCTGGGTCATGATCTGCACACCGTGTTGATCCGCAAACTGGTGTAGTTGCTCAAGGTCCGCCGTTGACAGCGGCTCGAGATGCCTGAAGACCAGGGCCGCAACCCCCTCCCCGACCGCGACCTCAATCTGCGGAAGGCGATCCCGGATGCTGAGACCCTCAATCAGTGGGGCCAGAAACGGAATAACGGAATCTACCTCTGGAGCAATGACAGGGCATTCCTGTAATGGGGTCACGTAGCTTTTGTTTCGCTCGCGAAAACCTACCAGCACGCCGCCTTTCTGCGGAACGAAGCGAACGCCCAGTCGAGCCCGTCGGCGGTAATGCCACGGCTCTGCACTGATGCGCTCTATGTTTGGCAGATCGGTCACCCGCGACTTGATAAACGCGTCCTTAACGACCTGCTCTTTGAATTCAAGCTGTGCGGGATACTCAAGATGCTGAAGCGCGCATCCCCCGCAGGTCCCAAAGACTTCACACCGAGGCGTGGTCCGACGCTCGGAGGCCTTATCTATGGACTCCAGCGCCGCAATCCCGTAATTCCGCCTTCCCTTCAGTCCCCTTGCGGTGACCCGTTCACCCGGTAGCGCGCCCTCGATGAACCAGACCTTCCCGTCAACACGGGCGATACCACGGCCATCGTGACTCAGCGCCTCAACGTCGGCCTCAAAGATGGGTCGTGGGTTACCGCTCACGGGCCGGGCGATTCCAATGCGCGAGGAAATCCTTCAAGTGCTGCGCGTCGCTCTCTTCTAGGGCAGCTGCCACTCTGTCTTCCTCCCGCTTCAGGAGCGAATCATCCAAAGCGCCGCGCAAATACTCATAACGTAAGTAGATCAGATAAGTATTGAGTACGTCGGTCTCACAATAATCGCGGACCGCAGAGATTTGCCCTGATCGAACGTAATCCCAGACCTGGCTCCCGCTGATTCCCATCTTGCCCGGAAGGCCCAGCATGACTGAGATCTCCTCGAGCGGCGCGAAGGCCCGGGCTTGGTAGCCGGAGAGCACATCCATCAGGTCGATGTGTCGAGCGTGGTAGCGGTTCAGATAATTATTGAACTTGAAATCGCGATCGGTTTCGCCTGTCTCCCAATAGCTTCTGCTGGCGACCTGATTTTTGAGGGCTCGGTAGTGGATCACCGGCAGATCGAAGCCGCTGCCGTTCCAGCTCACCAAGGTCGGCCGAAATTTTTCGATCCCGTCAAAAAAGCGCCGCAGCAGTTCCGCTTCCGACGCCTGTGCATCGCCAAGAGACCAGATACGCAGGGTCTCCGCCGTCCGCAATACCGCCGAGATGGCCACAATTTGGTGATGAGGATGACTGAGAAAGTCAGTCGTGCCGGTTTTTTGAACGCGTAGGGTTCGCATTGCCTTGACGACATCATCGTCATCAAGCTGATCCAGGCTGTTTAACCGTCGCCCCAGATCCACATCCGGTATCGTTTCAATGTCAAAGACGAGGACGCTTTGCGGGAGCATGAGGCTGCTTTCGGGCTAGGGGCGTGCCGGGCGCAGCCGTTAACTACCGAGAATCGCGTTTCGCACGGAGGCCACGCTGGGCTCCACCCGCAGGGGTGCCGGGCTTTGCGCGATAGCCGTGTCGGGGTCTTTAAGACCATGGCCGGTCAGCGTGCAGACGACCGTACTGCCCTCTTTAATCTGATCGCGCGCTAGCGCGGTCATTAACCCCGCCACGGAGACTGCCGATGCGGGCTCACAAAAAATACCTTCTCTTTGAGCGAGATACTTTTGCGCCGCCAGAATATCGCTGTCCTCGCGATCAATAAACCAGCCCCCGGAGTCTTTCGACGCGGTGTTGGCCAGATCCCAGGACTGGGGATTTCCAATTCGGATGGCTGTCGCTATGGTTTCTGGCCGCTCCACTGGAGCCCCTTTGAGAAAAGGAGCGGCTCCCGCTGCCTGACATCCGACCATGATCGGGCGAGTGGGACAAATGCCGTGTTCCTGATACTCGCAGTATCCCATCCAATAGGCGCTGATATTGCCGGCGTTACCTACGGGGAGGAAATGGTAGTCCGGGGCGGCGCCGAGGACATCTACAATCTCAAAAGCCGCTGTTTTCTGGCCGTGCAGTCGGAACGGGTTCACTGAATTAACAAGCGCGACAGGCGCCTCCTCCGGCATACGTTTCACAATATCCATGCCGTCGTCAAAGTCGCCGGCGATCTGAATGACCGTTGCACCATGCATCATCGCCTGCGCGAGTTTCCCCAGCGCGATTTTCCCATCCGGAATCACGACGAACGCGCGCATGCCGGCGCGAGCCGCATAGGCCGCTGCTGCGGCTGATGTATTTCCGGTCGATGCGCATATCACCGCTTCGCTGCCTTCGTGTCGGGCCATCGTAATGGCCACGGTCATGCCTCGGTCTTTGAAAGATCCCGTTGGGTTCTCGCCTTCCACCTTTGCGTAAACCTGGATGCCCTTGTCCGGGTGACTGAGCGTGTCGAGCGGCACCAGCGAGGTACCCCCTTCTTTGAGTGTGACCGCTTTGGCGCCCGAAGGGATGGGTAAGTACGAGCGGTATCGCTCGATTAACCCCGTGGAATAAAGCGACATCGGTCTACTCTTCCCCTTCCAAACGAATCCGCACGACCGGAGCGGCGCTAACGGTAAGGCCCTCAATCGCTCGAATAGCCATCGCCACGTCCGCTTCTCGAGCTCGATGCGTCAGTATGACCACCGGTACGGGTTGGGACCCACTGCCTGAATCCTTCTGATGAATGGCGCGAATGCTTACCCCTCGATCCCCCAGAATCTTGGTCACCTCACCCAGTACGCCCGGTCGATCGGCCACGGTCAGCCTGAGGTAGTGTGCCCCCATAACCTCCGCACGAGACGCGGTGTTGGACTGGGCCAATTGCCCAGGCTGGAAGGCCAGATGCGGTACCCGATTGTTCGGATCCGCCGTCAAGGTGCGAACGACATCGACCAGATCCGCGACCACGGCCGATGCGGTGGGCCCGGCACCAGCGCCTGCCCCGTAATAGACCGTCTTGCCGACGGCATCTCCCTCAACCAGCACGGCGTTCATAACGCCCGACACACTCGCAAGCAGTTGATGCTCGGCCACCAGGCAAGGATGCACACGGAGGTCGAGTCCGTCTCCGTACCGTCGGGCCAGCCCGAGATGTTTTATTCGAAACCCCAACTCCTCCGCGTATCGGATATCGGACTGTGTAATGTGCTCAATCCCTTCAATTTGAACAGAGTTAAAGTCCAGATGAATGCCATAGGCGATGGATGCAAGAATGGTAAGTTTATGAGCCGCGTCAATTCCCGCCACATCAAAATGCGGATCGGCCTCAGCGTAACCCAGAGCCTGCGCATCTTTTAAGGCCTCCTCATAACTGACCTGCCGCTCGCGGATTTGAGTGAGTATGTAGTTACAGGTGCCGTTCAGAATCCCTTCAAGGTTAATGATTCGGTTACCCGCCAAGCCTTCACGCAACACTTTGATAATCGGTATGCCGCCTGCGACCGAGGCCTCGAACGCGACCACCAGCCCGTTTGCCGATGCGCGTTCGAATATCTCATTGCCACGGGTAGCAATCAGCGCCTTATTCGCCGTCACGACGTGTTTACCGCTCTCGAGCGATTTCATCACCAGCGCATAAGCGTCGTCGCACCCGCCCATTAACTCAATGATCACGTCCAGATCGGGGTCGTTTACCAGATCGAAGGGATCTTGAGTGAGGGCAATCCCGGTCAGGTCGCAAGACCGGTCACGCTTGATATCCCTCACGGCTGCGCGTGTGACCTGAATTTCACGGCCCGCCCGACGGGCAATCTCAGTCCCGTTTCGAATCAGCACGTCCACCGTGCCTGACCCGACGGTGCCGAGCCCAATGACCCCAACCTGTACCGGTTTCATAGCGTGTTTTGCCTGAAAATAAAGTGTCGGTCCGCGCCCGCGCGGCAAAGCGCCGATTCTATCGCAATCGCCGAATCTTCTCGTCCTTTTGCAAGCCGCCAGTTAGTGCGACACTTAAACCTTCCCGTTCGTTAACCATTAAGTCCATGGATCTAACAATCGAAACAAGTGAGACCCACACGCTGATCGAAGGCTTTCGATCTGGTGTCGTGACGATTCAGGGACAATCGGTAACCGAAAGTTTTCTTCTCTTGTCGGGTCGCCCCCCGGTTGTCTGGCCTGTCGGTGACCCTGTGGAACTCACCGGATCGGTCATTGAGGAGCTATTTAAGGAAGATTGGGACGTGTTGTTGCTCGGCACCGGGTCGGCGATGTTTCTACCGGATTCCGCGCTTTTGGAGACCATGGCACGTGACGGGAGGAGTATCGACTTTATGACGTCCCGCGCTGCATGTTCTACCTATAACGTGTTGGCGATGGATGATCGGGCCGTAGCGGCGGCCGTGATCCTACCCCTTTAGCTCGGTAACCCTAGTTCGGCGGCAGGTAAGACAAAGGATTGACCGGCTGTCCATCGCGTCGGATTTCAAAGTGCAGGCGTACGGAGTCGGTGCCGGTCTGCCCCATCTCCGCGATGATTTGGCCCTTATCGATCGTATCCCCCTCTTTGACGGTGACCACGCGATTGTGGGCATAGGCGCTGAGGTAGGTCTCGTCATGCTTAATAATGAGTAGTAGCCCGTAACCTCGAAGACCGGTCCCCGCGTACACGACCTTCCCTGCGGCAGCTGCCCGGACGGGATCGCCATCGATGCCGGCAATATCAATGCCATTGCTGTTACGTTCCTCGTCAAATCGGGCGATCAGTTCGCCCTCCGCCGGCCATATCCACCCATGCGCGGTTTGAACGCGCTTGGGCAGGCTCTGATCAGCGCTTGGGGCAACCGGGGTGGTCGCCGTCGGCGTTTGGGATACCACAACCTCCTCCGCTTGGACCATGGTCGCCTGGCTCGGTGCTGTCTGGGCCGGCTCTGGCGCCTGAGTCACGTTTTTTGATGCCCCGCCCAACGCGATACGCTGTCCGACCTTGAGCGCATAAGGTGGCTCAAGGTCGTTCCAACGAGCGACGTCCCGATAATCAAGACCGGCCTCCCAGGCGATCGTATACAAAGTATCACCCTCACGCACAACGCGCGCGGCATAGGGAGAACGGGTTGCGGTGAGATCGCTAACCGGTACCACCGGCGCGCCACTGCACCCGATGAGTACCAGCAGTGCGCCCAGCAAGATTCCCGATCTCATCAATATCGCCTCATTTGATCCCGTAATAAACACCTAGTCCAACCACGATCAGAGCAATCACCAACCAACCAATCAGATCCACATAACGCCTCAACCCGCTCTCGAAACGCTCGCCGCCAAAATAGATAAGCGCCGAGACAAGAAAAAATCGCGCCCCTCGCCCTATCAGGGAGGCCACAACGAAAGGGAGGAACGCCATGGATGCCAGACCCGCCGAGATCGTAAAAATCTTGTATGGGATCGGTGTGAAACCGGCAATAAACACTATCCATACCCCGTGGGCTTTGAACTTATCCTGAGCTGTTGCGAAGGCCTCTGATGCGTCATAAAACGAAATAAGCGGCTGCGCCAGCACGTCAAACAAGAACATGCCAATAAGGTAGCCCAAGGCCCCGCCCAAAACCGACCAGACGGTGGTGATAAACGCGAACCACCACGCTCGGTCGCGACGCCCAAGAGCCATGGGAGCAAGCATCACATCCGGCGGGATCGGGAAAAATGATGATTCTGCGAACGACAAAGCGGCCAGGTATCGACTGGCACGGGGATGTTTTGCCCAGCCCAATACCCAGTCATAAAGTCGAGAGAAGATTTTCAATGCTCTACTCCCGTCAACATCGGCACGAAGGTCACGTTCACTAGATCATTGCGCTGAAAGTGGCTGCCCTGTCGAGTCCACGTGGCGAGGGTCTGTTGGTGCTCATCGCCCTCAGGTGCCACCAGGACGCCGCCGTCTGCAAGCTGCGATAGAAGATCGGGCGGGATCGTGAGAGCGGCCGCCGTCATGATTATCCCGTCAAACGGCCGCTGCGTCTTCCAGCCCTGATAGCCGTCAGCGACCCGAAACCTGACGTTTGTAATGCCCATAGCGGACAAAAGATTCTGGGCGCGGCCGCTGAGCGCCGCAATCCGCTCAACGGTGAAGACCTTCGTGGTCAGGCAAGCCAGCACGGCAGTTTGGTAACCGGATCCGGTTCCGATCTCAAGCACTGATCCAAGGCTGCTTTTTTTAGCGATAAGCTGCTCTGTCATCAGGGCAACCAGGTACGGCTGAGAAATCGTCTGGCGAAATCCGATAGGCAAGGCGGTATCCTCATAGGCGCGACCTTTGAGGGCTTCCTCGACAAAATCGTGGCGGGGAACGGTACGAAGCGCGGCGAGCACAGCCTCGTTGACGATACCCCTCTCGCGCAATCTATCGATCATGCGCTCTCGAGGCCGTTGCGATACGAATCCGCCGAATTTGGATATTGAAGCAGGCACTAGCCGCTCGACTCAGGCAGCCACTCTCGCAGCAAATTGAGCTGTTCGTGGCGCGTCAAATCGACCTGCAACGGCGTAAGGGCGACATATCCCTCCGAGATGGCGTAGAAATCCGTACCCGGACCGCCATCCTCCTCCTCGCCCGCCGGCCCGACCCAGAAAATCTCTCGGCCGGAGGGGTCGCGGGAGCGAACGACCGGCTCCGACTTATGGCGGTTTCCGAGTCTTGCGATCCGGAACCCCTTTATCTCGGCCTGAGGCCGATCAGGAACGTTCACATTAAGGATCATGTCTCTCGGTAACGGGTTGGTGTTCAGTCGCTCAAGCAGCTCAAGCGCTACGCCCGCTGCGGTCTCGTAATGGGTCGGGTTTTGCCCTGCAAGTGAGATAGCCATAGCCGGAAGGCCAAGGTAGCGTCCCTCCATCGCTGCCGCAACGGTGCCGGAGTACAGCACGTCATCGCCAAGATTTGACCCATGGTTAATTCCCGCAATCACCATATCGGGCTCTGGATCCATCAACGCGGTGAGACCAATGTGAACACAATCGGTTGGCGTCCCATCGATAAACATGAAGCCGTTCGGAGCGCGAGATACCCGCAAGGGACGAGTCAGAGTCAGAGAGTTACTCGCTCCGCTTCGGTTCCGGTCAGGGGCAACGACAAGCGTGTCCGCGACCGTCGAAACACTGCGGTGCAAGGCCTCCAGGCCCGGGGCGAGATAGCCGTCGTCGTTGCTAAGCAGGATTCGCACAAGCGTTGGGTGTAGTGAATGGAATCAGAGGAAAGCCTGGACGCGATTATCCCAGAAAACACCCTGCATCAGTTGGGCGGTCTCACGCGAAAGCGTCCCGGTCGATGACCTTCAGTCGCTTTGCTAAAATTGAGAGCTCCCCGACCTCTCGAGGTATGCCATGGCGATGTCGCCCGACAGCCAGCCGCGTGCAGGCGCCTATCGCGATATCAGGCGAGTAACCGTCGTCGGCGCCGTGGTGGACCTCGGACTTGCACTGGCCAAGTTCATCGGCGGTGTTATCGTCCAGTCGCAGGCCCTTATCGCCGACGGGATTCATTCGCTAAGCGATCTCGTTACGGATGGCCTGGTGATTATTGCCGCCCGCCAGGCCAGTTTTGAGGCCGATCGTGAGCATCCTTATGGACATGGCCGGATTCAGACCATCGCCACGGCGATTCTTGCGATCAGTCTGGGTTTGATCGCTGCCGGTATCGCCTTTGATGCCATTCGCACCATTATCAGCAGCCGAATTGCCGCGTCGCCTGGTTGGCCAGCATTGGTCATTGCCGGTATCTCCGTTGTGTCGAAGGAGGCGATCTACCACTACACCATGAGCGCTGCCAGACGCCATCGTTCTGCCCTCCTGGAAGCGAACGCCTGGCACAGTCGATCTGATGCGCTCTCGTCTTTTTTGGTGATCGCAGGTGTCGGCGGCGTCATGCTGGGTTTCCCCTGGGCGGATGCAGCGGGCGCCGTTGGCGTCTCTCTGATTATCTTTTTTGCGGCCTACCAGATCGGCAGAGATTCATTTGAGGAGCTCATCGACACCGCTGTCGATCCCGATATCCAGGTCAAAATTCGTCAGGCGGCGAAGACTGTGCCAGGGGTGATTGATGTCCATGAGATGCGCACTCGGCGTATGGGTGCCGACATTTTTGCCGATATGCATGTTCGGGTCCGACCCAGAATCAGCGTGTCTGAGGGGCATCGGGTAGCCGATGAAGTTATGGATCGATTGAAGTCAGAATTTCCCACACTGACCGATGTCGTGGTGCACATTGATCCGGAAGATGATCACGAGGATTTGCCGCTGGTCCCGCTTCAGTCGAGGGAGGCGCTTGAATCAGCCGTGCGGGTGGTGCTCAAGCGTCAGAGGATTCCTGCGGGCGTAGACTGGGATGCTCGCGCATTTCGCCTTACCCTCCACTACCTGAATGGCCGTCTAATGGGCGAACTGGTATTGCCTCGTGTGGACGGACAGTCTGTCGACCCGCTTGCCTGTGCAACTCTGGCGGAGGATCTCGTCTCTTCGACTGCCCTTGATCAGGTCGATGTGCTCTGGATGGATAGCTGATCGTGCGAGTCAGGATGACGCCGAATCAGAACGGAGCTTATCTGCCGAGGATTAGCTCTTAACACCTTGAGGTGCAGTCCATCGAGCGTAAATTCCTCTCCATTTTGAGGAATTCGCTGCGTATGCTCGAGAATCCATTTGCTTACTGAATCCGTGGGTTTGTCCGACAGATCCATGTCGAAGAATTCTTCAAGAAGCCGAATTTCGGATGCGCCCTCGATGGTGACGCTGTCTGTACCGTTGGGCACAAGATCTTGCGGTGCGATATCGCTTTCGTCATAGATCTCGCCAACCAGCTCCTCCATCAGGTCTTCTAACGTGACAATCCCCTCCAACACGCCATGTTCGTCGACGACAACAGCCAGATGATGCCGTTCCCGCTGAAGGGCTGCGATTGTATCGGTGAGTGACTGGCTCTCCGGAACAAAATAAGGCGCTCGTGAAAGCTCGCTTATCGGGAGGCCGGTTTGACTGGAGGAAAGCGCTTTCAGCAGATCCCGTACATGAAATACCCCGGTGATCTCATCGGGATCGTCTCCGTGAAGCGGGATGCGGCTATACGGGATATCGTTAAGAGCCTTCAACGCCTCTTCCACAGTGAGGGTTTCAGGGAGAGTGAAGACCTTATGGCGAGGAGACATCACATCCGCCACTGAAAGATCGCCAAACACAAAGGCCCGCTCGATTAACTCCTTCTCGTTTTCATCGATGGTCCCCTCCTCTTCGCCGTAGCTGGCCATGTGGAGAAGTTCCGTCTCCGTTACCGTTGGATCATCGCTTCCGGTACCCGCTCGCGGGCTCGCGCCCAGACCGAAGGCCTCAAAGACGCGATTGACCGGGGCCGTGATGTAGGTCAGCAGCAGAATAGCCGGAGCGACAGCCAGTGAGATCCGCTCGGAATAGCGGGTCGCGAGACTTTTGGGAGTTATTTCACCGAAGATCAGGATCGCAATGGTCAGAATCCCCACGGCCACGCCAGGCCCTATGCTGCCGAGTTCCCGAGTGGCAATGACGGTTGCAAGGGCCGACGCGCTGATGTTCACCAAATTATTGCCGATCAGAATGGCCACCAGCATTTTGGACGGCTCGGCCTTCAGCGCCTGCAGCGCCCGAGCGCCCGAGCGCCCATCATCGACAAGCGCATCTGCTCTTGCGCGTGATAACGACACAAGAGCCGTCTCGGCGCCAGAAAAGAACGCCGACAAGCACAACAGCGCTAACAGGAGAGCAACTTCACCCATGATTCATTGGCGGGACGGTGTTGAAATCAGATTAGTGATGATTGAAAGGCTGTCGGGCTAGGCAGACACGACCCGCGCCTCGTCTAGTTCTTTTCGATCAGGCTTTCCGCGTAGGCGGCAATGGCCTCTATCTCGTCTATCGTGATCTCGAAGGGTGGGTAGTACGGATCGGACTCCGACCACAGAGGGTAACCCGGGACTCGTGCAAAAACAGGGTGAGGTCGACGCGTATAGAAGGTCGTAAAACGCTCACGCCAATCGTCGCTCTTCACCATCCAGTTGAAAGACGGCGTATTGCCAATACCGCCCAGGCGATTGTATTCGCCGATAACATGGCACCGCGAACAGTATTGGATCGACAAATCTAACCCCTGTTGCACAGGGTCTGCCCACGGTGACGTGGTGCTGATGGTGCATCCGCAGAAGACCAGCAGTAACTGTAGAGCGCGCCTCATTCCAATGATCTTAGTCGATATTCAGGATCCACTGATGGGGATCCGGTATCTCGCCATACTGAATACCGAGAATGGTGTCCAAAAGGCGTTGAGTCAACGATGC
>Ga0181594_10001069_pt1 | contig 25731 bp, 27 predicted proteins | sample 071ome_18_FD_145603 | JGI IMG/M metagenome (GOLD analysis project Ga0181594, IMG submission 145603) | Coastal salt marsh microbial communities from the Groves Creek Marsh, Skidaway Island, Georgia - 071413BT metaG (spades assembly) | ecosystem: Environmental > Aquatic > Marine > Intertidal zone... | reverse complement strand
CGACGAACGTTTTGCCACACTGGATCACCTTAGAAAGGAAATTTCGGCAGGTCAATCCCTCTGCGGCTCCGTTTTTGCGCGGCTAATCCAGGCGATTTTCACGTTGTGGAAATTGATCGGCCCTGTGTTCACGGTCATTCTGACTTCGTGCGACTAAGCTGGTAGGATGCGCGAGCAAGTCCTGTGGAGTCCCTTCTATGTCAACGATCAAGCCCTTAGGCGTCACTTTTGGAAGTTTGGGGGTGCTGGGTCCTGCAGCCGTGACGGATATTGCTCGGCTATGCAAAGAGACTGACTACCAAAGCTTGTGGACTGTTGAGGCCACCGGAACCGATGCCATGACCTTGCTCGGCGCTGCGGCTGCAACCGCACCAGGACTGGCGCTCGGCACAGGGATTATCCCCATTCAGCTAAGAAGCCCGACATTGACGGCAATGACTGCGGCGACACTTCAGGCTCTGAACCCAGAGGGTGATATTTATCTGGGCATCGGTGTTTCAGCGCCTGGGATCCTTGGTCAGCACGGCCAAATGGCCGCAAAGCGGCCGCTGGCGATGATGCGGGAATACGTAGCGCTACTCCGAGAATGCTTGAGCGGTGAGCGAGTGACCTTTGAAGGGGATTACTATCAAGTCAAACGTTTCTCGCTGGGTATTCGTCAGGGCGAGCGCCGTCCACGCATCATCATGGCAGCGCTAAATCCAAAGATGCTCGCACTGGCAGGTGAAATCGCCGATGGCGTATTGTTGAATTACTTGCCCGTGTCACATGTTGGACCCAGTGTTGAGGCTGTCCGGTCTGGCGGGCCCGCCACCATTTACGCTTATGTCCATGCTTGTGCGGGATCGCTCGATGCTCGGAGAAAGTCCGCCAAGCGCGATCTATTCAACTACGCGATGGCAGATGGATATGCGGCGATGTTTTCCAGGGCAGGATTTGCCGATGAGATAGAAGCGCTCCGTGAGCGGTTTAAGGCTGGTGACCGAGAGGGCGCGCTCGATGCCATTTCAGATCGGATGATACAAGCGATCGATTTCATTGGCGGAGCATCGGACATTGGACACTTCGTCGAGGATTATCGGGATGCCGGTGTTGAGCATCCGATTTTGATGCCAATGCCGTGGGGTGACGATCGGTGGGACGTGACCGTTCAGACCATGGCAGCAGCTCGCAACGGGCGAGGGTGACGTCTCAACCTGCGATCTGAGGATAGGTGGGGCTATAACGCTTGGTGCAAAAAAGGTTCTACGACTGGAAATATTCGGATAACGGGCAAGGGTCGGTCAGCAGGGGGCGGGCTGGACCGTTATGCCAAGTAAGGGTTCGGATTCGCTAAGCCTTTATAAATCACACCACCTTTCATCACTGTCAATCGATCATGGGCCTGAAGAACTCGAATGTCCTGATCGGGTTGTCCGTCTACGATGATAAGATCGGCGAAACTCCCCTCGGTTAGCGTGCCCACTGATCCAGTAGGGTCAAAGGCAAGCCCCCCGTAATTCGTTGCGCACATTAACGCCTCAAGCGGGCGCATATCGAAGTATTCAACGAAATATTCGAGATCCTTAGCGTAGGTTCCATGCGGCGCGATCGAGATCCCGTAATCACCGCCGACAACCATGCGAATGCCAGCCTTGCGAAGTTTAGCAACGGTCTGAACGGTAGCCTCTATTTCGCGCTCGTATCCTTGATCGATCACGGTTTGTTTGGACACGCCAATCGATTCGCAGTGGGTGAGATAGCATATCTCCCAAGCTAGCGCGGGTCCAACAAACACCTCATCTCTTCGATCTGCGATTAAGGCGACGGCCTCATCGTCGAGATAGTTAGCATGACCAACCAGATCGACACCCGCACGGACCGCCTGCTTGACCGCAGCCGCTGACCGCGCATGACACGCTACGCGCAGCTTTCTTCTGTGCGCTTCATCAACGATCGCATGAACTTCTTCATCAGTGAAAGACAGTTCACCAGGAGGATTCTTCGGGTTGATGTTTTCGCCATCGATAAAAATTTTGACGATATCAACGCCCAGTTTTCGTTGTGAGCGAACGGCTTGCCTGAGTGCCCAAGGCCCATCTGCAATTTGGGAAAGCCCGCCTGGAGAATCGACATTGCTCGAGGTCGCGCCAAGGTCTCGTCCTGCGGCGCGTAGACGCGGACCGATGACTTGGCCTGAGTTTATGGCTTCTCGCAACGCAACGTCGATTTGGTATGTGGACCCAAAACTCACCGCGGATGTGAAGCCCGAAGCAAGCATTAAACGCGCATTGCGGACGGCGGTGATCGTACCAGTCTCGACACCGGTTTCACCAATGGCAAACGGGTTGGCGTCGGCAAACGACAGGTGGGCATGGGTCTCTGTCATTCCAGGCATCACGAATTGGCCATTGAATGTGTGCCTACGAATATCGTTAGGAAGCTCGGGGCAATCGTTTAGCGAGCCAGCAAATCGGATACGATCGCCGCTTACCCAAACAGCCCCGTCCTCGATGACCTGCTCATCGACACCAGTGAACAGCCTGATCCCTTGAATGAACTGGTTCACGCGGCTTGCTCCAGCCGCAGTAGCTTTTCGGCATTAGGGGTCAGACTGGCGGCAAAAGCGTCGGCGTTGGAGGGCGTATCCCAGCCGCCAAAATTCGTGCCATACACCAAGCGATCAGCATCGATGACCTCGGTGAGTCGCTGATGAGCCGCATCACCGTCGACGTGCGCATCGAACCACAACTTGTTGAGGAGGGTCTGGAATCCATGCTCTTTAATAGAGTCTGGAACCCAAGCGCCAAATTGGGTCATTCCAATGAAACGATCCAGAAAATAGGCCACACCGCCACCCCCATGGGAGATGCAAACATCAAGGTCTGGGTGCCGGTCTAGGACGCCTCCAAAGATCAAGGAGGCAATGGTCATCAGCTCCTCATAGGGGTAACCCAATAGAATAGAGAGATTGAAGCGATTAAGCCTTTCGTCGAGCGGTCCCGCATCTCCCCCTGATGAGGCAGGATGCATAAAGAGCGGAATGTTGAGGGCTGTGAGCGCGCTGTAAAACTCATCCAATGATGGGTCATCTAGCATCACCGGATAGTCGGTTCCTGTATATGCCGCGATGAGTCCGAGCTGGCTAGTTGCCCGCTCTAGCTCCTTGATTGCAAGGTCTGGTGATTGCATAGGAAGGCAAGCCGCACCAAAAAATCGGCCAGGGTTGGCGGCAACGATCTCGGCCATCGCGTCATTATGGATCTTGCAGAAATGGTCTGCTGTCTCAGCGGGGATATGGTGAAACATCGTGAGCGGGTTAGGCGATAGCATTTGCTGGTCAATGCCCATTTGCTCCATTCGTTCCAAACGCTTGTCTATCTCCATGAATACGGTGCCACGATATTCCATGGGCTTCATTTGGTATTGCCCGATCCTAAAAAAGGGTACGCCCTCATTGTCCTTTGCGAGTTCGGGACCGAATTTTCCGGCCTGACCAAACCCAGCTTCGAGTACGACGTGGGCGTGCAGATCGATAATCTTGCTCATGACTTAGATATCCGCAAAGTACTGGGTTTTTTTCTCGCCATTGGGTCCATAGACGGGCTCGCTAGCCGCGACCAGATGCGCCTGATTGATGCTCTCGACGATGCCTGCGCCATGAAGCACCTCAACCATTTTGTGGTAATTCGGATGCTGAAAATGGGCTGCGAGCGAGTCACTGTCTTCCCACAGTTCATAGACTTGGATGCGAGTGGGAACGGAGGGGTCGGGCGCAAAACAATAATCTAAGCACCCAGCTTCTTCTTCCCGAGTTGCCAGTTGAACATCGGCTGTAGCGGCTACAGCGGCATCTCGAGCCTCTTTTGTTTCAAAACGTAGGGCGGCGACAACGATGATCATAGGGTTCTCCTCAACTATCGACGATTCATCGTAAACCAGAACGGGAAGTGAGGTAAGAGTTTGATTAGCGATCCCAAGCCTGTCGCAGTCGAATCTTAATTAGGGCGAACTAGAACCTGAGATAGCGCGAAATCGAACCCCAGATAGAGCAATGGATGACTGAATGACGCGTGCTCAAATTCTCCGCTTCGGGACTAATTGACCATCTGGCCCGCGGATTTGAACCCATAGGCAGGAAGCTGCCGGTAACTCGCACCGAACAATGAGTTGTTTCGATAACGCCCCGTGAAAAGGACAACAACTAGGGCCGTAGATGGTTAGGTAAGGGATAGCCTACAAACCACCCTCGGGCCCATAGGCAGTCTGCAGTCGTCTCATCCCCTTTAACCAGCGATCGTAGTCGCCTGCTTTGCGCTGGATATAAGTGCGTACTTCTTCGTGAGGAAGCACCAGGAAAGATTCTTCCGCGAGTGTTGTAACCACCGTATCGCAGAGAGCCTCCGGTTCCATCAAGCCATCCACTGACGCGACGCCATCTTCATTCCCCGCGATCATTGCCGTTCGGACCGCTTGCGGGCAAAGGACAGAAACCTTGATCCCTCGGTCACCATAGGTGATCGATAACCACTCGGCGAAGGAAACCGCAGCATGCTTGGTCACCGCATAGGGTGCTGAGCCAATCTGTGAGAGTAACCCTGCGGCGGAAGCCGTATTCAAGATGTAGCCGTCGCCTCGCTCGAGCATGGCGGGAAGCGCCGCACGTGAGGCCCAAACATGCGCCATGACATTGATCTCCCAAATGCGCTGCCAATCGGCGGTATCGACCTCAGGGCCGCCTCGAACAGAGATGCCCGCGTTGTTGCATAAAAGATCAATGTGCCCTAGCGCTGCCTCTGCGCGTTTGATGGTCCCGAGCACGTCATGCTCTAGTCCTACATTACAAACGCAATAATCAGCGCCGAGCGGTTCTGCCACTTCTTTCAGTGGTGCTTCGTTTAGGTCAACCAAAAATAACTTGGCGGCCCCCTCGGCGTGAAAACGTTGCGCCATAGCGCGGCCAATGCCGCTAGCAGCGCCGGTGATAACGATGTGTTTACCCGCGATGTCCATAGTGTTTCCTCAGAGTAATGTAAGCGTTATGCCGTCGCCTCAATGGCGTCGTGGATGATGGTAAAGATGTCAGTGATTTCTGCCTCCGAGATGATGAGAGGCGGCGAGAGGACTAAGCTGTCGCCAATCGCGCGCACCCAGGCACCATTGTCATAACAGTGCTTCGCAGCTTCAGCTCCCCTTGCGCCGGGTTCACCGGGCCTCGGCGCCATCTCGATTGCACCGATGAGCGCGAAGCAACGCACGTCGATGACATGTTTGACGCCTTTTAGGCTCATGGCGCTGCTCTCCCAATGGGGGTAGAGCGCTTTCGGCCGCTCAAACAAGCGTTCTTGCTCATAGATGTCGAGTGTTGCCATGCCTGCCGCGCAGGCTAAGGGATGCCCGGAATAGGTATACCCGTGATTCAATTCCACACCTGGCTGTGAGCTGGACATAAACGTGTCATAGATGGCGTCTGAGACGAACACTGCGCCCATGGGCACGGTGGCATTGGTGATCCCTTTGGCTGTCGTCATGATGTCCGGGGTCACACCAAATCGCTCCGCGGCGGTGCACTCACCAATGCGACCAAAGCCTGTGATCACCTCATCAAATATCAACAATATTCCATACTCATCACAGATCTCCCGCAATCTTTGGAGATAGCCGACCGGGGGCAAATGAACACCGCCGGCACCGCCAATGGGCTCAACGATCACTGCTGCGATGGAGTCTGCTCCATGAAGGTTGACGAGCCGTTCAAGGTCATTGGCGAGCTCCGCCCCCTCCAGCGGGAGTCCGCACGAAAATCGATTGCCTTCGAGGCCGTGGGTGCCTCTGATGTGAGCAGTGCCGGGCAACAGCAGTCCAAACGCTTGCCGATTTTTGACCAAGCCAGCGACGCTAAGACCACCAAAGCCCATGCCGTGATAAGCAAACTCTCGCCCGATGAGTCGTTGCCGCGTGCCTTCTCCACGAACACGCTGATACGCCAGCGCTATTTTCAATGCAGTGTCCACCGATTCGGAGCCTGAATTGGTGAAGAACACGTGATTCAGCGGGTCCGGGACATGTTTGGTCAGACGCTCGGCATAGTCGAATACGAGTGGATGCCCACTATTAAAGTTGTGAGCAAAGTCTAGCTGTTCGAGTTGAGTGGCAATGGCTTCATTAATGTGTGTTCGATAGTGTCCTGCGTTCACACACCAAAGTCCGGCACTGCAATCCAAGGTCTCGTGCCCTCGACTATCCGTGTAAACCATTCCCCGGGCGGACACGATCATTCTCGGGTCCTGCTTGTACTGACGCTGGGGGGTGAACGGCATGAAGAAAGCGTTCATATCCTGGGGTAGGGCGTTATGGTCAATGGGAGGCCTGGGTGGGGCAATGGTCGACATAGTCACTCCTGATTGTCTCTCGCTAGCTCAGTCGTTCGATGAGCGCCAAGGGGTCATGGAGCAGTATGTCACAGCCCGTTTCCAAAAGGACATCAACGGTTCTAAACCCCCAAGATACGGCTACGCCAAGCATGCCAGCCGCTGCGGCCGTTTGAAGATCGACCTCGGTATCACCCAGCATCGCAATCTCACCTGCAGGAAGACCGAGTTCATCGATAATTCGATTGGCGCTGGTAGGATCCGGTTTGAGCGCAACGCCCTCCCGACGGCCATGTACTGTTTGGAAGTGATGGTCGGGGAAGCAGTGGGCTAGGCACGCCAGTGCTGCAGGCTCATCCTTGTTGGTCAACACGGCGGAAGGAATGGCGTTTTTAGCCAAATAATCCAGTAGCTCTGGAATCCCATCGTAAACGGCAACTTCGTCTTTCCAGATCGCCTCGTGGATCTCTCTTTGACGAGCGACCAGTCGATCAATGGTGTCGTCTGCTCGAGCAGCTTCGGGTAGGGCGCGACTCGCGGCAACCCGCGCGCCACTGCCGATGAACGTCGCGAAACGGTCTAGGGGATGCTGCTCCCATCCTTGTTCTTCCAGAGCCAGATTAAAGGCGTTGCCAATGGCGGACAGGGTGTTAATCAGCGTTCCGTCCAGATCAAAGATGACCCCGTTGATGGGGGATGGAGAGTGTGTCATTCCGTTTGCCTTCACCATTGCTGCTGGTGGAGGGAAGTATATGAAAGTCGTGCCGCATAGCTAAAGTGACGTGGCTGGACTTTCAACCCAGCAGCTCGGCGAGAAGGTAGACTTGCGTTATCATTCAAGACAAGCCAGCCACCAGGGCGTCAAGCAGTCAACGATTTGTCTCGCTCCGGTCAACGCTTGCCCCTCAAATGGGAAATGAAAATTTCCGGGCGGGGTGGTCGTTGTGTTGGCATAGGGCCCTGATAGGCCCCGCACAAGCTTATCCATTCTAAAAGTATGCCCCAACGCCCGCTCCGCTAATGTGAGGGCGTCGATGCTTGGTAATCGAGTCACCGTACCAATGAGCGCGGTCAACTCGATATTGAGATGAGCGATGGATTCTTCAATATCGGGTTCAACAAATTGTTGTGCCGCCAGCGCTTCGGCATCCTCGAGCCGCGCCTTCGTGTCCAGTAGTAGTTGGAAAATGAGCGGTACGTCGACTATCGAGCGAAGGACGTCCTCGGTTGGTTCGTCAAACCAAAGGGCGCTTTGCTGCCACTCTCTGTCGATGGTCCATTCAAGAGACACGGCAGCCTCGGTGCTAGCGCTCGGCAGCACGATCAATCCCTCGCTAAGCGTTGGCGCTTTGACCGATTTCGCAGCCGGTTGGCGCTCAATCCTCCAGTCGAGAGCGGCCAAATCTTGAAGATTTATCTTCAATTTGATGCTGGTTGAGCTTCGATTGAGGAGAGGGATCACTAAGTTACAAAAAACGGTTGGATCTGCCGGCGTACGATAGCGATGAGTTAACTGAACCCACTTGAGACGAAGCTGCTCACTCCAGCAACGTCCTCCAAGTTTTTGGGACAAGTTGGGAAACCGCCACCCGTTCGCATCCAAGGCCTCGAACCAGGAGGCGATTGCAACAGCATTCTGCTGAGTGTCAAGCCAGTGCCTAGCAATGAACGTTCGCATTTCCTCCTCGGAAGGCCCACTCATCAAGATGAAGAACCCTCTTGTCTGCGAATGGTCTCTATCAGCACTGCCTTAGCACTATTGAGAGCGGCTGCACGCTCATGAGAGCCGCCGTGATCGGGATGATGCTTTTGTATTAGCCGGCGGTGCGCTGTGATTACCTCCGATTCCGTGCATGGCCAAATGAGTTCAAGACAATTAAGTGCTGCCTGGAATTCATCCGTGGCCTCGTTATCCGTGTGCGCCTCCCTCTGTTCGTCCCAGTCTGGATACTCTCTGGACAAAAAGGCATCAAGGAGTTGCAAGGACTCATCGTCGACTGCCAGTTCCCCTCGCAGATGAAGTAGATCTTCGAGTCTTAAGGCAGACAATCTCGCGCCCTTGAAGGAACCTTTTAAAACCTGCCCATCAATACTGCCGGCATCGTGATCGAGCTTCATTGACAAAAATTCGCTCATGACTTCGCTGGTTGCGCCGTCTCTGGGTCCCCTATGAACGCTTTGGGCATTGCGCATGGCTCCGAATGCCCGCAATAGATTCATGGCTTGAAGGCCTCGCATGATCCAAGGCAGAAGACGGGCGCCCATGGTCAATGCCACGCCAAGCGCTGCGGCAATAGGATGCAGGCGCCCCGATATCGCGAGCGCAACTAAAATAAGTGCGCCCAGCGCGAGGCCGTAGATGGCAAAAAATTGTTTAACCGAGAGCTGGTACTTCCCTAGCACGCGACGCAGGAGCCAATAAGTTAGCGCCGCGAGGCCAATGCCAAGAACCAGTCGGACAATCATCGATTAGAGCTGCTCAAGCAGGGCTGCCGCGCTCGGGTTTTGCCGGATTAGCTTTGCCAGTCCACCTTTGCCCTGCGTCGCGTAGGTTGCGATACCTCTAAAGGCATCTCTTAATTCGTGAATGTGCTGTAAATCGAAGGCGGCGTAGGCGCCATTCGATAGTTTGGCCATACTTTTAAAGCATCGCCGCACGCCGGTGTCGCTGCCTTCTTGAAATAGGAATAGCGGTAACTGCCTGAGTCCACACTCTCCGGCTAAATGGCAAAGGTCGTCAACGGACTCTTCGATGGCATCGCCAATAAAGATCAATCCTTTGAGAGGAGTTTTCTTGTGGACTGAGAGGCCGTGTTGGAGTAACCGTTTGATTTGAGTGTGGCCGCCTACACAACGCACCGCTTGCATGAGTCGATGGAGTTCTTGGCTTGTTTGGCAAAAAGCGCTGTGCTTGAGCTCTCGAAAGCCGCGATAAAAGCAGAGTTGGATAGAGAGCTGTTCGTCGGGCGCTAGCACTTCAAAGAGTTGGCTCTGTAAATAGCAGGCTTGATCCCAGGTGGGCTCCCGGGAAGCAGTGGCGTCAAGACTAAGAATCAATCGATGATTACTCGCCTCTCGCTTCGCAGGCATCTGATCGACTTTCGCTAAAAAGTCCGCCACGGAGTGATTGCGCTTAGACGGAGGAAGAGACTGGTTGCTCATAATAGAACTAGCATATAGCCTTTTTTGTCATCGGGACACGACGAACAACAGTGATGAGTGAGGTGACACCCCCAAATTTACGTATTGCTATCTCGAGCAGCGCACTCTTTGATTTAGCTGCAGCAGATCAGGTATTCAGGGAGGAGGGCTTGGCAGCGTATGGCGAGTATCAGAGAGCACGGGAGAAAGAAACGCTATCACCAGGGCCCGCTTTCCCCTTGGCAAGGAAGTTGCTCAATTTAAATGCCCAGGAGGGCATCGGCGTAGAGGTAGTGCTTTTGTCTCGCAATTCTGCGGATACGGGTTTGCGCGTGTTTAATTCAATACAGGCTCATGAGCTTCCGATTATTCGAGCTGCCTTTACTGGGGGTGGGGCACCCTACCGATACATGCTGCCATTCCAATGCCAGTTATTCTTGTCAACAAATCCTATTGATGTGACAGATGCACTGGATCATGGCGTCGCTGCAGCGACCGTGCTCGTCAGCCGAAAACCGTCAAATCCGGATGGACCGGTTAAATTCGCATTCGATGGTGATGCGGTGCTCTTTTCCGATGAAGCTGAACAGGTTTATCAAAGAGAGGGCTTAGCCGTATTCGCTGAGACTGAGCAAAAAGCAGCGGATCAGCCCCTGACTCCGGGTCCTTTTAAACCATTCCTCGATCAGCTGAATGCGATTCAATCCCGGTTTGGGGAAGCTGCCTGCCCAATTCGAACGGCGCTGGTGACAGCGCGGTCTTCTCCGTCTCATGAGCGCGTCATCAAAACCTTGAGAAGTTGGGGGGTTCGAGTCGACGAATCGCTCTTTTTGGGGGGCAGAGATAAGACGCAGTTCTTGCGTGCTTATGGGGCTGATATTTTCTTTGATGATCAGGCAGAACACTGTCATCTGGCCAGCCGTGAAGTGGTGGCCGGGCACGTGAATCACGGCGTGATGAATTAACCGGTTTTCTGCACACCGAGTCTTCGCACTGAAACTTTTTTAGTCCTTTAGGTTCGATCGAGGTAGGGGCATGGCAATCCCGTGCAGATAAAGAGAGGACTACTTCATCGTCCCACTGAGGTTTAGAGGCCGCTTGAATGATCGAGGAAATGAAGATCGCTCAGTAGGTCGCGCGGCGCGCCTCAGGTGCTAGTCCGTGGGCGGTAAATTGCCATTATCGGCGTGATGGGTTGCGTGAACCTCGGGTGTCGAGCCCCTTCTCATCGTGACTGTGATTGAAAACCCGCATCATTATTCCAAATTCGTCTTAAAAGAAAATATAATCGCCGCTTCGGCTATAACCATGCCGCCCGATGTGAGTCATGGTCTAACGGAGCGCTTATGAAACTGCAACAGCTGCGATACGTATGGGAAGTCGCTCGGCACGGTCTGAATGTGTCTGAAACGGCGCAAAGCTTGCACACCTCTCAGCCGGGTATCAGCAAGCAAATCCGTTTACTTGAGGACGAGCTTGGCATCGAAATCTTCACTAGAACTGGCAAGCACCTCTCTCACGTGACTCCTGCCGGGGCTGAGGTGATTAAGAAGGCCGGCGAAATATTGAATCAGGTCGGCAGCATCAAACGGGTTGCGGAGGAGTTTCGAGACGAACTGGAAGGCGAGCTATCGCTTGCTACCACGCACACGCAAGCTCGGTACGCGCTGCCAGCAGTGATCGATCGATTTATTGCGCAATACCCCAAAGTATCGCTGCAGATGCACCAAGGCTCCCCCCATCAGATCGCATCGCTTGCCTCAGATGGCGATGCAGACTTCGCAATCGCTACCGAAGCGATGGAGCACTTCACCGATCTTGTGATGCTCCCTTGTTATCGGTGGAATCGCTGCATAGTGGTTCCAAAAGACCATCCGTTAACGAAAAAGAAGAAGCTGTCGTTAGCCGATGTTGCCGGCTACGGTATCGTGACTTATGTATTTGGTTTCACGGGGCGATCAAAACTTGACGATGCATTTCGCGCGGCTGGGCTTCTGCCGAACGTTGTGTTTACGGCAACCGATGCTGATGTGATAAAGACGTATGTGAGGCTTGGAATTGGGATTGGAATCATTGCCCGGATGGCCTACGACGAGCAAGCGGATCACGACTTGGTGGCCTTGGACGTTGCTCACCTGTTTGAATCCTCAGTCACCATGATTGGCTGTCGTCGAGGGACGTTTTTACGAGGGTTCATGTACGATTTTATCGAGTCTTTCGCTCCGCATCTGTCGAGAGATAAGGTTGAGCAGGCCCTTGCTTTGCCCGACCAAGCGGCGGTTGATGCATTTTTTTCTAATGAAACGCTGCCGGTTCGGTAGCGAATTCGAGTGTCATGGGCGAGCGCGCCGTTAGGCCACTGGCTATTGTCCAAGCTCTCTGAATAATCCGCTGGTGGATGCGTCGATCATGGGGAGCGAATTTAAAGAGGATCGCGAGTAGATAAGCGTTAAAAAAAGGTTGCAGTGGCTACACCTAAGCAGACTGTCGTCGTAAGCTCCCTGCCGGCTAACTTCAGCGCAAATACTGGCGAATGTGTACCACTCAATTATGCGTTGCTACGCCGACAATAGGAGCGCAACAATCGAGGCAGTCGAGAGGAGTCATTGATGGATATCGTGTGTTTGGATCTTGAGGGAGTACTCATTCCTGAAATCTGGATCGCTTTTGCAGAGGAAACAGGCATCGAAGCGTTGCGAGCAACCACCAGAGATATTGCTGACTACGATGAGTTGATGACCATGCGGTTAGAAACGCTGAGGACCCATCAGCTCGGCATTAACGAGATTCAAACGGTGATCAGTGGGCTAAGCCCGCTGCCGGGAGCTGCTGAATTTTTAGATGATCTGCGTATAGCGTATCAAGTCGTGATTCTGTCGGACACGTTTTACGATTTCGCGAGGCCCCTCATGGCTCAATTGGCTTGGCCGACATTGATGTGCCATCGACTCGAAATCAATGCTGAGGGCACAATCACAGGCTACCGATTGCGCCAAGAGGATCCCAAACGGCGGGCAGTGGAGGCGTTTCGCTCGCTGAACTTTACGATCTTCGCCGCGGGTGATTCCTATAACGATACGTCGATGTTAGGGGCGGCTGATGCGGGATTCTTATTTCGGGCACCGAGCAATGTAAAGGCTGAATTCCCCTCGTTTAAAGCCACCGACGAGTATGCGGAATTGCGGCGATTGATTGATGAGGCCGCTACCAGATAATGCGCTTTTCGGTTAGCGCTCTGGTTGTTGGCGTTGGGCTGTACGCGGGTAGGGGGATGTCCTGCCGGGCCGAGTAAGCACGGTTATGGTACGCTAGCGCGACCTCGCGATGAGGCTGATGACGGCACGCGGCTAGTGGGCATGGGGTGGATGAGCCATACCAGGTAAAAAGCGGGTAAAAACTCGCAAAAAGCAAGTAGAAAAGCGCTTAAAAAAGCGCGCAATGAACGCAAAACAGACGCAAAACAAACGCCGAAACTGGCCAGACTGCGGCGATGGATTTCGATCAGATTTGGAGTAAACGCAATGACACAAAGTGCGGGTTCAAGATTACTGAAGGCAATTGGCGAGGAGAAGCCCTTACAGGTAGTAGGTACTATCAATGCCTATACCGCTATTCTCGCTGAATCAGCGGGATACAAGGCCATTTATCTGTCCGGCGGAGGAGTGGCTAACGCATCGTTTGGTTTGCCAGACCTCGGCATGACATCACTCAATGATGTCTTGGAGGACGTTAGGCGCATCACTGGCGCCACATCCCTCCCGTTACTGGTTGATGTAGATACCGGTTGGGGGGGCGCCTTTAATATCGCGCGAACCGTGAAAGACATGATCAAGGCGGGCGCAGCCGGTATGCACATAGAGGATCAGGTTGCCCAGAAGCGTTGTGGTCACCGCCCAAATAAAGAAATTGTTACCAGAGAGGAAATGGTTGATCGAATCAAAGCGTCTGTCGATGCCAAGACAGATGATGACTTCATGGTCATGGCGCGAACTGACGCACTTGCCGTGGTGGGGCTCGATGAGGTGATTGAGCGCGCGGTGCTCTGCGAGCAAGCTGGAGCTAATGCGATATTTGCGGAGGCGATGACCGATTTGTCGATGTATCAACAGGTCACCGATGCGGTGTCTATCCCTGTTCTCGCCAACATTACAGAATTTGGCTCGACGCCACTTTACACGACAGAGGAACTGGCAAGCGTCGAAATCGCAATGGCGCTGTATCCACTGTCAGCTTTTCGAGCGATGAATAAAGCAGCACTCGAGGTATACACGACGCTGCGCCAGGAAGGTACCCAGGCAAGTCTGATAGATAAAATGCAAACTCGCGCAGAGTTATATGATTTCTTGGGATACCATGCGTTCGAGCAAAAGCTCGATGAGCTGTTTCAGGACCAAACCGACAGAGCGAGCTAGGCTCGTCGCACTGGTTTTTTTCGCTTCGGGTTGTAGTCATACTGGGGATGGAAGCGGCGCGTTTGGCGTCGAAATGTTTGTTGGGAGGATCACGTAATGGTCGAGAAAAAATTAGGTGGAGCAGGGTTAAGAGGTCAGTCCGCAGGAGAGACTGCACTTTGTACCGTTGGGAAAGAGGGTGCGGGACTGACCTATCGAGGCTACACCATTGAGGACTTAGCAGCGAACGCGCAATTTGAAGAAGTCGCTTATATGCTCCTTTACGGTGCGCTGCCGACGCAAGGTGAGCTTGATTCATATAACCAAAAATTAATGTCCCTTCGCGGCCTCCCTGAGGACTTAAAGAAGACCCTTGAAATGATTCCAGCGGACACTCACCCGATGGATGTTATGCGTACCGGTTGCTCCATGCTGGGTAACCTTGAACCCGAAGCGGATTTCGACCAGCAGCATGAGGCTGCTGATCGGTTACTGGCAGCACTTCCCGCAATCATCTGCTATTGGTACCGCTACAGCCATGATGGCGTCCGTATCAACACAGATACTGGGGAAGCAACATTGGGTGGTCACTTTTTGAAAATGTTGCTGGATGAGACCCCAAGCGATGTTCACCGTGCAGTCATGAACTGTTCGCTCATTCTTTACGCGGAGCACGAGTTCAACGCGAGTACGTTCACCGCTCGGGTTTGCGCTGCGACATTAAGTGATATGTATTCATGTATCACCGGTGCTATCGGCTCCTTGAGAGGCCCACTTCATGGCGGGGCGAACGAGGCAGCGATGGAGTTGATCGAAAAATTCGATACGCCAGACGCGGTTGAAGCACAAATTCTTGGGATGCTTGAGCGGAAAGAAGTGATTATGGGATTCGGTCACGCTATTTATCGGACCTCGGATCCCCGAAACGCGATCATCAAAGAGTGGTCAGACAAGCTAGCGAACGAAAACGGAGACCGCACGCTCTATGACATCTCTTGCGCAATCGCCGATACGATGTGGAACACCAAGGAATTGTTTCCTAACGCAGACTTCTTCCATGCCTCGGCATACAACTACATGGGTATCCCAACAAAAATTTTCACGCCAATTTTCGTCATGTCGCGCGTGACCGGATGGGCCGCCCATGTGATGGAGCAACGGTCTAACAATCGATTAATCCGTCCGAGCGCGGATTATATCGGTCCCGAGATCAGACCTTATCTGCCGATTAACGAGCGCTAGTTCATCGATCAGCGAGCAACCCTATGAATTGGTCCACACCAGACCTTTGTGACGCGCACTCAGAAGAGCTGCGCGTTGCTGCTCCCATTTTTCGTGACTATGGCGGCGAGCCGAAATTTGCCGGTCCCGCCGAGACCATCAAGTGTTTTGAGGATAACTCCCTTGTTGCTGAATTGGTCGACACCGAAGGCCGTGGAAGAGTCTTGGTTGTCGACGGAGGCGGCTCGATGCGGTGCGGACTGTTTGGCGACAACCTTGCCATGAAGGCGATCGATCATGGCTGGAGTGGGGTCGTGGTGTTTGGGTGTATTAGGGATGCAGATATCATGGGCACCCTGCCTATTGGCGTCAAAGCGCTTGGCGTACATCCCCTGAAGAGCGTCAAGCAGGGGGTAGGCGCGCAAAGCGTTCCGCTTCGATTTGCGGATGCTGATTGGCATGCCGGTGACTATGTATATGCCGATTTGAATGGGGTCATTATCGCAGGGCGCCAACTCCACTAGCGCGCTTGATCGTGCACCCTACTAAAAAACTTGTAGCGGGCAACCCTAGAGTGAGTCATCGCTAAAACGAGTCCCCAAAGGCAGTCATACTAACGTTGCTGGTCGCAAAGCCCTTAGGCCCGAAGATCGTAAACCTAAAGTTCGGTTCCCAACGTTACTAGATATGCATCTGTCTGAGATTCGGGTTGTGCAGCCCGTGCGACCACATGCTTTGAAATAAGCGTTCTTTTTCTCTCGCGCGCGCGATCGCTTTTGGGTTGACCCAGCCGAGGGGTTGATAAGGATCTTGCTGGACTGCGAGGCTAGTTTTGTCGACAACGATGAACTCGCCTGGATAATTTCGGTGAGTACTATCAACTTCTTTTATTTGGATGCTGGAGCTCAACTTGCGTGAGAGTTCTAGCAGGGGCGCGTTGTTTTTAATGAGGGCTGGCACCTCCCAAACCAAGATCTTGACGCTAGTTGAGCGATGAGCCCGGGCAAGGCTAGCGAGCGTCTTTAATACGGATTTATCTGATGCCCAGTCGTGTAACAGGGTGGGAGAGTGAATGAAAATCTCCCTTTGCGCGCTAGCCAGCATCGCCCGCACTAAGACGGTGAACTGTTCATGAGTGGTAAACCAATGGTTTTTGTCGCTAAGGCCTAAAGACCACTGCTCGGGCACCTCATAGGGAACGGCGCCCTCGCGCTCACGCTGTTTAGGTTGGCCGATGGGAATGAGTGTCTTATGAGTCGCGTATTGGGTTCCCTCGAGGGCTTTCTCTATGGCGGTCGATCGATGACCGAGTGGGCTCAAATTGAGCGACAGCCAACCGTACCGTTTAGCTCTTGCAATGAGCGCATGCAAGAGCAACTGAACCGCGTCATCGTCGAGATCGGTAGAGAAAAAAATAATGTCGCCTGCCTTCGTGATTGCAGCGCCACCGAGTGGCGTTTCGCTTCTCGCTATGACGAAAAACTCCGTGCCCTGCGCTGTGAAGCGGCTGGGGCCTCGCGCCTCCAAACCTAAAATCGTAAGAAATTCTCGTCGCGATAGCTCAGTGACTTGATCAGTGATGGGAAGAAGGGCCGCTTCCCCGAGGCCATAAGTTTCAAGCGCAGGCGATGGGCTAGCTGTGCGCGTCAGTCGCATGGGTACATGCTCGATGCCAGCGTCCAGGAACACATCACCCGTGATCGTAAAGCCAAGCGATTCATAGAGCTTAATGGCGTGCAACTGGGCGTGTAGATGAAGCGGACCAATGCTTTGGCGCTCTCCAAATTCAATCACGGCTTCCATCAACTGTCGGCCGATACCCTGCCTGCGCTCCGCCTCGAGCACCGCCAAGCGTCCAACTTGTCCATCAGGCATAAGGCGTGCGCACCCAACGGGCGTCCCATCGTTTCTTTCGGCGAGGAAGTGGGTGGAAACGTCGTCCATTCCATCCCATTCGTCGGCAGTAGGAACGGCTTGCTCTTCGATGAACACGATCGTTCTCAGGGATTCGAGTTCGGATCGATGGGACCGCCAAGAGACGCGGCGAAGATTAGCACCGCGGAGCTTGAAGGACTCAGTCATTGCTGGGCGGATAATCCTTCGCGAGGCGCTCAGCAAGACCCGTGTAGTGGCTTGGCTCAAGCGCTCTCAATGCCTCCTTTGCAGCTTCTGGGAGCGAAGGATCTTCGATCAGTTCAAGGTAGGCCGAGCGATCAAAGGTTCTGCCTCGCGTGGCGGCTTTCAACCGTTCATAAGGGTTCTCGAGCCCGTACCGCCGCATGACGGTCTGCACTGCTTCTCCAAGCAACTCCCAGCTTTCTGTCAAGTCTGCTTGGATTCTGGTTTGGTTAATATCGAGTTTGGCTAAGCCGCGGACCGTCGACTGATAAGCGATCAAACAGTAGCCAAGTGCCATCCCTACATTGCGAATCACCGTCGAATCCGTGAGATCACGTTGCCATCGTGAGATGGGTAGCTTCTCAGCTAAGTGCGACAACAAAGCATTGGCAATACCCAGGTTCCCCTCACTGTTTTCGAAATCAATAGGATTCACCTTGTGAGGCATCGTAGATGAGCCAGTCTCACCCTCAACAGCGCGTTGCTTGAAGTAGCCGATGGAGATGTACGACCAAATGTCCCGGTCAAAATCGATCAAGATCGTGTTCAATCGAACGAGATTCTGGAAGAGTTCAGCCATGTAGTCATGGGGCTCGATTTGGGTGGTCATAGCGTTCCAATCGAGCCCTAGGGATTCGACAAATCTCCGGCTGATGCCTTGCCAGTCAAGATCAGGATAAGCAATGGTATGTGCATTGAAGTTGCCCACTGCACCGTTCATTTTGCCTAGGATCGGCTGTTCGTTCATTTGCTTGAGCTGTCGGTCGAGTCTGGCGACGACGTTCATCAGCTCTTTGCCAACGGTGGTAGGGGATGCTGGTTGACCATGAGTTCGCGCCATCATGGCGATATCGCTACATGATCGACCGAGCGTTGCAATGTTGTCACGAGCTAGCGTCAGAGCAGGCAAGATGACTTCGCTTAACGCTCCCTTGAGCATCAGGCCATGGGCTAGGTTGTTGATATCCTCAGAGGTGCACCCGAAATGAACAAACTCGAGACTCTTTTTTATGTCCGGTTCGTCCATCGCTTCAATTTTGGACTTTACGAAGTATTCAACCGCTTTCACGTCATGGTTGGTTTCCCGCTCGATATCTTTTATCGACTGCGCATCCTCAACGGTGAATTGGCTTGCGATAGCACCTAGCGCATCGCAAATGTCATCGGTTAATGCGGAAAGTGCGGGGAGTTTTGCGTCGCGGGCAAGATGAATGAGCCAGTGGATCTCGACTAACACTCGGTACTTGATAAGCGCGTACTCGCTACCGAACACGGCAAGAGGCGCCGTCTTGTTCTGATATCGGCCATCTATGGGAGAGAGGGCGGTGAGCACGTTGTGTTGCATGGGGTTGTCGCCTTTAGGGTGATCAATGAATGGTGCTAAGGGCGCGTTGCAGTTGTCGCCGGCGCAGCGCGAGGTGCCAACTCTTTCCACCCATTTGTCGCCAAAGCACCATGGCTCTGACGCCTGCGAGCAGAGCAGTTCGAATCTTAGCAGCTATTTCTGGGCGCTGAAGTAAATGGGGTTCGCCGCGCAAGATTATTTTAGGACCGAGCGGGCTAATGTGAGACTGATAAAGCTCGGCAAGGGAGCGGTGAGCCACCGTCTGGGCTGACTCGATAGAGGCCTCTTTCGTTCGTCTGACATCAATCTCTTCAATCGCCGCGCGAAGACGTTGTTGAGTGGAAGGCTCTTTTGTTAGCTTTTTCGCCAGATGGGCGATTTGCATGGACGTTGCGAGGAAGGACTCTTCCTGGCGTAGGGGGGTTTTTAGCCTTTCGCCGCACCGGCGAATGCCCAGCTCGAGTTGATCGCCCGCGTTGTAAATGCTTCTTGGGGATTCAGCGCTAATTTGAAAAAGACTTTCTGTTAGACAAGTGAGCGTGCTCTCGGGCAAGGACAGGCTACGTGCGAGATCAAAAGCCACCTCGACGCTTTGGGTCACCGCCGCAATGGCGATGGCTTGGCCTTGCTCTCTCGTGCTGATCATGAGGCTGATTCGATGATGCCGCCACCGAGGCATCTATTACCATCATACAGACAGGCCCATTGACCCGGTGTGACGGCGCGTTGAGCTTGCTCGAAGGTTAGCAGTGCGGTTTGATTATTGACGTTGAAGCTTATCTCGCAATTCTGGTCGGGCTGGCGGTAACGGATTTTAGCGGCAAGCCGCTGGCCGCTCATAGGGGTATCACCAATCCAATGGAGATTTGATAGCTGAACCCTCTGCTTGAATAGAGCAGGGTGGTCATTGCCTTGGCACACTACCAGTTGGTTTGTATCGACTCGTTTTTCACAGACATACCAGGGTGATTCTGGTCGGCCCCGAATGCCGCCGAGGCCAAGGCCGCCGCGCTGTCCAATGGTGTGGTACATCAATCCCTGGTGTTCACCGAGCACAGCGCCGTCAAGGTCTACGATGATGCCTGGCTTGGCGGGCAGGTATTGGGAAAGGAAATCGTCAAATCGGCGCTCGCCGATAAAGCAGATACCGGTTGAATCTTTCTTTTGGAAGGTAGGGAGTCCGCTTGATTTCGCGATCTGGCGAACATCCCTCTTATCGAGCTCGCCAAGCGGAAAGAGGCAGTCCCGTAATTGATCGCTCGAAACGCCCTGCAAGAAGTAAGACTGATCTTTGGATTCGTCGGTGCCTTTCAGCAGCGCCGTGCCGTCAGCGGAGCGTTCCGTTCGAGCATAATGCCCAGTGGCGATTAGGTCAGCGCCGAGTAGTTTGGCGTAATCAACGAAAACTTTGAATTTGATTTCGCGGTTACACAAAATATCTGGATTAGGTGTTCTTCCCGCTTGGTATTCAGATAAGAAGTGCTCAAAGACGTTGTCCCAATATTCTGCCGCGAAATTGGCTCGGTGTAATGGAATTGAGAGATGGTTTGCCACCGCCTCGGCATCCGCTAAGTCTTGCTTCGCCGTGCAGTATTCTGTGTCGTCATCCTCCTCCCAATTCTTCATGAACAGGCCTTCGACCTCATATCCCTCACGCTGGAGTAGAAGCGCGGACACCGATGAGTCAACACCGCCAGACAGACCGACAATCACTCGCTGGGCGTTCGCAGGTTGCACGTTCAAGGGGCGCCCTCCCAGCTGATTAATTGGAGCGGGACCTGCTGGTTACTCAAATAGTCTTCTAAGCAGCGCTTCACGAGATGACTGCGGTGTGGGCGGCGATGGATGTCATCAAGCGTGAGCCAATCAGCGGACTCGATGTCAGCGTCGAGCACGTCATCGGTTTGTTCGACGGGATTGCAGGCATAGCAAACACGCAAGTACTCAGTGGCCTCGGTATGAGCCCGGTAGCGATAAATGCCCACAATATGGAGCGGCTCTACAACCCATGCCGTTTCCTCTCTCACCTCTCGGAGCACAGCCTCAATGAGGCTCTCATTGCTCTCAACATGCCCTGCGGGTTGATTGATCACCAGCCGATCCCTCTCGTACTCACTCACCATCAGAAATCGATCGTTCCGCGGTACAATAGCGGCGACAGTGATGTGCGGCGTCCAACGCATGGTGTTCCTTTACGGTTTGAATCTGAGGTCTTGAAAATTATGCCCGAAAACAAGCTGACTCACATTGATGAGACGGGATCGGCAACAATGGTGAGTGTGGTGGGTAAACGCTCGACCGAACGAACAGCAGTTGCGGCTGGGTCGGTTATCATGAAGTCCGACACGCTCGAAATGATCAAAGAGGCAACCCACAAGAAAGGGGATGTGCTAACGGTTGCAAAAATTGCTGGTATTCAGGCCGCTAAGCAGTGCAGTCACCTGATACCCTTATGCCACCCGATCAATCTCGCTTCCGTTGATCTCGCGTTTTCTTTAGATCCAGAGCAAGCAAAGGTCGATATCACGGCCTCTTGCACGGTAACCGATGCCACAGGGGTGGAAATGGAGGCACTCACTGCGGTATCAGTTGCTGCGCTGACCATTTACGACATGTGCAAGGCCGTTGATAAACAGATGCAACTCACCAATATACGACTGACTAAAAAGACAGGTGGTCGTAGCGGAGATTTCGAGGCGCCATGATTCGGGTCAAATATTTTGCAAGTTTGAGAGAGCGAATGAGTCGTGGTGAAGATCTGATCGAGGTTTCTGGCGATCAACTGACGCTAGCGGATGTGCTGGCGCGATTAACGCTCCCCGATGGTCAAACGCTTCAGCAGCTTTCGCTGGCTGAAACGATGATGTTGTCTGTAAACCATGAAATGGTAGACATAGATCATGTGGTTAAAGATGGCGACGAGATCGGTATCTTTCCACCGGTAACGGGCGGATAGAATGTACGCTCGGATTAGTGTTCAGACTGGTGACTTTAGCCTTGATGCGGTCATCAATGAGCTAAAGCAGGAGACCAAGGCGGTTGGCGGTATCTGTAGCTTCACCGGCTGTGTCCGTGACATCAACGACGGTGAGGATGTCAGCTCTCTATTCCTTGAGCACTATCCAGAGATGACCGAGAAACAGCTTGCGAAAATTCTCGATACCGCTGAGGCCCGGTTCGATCTATTGGGTGCAGTTGTAATTCATCGCATAGGATTGCTTCATCCCGGCGAGAATATTGTGTTAGTTGCAGCAGCGTCGGCGCATCGAGCGGCAGCATTCGATGCCTGCCATTTCGTGATGGACTATTTGAAAACCCGGGCGACCTTTTGGAAGCAGGAACAGCGGCGCGATAGTGGTAAATCGTGGCTCCGCATGCGAGAAAGTGACGAGCAAGCAACTGCCGATTGGGAAGCGAAGAAAGACTAACTTCACGAGCGGCGGCTAGTAACCACCCCTGCAGGTTGTTTATCTCTGCCAGCTGGCCGTTTAGAGCGGCCGTACCGTTTTAGCATTGGGGCTCGACGAGATTGAAGACCGGCCGTTCTGGTGTTCTGGGTCCGTGTGACGGGGTTGTCTCAGCCTAGATTTTTTAGAGAGGGCTCTCTTAGGCGGCTGAAGATCACCTCATTGTGTGAGGCGCCAGTGGCGGAATTAACGGTTTCGTTCCTTAGGCAAGTTCACCTGAACGGACCGCCATTGTCCTGGAGTAAGTCCATCGATTGTCCATTCTCCAATCCTCACTCTAATCAGTCGTAGGGTAGGGTGACCCAGCGCTGCAGTCATTCTTCTGACCTGACGGTTTTTCCCTTCGCGGATAACGATTTCAAGCCATTGATCTGGAATAGATTGGCGCTGGCGAATGGGAGGGATTCGCTCTGGAACATTGGGTTGAATCGGCTTTGCTTGCGCTGGTCTCGTTTTGCCATCCTTTAGAGCAATGCCCTGACGAAATTGGACGAGGCTGCTTTCGCTAATTTCCCCCTCTATCTGCACCCAATAGTGCTTTCGCATCTTGAATCGAGGATGACTGATTTGCGCTTGTAGTGCCCCGGAGTTGGTGAGTAACAGCAATCCCTCGCTATCTTTATCGAGCCGGCCAGCGACATAGTAGTCAGAAGGTATGGCAAAGCGACTCAAGTTGTCAGCTTCACCCGTAAACTGACTCAGTACGCCGTATGGCTTGTTGAAAAGAATTAAGTTGCCGGTCATGGAAGCAGTTGATTGAGCGCCGAGTGATAGGCCAGCAGGGTCTTTAGCACTTCATAAGCCATAACGAGCGCACGTCGTGTCAATGGGTTCGCCACCTACGAACTTCGTGCTTCGCCTGCGTGAAGAATGAGACGCTTTGGCTCGCTTTGTTTCGCCGAGGCCACGCTAGAAGCGGTGATCGGCTGTACTAAAGCGATGATGCTGGACTTGGAAAGTCAATGATCAGCCCTCATAGTAATTGGAGAGCAGAGGGAAGAATAGACTTGAATCCCATCGGTTTATCCGAGAGGCTCGTAGAACAAGTCAGGATAAGTCAAAAAGCAACTTGTCCGCGGGCGAGCGGGGTGCATTGCTGGTCAAGCCAGCATTGCGAACCAAACACGTAAACCAAACCAATGAACAAGAAAGGGCGAGTGAGTGACGGATAGCGAGCAGTTTCGAAGTGAATCGAGCGATGGCTTGGCGCTCTGCGCCTCAACCGTCCCCGGCTTGCTAACCTCTCGATTAGCCAACGGCTGCTCCACGCAGTCCGGAAGAGCAGCGGTTAGTGCGTCTGCAAGTGATGATGACCCGGCCGAGCATGGCGACACAGGATTAATCGTAGCGCCGGAAAAGCCAAAGCTTGCCAAGCCGCCACTTTGGAAGGTAGTCATGCTGAACGATGACTACACGCCCATGGAATTCGTCGTAGAGGTGCTTCAGACCTTCTTTGGAATGAATGGAGAGAAGGCAACGCAGATCATGTTGATGGTTCACAGAACGGGAAAAGGCACCTGCGGTATATTTCCCAAGGATATTGCCGAGACCAAGTGTGCGCAGGTCAATCAGTATGCGCAAGAAAGTCAGCACCCGCTGGTCTCTGAGATTGAACCCGCGGATGATGAGTGATGGGGTTCCTAGCGGTCCCCCGAATTATCGGCAGAAGCAAAGCATTGAAGCGGCGTGGCTGGCGCGCGCAGGGTGGCAAGCAGGGTGGCAAAAGCAAGAGCTAATCCCTGACAACGGAATAGAAAGCGGATGGAGAGGCTGAATGAAAAGCCGATAGAGTTCCGCTTAGAAGGCTGAAAACGATGTAACCGATGTAACCGATGTAACCGATGTAACCGATGTAACCGATGTAACCGATGTAACCGATGTAACCGATGTAACCGATGTAACCGATGTAAATGAAGGAAAGCGTATGTTGAGCCGTGAGTTAGAAGTTTCTTTGAACCTAGCGTTTAAGGATGCGCGAGCAAAACGTCATGAAATGATGACCGTTGAGCACTTGCTCTTGTCGCTGTTGGACAACACTGCGGCGGTCACCGTCTTGAAGGCCTGCAATGCTAACTTGGACAAGCTGCGAGCTGAGTTAGAAACCTTCATATCCGACACAACGCCACTCATCCCTTCGGATCAAGACGACAGAGAAACTCAGCCCACGCTTGGGTTCCAGAGAGTGCTCCAACGAGCCGTCTTCCACGTGCAGTCATCTGGGAAGAAAGAAGTCACCGGTGCCCATCTGTTGGTGGCGCTATTCGCTGAGGGCGAAAGCCATGCGGTCTACTTGCTTCGAGACCAAGATATCGAACGGATCGATGTCGTTAATTACATTTCCCATGGCGTTAGAAAGGACGGGCAAGAGGAGCCTGTCGATAGTGAATCGAGTGAGACCGCTGAGGGCGATGAGGAGCGGCAGCCCAGCCCGCTTGAACGTTATGCCACGAATCTGAATGAGCAAGCAAAAGACGGCAAGATTGACCCGCTGATCGGTAGAAGTGAAGAGATCGAGCGAGTGATCCAAACGTTGTCTCGCAGACGGAAGAATAATCCATTGCTGGTTGGGGAAAGTGGCGTTGGTAAAACCGCCATCGCAGAAGGTTTAGCCCGGCTGATTGTCGACGGACAAGTGCCAGAAGTAATTAGTGAGAGTACGGTTTTTTCTCTCGACCTTGGTGCGCTACTCGCCGGCACCAAGTATCGAGGAGATTTCGAAAAACGCCTTAAAGGTCTCCTGAATGAGTTGAAGCAGTCGCCCAATCAGATCCTTTTTATTGACGAAATTCACACCATTATTGGTGCGGGAGCCGCCTCAGGTGGAGTGATGGATGCCTCTAACTTGTTGAAACCATTACTCGCGTCGGGAGAGATAAGGTGCCTTGGGTCGACTACCTATCAGGAATATCGAGGCATCTTCGATAAAGACCGAGCGCTGTCTCGTCGTTTCCAAAAAGTTGATGTAACCGAGCCCAGCGTTGAAGACACCTATCAAATCCTGAAAGGGCTCAAGTCAAAGTTCGAGGAACACCATCGCCTTAAATACAGCGATCGAAGCTTGCGGGTGGCAGCGGAATTGGCAGGGCGCTACATCAATGATCGATTTATGCCTGACAAAGCGATTGATGTGATCGACGAGGTTGGCGCGTTTCAGCAGTTGCAACCGACTAGTCGGCGTAAAAAAATGATTGGTGTTTCAGACGTTGAGAAGATGGTCGCCAAAATTGCACGCATTCCGTCCGCCAGCATTAATAGCAATGAGAAAGAGTCGCTTAAAGATCTGGAGACCAATTTGAAAATGGTGATCTTTGGTCAAGATGACGCGATTGGCTCGCTCTCGAGCGCGATAAAGCTAGCGCGAGCGGGACTCCGAGAGGGTGAGAAACCCATTGGTTCATTTTTGTTTTCAGGACCCACGGGCGTGGGTAAAACGGAAGTTTGCAGGCAGCTTGCGACGATTATGGGCGTGGAGCTGATCCGCTTCGACATGTCGGAATACATGGAGCGCCACACAGTCTCGCGGCTGATCGGTGCGCCTCCGGGTTATGTTGGCTTTGATCAAGGTGGGCTCCTAACCGAGGCGATTACCAAGCATCCGCATTGTGTCTTGCTTCTTGACGAGATTGAGAAAGCGCATCCCGATGTCTTTAACTTGCTTCTTCAAGTCATGGATCATGGCCGTCTGACCGACAACAATG
>Ga0181594_10001064_pt1 | contig 25782 bp, 24 predicted proteins | sample 071ome_18_FD_145603 | JGI IMG/M metagenome (GOLD analysis project Ga0181594, IMG submission 145603) | Coastal salt marsh microbial communities from the Groves Creek Marsh, Skidaway Island, Georgia - 071413BT metaG (spades assembly) | ecosystem: Environmental > Aquatic > Marine > Intertidal zone... | reverse complement strand
GCCGCCTGCGAAGCGGATATTCCGGCCGCAGACCTTCGGGCCTACTTGCGGGAAGCCGGGAGCATCTCAAGCGACTACTATGTCGGTATGCTGGTGGAAGTCCTGCTGGCCGAGGTGGATCGGCGGTACGCGGAATAAGCGATGCCGGCCTGGACCTGGGCAACGCTGGGCGTCGCGGATATCGATGCCGCGCTCCTGACCTGGCAAGGTCGGATGGGGTTTCAGTTGAGCCAGGCGTTTACGGGGCCGGACCCGGGTCTGGAGGCCTACTGGAAGCTGCCACCGGGCAGTATCTACCGCCAGGTCATGCTGCGCGCGCCCGGTTGCCGGGCAGGACAGTTGCACCTGGTCCAGTTTTCCAAGGTCGGCCCCGCGGTCCGCGAAGATGCGAGTGCCTTCGACCTCTGCCCCAAAAACCTGGATATCTACGTGGATGACATGTCCCGCCGGATGTCGGACTTACGCGCCGCCGGCATGCGATTCCGCAACCCGGACTTCACTGAAGCCGTCTCACCGGACGGCGTCCGTTTTCGAGAGATTCACCTTGCTGGCCACGATGAAATCAACTTCGTATTGCTGCAATTGCTGGACCACCCTCCACCGGTGGACGCCAACGGATTCAGCGGTATCGGCCCGCTGGTGACCATCGTGCGCGATACCGCCGCGGAGCGGGATTTTTACCGCGATGTCCTGGGGCTAACGCTGCTGCACGACAATGTGCTGGAGGGCCCGGAGATCGAACGGATGATCGGCCTGCCACCGGGCGCGGCACTTGATGTCAGCATCTGGGGCCAGCCGGGGGAACACCTGGGCCAGGTTGAGATCATTGCCTACCGGGGCACGCGCGGCGCCGACCTCTACCCCAGGGCGCAGCCCGGGGCACGAGGCATTTTCGAACTGAACTGGGCGCTGGATTCGACAGATGCCCTCATACATCGGCTCGAGGCAGCCCGGATTCCGTTTGAGCGTCAATCTATCAAAGGCCGACTCGTCTCCTCATCCGGCTCGATCTTCTTCCGCTCACCCGCGGGCATGCGCGTTTCGGTCCACTCCGCGTAAAAAAAGCCGGGCGCCGCAGCGCCCGGTAGTTGCACACTCGGGGAGAGGGTGCTCAGAAACGATACGACAGGCGCACGCCGAATTCACGCCGATCCTGAGGGCTGAGTGCAACACCCTGCTTGGCAGTGAGGTAAGCGAATTGGGTGGGACTGGAAAAATCAGTCCAGCGCGCGCCGGTCTGCCAGGCGGTCTCGTCCAGTGCATTCTTAACGAACAGTTCCACCATGTAGGTGTCGGTGTTAACGCCAAAGCGCAAGTTCATCAGCCCATAACCCTCAATGAAGGCCAGATTGGACTCATCGACGTAGGCCTTACCCTGGTAGATATAGTCAAAGCGGAAGTAAGCCGGCCTGCTCATGAAATCGAAATACTTGGTCAGGGCCAGGTTGTAGCTCTGCTTGGGCTGACGTGGCGTCTGGTTGCCCGCCATCTGCGCATAACCCGCGATGGGCGCAACAAAGTTAAATTCGTAGTCGGTGTACTCGGAGTCGATGTAGCTGTAGTTGAACTGAGCGATAAACCCGTCGCTGGGTATCCAGGTCGTTTCCAGCTCAAGGCCCATAATTTCTGCGTCACCCGGAAGCAGAATGTTTCGACTGTTGAAGAAAGGTTCTAATTCGCCGGTGGTCGGATTCACGATCGCCTTGGGGTCGCCGGGCTGGACACCCTCATACTGACAAGCAGCATCGCTTCCGATATCGCCAGTGCGGCAGCTTTCGTTAATCAGGAAAGAGCTGCGGCCCTTGATGTTTTCCCAGTAGTATTTGTACCAGGCCAGGTTGACTTGCAGGCGATCATCGAAGAAACGCTGCTTGATACCGATCTCAAAGGCTTCCAGGGTCTCCGCATCCAGGGATTCGGACACGCGTGGATCAATAGCCAGGTACTGCTGACGTTCACGGTCGTCCGCGTTAATGAAGAACGTGTTGAAATCGCCCGCGATCTGAGCCTCCGAGTAGCTGAAGTAAAGATTGGTCTGATCAGAGGGTGTCCACCGCAGAATGAATCGCGGCAGGAAATCATCATAAGATTCCCTCAGGATGGGTGCGCCAGGTGTCAGTACACCCGCGCCCTTGGTTAACTCGTCCTCCACAAACCGGCCTTCCAGGATGGCTGTCAGATTGTCGGTGATATCGAAATCAATCGAACCGAAAATTCCGGTCACCGATGCCTTATCTGAATTTTGTTTGCTGTTGGCGAAACCGAGTGCGAAAAACGTGTAAGCGAGGCAGGCACCCGGATAGTCGTCGGTGGGGGTTGGCACGACAGAGAAACAGGACGTGACTGCGTCACCGCCGCCGCCTGAAGACAGGAAGTCCTGCTCGTAGTAGCTGTAACCGACCATCCAGCGCAAGCGCTGGTCCTGCGGGCTGGTGAGCCTGATCTCATAGCTGTTGTCTTCCATGCTCTGAGGGTCGCGCGAGAACCAGCTGTCGCGATCGCTGAGGTCGAAATCACGAATCCAGTTGGCATACTGCTCGTTTTTACCGTAAGAGAAATCGAGGTAGTGGCCACTGTTCATCTCGTAACTGGCTGCGAAGCTCAAGCGCGTCGTTTCGCGCACCAAACCAATACCGCTCACGGACGGCAGATTGCTGAATCCGTCCGTACCAGCAGTCAACCACTCTGAAATCGGAATACCACCTTGATTGCTGACCGGATAGCCAGGCAGGAAGGTGTTCTGCGAGATGACACCGCCATCGGTGATCAGCTGTCCAACGCTCGGCACCTGGCCGCAAATGTAATTGTTAGGAAAGAACGTTCCGTCGGGGCGCTCGATGACCTTGCCGGTGCAGGTGTCGTTGAGAATGCCGGAGGCGAAAGCCGCAGCGGGCGGGCCATCGTCATCCTCAGAGTAACCGTAGCGCAGTTTGAACGACAGATTTTCGGTCGCCTGCAACTTGATCACGCCGTTGAAAGCAGTGGTTTCCTCATCACCCAGGCGGCCACCATCGGTGGCGGTGTAGTGGCCCTTTTTCACGTACTGCCGGCCGCTGACGCTGAATGAGAGTACGTCGCGAATGATCGGGCCCTCGACGATGAAATTGGCGTCCACGCGCTCTTTACTGGTGTAGGTGATCATGCCCTCGCCAGCAAATCCGTCCATATTGGGGTCGCGGGTAATCAGGTTGACCGCGCCGCCAAATGTGTTGCGACCGAAATAGGCCGACTGGGGTCCTTTGATGACCTCCACCCGTTCGATATCCATCAGCGACAGAGAGGTACCGCCATTGAGCACGTAGATACCATCAATGAACAGGGCGCCAGTGGCGAAGCTCGGTGAGAATTGAGCCGTAGTGAGCCCACGGAATTGCAGCTGCGTGTTATAGCGGCCCGGCTGCTGATTGCCCTGATTCAGAAATTGGAAACCCGGGGTCAACTCACCCACGATCTCGAGATTGGTGATATCGGCAGCCTGAATGTCAGCGGCGTCAAACGCCGAGAGGGTGATAGGAACATCCTGCAGCGTCTCCTCACGTTTTCGGGCCGTGACGATGATCTCTTCAGGTTCATAAGCATCGAGACCCTCGTTCGCATCGTCATCCTGAGCGTGAAGTAACGTTACGGGCATCAAGATAGAGCCTATCGCACTGGCGAAGGCCGCGGTCAGAAACGGTCGTTTCATAATTCAGACTCCCTGGTCGATTTGCGAGAGCGGTTGCTGGGTCTGGTCCTTTCCGGCGCGCGGTTGCCAACCGGCCAGATTTCAACAACCAATCTCGTTCATATTGAACGATTGAACCGACATCAGTTTATTCAAACGTCATAATAATATATCTTTAAAACATTACTGCCGTCAAAGCCTATCGGGAAGCCCATGCTGCGATCGAAACGCCTCAAGCAATCCATACGAATGTCGATCACTGCCCTGCTCGCCTGCTCGCTGCCGTGGAGTGCACCCTCGACCGCTGACGACATCCGCGCGCCAGCGCCTGTCACCTTGCAGCGTGCAACGCTGACGGTTGCCGACCTGGAACGGTCCCTCGGCTTTTACCATGGCATCCTTGGCCTGACCGTGTCGGCGCGAAGCCATTACGACACCCCCGCTTTGCGACAGATTTTCAAGCTACCGCCAGGATCCCGGCCTGAACTGGTATTGCTCGACGCCGGCTCCGGGCAACCGAGGGCATTGGCGCTGGTCCATGCCGAGGGTGTGGCGCCGGATCAGCAGGGCAACATCCACCATGCGCCTGCGCTGCTGTTCAACACTGCCGAGATGGACCGCATTCATGAAGCCATGCTGGATTCGGGCTTCGAAATACTGCTGGCGCCCAGTCCAATGTATGATTTTGACGGCAACCCGTTTGGCCGTGAAGCCGCCTACCTGGACCCCGATGGCGTTCGCGTCATTCTTTTCGAATATGAATGAAATCGCCCTGTTGAAACTTGGACACCTGCTGTGCCTGGTCTACTGGCTGGGGGGCGATCTGGGCGTTTTCTATTCCAGCTTTTACGTGGTCGACGAAAAACGATCAGTGGAAACCCGGCTCGCGACGGCAAAAATATTGTTCTCTCTCGACATGGCGCCGCGCATCAGCATGCCGCTGATACTCGGTTTCGGGGTGCACCTGGCCGAGCGAATGAACATGATTCATTTACCCTTCGACCTGGTGCCCATCACCTGGGCCCTGGTCGGGGCGTGGATCGCACTGGTGCTCACGGTGCATTTTCGAAAATCATCTTTCACAAAGCGGATACTCATGCCGATGGATTTCTGGTTCCGCGGCGTCTTTATTGTGCTGGTCCTGTCGTGGTGCGGGTGGGAATGGCTCGGCGCCGGGGAGGCCGTCATCGACTGGGCCGCCTGGAAACTGGCGCTGTTTGCCCTTGCGGTTTTTTGCGGCTTGATGGTCCGAATCCGCTTGCGCCCCTTCGGCCCGGCATTCGCACGTTTAAAAACGGGGACGCATGATGAGGGTGACAATGCGGCGATTCGCCGCGCCCTCGGCGGCACGCGGCCCTACGTCGTCGGCATATGGGTCATTCTCCTCTTGGAGAGCGCGCTGGGCGTGCACCTGCTTTGACGCTCATCCCTTTGAACAGCACAGGAGACGTTTACCATGCGCAGCGCCATCATCACTGAACCGGGCGGTCCCGAGGTCATACACGTGGAACACCGTGACCGGCCAGACCCCGGCCCGGGCGAGGTTCGTATCCAGGTCGCCTACGCCGCCTTGAACCCGCTGGATAACCATGCGCGCGCCAGCCGCATCCAGTGGATGCATCCGGGCTTTCCCTTTACGCCCGGTTTCGAATATGCCGGCCGCGTGGACGCGGTGGGCCAGGATGTCGAGCCGGGCATGGTGGGGGAGCGGGTGGCTGTGAACGGACAATGGGGCGGCAACGCGGACTATGCCATCGCGCCCGCCAACGCGGTCAATAGGGTACCGGAAGGCTTTGACTGGCCGCTGGCGGCCAGCTATTCAACCTGTGCATACACGGCCTGGCTGCTGATTCACTCTGCCGGAAAAGTGCGGGCCGGCCAGGTCGTTGCCATCCATTCCGCTGCCGGCGCGGTCGGGTCCCTCACCACCCAGGTCGCAAAATCCGCAGGCGCCACCGTCGTGGCCCTGGCCGGTGGCCCGGCGAAGCTCGATTATGCCCGCCAGTTCGGCGCCGACCACCTGTTCGATTACAACCAGGAGACCTGGCCACAGGCATTGAAAGAGGCCACCGGGGGGCGGGGCGCGGACCTGATTATCGACGGCAACGCGGGCCCCAACGCATTGCGCAATCTGGATGCCGTCGCGCCCCAGGGCAATATCGTGTTTATGGGGGCAACCGCCGGCCAGGCACCGGACCTGAACGTTTCCGCGCTGATCGGAAAATGCTGCTCGGTCACAGGGTTTGTCCAGTACATCCACCAGATGACCTCGGGCGGGGCTGAGAAAACCGCGATGCATGAGAAACTCGCCAGCGGCGAATGGCGCATACCTGTCGAAAAAACCTATTCGCTGGAGCAGCTCGCCGACGCGCACGCGGCCTGGGAGGGCCGGCAACTGACCGGCCGAACGCTGATTGAACTCGGTGGAGACATCTAACCGCATGAGCCCAACCTCTCCACGGCCCGCTGAGTCCGTCAGCCCTTGAATCGCGGGGGCGTCCACGAGTTCATCTTCGGCCTGGAAGACGGCAGCCAGGATGAATGGCTGCAGTTCTGGGAGCTGCTGGGCTTTCGCCCCGTGCAGTCCGGTCAACTCGGCGCCGCGGACGCCGGGCGCCTGTACGGCCACGCCTCCGAACTGGCCAGCGTGCGTCTGCGCCACAGCGGGTGTGCCGCCCATGACACAGGAGGGGTGCGGCTGCACTTCTGGAAATCGTTGCGCAATGAGGGGCTGGCCCGGGCGCGTCCGATCGTGACCGGCAGCCGGTGGATGGGCATCTACACCCGGGATATCCTCCAGGTGCTGGACAGTTTCGAAGCCGATCAAAAACGGGGCCGCTGGAAACTCTGGATGTCGCCACTGGTGGCGGCGCCGCTGGCCAAGCCGGCGCCCGAGCACGGATGGGCGCAGCCCTTTGTCGGCCTGCGCGAATTGCTGGTGTTCAGCGACCGGTTTCGGCTGGCCTTTATCCAGCGTGCAGGGTTCGATCGGCCGGGCTTCGGCACCTTTGACAGCACCCTGCCCTACCACAACACGGAAGGCAGTCACGCCAACGTGGTGCAGCCCGATAATGCTTTCTCCACCGCCTTTTACAAGGAGATATTCGGGCTGGAAACAGCGCCCTTTGGCGAGCCCCATGACTCGGGCGAGGAGGCGCCCACCATCGCGGCCCTCGATCTTCAACCCGGCGAGACATTTCATGTCGAGCGCACCCGAGCCCCCGACTGTCCGACCGGGCTGTTGCAGGTGTATTCGTCCTATGTGCCCGGGCGGGACCTGCGGGATCTGTCTCGGGCGGGGTCCGGCAATCTCTGCCTCTACTCGTTCCGGGTCAGTGACGTGGAGGCATTGGGGCGTCGCATCCGGAGTGCCGGCCAGGAAGTGGCCCTGGCGGATGATGAATTTGGCGCGCCCAGCGCCTGTTTCAACGCACCGGATGGCTACCAGTGGCTGGCCTGCCAGCATGTGGACTGAGATTCGCGGTTATCCGTTGACGGCCTTCCTGGTCTGCCTGTTCGCCTATACCACGGCGCAAATGGACCTGGCCCTGTTCGGCTATGCCATCCCTTCGATTCGGCAGGAGTTCGGCCTCAGCCTCAGTGGCGTCATGAGCATCGTATCCATCGCCTTCATCATCGGCGGCCTGCTGATCACCTGGCTGGGCCTGTGGACCGACCGCATCGGCCGACGGGGCATGTTCCAGTTTTCCCTGGTCGGCAGCTCGGTCCTGGTGGCGCTGCACGCGCTGGTGCCCAATGCCTGGAGCCTCGCGCTGCTTCGCGGGGGCAGCATCGGCGTCGGCGGGCTTTCATATCCGGTCACCGGGGCCGTCATCACCGAGGAGTTTCCGGCGCGCTACCGCGGGCTTTTCATGGGCCTGCTGCAAATCGGCTACCCGCTGGGGTGGGCCCTGGCCTCGCTCTGGGCAGCATGGCTGTTGAGCAGCCATGGCTGGCGCATGCTCTTCCTGGTCGGGTTGGTGAGCCTGCCCTATGTCTGGGTGGTCAGGCGATTCATCCATGAGCCGGAACGCTTTCGACAGGCCCGGCATGCCGGGGCGGACCGGCCCCGGGTAGCCGAATTGTTCAGTCCGGACATCCGCAAGCGCGCGTTGCTGCTGTTCGGCGCCCAGTTCCTGTTTGTCTGGGCCTATGCCGCGTCGATATTCCTTTTTCCCAGTTTCCTGCGCGAGGCGCGCGGGCTGGAGAGTTTTGATTTTTCTTTGCTGATCGGCGCAGGCAACGCCATCGGCGTGGCAGGCTACATTCTCGCGGCCTTTACCGGCGAGTTTCTGATCACCCGGCGCAACACCGTGGTCATCTGGGCCCTGCTCGGCGCCGTATTGTTCCAGGTGCTGGTTTGGTGGGCGTCTGATTTTCGCCAGATGCTCATCGTTTACGGGCTGATGAGCATGTTTTTCTACGGCAGCGCGGCGGTCAAATTCGCCTACCTGGCCGAGGTCTTTCCCACCCGGTTGCGCGCGACCGCCATGGCCACCTGTGGTTCCCTGGCCGTGACCCTGGGCTCCGCGGCGGGTCCGTTGATGGTGGCCCTGGCCGTCGAACGATGGGGCTGGCACCTTGGATACTCCGGACTGGTCGGCGTTCCGCTGGTCCTGGCGGCATTGGCCTACCTGTTGCTGACGCCGGTGCCCTCAGGCCTGGAGGTGGAAGAAGTGGAGGCCCTGCTGGCGCCCAAGTGATGGAGAACAAACCATGAAAGGCTATATCGTGCACGAGTTCGGCGGACCCGAGAACATGCTTTGGGAAACGCTACCCAGGCCGGAGCCCGGGCCGGGCCAGCTGCTGGTCGAGGTGCATGCCAGCGGGATGAACTTCGCCGAAACGCGCATGCGCGCGGGGACCTACAGCGGCCAGCCACTGCCCTTTGTTATGGGGATGGAGGGCGCGGGCATCGTGCGCGAGGTGGGGCCGGATGTCAGTGGTTTCGAAGTCGGTCAGCGCGTATTCGGTCGGGCGCGCGGCTGTCACGCGCAAAGCGTGCTGTTTGATGCGGAACACCTGATGCCGCTGCCGGACACGCTTTCATTCATCGACGGCGCGGCGATCCCGGTGGGCTGGCTTACCGCCTGGCACGCCTTGCATACGGTGGCGGAAATCACGCCCGGCCAGCGCATCCTGGTGGAGGCCGCCGGCGGCAGCGTCGGCAGCGCGGCCCTGCAGATTGCCCGCCAACACGATTGCTGGGTGGCCGCCACCGCCAGCTCCGACAGGAAACTCGACAAGGCCCGCGAACTGGGCGCTGACCTGCTGATCCATTATCTCAACGAATCCATCAGTGAGCGGGTTCTGGAAGCCACCGGCGAAGCAGGCGCGGACGTCAGCCTGATGACCATCGGTGAGGCCACGGCCACCCAACTGATGGACGCCATGGGCATGGACGGCAAGGTCGTGATGTTCGGCAGCACCGGCGGGAAAGACATCTGCTTCAACCTGGGCATCGGTATCCGCAACCTCCAGTTGCTCTCCATGAGCATATCGACCAGCCCCGCCTTTGTTCCCGTCTCGATGAAATCGTTTCGTGAGCAGGCACTGCCCCTGTTTGCCGACGGCACCTTCAAGCCGGTGGTGGATACGGTGCTGCCGCTTGGCGAACTGGTCCGCGCACATCGCATGATCGATGAGCATCAGCATTTCGGCAAAATCATCCTGGAGGTCCCCCAATGAGAACCGCATGGCTCGCAGGCATCTTGCTGCTCGGCTGCTGCCCATGGTCGGCCTCGCCGGCCCAGACCATCACGTCGTGCGACCGGGAAGTGGCGCACCCCTCCGACCCCAACCACCTTGGCCCGGGTGTCGCCTCGGGCAATGTCGACACGCCCAAGGCCATCGCGGCCTGCCGCGAGGCCGTTGCCAGCGAACCTGAGAACCCGAGATTTCACTACCAGCTGGCGAGAGCCCTGGTGTATCACGCCGACCGCCATGGAGGTTCCGACACCGAGGGAATGAAACACCTGGCCATCGCCGCGGAAAAAAACTACACCCAGGCCATGTTCGTCTACGGCCTGATGTTGGGGCGCCATGGGGAGACCTGCGCCATCGAGCCGTGGACCCGCAAGGCCGCGGATCAGGGCTTGAAAGCCGCGCGCATCGCTTATGTCAACCAGCACCTGTCCGGAACCTGGGCCGAGTGCGACATCACAGCCAGCGCTGCCGTCATGAACGACTACCTGGACCAGGCTTCCGCCCAGGTTTCCGGCTACTACGAGAATATGCTGGTGGATGCGTTAAGGCGGGAACTCGCCGCAGCCAGACCACCAAAGGAGTAACGATATGAAACGCATGCTTTTTTTTCTCATCACCCTGAGTACCGCGTGCCCTGTCGTTGCCGAGGACGAAGTCCCGACGGTGACTGACAGCCCCTGGCAGGAGGCGGTGGTGAGCGTCAGGGATATCGACGTGACCGCCCGCTTTTTCCGGGAGATCGGAGGCTATGAAGATCGATGGCGCGGGCCGCTCGACCCCAAGGAGCTGGCTGCATGGCAACTACCCGAATCGGCGGGCGGTGAAGGCTTGCTACTCGGCCCCGGTCAGCAAGGCAGCGGCCTTCTCAGGTTGGTGCGCTTCGACCAGGCGGGTCGACAGGAACCGATGCGCCCTGGCGCCCGCGCCTGGGATACGGGCTGCTACTTCAGCTTAATGATTCGCATGAAGGATATGCAGGCCATATACGATGATGCACTGGCCATGGGGTGGTGGACAGAGACACCGATCACCTATCTCCAGTTTGGCACCTCGAAGCTGAACGTCATGGTGTTCCGCGGGCCAGACGGCGTCCAGGTGCAGGGCTACGAGCGGCTCGAGCCGCCCCTTCCCGAGGCGATTCCCAAATTTGAGCGCATGACGGGCCCATTCAACATGATGCAGATGGTTCGCGACCGGGACGCCTCCTATGATTTTTATACCCGGGTACTGGGTTTTGAAACCTTTTATAAGGGCAAACCTTACCTGGCTCCTGAACCCTGGTTCATGCCGTTGGGCATTCCGAAAAACCTGACCACCTCCATCCCTTACCGTGCCGGCATCGTTTTCCCCGTGCCCGGGGAGTTCGGGCGCATGGAAACCATAGAGATCATGGGGTTGGAAGGTCACGATTACGCCGACCGCTGTCATGCGCCTAATTTCGGCATCCTGGCTGTCCGTTTCCCCGTGGAGGATCTGGATGAGGCCCGACAGACAATCGAGCAGCGCGGGGGAAACATCGTCATCCCTGCCCGGAGCTTCGAACTCCCACCCTACGGGTCAATGCGGGCTTTTTCAGTGGAAACCCCGGACGGCGCGCTGATCCAGTTCTACCAGATTCAATGAGCCTCTTGCCGGACACCGCCGCCCTGGCTGAACGTCTGGCAAAGCTGCTGGGCGGGACTGCCATTGTCACAGACGAGGAGGAGCGAGCATTTCTGTCCTCGGACGTCTACTCATCGAGCATCACCGCCGCCCTCGCCATACGGCCTGGCTCACGCGAGCGGCTGCCTGACGCGGTGCGCGCGATCAGCGAGGCCGGATTTGCCATCACGCCGCGCGGAGGGGGCATGTCTTATACCGGAGGCTATGTGCCATCCCGGGCGCGAACCGTGGCGCTGGACCTTCGTGAATTGAACAGAATAGTGGAGGTCAACGAGGCGGATCGCGTTATCACTGTCGAGGCGGGCGTCACCTGGCAGCAGATCTGGAAAACACTCGACCCACTGGGATTACGCCTACCGTTTTTCGGCACTTTTTCCGGCCATCGCGCCACGGTGGGCGGCGGGCTGTCCAACGGGGCTTTGTTCATGGGGACAGCACGTCACGGCACGGCAGCCGAAATCGTAACCGGCCTCGAGGTCATCGACGGTCGCGGCAGACTGATCCGCACGGGACAAACTGCATTCCACAATGGACGACCCGGTTTTCGAAATTTCGGGCCAGACATGACCGGCCTTTTCGTCCATGATGCGGGCGCTCTCGGCATCAAAACGCTGGCCAGCCTCCGAATCATGGAGCGTCCTGACGCAACAGAATTCTCGTCCTTCGCGTTTGCGGGGCAGCTGGAAGCCGTCCGCGCACTGTCAGATATCGCCCGCGCCGGTGTCACGGAGGAAGCCTATATTTTCGACCCTGCCACCACCCGGCGCAGCCTGGAACCGGCCAGTCTGAAGCGCGACATGGCCAGGTTGAGAGAGGTCATGAGACAAGAACACGGTGCGGTCCGTGGTCTGAGGGAGGGAGCAAAAATGGTGGCCTCCGGCCGCCGCTTCGTAGAAGACGGCCTGTATACGCTGCACTGCGTTTGCGCGGGTCGGTCACGGGCCGAAGTCGAGGCAGACGTCAGGCGAGTCGAGACATTGGCCAGAGATTCTGGTGGCCTGCCGATCGCGAACACCATCCCCAAAGCCGCGCGCGCCAAGCCCTTCGAGCCGCTGAACGGCATTCTTGGCGCAGACGGCGAGCGCTGGGCCGCTCTGAATGCCAAGGTCCCCCATTCGGACGCGGGGCGACTGATTGCAGCAACCGAGGAGTTGCTGTCACCTTACCAAGAGCGCATGGAGGCGCTTGGCGTGAGCACCAGTTTCCTGTACATCGCCATCGGCAACCACATCTTCAGCTATGAGCCCGTGCTCCGCTGGTACGATCGCTGGCTGCCGGTGCACCGCCGTGCGCCAGAGCCGGATCACCTGGCACGATTGAACGAGCCCGCGCCCAATCCGGAGGCCAGCGCATTGGTCCACGAAATTCGTGGTGCCATCGTGTCGCTGTTCGCGCAATTCGGCGCCGCCAGCAATCAAATTGGAAAAACCTACCCCCTGCTCGCTTCTATGAACCCCGAGACCCGGGCCGTGCTCACCGCGCTCAAGGCAGAGCTGGATCCCGACGGGCTGCTGAACCCGGGCGCGCTCGGTACATTCGAGCTCATTCGGGAAGAGGATAACGCTCGAGGTTGACCAGTTCGTACCGGGTCATCATGTAGCCGGAGACCTGCGCTTTCAGGAGAATGAAATCCTCATCGGCCGTCACCCACACCTCGTAGGGCGGATGTTCGCCCGTCTCATTGGAACCCATGCGTCCGCTGTCTCTCTCGCCGTAACAAAAATGCCAGGCGTCGAAGGTCCCTGCACCCACGGATACGCGCTCCTCACCGATGTACTCAACCTTCATGCCGGCGTCATGCCAGACCAGTGACGGTCCGGTCGCGCCGCGATGATCCAGCGAACTCATCAGGAAGCGGTCATAGACCTGGACTCGGGGGCCGTGGCTTCGATCCACCGAGTGAAGGTGCCACGCGTCACCCTGGATGGGGTGGGTGCCAAAAATAGCCGGCTGGCGATCGTAATCAACGCGCTCGGAAATTCGCCCGCGCTCTTGGGTCCAGCCCTCACATTCAGCGTGGTCGTCATTGAACAGAAACCAGCTGCTGCCAACCGTCTGGTCTCCCACCGACAAACGCGCGAACGCGTCACGTGTGCGCCATTGCCGGTCCAGGGTCAGAACAACATCGCGCAACACGTTGGGCGCATCGTCGATTTCACAATGGGCGCGGAGCGTTCGACGCCCATCCCCGTGGACTGTGATCGTGTAGTGTTCCCGGCCCCGCTCCTGCCCCTGCCTCCCGGGCTTGTCGCTGGTGTAGTGAATATGCCCCTTGATGGTTCTGTGCGGTCGCATGGCGTCAGCCTCCCTGGTCCAGTTTGCTATTTTCAGACGGAATCCCTATGGTCGGTCAAAATCAGGGCTTTAATCAAACCTGCCCCACCCTGTTGTGTACCAGAGGCGCCGTAAAGCTTGAGAAAAACATTCTATGGCTGGTGGATCGTTACCATGGCCGTGCTCGGCAATGCGATGCAGGGCGGCTTCATTTTCTGGTCAATGGGTATCTATACCGCCACATTCGAGGACGAATTCGGCGCCTCACGGGCCAAAATCAACCTGATCGAAACCGGTTTGACGGTCTGCTCCAACCTGTTGTCGCCTGTGATCGGCGTGCTGGTCGACCGCTGGTCGCCCAGGCACCTGGTCACCATCGGCATGCTGTCTCTGGGCCTGGGGTTAATCATCCTCTCCAGGGCCGGCACGCTGATACAGGTTTGGGCGGTATGGGCCAGCCTGATACCCCTCGGCGCGCTTTGCCTGGGCGTGCTGCCCAGCGCGACGCTGATCGCTCGCTGGTTCCGGCGAAACCGGGGCCTGGCGCTGGGCATATCGGTCACCGGCAGCTCTATCGGAGGCGCCATGGTGCCGCCCATGCTGACCTGGATGTTCCTCAGCTTCGGCTGGCGCGATGCCCTGCTCTATTGCGGCATCTTCTGCCTCTTATTCGCGCCCCTGTTTTTCAAGCTCTTGGTCAATTTCCCGGCTGATGTCGGTCTCGAGCAGGAGGAAGATCATCCTGACCCAGCCAAGCAGGTCGGCGCGGTCGATCGGCGTCGGTGGACCATGCGCGAGATCCTGGGCACCGTCAGCTTTTGGTGGCAAACCCTGATCTCGGCGTCCATGCTGGCAGTGGCGCTGGGTACTCTGGCCAACTTGAGCCTGCATGCGAAAGACCTCGGGTTCACCGGTCAGCCGGTCGCCCTGCTCTACTCCCTGATCGCGCTGTGCTCCTTCGGAGGCAAAATTGCCATGGGCTACCTGATCGATCGTCTCGGCGTTAAACGCGCGGGTCTTGTCTCAGCCGCTTTCCTGGCGGCCTCGATGCTCATTCTGTTTACCTTGCAGAGTTACCCGGGCCTGGTCGTCGCGAGCCTGATCATCGGCCTGGGACTTGGGGGCGTGACACCGGTCTGGACCAATATGCCAGCTCGGACCTTTGGTGCGCGCAGCATGGGGCGGGCGCTGGGCATCATGAATCCCCTGCACATACCGATTACCGCCACCAGCGCGCCATTGGCCGGCTACATCAGCGATACCACGGGCAGCTACGACCTCGTGTTTCTCATTTACCTCGGTTTGTGCGGCCTGGCCGCCACAGGACTGGTGATGCTGAAAATGCCGATTGCCGTCAGAGAACTGGACACGTTACCCGCCGGCGTTCGGAAATAATAAACCGTCACGGCCTCAGCCGGCTTGCAAAAGCTCGATCATCTCGCCATCCGGACCTCTCAGCATCGCGGCCGGGGCCCGTTCATAGATCAGCTCGCCAGGAATAACACTCGACGCGCCGGGCAGTTCATCGACTTGCACGCTGACCATGCACATGCCCGGTGGCAAATGACCGGGGGCAACGGGCCTGGCACGCGCCGAGTCGGGGTAGGCGTCCACCTCGATTCGAAACGCCTTTTCCATGACCACCGAGGCGATGTCAAATCGGGCAGTGTCCGGATCCAGTCCGTGCGCAGCCGCCAGCACCTTGATCGGAAACGCCCGGCGCTCGGTCGTCCGGACGGCACAAGGCCGGTAGAAATCCATGGTGCGCGCCTGATCTGAAGCGCCGAGCACAGCAATGAACACCCGGTCCACCTCGGACACCGCGGACCCGTATATCTCCCGCATGCCTGCGTGCCGCATCTCCGTGAGGTACAGCATTTCGCCACCCGGCCCCAGCACCTGCATGGCGATGACCGCGTTGTTTTCCAGCAGATCCCTGGGGCCCCCGACCACCCGGAAAGGCGATGCACGCAAGCTGTCGGCCAGGCGCCCAACGTCCGCGACGTGCATTTCCGCGGCGTTCCATCCGAATGTCTCGAGCGGTGCGTAGCCCGGTACGGCTGGCGCTTCGATCAAACGCAGGTAGACCTCGGCGCCGGAAGCCGGCTGCAGCATCTGAAAGGGGGCGCCAACGGCTGCCGGCGCGCCCCAAAATGCGGCCTGGGTCTCGTTGACGTGGCCCTCAGCCACCCGGCTGAAACCCAGCCATTGAGCAAATGCAGCGGCTGAGGCTGCCGCGTCCGGCACGGTCCACGTCACGGCGCAAACCGACCGGAAACGCACGGATCAGTGCTCAGTCGTGCGAATGCGGCCCATGCCCATGATCGTGGTCGTGGCCATGGTCATGGTCATGGTCATGGTCATGATCATGGTCGTGGTCGTGGTCGTGGTCGTGATCATGATCATGCACGTGATTGTGGGATTCCCAGTGGCTGTGCTGCTTTCCATCGGACACCTGGTGTGCTTCGTGGTCGAAACCCGCGCCCCGCAGCGCCTGGGTCTGTTCAAAGTCTTCCGGCCCATGGGGGTGATTGTGCGATTGGCTGACCATCCAGCGATACAGCAAGGGGTCACGCTGGTACACACGGGCCGCCGAACGCAGTTGGTTTTCAACCGGGGTGGACCAGGGATTGTAGTGAAAGTGGTTAAACAGCTTCGAATCCACTCTGCCCAGCGCGATGCAGCCCAATTCGCTGGCAAAAGCGCCGTGGTTGATGTACGCGGGACGCCAGAAGTAACCGCCAGTCGGTACCTCGCCAAACTGCATCATCCACGAGGTGCCCCACAGGTGATAGGACTCCTCCGCGCAATCATGGTAGGAAATATTGTCCTGGTAAAACGCGGGCGTCATGCAGTAGATAAACGTCATGGCATGCGAGATCGGGTTGTAGTTGAGCAGCTTGATCAGGCAGCCCGAGGCGACTGACGGCTTGGCCACATTGCCCAGCGCCCATGGAATGTCCATGTAGGAATCGATGTCGTGGTACAGGTCCAACTGCGCCAGCGGATGGTGCTCGTCCGCCTCGACCAGGCTGGGTTCACCCGTGTTGTACATCATCAGGACCAATGCCCCGTCCGGCGCGCTGATGGCCGGCATGGCGTAACCGGCAGGGACAAAGGCGTAGTGGCCCTTGCGCAGCGTGCGGTCACCGTATTGCAGGCTGCCTTCGATGACGATGAATTCCATTTCCGACCAGGAGAAGCCGGGGTTCTGGCTGTATCCGCCGTCGAACTGCACGGTCATGCTGCAGGCGCCGGTATCGACGTCGAGGCTGAGCATCTTGTAGCGCATGCCTCGGCCGAAACCGGACAGGTTCATGTTTTTAAAGTGAACATCTCGATCACAGAAGGGTTCAATGTGTGGACGTGCCATGAGTCATCTCCATCAATTCATAATCCATCATTCGAAAAAAAACGGTCGCGACGATCACTCGTCGTCCACACCGTATTTCCAGACCACCTGGTCTTCGCGGCCTTCCGGCTGCACCGGCAACTCGTCCCGGGGAATGACCTGCTTCTGGTCTCCGTCGACGTTGAAGCCAATGGTGGCGATGCGATCGAAAAACTCCTGGTACCACTTGGCGCGGACCGGCTTGAGATCATCCATCGATTGCTCGATCCGGGCGAAGCGCTCCTCCTGCTCGACAATTTCCTCCTCGAGCCAGGCCTCTTCTTCCGGGCTGCGCTCATGTTCGATAAACAGATTTTTGAATGACATTGATCTACTCCTGCTCGCTTACTCGTTAATTTCCCGCTCAGGCTCCCGGGTGTCCCCGGCAGCCAGCATTTCCTTGATATGTTCTTCGTTGATACCCGCCTCTCGAAGTATTTCGAGGCTGTGTTCCCCCAACCTCGGCGCCATGCGACGAACTGAAACCGGCGTTTCGCTGAAATTGGCCGGATAGGAGGCCATCCGGATGGACCCCTCCTCGGGGTGTTCCATGATCTGCCAGAAGCCGCTGGCCTCGAGGTGCGGATCGGTCACCAGGTCGTCCAGGCCGTTGACCACCATCATCGGCACGTTGGTATCTCCCAGCCGCTCCAGCCACTCAGCGCGGTCACGTTCGCCAATGATTTCACCCGTCACCCGGTAAGACTCATCGATATTTTTCAATCGCTCGGTCATGTTGACAAAGCGCGGGTCCGTGGCCAGATCAGGGCGGCCGGCGATGTCGCAGAACGTGGCCCAGTGGGCATCCCAGTAGGGCAATACCGCCAGGTAAAGGCCGTCCCTGCAGCGGTATGGCTTGCGATGCTCCGCCATCAAGCGGGGATATCCGGCAGTCCCAATGGGCGGCTCGAAAGTCTGTCCCCAGAGGTGTTCGACCATAAGCCATGACACCATCGATTCGAACATGGGCACCTCGATTTCCTGTCCCTGCCCGGTCCGTTCGCGATGATACAGCGCGGCCATCACCGCCTGGGCCACGTACAGGCCGGTGGTTTTGTCCGCCACCACGGTCGGCAGATAGCGCGGCTGGCCCAGCACCTGCTGCTGCAGCGCGGCGATGCCGCTGACCGCCTGGATGGAATCATCCAGCGCGCCCTTTTTGCCGTAAGGGCCCCGTTTGCTGTAGCCGTAAGTAGCGCAATAGATCACCTCTGGGTTGATCGCCTGTACCGCGCCGTAATCAAGCCCCAGCCGCTCCATCGCGCCCGGCCGGAAGTTGTGAATGACGACATCGGCCTTTTCGATCACTTTCAGCGCGGCGGCTCGGCCATGCTCGGCTTTCAGATTCAGTACCAGGCTGCGCTTGTTGCGATTGCAGTTGATAAAAAGCGACGCCATGTCGCGGTGTTGGCGGTACGGGCCCAGGTTACGGTTCGTATCGCCCGACGGCGGCTCGATCTTGATGATGTCCGCGCCAAGGTCGCCGAGAATCTGGGCGGCATAAGGGCCCAGCACCACGCTGGTCATCTCCACAACGCGAACACCTTCCAGCGGCGCCGTCACTGGCTTGCCACCGTACGCCCCTCGAGCCCGTAAACGCGAATGACGTTGTCACGCAGGAATTTGCGCCGCACTTCGGGCTTCAGGTTCAGCGCGTCGATTTCACCCACGGTGCGCTCAAATCGCAGCACCGGAAAATCCGTCCCGAATATGACCTTGTCCTGCCCGTAGCTGTTGATGTACTGGACCACGGAGGGCGGCCAGTACTTGGGGCTGTGCGCGTCGGTGCAGATGTATACGTTCTCGTGCTTCCAGGCCATGGCGATCATTTCGTCATGCCAGGGAATGCCGACATGGGAGCCGATCAGCTTCAGTTCGGGGAGGTCACAGGCGATGTCGTCGAGATAAATCGGGCGACCGACCGATCGGCAGCGATGCTCCCCGGCGTAGATCAGCGATTGTCCTACCTGCATCTGTATCGGTATGTCGAGTTCGATGCACTTGGCATAAAAAGGGTAATAGCGCGCGTGGTTCGGCTCGAGATCGAACCAGTGCGGGTAAAGGTGCGCGCCGATGAAGCCCCATTCGCTGACCGCGTGTTCCAACGCTCGCACACCTTCCATGCCCTGGAAAGGGTCAATACCGATGAGACCGGAAAACCGGTCGGGGTACTTCGCCACCGCATCGGCAACCACCTGCGGCGGCATGTGGTAACAGCCCGGCAGCCCCTGCCGCCCGGACTTGGCAGCAATGAGAAACCCATGGCCGATGCCCGCGCGGTCCATCTCGCTGACCATGTCTTCCAGGCTGATGCCTGCGCTGGAATGCCGTCCCTTGACCTTGCCCATGAAAAACTGATCCGTCCAGCCGGGGCGATGAGACAGCGCCTCGGGGGTCCAGATGTTGACGGCGGCATCGATGGCCAGGTAATCACTCATGAAGTTACCTCACAAACCCAGGAATACCATGCCCGCGCCACAGGCAAAAATAGCCGCCCCGGCCATGGCGTGGCTGTAGGGCTGCAGTCCGCGCAGGTGGACGGCGCTCAGGCTTCGGTGCAGCAAGACGACCACGGCCAGCATCGTCCCCACGGTGACCAGCCCGAACACGGTGGTGACCGCCAATACGCCCGCCATGCTGTGGGTGGCAGCGGGGTACATCAAAAGGGGAATCAGCGGCTCACAAGGCCCGAGCACGAAAATGATAAAGATGACCCAGGGCGTGACCGACGCGCCCGAAGCCTGCTCATGCACATGGGCGTGCTCGCCCTCGTGCCCGTGTTCATGGTGGTGCAGTACGTCGCCGTGACAATGCCAGTGCGCGTGCGGCCGACGGCGCCATGCCCGGCGCAAACCCCAGGCCGCATAAGCGAGACCCAGGCCCAACAGCATCCAGGCAGCCGCCTCGCCGCGGAGGGCCTCGACGGCAACCAGCCCCGATAAGGCAGAGCCCAGCCCAATACCGACCAGGCCCAGGGCGACAGAGCCGACGAGGTGCCCCAGTCCGCACCACAGCGTGACGCTGACCGTTCGCGCCAGGCTCCACTGCCTGGCCTTGGCCATGGCCACGAACGGCAGGTAGTGGTCCGGGCCGAGCAGCGTATGCACGAACGCGATGGCAGCCGCAGAACCGGCCAATAACAGAATTTCAGCCATCATGCCCATGTCCCCTGAAAGTGCTCACTCCCATCAGCCTCCTGATTCTATCATTCGCCCGCGCGCGTCCGTTTACGCCGGCGGGGCCGCGACGCGCCATCATGGGGCCGGCCCCACGAGTTCAATCCGCTCCCCTGAGGGACCCTCGAGGAACAGGACGCTGGCCCCCTGGTAAGGCGCGGTCTGCAGGGCGACCGCTTTTTGACCGGTCCGTTTCACCACGTTGTCCAGCGACTCGACCCGAAAACTCACGATCGCCGGCCCGTAGGGCAGACCGATCGAGCTGTCGAGCCGGCGCTCGGCCGCATCCGGATACCGGTCAATCTCAATCAGGAATGGCTCCTGCAACTGGGCGATGGACAGGTCGTAAAGCGTATCTTCGGGCTCGTTCCACGCGCGCGAGAGGACGCTGACTCGGTAGGGATAAGGTCCGCTGATCGCCTGGCCCAGCGTGTCCCGGTAAAACACCGTGGTCGCCTCGAGATCGGCTGTTCCCAGCACCATGATGAAAACCCGGTCCACCCAGGACTGCGCCGTACCGATATTGAAACTCGTCAGCTCAGGGTCGATCACATGCGTGAAATACAGCAATTCCCGGTCTGGGCCCAGGGCCTGCATCGCGCGGATATTATTCTTGTCGGTCAAAAAAGCCGGCGGGCCAATGATTTCGAACAGGTGCGGGTCGAGTTGCACGGAAAGGCGATCAGGATCAGCGGCCTGGATTTCGACCGCGTTCCAACCCAGGGTTTTCATGGGTTGATAGTTGCCTTGACCTCCGGTCTCCACAAAACGCAGGAACACCTCAGAGTCCGAATCCGGTTTCATCAAGACCCAGCGCGCGCCTTCCGCCGGCGGCGATTGCCACATGTTCGCCAGTTCCGATGACACCTGGCCACGGGCCACGGGCTGATAGCCCAGTTCACTCTGGTAGGCCTGCTCGGTGCGCGTCACGCTCAAGACCAGCAGGGTAACGATGTAAATGGATTTGAGCACCGGGGCGGCTCACCTCAAGTATTAATGTTATATGTATAATACTTTTTAAGACGATTCGGTGCGACCTGTACAACAACGCGAGCCCTGAACCTGTTAAATGCCCCTGACGCTTTTCGAAAAACTCTGGTCAGCCCATGAAATTCGCGACCTTGAAGACGGACAGTCACTGATCCTGATCGACCGCGTGTTTCTGCACGAGCGCACCGGCGCCATCGCGCTGAGAAACATGGCGGAAACCGGCCGCGCGGTACGCGATCCATCGCGCGTGTTTTGCACCATGGACCATATCGTCGACACTCATCCCGGCCGCGGCGACGAGACCTTGATGCCCGGCGGGCAGAACTTTATCCGGGCCACTCGAGAAGCCGCCCAGGCAGAGGGATTGCACCTGTTCGACATTGGTCACCCGCTGCAGGGCATCATGCATGTCATTTCACCCGAGCTGGGCATCGCGCTGCCGGGCCTGACCGTGGTTTGCCCGGACAGTCACAGCTGCACCCTGGGGGGTATCGGGGCGCTGGCCTGGGGCATCGGCTCAACCGACGCCGAGCACGCCATGGTCACGGGCACGCTACGCGTCAGGCGGCCGCGAAACATGCGCGTGCGCTTCGAAGGGCAGCGGCCGAAGGACGTCACGGCCAAGGACATGGTGCTGCACCTGATCCGGCAGATTGGCAGTGACGGTGGCGCGGGGCACGTCGTGGAATACGCCGGCCGGGCCGTCGCGGACCTGGACGTCGAAGCCCGATTAACGCTGTGCAACATGGCAGTCGAGTATTCCGCGTTCAGCGCCCTGATCGCCCCGGATGCGAAGACCATCGAATACGCGCTGGGTCGCCCATTCAGCCCGCCGCCGCAGCACAAGGCGACCGCCGTCGAGCATTGGCGCGGCCTGCGCTCCGACCCCAAGGCCAGGTTCGACCGCGAGCTGGTCATTGATTGCGGAACGGTCCAACCGACCGTGACCTGGGGGACCAGCCCTCAGCACTCTGTGCCCATCGGCTCCACGGTTCCCGACCCGGCCGATGAGCCTGACGCGGGCCGTCGTGCGGCGATGAAAAGAGCGCTGAGCTATATGGGCCTGGAAGTCGGCAGGCCGATGGAGGCCATTGAGATCGACGCCGCGTTCATAGGCTCCTGCACCAACGCCCGCCTGTCTGACCTGCGCGCGGCCGCGGAGTACCTGCGGGGGCGAAGCGTCAGCCCTGATGTCACTGCCGTCTGCGTCCCCGGCTCAACCAGCGTCAAGCGCGCGGCTGAAAAAGAGGGGCTCGACCAGGTTTTCAGGGAAGCGGGTTTCGAGTGGCGCGAATCGGGCTGCTCCATGTGCTTTTATGCCGGCGGGGAGACCTTCGGCCCCGGAAAGCGGATCGTTTCAAGCACCAACCGGAATTTCGAAGGCCGGCAGGGCCCAGGGACCCGAACCCATCTCGCCAGTCCACTTACCGTTGCGGCCTCAGCCTGCGAAGGGCGTCTTGCCAGGGCGGCAGCCGAATGAGGAGAGCGCCCTTTATTCGCCATCAAGGCATCGTGGCGCCGCTGCTGCGTGACCACGTGGATACCGATGCCATCATCCCCTCCCGTGAAATGAAGCGGGTATCCCGGAAAGGCCTGTCAGAGGGCCTCTTCGCGGGCTGGCGTTACCGAGACGAGGAAAAAAGGACCCCGGAACCCGGTTTCGTGCTCAACCAGGCGCAGTACAAAAACGCCAGCATCCTGGCCACCGGCGATGACTTCGGCTGCGGCTCTTCACGGGAACACGCGGTTTGGGCGCTGGCCGAATACGGCTTTCGCGTGCTCCTGGCGCCGTCTTTCGCGGCCATCTTTGAACGCAACTGCATCAACAACGGCCTGGCGCCGATCAGGCTGGAGGAGCAGCAGATAGATGCGCTGCTGGCGCAGACCGAGGCCGATCCGCAAAGTTCAGCCGTCGAAATTGATCTCGAGAAAACAATCGTGGTCTGCCCGGATGGTGCCCGGATCCGGTTCACCCTCTCAGAGGCGGCTCGCACCTTATTGATCCATGGTTGGGATCCGATCGACCTGACCCTCCAATGCGCCGAATCCATCGACGCGTTCGAGAACGAAGACCGTGCAAAAAGGCCCTGGGCGTATTTCTAAAGCGGGGGGCGTTTTATGCAGAGTTACCGCAATGAGTCATTGGCCAGCCCGCTTTTGACTCACGAGCCCCCCGGAAACAACTCCACCAGCACCTTGCCCAGGTTGCGCCCGGCCAGCAGGTGATCCACCGCGTCAGGCACCGAGGCCAGACCGGAAAAGCGCGTATCGTCCACCCAGGGTGCGAGCACGCCGCTCTCGAGCATGTCGAACAACCGCGCTCGCGCGGCCGCGGCATGCTGTTCAAAACGGTAGTTCATGAAACCCCGCACCGAGGCGGCCTTCCAGTACAGCTTGGCGTAGATGCGCTCCTGCGAAGGCTTTTCGGTGGGCAGGCGGTCGGCGGTAAAGCCGGCCACCACCAGGCGCCCATGCGGAGCCAGGCTGTCGACCAGGGCATCGAACAGCGCGCCGCCCACGGAGTCGAGCACCAGGTCGAGTCCATCCGGATACTCATCCGCCAGCACGGCGGCCGGGTCCTCGCGCCGGTACTGTATCACCCGCCTGGCACCGGCCCTTTTCAACCAGTCGGCTTTCCGGTCACTGCCGCAAATGGCCACCACCTCATTGCCGGCCTGCACGGCCAGCTGCACGGCGATATGCCCCAGCCCGCCCGCCGCCGCGCTGACGCACACCACCTCACCGTCGCGCATTTCGCCGACCTGCTCCAGCGCCAGCAGGGCGGACACGCCGGTGGGCACCAGCGCCAGGACTTCAGGGCTGGGCTCCGGGATGGGAATCAACTGCCCTACCGGGCAGCGTTGCGCCAGGCGGTAGCCGAAACCTGCGCGCACAACCGCCGCGGCATCGCCCTCACGCCAGCCCGATACGCCGGGGCCCACGGAATCGACGCGCCCCACCGCCTCCACGCCGGCGGACGCGGGGTAGGTCACCCTGGTATGCTCCACGCGATCCAGACACATCATCTGGTCATAAACCCCGTTCACGCCGGCAAAGTCATGCCGCAGCACCACTTCGCCCGGGCCCGGCTCGGGCCAGGGCTCGGTAACGATCGCCGTGCAATCCCGAAAAGACGCGCCGTGGCGTTCAATGACAATCAGTTCGTTTTCCCGCATCATGGCGGCATCAAGCGTCGCACAGGAGACCCTCCATGCCAACCGTTCTGCTGACAGGCGCGAATCGGGGCCTTGGCCTGGAATTTACGCACCGGTATCTCGAGCGCGATTGGGAGGTGTTCGCCATTACCCGGCAAATCACCCCGGAGCTGGAAATGCTCTCCACCCAACATGCACTGCATTTGGTGTCCGGCGATGTTTGCGACGCCGCCTTTATCGATGGCCTGCCGGCACGGATGCGGGGCCGGCAACTGGACCACGTGATCAATAATGCAGGCATCATGGGAACCGAAAGTTTCGCCGGTACGGGCCGGCCCAGGCAAGGGCTGGAGGATTTCGATCGCGACGAATGGCGCCGGGTGTTTGAAACCAACCTGTTCGGACCCATGCACCTGTCCGCGCGGCTGGCGCCCCTGTTGCGCGATGGCGGCACGCTGATCACCCTTTCCAGCAGCATGGGCAGCATCTCCGGGAACCATTTTGCCGGTTGGCAGGCCTATCGCTGCAGCAAGGCGGCTGTGAACATGATGATGAAATGCATCAGCCTGGAGCTGGCCGAGCGCCGGATCATCACCCTGGCGCTGCATCCGGGCTGGGTGCGGACGGACATGGGCAGCGCCAAGGCCGACCTGTCGGTGGACGAGTCACTGGATGGCATGATGGCCGTCATCGACGGACTCACCTTTCAGGACAGCGGCCGGTTCCTGGCCTGGGACGGCCGCGAGCTGCCGTACTGAGGCGAGGGCGAGCAGCCCGAGCGTCAGCGTGGGCTTTGCTCAGGGAGTTCGCCCGCAGCGCGCTTGCCGTCAATCCAGCGTTTGAAAACCGTCCAGCTGGTGTCATTGGGCCGGTCATCGTCCAGGGGTGGCGGCTCGCGATACATCGGATAGTTGGCCTCGATCTCTTCGCGGAGCACCTCAGGCAGGTCTTCCCACCGATGCAGGCGCATGCCGTGGGTAAAATGCACCATCACGCCCGAGCGCTTGCGCATTTTCATCCACGGCAGCCAGCCGGAGATCCGCCCCCAGCTGATCACCGAGTCCTGGATCTTGGTCTGGCCGCTATCGCGCGCGTCATCCAGGGGGTAAGCCGCGGTCAGGAACTCGCTGGCGTGATACTTGCCGCCCTCGAAATCCTGGTAGTCGCCGGCCAGGGGGTTGTTGTAAAACAGCAGCGCCGCCTCGCCGCCCTCCAGCACCATGCCGTTGATAACGGTCTTCTCCGACCAGTCGATGCGCGTGTTGCCCTCATCATCGCGGGCGTAACGCGGGCCGCGCGCGTTGACCGGGTCGTTGTTGACCTGCATGACTTCCACGGTTTCGCCGGTCCAGGGATTGTCCCAGGTCTTCAGCACCTCGTTGGTCCCCGGGTCCAGGTACAACATGATCTCGCGGCTGACGCTGCGGAATCCGACGCCTTTCTCGTCGTCTTCAAAACGGGCGCACTGGCGTATGTTCATGCCCTGCACGTTGAAGATGTGGCGGTCTTTCTCACCCGGGATGCGGCTGAACACGACCCCCTGCCACCAGTACAGCGCGGTCTCACCCGGCTCGTTGGAACAGAACACCTTATTGGACGCCAGCAGGGCCTGGTCGGGGTCACTCAGATCGAACCGCTCGTCACCGGCAAAAGCGCCCACGGCGACAGCCAGCGGGACCAGGGTCAGCAAAACTCGGGTCAGCAAAACGTGGGCCAGCGAAACTCGGGCCATAGAAACTTGGGCCATAGAAACAGAGGCCAGCG